>Ga0310695_10007471_pt1 | contig 17417 bp, 8 predicted proteins | sample RumenRJG_04DNA_FD_203882 | JGI IMG/M metagenome (GOLD analysis project Ga0310695, IMG submission 203882) | Bovine rumen microbial communities from Lethbridge, Alberta, Canada - RJG_04 (v2) (version 2) | ecosystem: Host-associated > Mammals > Digestive system > Stomach > Rumen | place: Canada...
TTCAGAATCTCGTCGGGAGTGTGGTCACTGAGGACTCGGATTAACAGGGCAACGATACCTTTTACTATCAAGGCATCGCTCTCTGCAGTAAAGGTTATCTTGCCATCCACATAGTCAGCCTGCAGCCATACACGACTCTGGCAGCCGTCTATCAGATTGCTTTCTATCTTATACTTCTCGTCCAACGGCTCTTGGTCGTTGCCCAAGTCTATCAATAATTGATACTTGTCCATCCAGTCGTCAAAACCAGCGAACTCCTCAATAATCTCGTCTTGTATCTCGTTAATCGACATAACTATTTACAATTTGGCTATTTACAATTTACTATTTATTTTCCAATTTTACTATTTTGAACAATTTATCGCTAGGGCGAACTTTGTCGGGCACCTTAAAGGCAACACGAGTGCCTTGCTGAGCGGTCTGTACAGCCTGTACATCATCGTGAATCTCGTCAACGGTGACATACATCACACCCGTTGTCGGTCCTGTTATCAGCATTTTATCACCTACAGAGAAGGTGTCAGCCTCAACGGTAAACTCAGCCACACCGAGCTTGGAAAAATACTTCACACCCTTGCCAATATACTGTTTGCGCTCCGTTGCATTGGAACCGTAATTGTGGTTCCATTCGCCCAGCGTCTGACCTTGATAATAGCCGTCCCAGAAACCACGGTTGAAAACAGTAGCCAAGCGCTCATCCCATGCATCCTTTTTATCTTCCGTAAACGTGCCGTCCAGCACTGCCTGCATAGCCTCCTTATAGCACTGAACAACGGTATAGACATATTCAGGACCGCGAGCACGGCCCTCAATCTTAAAGACACGCACACCACTCTTCATCATGCGGTCGATGAAGCGAAGTGTCTTCAAGTCCTTGGGCGACATGATGTATTTATTGTCGATTTCCAATTCCGTACCCGTCTCACGATCTGTCACAATATAGCTTCGACGACAAATCTGCATGCAAGCACCACGATTGGCAGAACGACCTGTGTTGTCAAGGCTCATATAACACTTGCCACTGACAGCCATGCAGAGTGCTCCATGACAGAACATTTCGATACGAACCAGTTCGCCATGAGGTCCACAGACGTGCTGTTCCTCTATCTGGCGATAAATCTCTGCCACTTGGTCGAGATTCAACTCGCGAGCCAGTACCACCACATCAGCAAACTGGGCATAGAACTTCAGCGCCTCGATGTTGGAGATATTCAACTGGGTGGAAAGATGCACCTCCATACCTTTCTGTCGGCAATAGGTCATCACCGCAATATCGCAGGCTATCACTGCCGATATCTTGGCTTCCACAGCAGCATCGATAATCTGATGCATCAACTCAATGTCCTCGCCATAGATAATGGTGTTCACCGTCAGATAGCTCTTCACTCCATGCTCCTTACAAGTAGCTGCTATCTCACGCAAGTCATCTATCGTAAAATGGTTGGCAGAATGGGAGCGCATGTTCAATTGCTCCACGCCAAAATAGACAGAGCCAGCCCCTGACTGCAAGGCTGCAGCCAGCGACTCACGACTGCCTACAGGCGCCATAATTTCAAAATCATTGATATTCATGGGTGCAAAGTTAATCATTTTCCATTTAAAATATGTATCTTTGCACACAAATCATAACTACTGGAACAAAAATGAAGAAGTTTTTATGGACTGGCAGCCTATTACTGCTCTGCACCGTTGCCTTTGCGGACAACGAACCAAAGACCACATTGGATGGTACAAAGATACAGAAAATCACCTTCGACGGTGACAAGATGAACGTGAAGTATAACGACGGGACGGCTGATGCGACTTTCGATTTGGCCGAAGTCATCATCACCTTTAGCAATGCGACGAGCATCCAGGAGCGTGTCGCCATAGCGCGCAATGCAGGACTGGAGGGAAAGAAGATATACACGCTGAAGGGTGTGTATATGGGAAAGAGTGTGGCTAACCTGCAGCCAGGACTTTACATCGTGGATGGTAAGAAGATTCTGATTAAATAAAAAGGAGGGCAAGCTATGAAACATCTATCTTTGTTATTTGCGCTGTTTGCCCTGCTGGGCATGAACGCTCAGGCTCAGAACGACGTTATACAGGATGCCACCAAGAATCAAGTACAACTGAAGCTGACGGACGGCACTTCGAAATTCTATAATACTGCCGAGGTTCAGGAGCTGACTTTCGACAATGGCGTGATAACGGCAGGACAGGACCAATATAATAGTAATGTGGCTACCATCGCCTTCGCCAAAGCCATTACTGCCAAAGTTAATATCACGGAGGCCAAAGGATGGTTGGAGTCTGCCTATGTCAAATTCGACCTGTATGACAATATCCAGAAATACAATGTATATGTGAAAGGTGGACAATATGCCGAATACACTGCTATCGACCATGAACTGGTGCGTAACTACGGTACCTACGGACGCGCCGACGTGGTGGGTCTGCAGGCAGGCACCGACTATCAGCTGAAGGTGGTTCCCGTAAATGGTGACGGTACGGATCTGACCCAATTCGCCAGTGAGACAGAGGTGTTGAAGGTGAAAAGTTATGCCCGCCAAGGCTGGAGCCTGTAAAGGAATGAAGGTAAGATTTTTCTTCTTTATCGCAATGATAGCATTGCTCTTCGGATGCAATGACAAGCCATCCAAAGAGTATGTGCACGATATACTGCTACCCATGACTCCCATCAAGGATCAAGGGCAATCGCAGTTGTGTTGGGCCTATGCCATGCTGGCCACGATTGAGACGGAGCATATCCTAAGAGGCGACTCCGTCAACCTGTCTGCCGTCTATATCGGACGGATGTTGAGGCGTAATCATCAAAGGGCTATGGGACAGACAGCGCTGAACCTGATGGCACGCTATGGTATTGTGGGCTACGATGTCTTGCCAGACAATGCAACAAAAGAATTGTCCACTCCCGAGTGGGTATTTATGTTGGGAGCCAGATATACGCCAAAGGAATTTGCCCATTCCGTATGTGCTCCAGACGAATATCTCTCCTTGACCTGCTGGCCAGACTCTCCCTATTATAAAAAGGTGGAGGTGCCCGTGCCCGACAATTGGGAGCATAACCGTCTGCTGAACATTCCACTGGATACGCTCAAAGCACACGTCGACAGTGCCCTACAACATCGTCATCCCATCTGTTGGGAAAGTCGGGGACATGCGATGGCTATTGTCGGATTGGCGCACGATTCCCTCATGCAACGCTATTATGTGATGAAGAACTCGTGGGGCACCAACCATCCTCATGGCGGATTGGTCTATATGCCTGCAGACAAGATGTGGATCGACATGATAGCCCTTTATATGACAAAAGAAGCCTACGGTCTCCCGTAGGCTCCACTATTCACTTTTCACTAGCGAATGCGCCAATCACTTTTCACTTATTCAGCTTCCACGTCACACCGTCCTTGGTGTCCTTGACCTCGAAGCCGGCAGCAGCCAACTCGTCACGAATCTTGTCCGAGGTTGCCCAGTCCTTATCGGCCTTGGCTTTGGCACGTAGTTCGAGTACCATATCCATTACTTTACCGAAGGCTTCCTCGCGGGCATCGGTCGAGCCACTCTTCTCAGCTTTCAGTCCGAGGATGTCGAAGGCGAAGAGTTGCATCACCTCTTTCAGCTCCTTCAGGCAGTCAGCACAGATGGTAGCCTTGTGATCCACGAGTTTGTTGATGGTGGTGCAAGCCTCGAAGAGGTTGCTAATCACCTGGGGCGTAGCAAGGTCGTCGTTCATGGCATCATAGCATTTCTGACGGAGGCTCTTCACAACGCGTTCCGTCTCTGGGTCACATTGTGGGGAAACCGCAACACGCTCCAAATCATTGATGGCGTTAAGCAACTTCTCCAAGCCACGCTCTGCAGCTACCAGTGCCTCGTTCGAGAAATCTACGGTGCCACGATAGTGGGCAGACAGAATGAAGAAACGGATGGTCATCGGTGAATAGGCCTTCTCCAGCAACGGATGGTTGCCTGTAAAGAACTGCTCCAGCGTGATGAAGTTATTGTATGACTTACCCATCTTCTTGCCGTTGATGGTCAACATATTGTTGTGCATCCAGTACTTCACGGCAGGATGACCCATCGAAGCCTGTGCCTGAGCTATCTCACACTCATGGTGAGGGAACACCAGGTCCATGCCACCACCATGGATGTCGAACATCTCGCCCAGATACTTACGTCCCATGGCAGTACATTCGCAGTGCCAACCGGGGAAGCCGTCGCTCCAGGGTGATGGCCAGCGCATGATATGCTCGGGCTGAGCCTTCTTCCACAAAGCAAAGTCGGCCTGGTTCTTCTTTTCGCCCACACCAGCCAGTTCACGACTCTCGTCCTTGATGTTCTCCAGCGAGCGTCCACTCAGGATGCCATACTTGAACTTCTTGTTATAGGCCTCGATGTCGAAATAGATACTTCCGTTCGACTCGTAGGCAAATCCATTGTCCAGAATCTGCTGCACCAATTGCTGCTGCTCGATGATATGACCCGTGGCGTGAGGCTCGATGCTCGGGCGCAGCACGTTCAGCGCATCCATGTACTGATGATAGCGGTTGGTATAGTACTGCGCAATCTCCATGGGTTCCAACTGCTCCAGACGGGCTTTCTTGGCAATCTTGTCCTCGCCCTCGTCGGCATCATGCTCCAAATGGCCTACATCCGTAATGTTGCGTACATAGCGCACTTTATAGCCCAGATGCTTCAGATAACGAAACAGCAGGTCGAAGGTGATGGCTGGGCGGGCATGTCCCAAATGGGGATCACCATAGACTGTCGGTCCACACACATACATGCCCACATTGGGCGCATTCAACGGCTCGAAACGCTCCAGCTGGCGCGTCAGCGTATTATAGATTACAAGCTTTGATTCCATACTTTTTCTCATTTTGCCTGCAAAGTTACGAAAAAAGGTTGTAAAGAACAACGGATTTTGGAGAATTAACGCAGAAAGCACGTAAATAAAAGGCAAGACGGGGAATAATGGGGAATCAAAGGATGAAGGGAAAAGGCAACTTGATGCGGATTGGTGCAAGAGTTAGGTCTCTAAATTCGGGATTGGCAGCATAATAGGTGTGGCTATTGCTTCCCTCGGCAGTAATCCTTGCATCGGCTGCGTACTTGGTGCCGCTCACCTCGTAGAGGATGGCGAGATGCTCATCTACGGCCCACTTAGCCTCGATGTGGGAAGACTTGTCGACCAAGGCGCAGGTGGCAGCATTGCCGCTCTTGGGCGCCAACTGCGCGGTGATGGTGATGCCCTCACCCGTTTTGGGTTGCTGGGCGAAGTTATTTTCATCGTTGCTGCTGCATGCGACAGTCATCAGAGCCAGTGCAGCTATAAAGAAGAAGATTTCATTGTAATTTTCATTGTCTTTACGTTTTAATTGTTCTACACTGTGATGAGTTAAGGTGGAGGATTGAATGGATCGGTTGGATCAAGGGGATAGTCCGTCGGATCATCAAATCCGCTCGTCATGAGCATTCCCGTTTGTTTCAACTCGACAACTTGCATCGTCGGTTTCTCATACTCTTTTCTTTTCTTTTTCTCGTCTTATTGTGTTGTTTATTAATTAGATTTCTTTACATACTTAGAGCCGTTGACAATATAGACACCAGGAGCCAGTGCTTTGAGCTGGTCGGCATTGTTCTTGCCTTTGAACAAGAGGTAACCCTGAATGGAATACACCTCATAATCGCCGTTCTGGTCGAAGTCCAGATTCTGGATGCCCGTTATATTCTTGTTGTCCGTAAGGATGATGGGCGAAGCGAATGATCCTATCACGACATCAGGTTCGAAGGTAATGGAATAATCCTCCTGCTGACCATTGTCTGTATTGATGAATGCGTACAGCTGGCGACGTGTCCCGTTCACCAAAGCATCGAAAGTGAATGTCGCATTGTCCTTTCCTGCTATTGTCAAGACGTAGAATCCACGGTCGGGTAGTGTCGTGAACGTTTCCTGACTGTCGTTCGTCGCGGTAACTGCCACCTGGTTCATGTCAACATCCACAGCATCGGTCAGCATGAGCTTGGCGATGACAAGCATGTTGTCGGCATAACCGTAGTTGTTGCCAGACGACTGCTCTCCGGCATCACCCACTCTTCTGGCTCTCAGGGTGTTCTGTAGGGTGATGTCGTCAAACAAGGGTTTCGACTCACTGCTGCCCGAATAGTACTTATATCCCGTTCCGGGCATGAAGTTGGTCATCAGACCTTCCCAACGATGATAGGTTTCCGTCCACTGCGCATAGGCATCGCGTGCCTGCAGCACGTCGGCATCAACAGGAGTGAAGCCTGAGAAGGCAGAGATCACCGACTGGTTCTTAAAGAACGGATTGCGAATCCAGGTCCATCCCTTCTTGACGGTCTGCATAGCCTCAGCACCTGTGAGCAATGTACCCGATATCGTGACGCTGACATTCTCCAGTGCCTTGATGGCATACATCGAATTCTCGTTTAGGTCTTCCAGGTCACGTCCTATGAAGCCGTAAGGCACACCGCTCTCGTCGAGATCCGGATTCCATTCCGCACCATGTATCTGTGTCTTGACGGTACTTATCTTGCCATCGGCAAACCGCAGGGCGTCATTCAGGCTCTGGCCTTTGCTGTTGACATAGAAGCTCACCCAGTTCCAGCCTTCCTTCAGGTTCAGCGTCTGCTCCACCATCGAACCGGCAACGAGCACCTCCGGATTGTCGTAACTGCCGAATGGTGTGGCGTTGGCGGTGAATGTCAACTTTCCGCCATTCCTGCGCTCCAGGGGTGAGTAGGTCACGTTGCGGTTAGCGTCCCAGGCCTTGAACGTGATGCTCTTGCCCAACTGGTCCTGTCCGCCATAGAGGGTCATGTTGACGAAGTAGCTGTTGCGGCGGCTGTTGTACTCCACATGACTGACGCCCACACAGACATTCTCTATGAAGGCTGCCACCATGTCAGACTCGTCCTCGCTGTAGGCATTGTTCACTACCAGGCGTGCCGTCATCGGAATGCTGAATTCCTTGTCGCTCTTATCGACACTCCATCCCGGTGTGTTACCCATTACAGTCAGGTCGATGGCGCAGCGTTCCGTCATATTGTTGGCTACATTCGTCAGACCGATGCTCTCCGACTGCTTACCTACCGGAACGTCGGCACTGACGGTGAACTCGATGGCGACAGCGCTGTTAGGATTGATGGTGCCGCTGGAAGGCGATGCTGACAGCCACGAAGGCATGTTCAGCGTCCAGTTCACATTGGCAGCACTCAGGTTGACGATATCTCTGGTAAAGGTCTTCTCCGTACCTTCTTCCGTTGTAATATCAATCTTCTGGAGCTCGCCCCATCGTAACGGATTCTTGCGCACGTATGCATTCCACGAGATGCGTTTCGAACTGTTGCCGTTGATGTCGGGCACATTCTTCAGCGAGATGTTGATGGTGGTACCCTCCAGTTTGTTCAGCACTCCCTCGTCGATGGTAATTGTTATCTTGCGGTCAGAAGCCGTAAACGTATAGAACAGGTTACTGCGTGTCGGTGCAACCTTCAGCGGAGGCGTTGTCGAAGCCTTCACCAGACTGCCCTTCAGGTCGTGGATGGTGACGTCGCTCTTCTCAATGGCGTTGTGCGGCGAGAAGGTCGTGACTACCTGGTTGCCCTCGTCGAGTGAGGAGAGTTCGAATGGATAGTAGCGCACCAGTCCCTTGACAGAAGCGGTGTCTATCATGTTGTAGCGCTCATCGGTCAGCACCTTGTTGCTGTACAGGCCGCTCCAGATGCGCACCTCGTCGATGTCGCCCGCCAGTCCGTTGCCAAAGTACAGGCTGTCGCAGGCCAGTCCGGGTATCATCTTCTCCTGCAGGGCCATCTGGCTGGTGCCGTCCACATAGACCATAGCCGAGATGCCGCGTTGTACGTTCAGCAGCACGTGGTGCCACTCATCGTCAAAGGCTCCTACCGACTCATAGGTCCGCTCTTCGCCGTTCATGACGGTCTTCATGGCGATGTGGCCATTGGCTTTCGCACTCATGGTGATACCGTTGTTGCTGGTGTTCAGAATCTGCTGGTCGGTCTTTTCCGTAAGCTGGGTATCTCTCTTGTACCAGAACTCCAGGGCATAGCTGTCGGCATCGTCCATGTTGATGTCGTTCATCGGGATGGCCAGATGCTTGCCGGCGGTGAGGTGGGCACTGTAGTTGACGTTATCGATGAACCAGCCGTTGTCGGGCACTTCGATATGGTTACCTCCCACGACATCCTCTGCCGTCTCGCCGTGACCTTCTTCCATCTTCCAGTAGTGCCACAGACCACTCTCCAGTCCGCTCTTACGCTTCATGCCCTGCTGCACCTGACCTTCGCCACGTACATAGTTCCACAGTGCCAGGTCGGCAAACTCGGTAGTAGATAAATCGCCTATCGTCATCTTTCCGTTGCTCAGGATGTCGGGCACTGTCGTTCCGTTGAACACCTTCTTGGTCTGGTCTCCATAATAGGCCGTCAGCGAGAGCGTGTTCTTACTGGTTGTCACCTGTGGGTCCTTGGCTTTGTAAGACAGCTGCCAGAACACCCATTCGTCATCCTTGAATGTCAGCGGCTCATTGGCTGCTATTTCAAACGGTTCGACGGCTTTGCCCTGCTCATCGACGGCACCGCCATTGGCAATGACCATATAGGGCTGCTTCCCATTGACGCCCAACGCCGTCAGTGTTTCGTTGGTGCCAAACGTCAACAGATAGCCGTTAGCGTTCTTTGCCCAGAATTCCGCCGTGAACGACTGGTTGCGCAGGTCTATCTTGTTCTGTGTCGTGGACTGGCTTTCAGCGATATTCTGGCCTGTCAGACCAACCTGATAGACATTCTTGCTGTTTTCAATCAGCGTACCCTTGACCTCGATGTTGTTGTCCTGGGTCACCTTATCGCCAGTAATATCCTCGTTGAACTCAGCGCTGATAATGCTGGCCCTATCCAGCACGCCGTCAGAAGGCATGGGCAGGGCTATCAACGTCGGCCGGTGCGTATCCTTGATGACTTCTATCTCTTCCGATGTCTTCGTCACCTCTTCTTCATTGCCGTGGCTCGTGGCTGACAGCACGCGGAAGGTGTAGTTGCCGTCCACATACTGCTTCATGTCGAAAGGCACCTTGAGGATGCCGCCACCGGCTTGTACGGCCTTCGCCAGACTCTCCTGTCCGGGCTGGGGCTCACCGGTTACCCACTCCTTCAATATCGCCCAGTCGTTCTTGTTGTAGCGGTACTGCAGGCGCAATGCCTTCAGTCCGGTATGATTGATGTCGAAGTCGCTCACCCGGAAATTCACCGTCGTACCCGTCGCCGTGTTCACCATCTGGTGATCAATGTGGAGGGCCACATCTGTTGACACAGGCACGAAGTGGGCACTGATGGGCACTACCGACTCGATGACCGGCCAGTGGCTGGTGGCATCGTCCTGAGTCGTGGAGCGCAGATACAGCTTGATGTCGTTATAGTCCAAAGTGCCACCGTCGCCTTGCTTCAGTTCGATGGTCTTCTCTATCGTCTTATTATAAGGTAGGTATAGTTTCAAGCCTTCCAGCAGCGGCATTCCGTCCACCGTCAGCACGGCACCCTTCGGGTTCGTATCAGGCTTGAAGCCCAGTTTGAAGTAGTGATCCGACTGTGCATACGACTGATTGCTGAGCTTCACCTTGAAGAAGGCGGAACCACCATTAGGCACATTACTCTGTACAGGCTCGTTGATAATCAGCTGCGGCACCTCCATCTGGATGGTCTTCGCCATGATTTCCTCGCCTTTGCTAAAGTAGAGCGTAGAGTCTCCGTCCTCATAAGGTCCATAGGTGTGTCCGGCTCGTGTGCGGAAGATGGGACCCCAGCCATAGTATGTGGTGGCAAACTGCTTATTCTGGTCCTCCGACTTCTTGAAATACACATCTACCGAGTGGTCGCAATAGGGATTATCGCCGAGTGTAAAGCTGAAGGTCTGCGTTGCCTGATTCGAGGTGGTTTCATTCTCCGCTTGCTTGTGAATGGTGTTGTTAGCCGTCTCAAAGATAACGCCTTTATCGTTAAACAGCATGCCTGAATTCCACTCCACAATGACATGCTCTTCGGTGTCCCATTTGGTGACACTTGCGCTGTCTGTTGACGAGGTATAGGAGCGCGTGACAGTAGCACCGCCGTCAAACGAGATATTTTCATACGCCACATCCGACGTGTTGCGGTCCTCGTACATCATGACCTTCTCCTGCTCATTGCGCTTGATGATGTTTTCCCAGGCCTTAATCTGTTCGATATAGAACTGGATGGTGTCCTGACTGTTCTGGCCCTCAGGAGCCACAAAGGCATAGCTCGGCCCCTCCTTATTATCATTGACACCGGCAGCACTGCCAAAGACAGGGTCGAAATTACTGCGTCCGTAGTTCGGGTGGTCCTCGGGCAGGTTGCTATAGTAGTGTACCGTGGTGATTTCCGACCGCGACTTGCGTGGCTTGCCATAGGTGTCTTTCAGCAGTTTCTTGATCTGCTCCTTATAGTTAGGAATAATAGTTGTGAGGATTTGCAACTGTGAGTACGTGAAGATGGTTTTCACAGAGTCTTGGATACCCGTCACGTCACGGACATCGAATTTCGATGCGCTCCTCGGGATATACACCTGACGGGCATCGCCAAAGATGCGGTTGCGGCTCTTGCCGATATAAACGTCGCCCCAGCTGCCCACATATTCAGGGTTACTCGATGTAGAGATGTCCTCTGTCGTGGTAAACGTCTCGGTATTGATGTCTTCCCGGTATTTTCCACCAGTGACATCAAGACCCTCACGTAACGTTTTTTTGTCGCCTATTGTGTTAATCACTCCAGTTAAATAATTTGCCATAGGCATCAACTGTGTTTCACTCCAACCAAGCGATTTTGCAAAGACGTCTTTCGTATGTGCACCGTGACCATCCAGTCTGTATTTCTTGATTGACAGGGTCGAACCCTTCTTCCATGTAGCACTCGATTTTGCTCCTGGCGGATCGCGCAGCACCATCATCACTTGGTCTGTGGCAAGGGTCACAAAGTTGTTGCCCATGTTGATGGCACCCAAATTGACACCCTTTAGGCCTGGTCCCTGATTGGTGCCGTTGGCACGCCACTGGATACCCGCATTGTCGCCAGGCACCCAGTCATACTGCTTACCGCTGACGAAGAGCTGCATCGTAATGCTCAGCGCATGGTTCGTCTTAGCGTTGGTATTGGGCAAACCGGCCGTCCATTCGTAGGTGGCACAGCCCAGACTGTCCAACTGCACACCATTGATTTCCTCACCAACGGGTGTACCTTCCTCAAACTTGGTGCCGTCAGGAAGAGTCTGTGGCACCATCACCATTGAGGTGGAAGATGACAGCGCATTGCTGATCTGCACATAGCATCCAGACAGTGGCTGGTTGTCCTCTTCTGCCTTCGGGTCGTCGGCATTCTTATAGTTTTCGTACGCCTCGATGTCGAATTCGTAGTCATTTTCTGACACAAACACAGGATAGCCCAGCTTATAGCTAATAGCTTTGCCGTTTTTGGTGTAGAGTCCTTCGACTTCATATACGCCGTCCTCGTCACGACCCTTGTATGTCTTTTCACCAAAAGGCACTCCATCGTTCACCTTGAACACGGGTGCTGTATGGTAGTCGGCAATATACTTCGTCTGGTATTCGTATGTCTTTTCTGCTTTCTTCGTAACGGTTACCTTGCCAGTAGCAGGATCCGTCGTCTTGGTTTCGCTAAACAGCGTATCGGCAGATGCCAGATGGAACTTACTCAGGTCGATGGTGCGACTTTCGCCTACCACGATGTCGCTGTTTGCCACCAGCGTCTGGGCACTCATCTGATAGTTGATAGGAGGCAACATAGCTGAGAATTCACCCGTTTCGGCATCGGTCTCAATGTAGATCTTCTTACACTCCTCCACCGAACCGAATCCGCGATACGAATGACTCTCAATGTTGTTGTTGCTGTTGCAGGCAACGTCCACCCGCTCGTCGTTGAAGTCGTAGGTGAAGGTGGTGCCGTCGATGGTCTTCTTCGCATTCACATAGTAACGGTCGTCGGTGGGTGTGAGCGTCATTGAAACACGTCCGATGTTGTTCTCTGACTGTGCGAAGCCTAACGGTTTATTCTGATCCCTGTATCCACCCACGATGCGTCCTGCGAAGTTCACCAGCGTAGCGTCCTCGAAGTCCAGGTTGTAGGTCTCTGCCAGGAAGGTGTGCTTGCCGCCGTTGATGGGATAGCGACCCTTATCAACAAAGACGTGGTTGTCGCGCTTCACGGTGATATAGTGGTCGCCGATGGGCACGCTGATGGTATATTTACCCTCCGCATCGGTCATGATAGGCTTGCCTTCGGACATGCATGTCGCACCATCGATTTCGAAGGTGCAGCTGTCCACCGGGATGGTGGTGCCGGCATAGCGCACGGTGCCATGCACGGGGAAGTAGCTGACGTCGGTGAAGTTCACACCGCTATATACCAATGAATTGTTGCTGATGTAGCGCGTCAGCTTCGAGCTGTTGAACTCGTGGACGCCTTTCGACGGTGTGATGGTGTAGTTGATGCCATTGCCGGAGTAGGGAATGCCCGTGATGACATACGAGCCATCCTCGTCGGTCAGTCCGTAAGTCGAAACCTGGTCAGTCTGGTTAGGTGAATCCTCGGTGTATGCCACGCCGCTCACAACCTTTCCATGAGATTTGTTGGGTACGCTGTTGGTTCTCGAACGGTCATAGACATATCCCGTCTGATAGCCTTCGTTCATGGTCCAGTAGAGGGAAAGACCCTGCTCGTCGCCCAACAGCATGCGGTCGTAACTGCGAAGGATTTCGTTGTCGCTCAGCGCACGGCTATAGACCCGGACCTCATCAATCAGCAGCGTAGAGCCTTGACTCATGGTGGTTTGGTCTTCAGGAGACAAGCCCAGACTTTCATCAAGTTTCTGCATGCCTATCACCAATGCCTTGGGTTTGTTTTGGACATCAGCGAATAACTCGTAAATCCCATAAGAACTCGTATGGAGTTTTCCATCTTCGTCTATAAGGCCAATGGTACAATTTCCCGAAAAAGTGCCTCCATCAGAGGCTCCTTTCTCGCGCCTGAAGAACACATAGTTCCAACTATCGTTATTGGGTATTTTTTCAAGTCCAGGATAGTAGAAAGAAGCCATTCTCCCGCCCAAATCCATACGATATCGGCCTTTCACAAGATCAATATAATGATCACCCTCCTTGACAATAGTGAAGAGCCGACATATATCTGCATTTGTCTTTACCCACATTCCAATAGTATAGTCACCCTCAAGCGCGTTCTCCCTGAGACCGTTCTCATCATCAAAGGGAACCTGTATGCCATAGCTCTGATTCGTGAATTGTGTGGCATAGAAGAACGGTTGAGCATCCTCTGTGCTGGAGTTGGGCGTCAGCGTCACACGCACGCTATCCACCGCGTCGCCCGAACCGTAGAGCACCTGTCCGCTGATGGTACCATAGTTCTGTGCAAAGCCGATGGCCAACTTGTAGTTGTTGCAGGTCAACTGTCCTTCGCAATCGGTATAGGCCTCCACGCGATATTCATAGTATCTGCCTGGTTCACAGCCATGGTCATAGTAAGAATAAGTGGTACCGGTGCCCTGGACCGTATAGATGGTATAGAACTCCGTTTCGCGCACCTCGCGGCGTAACACACGGAACGTAGTGGGAGTGGAGCTCACCTGATGGGCTCCCCACGTGAGGTTACACCCATTCTTGTCGATGCCCTTGCTGGCCACTAAGGAGGTGACGGTGGTTCCGCCTGTAATATTGGTGGGCGCGATGTCGGACGAGCTCGAGAAAGGAGGAATATCGTCGCCACGGTCGAACACGATGCGGTACTTGTAGCCGATGCACGAGGCTTCGATACCCTCTGAGTGGACATACGTTTCCGTTAAGCTGCCGTCAACCTTGGATTCCTGCTCCAGATCCGAAATCTTCAGTCTGGCAAGTTCCACCCACTCAGAGCTGTTGGTCTTCTGATACTGTATGGTAAACGTGGGGAAGGTGCCGTTGAAGGTCCTCTTGGGCACATAGTGGTGATTCCACGTTACCTTGATTCTGTCTTCTAACGGCTCTGTCACCGGGTCGCCAATCAGCGGAGAAGTAGTTGCTATCTGAGTTTCCGCGGTCTTACTGAACTCTGCCATCGGGGCTTGTTTCTCGGGGTCCACAGTGCCTCCATGGCCACGGTCCTTCAACCAGTAGTTAGGATAGAAACACACGCTGTATTCGTAGGGTGTATTGAACTCAAGCTGTTGGGTATCCTTATCGTCATACTTGAACACGTCATCCGCATCTTTGATGGATACCGATTTCAGCAGGGTCCACGAACTGTCACCCTCGCCCTTCCTGCGGCGATAGACATACCATTTTCCTTCGTAAACGGCATCATTAGAGTCATAGATCTTGGGATCGGCCATCTTCCAGGTCAGCGTAACGCTCTTGGCATACTGGTCTGTCGCACAGTTCAGGTCAGCGGGCTGGGCGTAAATCTTGGTCGTGAACATTTTGGAAGGAAAAGTCTGCGTACAATATTCATTCAAGGACAGGTGCTCTGTCAGAGAGACCTTGTAAGGATGGAAAATAGCATACAATCCCACGTTCTTATTCACCTTGACTGCATACTTGCCTGACGGTTGCTTGGGCGATTTGCCGTTGAACGTGTTTTTTGCAGCATCCTGAGGTTGTCCAGATACATCAAAATAGCGTTCTTTGGAAGAGGATCCGAAATGGGCGTCAATCACCATGGTTTCGGGCGACACGAAATACACTCGGCTCTCTTTTTGAATAAGCTGCATCTCTTTCAACTTCTTTTTTTCGCTTTCATTAACCGTGAATTCCAACCATTTGTCTCTCGTATGGAAATTTACGTTTTCTTTCCACTCACAAAAAAACTTGACGGCAAAGTTCTCCAATGGATCCTCACGCTTATACACCCTCACGGTGGCAGCTTGGTTGTCAAAGCCTGTAATCTGGGTGAGCACAACCACATAATGGTCATCTTGGAAAATAATGTCATTCATTGCGTATGAGCCGGTGAAGTCATCGTCCCGACGATTATTGAAACCTGCGTATTCAAAAGACGACGCGCCGAGAATATCATCGCCTGACCTCTGACCTAAATAGAATTTGTGTTCTGTCAGATAGTTGTCAATACCATACAGCGCATTAAGCCTCAAGGAGAATTGCTGATACGGTTCATTGATGGTCCTTTTATGTTCTAACACCAAATCAGGGTAGTCCATAGCCATCGTCACGACCGATGTCATGACGAAAAGGATAGTTAGAAAATATTTAAGGTGTTTCATATTGTCAATTATTAGTTATCAATGAATGCTATCGGGTCACGGTGCGAACAGCGGCGAGAGAGCCAGTAGTGATGCTGGCTGTGCCGTCGGTACCTATATGTAGAATTTTCGTTCCACCACTGAGCCAGTAGTGTCCACCTGAATCTTTGGTCGTAAACGGCAGGAAGATGATATTGCCGGCAGGGTTGGAACTGTCTCCGCTCTTGGCGCGGAAATAGACACCACTTACCAACGTGCCACTGTCGTCGTAGCCTTGACCAGAGAGGATATCACAGTTGTCAAGGAGTGCCTGCGCCTCTGCCTCCGTGGGCAAGGCATTCTTGATGGCATCCGACAGACTGGCGTATGCTACCTCTGATGTTTGATCGTAAGGCAATGTGGCACCCTCGTTGCGAACAGCCCAGGACACGCCTGTTGTCATTTCAACCTGTTCGCCCAATGTGGCATTGAAGCGGTAGGCCTTGCCTCCTACTAAGTTCTTGCCAGCCACATTGCCGACATAGACGGTGCCGTCACTGCACTTCACAGTGACATGGTAGCGACCCGTGGAGTGGTCTTTGGGGAAGAGCATCATCCAAGCCACCAGGGTGTGTTCGCCATCGATGGTGCAATCAGTAAAGGACAGCGACTGCTTGCATTGCTTGAAGCTCGCATCGCTACCCTCGTTATAGGTCATACCCGTTGCCTTAATGTTTTCGCCATCCTCGGTATTCAACCCGGAGAAATTCTCCGTGATTCTGGTTGGGAAATAAAGGTCGTTGTCAGCATAGCGTGTCACGGTCAGGTCGCTGACGGTCTTGCCACTGGCTGAAGCAGGCAACGTGAGTGTGAAGCGGCAGGGGCTGAGCACATTGGTGAAATGGAACAGGCACGACGCATTGTCATCGGTGGTCACCTTCGGAGCCACCATATAGTTCTTGGCGCCCAGGTGTGCCGTGCTGTTGTTGCCCGTCTGCGTCTGGGCTCCCAGTATAATCTGTCGGTTGCTGTTTCCGTCAGTACTGCTGTTGTAAGGATAGTAGGAATAATAGACAGCACTGGGGTTGAGGGTAAAGGCACCGCCGTTGAAACCTGTCTGCAGACTGCCCGAGGAGGTGCTGCTCGCGGCTTTGTGCGTCGTGCTCTGCAGATAGTCCTTGAACGAGCCTACAATACAAATTTCATCACCCGTATTCCAGGCAAATGACAGCCCGCCTTCTCCGGCAGTCAGCGTGACACGCGTCAGCCCACCGGCAGGCTGGTCGCCAAATTCATAACTCGGCATATAGCCGTACACGCCATGACGCACATCGGCCTCAGAAGGACCGGTAGCTACGTCTGAGGCACAACCTGCAAAGAGCAACATCGTAGCAATATATAGGATTTGTTTCTTCATCGTCTTATGTCTTAACTTGAGTTAGTTTATTCTTCATCTCCCCATCCATAGTCAGAGCCCTCGCCCTCTGGGGGATTAGGACTTCCTGCCAGAAGTTGATGATTCCTCATCTTGACAACAGTCATGCTAGGTCTCAAATAATCATGCTTCTTCATCTGCAATAAAAATTTTTTTTTATACTTACACTCGTTTAGTTGACAACTATAATTTTTTAGCAACAAAAGTACTTAAAAAGATTGAAGCATGCAAGGTAAAAGTCGTCGCAAGCGAAAATTTTGCATTAGCTGAGACTTTTTTTGCATTAGCTGAGAGTCTTTTCATCCCAAAGATTTTGCTCATGAGCGCATTTTTAACCTCAATTTTCGCGTTTTTCTATTTTGAAAAATGCCGATGAAATGGGGGAAAACGCTATCGACTGCATGGCACTGCCCTTCGTCTTCGTCGGCACGCTGCTGACCATGCTACAGGACCGCCGCCGTCCGCTGTGGCCCATTGTAGTCGTCATGGGAGAAAGTCAACGGGCCGAGAATTCGGCCCGTTGGATACAGATGAAAATAGCCGCATCGAATTTTCGATGGGGACTTATGTACCAAAGAAAAGAGGGTGTGTCAAAATAGGCACATCCTCATTTAATACTTCCCAACCAGCAGTCACGAGTGATATTCTTTACTCGGTGGCTGTTTTCTTGTTTTTCCAAGTCTA
>Ga0310695_10007472_pt1 | contig 17417 bp, 4 predicted proteins | sample RumenRJG_04DNA_FD_203882 | JGI IMG/M metagenome (GOLD analysis project Ga0310695, IMG submission 203882) | Bovine rumen microbial communities from Lethbridge, Alberta, Canada - RJG_04 (v2) (version 2) | ecosystem: Host-associated > Mammals > Digestive system > Stomach > Rumen | place: Canada...
TCGCCACGAACGGATCCGCCGAGCGCGCCAGGGCGAAGAGGCCTTCGCGCCCGTAGAGGTTCACCGTGATGGTGGCGTTGTCGGCGAACGTCACCGTGGTGGAACCTTTTGCAGCGCCGTCGGCAGCCGTGGTGGTGTGCCACGCGGTCGTGCGGCCCGAGAGATCCACGGTGGATCCGTCCTGCATCTGGCAGCCGTAGAATATGTCCGTCGCGGGGGTGAACGTGCCGTACACCTTGAACGCCGCCGTGCCCTCGTTGTGCTTGGAGGAAGCCCTGTACGCCACGTAGTCGCGCACGTCCACGGCGCCGTTCGCGCGCATCGCCGCCCTGCACTTGATCGTGGCGTTCGTCGCGATCACGCCGGCGTTGCCGGTCTCGAGCCATCCGCCGTCGATCACGTCCAGCACGCCATTGCGCACCTCCGTGTTGTAGAGGTAGAAGAGCTTGCCGCTCGCATTCAGGTTCACCGTCAGCGTGTTGCCGCCGAGGTCGAGGTATGTGCGCGAATACCCGTTGCCGATGAAGCCGTAGTGGTTCTGGAGGTTAAGCGTTGAGTCCTTCGTGAGCGCCATGTACTTCATCTGCGCCGTTCCGCTGCCAATGTCGGTTCCGGATGCGCTCTGGAACGTGCCGCCGTTCAGGACAAAGGCGCTGTAGCAGAAATCGTACTTGCCGTTCATCTCGAACGTCGCCCCCTCGTTCACCACGACTGCGCCGTTCGCCATGCCCGTGTCGCAGCGCGCGAAGAACACGTTGTCGATGGTGTTGGCCTTGTCGCCGGAAGTGGAAGGCTGGTAGAACTGCAGCGTGTACGTGCCGGCCGTCTCTAAGTCCACGGTTCCCTCGCACACGCTGTAGGTGTCGGCCGAGGTTGTGACGGAGGCGATGGTCTTCGACGCTCCGTTGTGGATCAGGCGCAGCTCCGTGGTGGCGCCTGTGTATTTCGGCCGGCCCGCGTAGATGAAGTAGTAGCAGTACTTGCCGGGCGCCTTCACCTCTACGTCCTGCGAGACGTCCACGGTGTTGCCGCTGGTCTGCAGGAAGAGAGCGTACTTTACGATGTTCCCGTTGCGTCCGGTCGCCACCCACGTGCCGCTAGACTTGGAAAGGCCGTATCTGCCCGGATTCGAGCCCGACCAGTGCGGCAGGGCGAATCCGTTCCCTCCGTTGGCGTACGACCAGTCGCCGTTGTTGTTGTACATGGCCGTGCCGTCGTCGAAACTTCCGTTCTTGAGCAGATTCGCCGTTCCGAACGGGAACTTCGAGCCTACGAGCGCGGGCTTGAGCACGCCCTCCTCGACCACCGTTCCGCCCGTGAACTCGCGGCAGGCTGTGGCGGCGACAAGCGTGCCGCCGCCTGTCTTCACCAGCTTCACGTCGCCCGCTATCGCAACGCCTTCGAGCGTGAAAGTGCCCCCCTCCGGCACTTCGATGCGCAGCTCGCCCGACGCGGCGGCGGAGTTCTTCACCGTGGCGCCGACGTAGCCGTCGCACACCAAGCCGACGGTCGTCAGGGCGTGGCCGTTCAGATCGATCACGGCGCCGCTCGCGAGAGCCACGCGGCCGAGCCTGCGCCAGTCGCAGTCGCCGCCGAGCTTTATGACCGTCTGGCCCGCGCCCATCTCGAAGTAGCTAGCCGAGAACGGCACCTCCGCGGCGCCGTTTGCGGAGACCAGCATTGGCACCTTGCTGTCTCCGAATGTGATGTTGTTCGATCCCTGGCCGCCGTTGGTGTCGCCGCAGATGATCGTGAAGCGGTGCCAGCCCTCGCCTACCTCGACGTCGCTGACGACCTGGGCGTTGCTCACCGGGTTCACGAGCACCCATTCGCCGTCTATCGCGAAGGCGAAGTAGTCGTCGAAGTACTGGCGTATGTGCCATCTGCCCGCCTGAGCGGGCGTCACCTTGAACCAGCCGTCGAAGCGCAGCTGCGACCAGTCGAGCCACGAATACTGCCAGCCCGTGTTCTGCCCGTCGAGGTTGCCAAGGTCGCCGATTCCAAGGAACGTGTATTCGCCGAGCGAGGTCGACGTGTACCAGGCGGTGCCGCTTATCGCGGAACGGTCGCCGCCATAGAAGATGCGTCCCCACTGGGTCGCCTTTGGCTCGCCGTCGCCAAAGAGCACGCGGCCCCAGGGAATGGACGCTCCCTCGGGAACGGTGAACGACGTCTCGCCGGACACGACGACGGTCGTGTATTTGGCCGGAATCGCGTCCGCAAGCTCCTCGTCATCGCTGTTGTAGCACGTCCAGTTCTGCGGGTCGTCGAGGTTCCCCTCCTCGCCGTTTCCTGTCCACACCGCCGTAAGCGGCATGTCGTTGCGCAGCACCATCGCGTACAGGCCGTCATCCCTGACGGAAAGAGCATAGCGGCGCTCAATCGTCTTGGAGGGAATGAAGGTGACACTCTCGGGGATGGCCGCCCAGGCGATGATCTTCTCGCCGTCGGCCAGTTCGCGCGCCCCCGTCTCGACGGTCACTTCGGATCCGGCGAAGAACGTGGTTGTGGCGCTGTCGAAGGCGCTCGTGAAGAGAGAGAGGTCGAGCGTTGTGTGCTCGAACCCGCTCGCGCCAAGCTGCACGGAGGGATGATCCGGAGAGCCTTCGGCATGGTTGACGTTAGGCGCGTACGTGTTGCGCACCACGAAGAGCGGACGGGAAGTCCACGTATTGTTGAAATTGCCGTCCGCCGCGAAGAGAAGCGACTTCACCGGAGAGAGCGCGTTGTCGTGCTGCTGCAGCGTGCCGTGCACTACGAGCTCGCAGTTGGGCGCGGTGGGGGTGTTTCCATAGTATTCAACTGTCGCTTCGTTTGCGATCACTATTCTGCCGATTCCGGAATAGGACAAGTTGCCGGCGTATAGCACGACGGGGCCTGCGAGAGTCACGGTGTGGCCGTTCATCGCCATCGTGGTGGCGCTGTAGTTGTAGAACTGAAGCCCCCAGCTCTTGGAGCCGCCGATGGTGGCGTCGCCGGAGAGCACGACGTTGCGGATGTAGCCGTACGACGTCGACTTGGTCCAGGGGCTTGCCACCTCGGTGTCGTTGACGATCGCGCCCCTTCCGTCCAGGCCCGCCCCGGCTATGTTGTAGTTGTAGTCCCAGTACGCCTTTCCGCCCACGAGCAGCTGGCCTCCGTCCTCCACCGTTATGGTCGCGTACTGCGCGCCGCAAGTCGCGCCGGCAGTCGTCTTGTCCACGGTGCCCTCCTTCACGTAGAGCGACGGGAAGAACCGGGCGCCGAAGCCCGTGTTCACCTTCGACAGCACAAGCTTGCCCTTGCCGGTCTTGTGCACCTTCATCTGCACAGAGCCCGAGAACGTTATCCCGGAATTCGTCACCGTCTCGCCCTCCGGCACATCCACCTCCAGAACGCCCGCCCCGGACGACGTCTTGTTGAGCGTGGCGTTGACGAGCGACACGTTGTCGAAGAGAACGGCATGGTTGGTGTATCTCTTAGGGCAGCCCATCCTTATGGTGTGGGAGCCAGGCGAAAGAGTGAACGTCTTGGAGTACGCCACATTGCTACTCCCCTTGGTGCGAGTGTCACCCGTCAACGCAGCGCCATCCAAACTGACGTAATAGAATGAATCGATATAAGTGTTGCTCGTGTCACGGGACGCACCATATCTAAGAGTAAGCGTGTATGTGGCGGTCTGTGGGACTGAGACCACCTGCTGTATGTAAGAGTTGTACCCCGTACGGCACCAGTTCGATCCGTTTTTGACCTTTCCGCCGTAGCCGTTGTGGTCCTTGAGGAGGCCCACCGTGCCGCTTGTCACCCAGCCTGTCGGCGTCATGCCGACGTATGATCCCGAACTTACTATGTCCGTCTCAAAGCCGGGATTGGCGATAAGGTTGCCGGCCGTGCTGCCGATGTTGGCGGTGCCGGTGAGCCCGGCGACAGTGAGCTTGAATCCGGCCAGCTCGAGCGCGCCGGAGAACTGGGGATCGCTTCCAAGCCCGCGCCAGTCGCAGTCGGCCGTTAGCGTCGCGTTCTCGATGAATTCCACGCCGCTGCAGGCGACAGGCGTCTCGGCGGGAATCTGCACGGCGAATTTCCCCGAGAACACCAGGGAAGTGTTCTCGCCGGGCAGGCCCCCGGCGACCGTATTGCCGTCGGCGTCGGTGCATGACCAGTTGGCGGGGTTCGATGCGTCCCCGTCTCCGCCGGCGTTCGTCCAGAACGCCTTGGCCGCAGGGCGCAGAAAAGTGCCGCTGCCTGCGTTCGTGTAGAATGTTCCGCGCGCCGTGTCGTACACGCCCAGAACACCGTCGGCCACGCGCTCCGCCGGAACGAGATCGACGGCCGGCGTTCCGCCGGAAGTGACGGTGAACGAATACAGACGATAATGCCCGTAATTGTTCGGGCTTGCGCCGTTCACCTGCGAAGCCATCACGGAGAGCGGGCCGCCCACGGTGAAGGACTCCGGCGTGTACGTGTACACGACGTTGTCGTTGATCGTCACACTGCCCGTATCGCCGTCCGCCTTCACATGGTAGCGCTTCGCCGCCGCCGCGGTGAAGGTGCCGAGTGCGATGGCGTTGTTCGCCGTGTTGTAGTCGAAGCGCAGTCCGCTGGTGAGCCAGAAGAAGGTGAACGTGTCCACGGTGCTGTCCGTTCTTGCGCACCAGAACGCCTGGCTCACGCCCGTGCCGGTGAACTCCATTTCCATCTCGATCGTGTCGGTGCTCTGCGGCGTATATTCGGTGTTGATGTACTGAGTGCCGGTTCCCTCGATGTACACGAGTTCCTTGTACTCGGCAGGCAGCGTTGCCGCATGCGCGGACGGCGCCAGCACGGCGAACGCGCCTGCGGCGGCGATCATGCCCAATAGGGCCGAATCGAGTCTCATTTTGTCTCTCTCCTTTTTCCTTTTTGCTTTTAGGGCCGTCCCGGACTGGACAACTCCGCCCCCATAATTTTTATAAGATTGTAACACCCCCCCCCCCCCATTAGTCAAGGCTAACTTTTACCTTTTTATGATTTTTCTCGCTTCAGGTTCGGATCCGCGCTTTGCGCCCTTTGTGGCCCGAAACCTACAACACAGTCTTTTAACTTCGAACTCTCGTTAGCGAAAGAGGAACACCGAACCGCCGAGGCACACGAGCCTGAGGCCCATCTTCTCAGACTTGGCGTCCGTCACGAACTTGAGTCCCTCGAGATTGGCGGGTCCGAATTCGCATTGCAAAGGGGATCCGCCCTGCCTGAAACTTTTCCGCCTAGCGCACGAAGATCATCGTGCCGGACGAAACGTAGATGCCGTCTGGCTTGACGTAGAGGGAGACGCCGACAGACCGGCTGCGGGCGTCGGGCACGAATCTGAGCGTGTCGAGGTTCTCGGGCGTATGGTCGGTCCAGTCGACCACCTTCACCCTCGTGCCGCGTTCGCGCACGTCGATCGTCACCGTCGCGCCATCCTCAAAGTCCACGGTCTTCTTGCCCACCGTTGCCGCGCTCGTGGTGGACCATACGTCATCCTTCCCTCTGAGGTCGATCGTGGAGCCGTTCTTCATCGTGCAGCCGTAGAAGTAGTCTGTGCGCGGCGTGAACGTGCCGTACACGTAGAGGTTGGTCGTTCCGGTGCACTTCACGTTGTCGTATGCGCGCTCTGCGGTGTAGTTGCGCACGCTGAAGGTGGAGATGGGGCTGATGCCGCCCTTGTCGATCACGTCCACCGTGCGCGCGTCGACGTCGCGGTTGATGATCCGCATGTAGGTAGTCTTCTCGCTCGACGGCGTGATGCGGATCGTGCCGTTCGTCATGTCCTTTGACATGAAGATGGTCTTCGCGCCAACAGGGCAGTCGAGAAGCCACTCGTGTCCGCCAAGGTCGATCGGGATGTCGTCGTGGCCGCTGAACATCACGTCGCTGCGGAGGTAGAACGTGGAATCCGCGGTGAGGGCGAGGCGTCCCACGCCGCCCCACGAAACCTGACTCTGGTTGATCGGGCCGCTGTCGTCGAGCTTGCCGCTTCTGAGCGTGCCGCCGTCGAGCGTTATCGGATAGAAGCGGTAGTCGTAGTTGCCGGCGATGTCGAGCGTGCCGTTCTTGCGCACGACGATCGGATTGTCGGTTGCGCCCAGCGGATGGTGCTTCGCCGACCAGTCGGCATTCGCGCCATTGCCTTCAGTGGTTGTGAGCTTGCCTTCGACGATCTCGTTGCCGCCCGAATACATGAGGCCGCGCCTTCTTGACACGAACACGCCGGCGCCCTTCTTAACGAACTTGACCTTGCCCATGATGTCAAAGGCAGTGTTGCTGGAGATCACGTTCTCCGGCACGTCAACGCGCAGCTCACCGCCGCCCACCGTGTCGGTGATCACGCCGCCAAGCGTCGGGTATGTGACTGACACGTTGTCGATGGCCATGCCTGAACCGCTTGTGCACGACACCTTCACCGTGTGCTCTCCCGCGGCAAGGCTCACCACGGCCGTGCGCGTGGCAAAGCTGGCGTTGCCCGGACCCGACCAGGAGACCACCGACGTCCCGTCGATCTGCACATTGCCGTTCGCCGTGGTGTATACGGTCACGTTGTCGCTCGTCCTCAACCAGTTCTTGTTCGCCGCCTGAACCGAAACGCTCACCGTGGCTGCGACAGGAAGCGTGAACGTCTGGCTCACGTTCGCGCCGTTGTTGAGGAAGCACAGCTTCCCCGCGCTCCTCTGGGTATAGGCGTAGGAGTTGTTGGCGCTGATGAGCGCCACCGTGCCGCCGCGCGTCCAGCCCGTGGGCTTGTATTCCAGATATGCACCTGAGTCCACGGAATCGGACTCGAATCCGCCGTTCACGAGCAGTTGCTTGTTTGCGGACTTCATGTTCTCGAAGAACGAGCCGGGAAGCGTGAGCACATGCCCTTCAAGGTCGATCTCAATGCCCGCATCCACCGTGAGGGCGAAGCTGTCCGTGACGAAGTCGGCGTCGTCCGTCATCTCGAATGCGGTCATGCGCCAGCCCTTGGGAGTGCCGGGGTTTGCGCGCGCTGCGGCGAGCTCCTCGGTGGAGCCGAAGAGAATCTCGGTGTCGGCAGTCGGCGCAGCGAGTCCGCACGTGGCGGTGACGTCGCGCCCGTCGCCGCCGTAGAAGTGCCATGACCATGAGCCAGTGTCGGCATCCTTGACCATACGCGCGGTCGCGGGCTTCGTGGCGTCGACGGACAGCACCACCGAACCGTCGTCGGCCGTGAACGTGGTGAGGGCTTCGAACACCGTCGCCGCGCCGCCCGAGCTTGTCGCATGCTTCACGGTGAAATCTGCTGGATTGACGGCCGTGCCTGCCGGGAACGAGATGAGCGGCAGGAGATGCTGCGAGAAGTTCGCCGTGGCCGAGTAGAACGTGAGCCTCGTCTTGAGCGTATCGGGAATGGACGCCGCGGAAACGCGAAGTCCCTTGCCCGCCGGGAGACCGTCGTAGTTTACGGTGAGCTTGCTCTTGGAGGATAGCGCGCCGATCGTGCCGCCGAACGGACCGCCGATGTACAGCGTTGTCGAAGAGGTCTCCCCCGCCGTCTCGTTGATCGCGCCAAGGAATTCGGCCGCGTTGTTGAAGTGGAGCACCTGCGTGCCGGCCTTGCCGTTGCCGGGAATCAGAATCGACGTGGTGGCGTCGCCGACGATGGACGAGTTCACGATGATCGTGCGCGTTCCAGTGTCAGAACCGCATATCCACAGCGACGAGCCGCTCACGATGGAGAGCCTGCCCGCGAGCGTGTATGTGTATCCGCCGTTTCCGTTGAAGATGCGTCCCTGGGCGACGATGAGATTGGGAATCGTTATGGTGGCGTTGTTTGCGGCCTTTAGCATGAGCTGGTTGAGGGCGTCGCTGCCGCTGTTCTCAAGGCGCAGCGAACGGCCGGTGAACGTCCATGCCGAACCTGTATTCGGCGTGCGGAGGACGCGTCCGCTCGGCACAATGAAGTCGGATACGGCCATCTCGGCCGCGGAGAACGGAACGGTGGCTGTGGCGGAGGCCTCCCGCGCCCAGCCGATGGCGGCGGTGTGGTTCGTGGAGAAGGACGTCTTGTCGCCAGGATCCGCACCTATCTTGTAGAACGTTCCGCCGCCCTTGGTGACGAGCGAGACGGTGCCGTCGTCGTTGCTGGCCACGTCAAGAGGCAGAGGCACGGACGTGCCGCCGGCCGTGTAGGAGTACACAATGGAGAACTCCGATGCGTCGAGCTCGGTTCCGGCAGGGAACGTGAGAAGGCGCGCGCCGTCCGCCGCGATGGCGGTGGAGGACGTGTAGAAGCGCAGCTTCGTCTTGAGCGCCGGCGGAACGGTGGTGGAGGCCACGCGCAGGCCCTTTCCGGCGGGGAGGCCGTCGTAGTCGATGGTGACGGCCGTGGTGGAAGTGGGAAGCGCGGTGATAGTGCCGCCGAATGCGCCGTTGATCACGAGCGAAAATGTGGGCGCGGTGCCGTCGCTCGTTATTGTGCCGAGAAAGTCGCCTGCCGCGTTGAGGGTGAGGCCGCTCTTGTTGCCGGCGTTGCCGGAACCGGTGATCTTGATGGCCGAGGCTGCATCGCCGGTGATGGCGGAGTCGACAACGATCGGACGAAAGTCCCCGCTGCCGCTTGCCGTGCCGAACTGGAACGTCAATGTCGAACCAGGCATGATGTCCAATGTGCCCGTGAGGGTGAACACAGACTTGTCCTGCGCCTGGGCGATCGTTCCGGCTTCGTTGACGACGAACGGCGAGATGGCGACCTTGCGGTTGCCGCCGTTCGCTCCGCGCTTGAGCATGATCGTGCCGCCGGCCAGCGTGAGAGAACGGCCCGTGAAGGCGATGTCAGGCTCGGTTGCCGGAATGCGCAAGCTAGTGCCCGTGCCCACGATGAAGTCGGAGTTCTCAAAGTCGGAAACCGTGGTCGTGGCGGTTGCGCCCTGCGTTGTGGACCATCCCACCGTGCCGCTCACGTTGCCGGCGAACGACGACGTTCCGGCGGCGTCCGTGCCGACCTTGTAGTAAGTGGCCGCCATGAGCGTCTGCACACTCAACGTCGCTGCAACAGCGCCCGCCAAAGCTAGTTTTCTCATAGTGAAGTTCCTTGCCTTAGGTTTGTCTACGTCAATATTCTACACTCTCAGGGACCATGCTGTCAAAGGGAAGTCTCGTTCGTCACTTAAGTATCGTGATTCTTCCTGAGCCTTCGGGCTTCTCGTAGGCAATTGGATGACCCTTCAGATTTGCAAGAGGGGCGTTTGCCGATGTGATGCGCGGCACGCCGTTGCTGCCATTCGCGAACGCCTTCGTGTATTCGGCCAACGCCACGTAGTCGGTCTCAAGGGAATTGTTCACCGCACGCGCCCTCTTGAACATCTCAAACCCGTCGCCGCCCTCTATAAGCGTGAAGCTGTTGCCAGCAACGATGTATTTCCTCGCGGGATCGAGCGGAACATACGCGCCCTTCTCGCGGTCGTACACCTGCACGTTGCGCACGCGGCGCGCGCCGGAAGGACCGCCCGTCCACGCGCCAGAAGGCGACACTCTCACGCCGGACTTGACCCGCGCGTCGATCTCATAGCGAAGACCCGCCGCATGCAGGAACCCTCCGCTCTCGCTCTCGCCCACCACCTGCGCGCCGAACTCCAGCGCTTCAATTACCGTCGCTCCGTCAACCTCCACAAGTCCCACGCCTCCGCCGAACGGCTGCACCGTGCGCAGCGTCTTCATCGTCACTTCGCCCTTCGGAATGTCCGCGCGCACATTTCCTCCGTTCACCAGCGCGAAGTCGCAGCGGCCCGCCCTCTCGCGCGCGAACCACCAGTACGCGTCCGCCGCGAAATCGCCCGCTGCGCATCCCTGCGAGCGCGCAAGGCGCGCTCCGTTGCCGGGCGAGAAGGCGCACACCGTGGCGTCGACGATCGCAAGCCGTGCGCCGAGCTGACGCTCCACCGCGCCGATGAGGCGCGTCTCGAGCCACTCCACCTCGGGATCCTTCACGCGCGAGGGGAAGAGCGTGGAGGCCGCCACGCACGCACCGTCGTCGAGCGTGAGGCAGCCGAGCGCGCCCAGATAGCATCCGGTCTGCGCGAGAATGACCTCGCGCCCTGCGGCGTTCTTCACGCGCGCCCCCTCCATCGCGGAATGCGAATGACCGTCGATGAGCGCCACGAAGTTCGTAGTGTGCGCGATGAGGTCCGTGGACATGTACGGCGCGCAGTCGCTCGAGACGCCAAGATGCCCCAGCACCACCACGTAGTCCGCCTTCGCCGCCGCCTCGTCAACGGCCTTCTGCACCGCCGCGTAGAATGCCTCGCCATTTTCGCCCGCAATGAAGTCCCACTCGCGGTAGTCGCCCTTCTCGGAGAGGAACGTCGCCGGCTTGGAGGCGACGAGCGTCGTGGGTGTGGTCGCTCCCACAAATGCGACGCGCGCCGCTCCGCCGGTCACCACCACGTAGGCCGGCAACACCCTTTCCCCTGGTTCGTCCGCGGCGTTCCGATGCACAAGGTTGCAGCTCGTCACGGGAAACGCGCAGCGCGCCACGTTCGCCGTCATCGCCGTGATGCCGTAGTCGAACTCGTGGTTGCCCAGAGTCGCCACGTCGTATCCCGTGGCGTTCATGATGTCGATCACGCTTTTCCCGTCGTCGTATCCGCCGTAGGCTGTTCCCTGCGCATAGTCGCCCGCGTCGGCAAGGATCACATTCTCGCCGGCCGCGCGCAGACGCGCCTTCTCCGTGGCGATCTGCGAAAACCTCACGCTGCCGTCGTCGATGTGCGTATGGGTGTCGTTCGTGTGGAGGATCATCACGCGCGGCTTCTTCACGACCAGCTTGTCGGATGGACGCCACTGGTCGACGCGCAGAACGAGAGGCCGCCACGCCTTGGCCACGAAGTGCCGGCCCGTGCCGTCGCACTCGTCGTTCCACCAGCGGGTGTCGACAAACGCCTCGCTCTTCACCCCGCCGTCTGGACCGTAGATGAGGATGTTGAGCGACTTCGCAGGCAGCTCCGAATCCGGCCAGTACGTGTTTCGGTCCAGACGGATCGCTCCGCGCGGGGCTAGCTTCACGCCCTGCGGAATCTTCGCGTCCACGGCGACTTCTAGTTCGGGACGCGAACACACCACGCGGTATCCGGAGAGGTCCAGCTCGATCTGCGACGAGAGGTTTGTGAGCACGATGAACTCGCCCGCCGCACCTTCGCGCGGCTGAGGCGCGATCTCAGCCACGCGCAGGCATCCGCCTTCGATCTCGGGCATGCGGTTTTCGCCAGAGGCGAAGCGACGCATCCACCGGCGCACGCGCACAGCCTTGCCCAGCGGAAGATCCTGCACCGTGGCGCGTCCCTCTGCGTTCGGACGAAACACCGTATAGCCTTGAGAGTCCACATCGATCGTCCCCGTCTCGGAATTAGTGAAGAAGTCGAACTTCTTCTCCTCGTCGATCAGCGCCAGCACCGTCATCGGGTCCCACATGAGCTGCGACTTGGAGCGCGGTCCATCAGGATCCCAGCGGCTGTACGAGAGCGCTATTGGGTGGTTCGCGGGGAAGTCTTCGCGCACCTCCTTGCAGGGATAGTACACGCGCACGCCAACTTCGTATGGAGTGCAGACGATCGGGGCGGGCCATTCGGAGAAGATGCGGCGCGCACTTGGGATGTCGCCCCATACGTTGTATTCGGGGTGGTCGAGCGAACGGTCGAACGAGCCAGCCATTATGCGGAGCGTGCGCACCTTGCGCGCCACGAGGTCGCGTCCTGAAAGCGGCGATGCCGCATCGGGCGAAGTGTCGAGAAGGCGCATCAGATTGGAGAAGAAGCCGATCGCGCAGATGTCCACCGAACGATCGGGCGACGCGGCGAGAACGCGGCGGTAGAGTTCAACCGCGTCAACCACGGCGCCGGTACGCTTCCCGGCGGGAGGACGCGGCATCACGGCGCGTCCCGATGCGTCGTTGGTGTGCACAAGCGTGGCGTATGGAACGAAGACTCTGCGGGAGTCGGCTTGATTGCCGATTGCCCCGATGGGAACGCTGTCGAGATCGTGGTAGTGGAGGTAGGCTTCCGTGAACGCGTAGTTGTCCGCGCCAGGCCGGTCCAGCATCACGGCCGCAAGCTCTATCACGTCCTCCTTGTGATAGCGCGCCGCGATCTCAAGCGCGAACAGGTCGTCCGTGCTGCTGCCGATGTCGGTGTCGATGATCACCTTTGGCATGGCCGAAACCGCCATCGCCGCGGCCATGGCCGCGATCATCATCACCCTTCTTGTTTCTTTCTGCTTTTTCATGTATGAGATTTTACCAAAACTATCTGCTACCGTCTAGGCGGACTACTAGGGGCGGTACTCACAGCGGCCGCGGGAGCGCGGCACGAAGCCTGGCATGTCGGCCTCTGGCGTGCGCCACGCCTCTTTGGCCGCCTCCTTCGCGATGTCCAGCAGCTCCGTCCATAGCGCATCCTGCCGCGACGAGAACGAGAACCTGCCCTTGGCCGCATATCCGCGGCCACCCTCCTTCACCGGCAGATGGGCCGTAAGCGCCGGGCTCTCGGCAGGCTCGGTGAGATCGAACCACCACCACTGCGGTTCTACGAAGTTGGTGTTCGCCACTCTCTGATCCATGTTCCCGTGGCACGACGCACAGTTTTTCCCGTAGAGCGGCAGGAAGCGCTTCGTGAACCACGGCTTGAGCGCGGCGGAGTCGGGTTCGCCCCATTTGTCGCGGTCGCCCTTGCCTTTCACGTGGGCGAAGTCGAACGTGGGATAGTACGGAATCATGGCGTCGAGCCATTCGTACACGATGCGCTTGTCGGCGGCAGGCATGTCGACGCCATGGTGCGACTTCTCGAGGTATTCAGGCAGCCGGCTGCCGAACGTGCCGCTTTCCTTCGCGCGAAAAGGCTCCGTGAGACCGGAAAGCAGATGGAACGACTGCACAAGGGGCTTGACCGCGCTGTCGCCCGTGAACCATGCGCGGAATGCGCTGTCGGAATTCGACCGGATCACGAGGGAGTCGTACGACATGTTGAAAAAACGCGTGTAGTGTCCCGACAGGTTCATCCCCTTCGGCGGATTCGCGCCGGAGTGGCAGCGCACGCAGTGGCGGTTCCACACGGGCTGCACGACCTTGTTGTAGTCGAGCACTCCAGCATTCCCCCACGCTGGCGGCGTCAGCGGCACTGGACCGCCGCGCGAGGCAATGGCGGCCGACGGCGCCGCAGCCGTGCGCCTGTTCTCATGGCAGCCGGAGCAGCTCTGCGTTTCGCCAGGCATCAGGTTTATCGCGCTCGTCATGCGCACCAGCTCGCGCCCTTCGCCGTCCACCAGCTGCAGGTATATCTCCTTGCGCGCAGGCGCCAGGAAGAACGCGCTGCCGTCAGCCTCCACAGGCGCATAGCCCCACACGCGCTTGGGATAGTACGACGATGCGCCAACAAGCGGACCCTGATCGAGGATGCCATTCCACGTGCGGTTGACCGACTTCGGCAGCTGCTCCATCACGCGCACGGCCTTGACCTCTCCGCGCGGCAGACTCTCCGCGAAACCCCGGTAGACGTCTGAGACGAACAGCCGCCCCATCTCCACCCTCTCGCGTTCCGGCTGCCCTGGCGGCGCCGACTCAAGAATTACGGAGGCCGGCGAAGCGGCAACGAACGGAGCGATCTCCTTCGGCTCGGGACGCGCAGCGAAAGGCACGGCGCCGAACACGCTCGTAGCGGGATCCTCGTACGCCACGGCGCGTCTGCCGTCCTCCGCCAGAAGCATCAAGCGGAAGCGCCGCGCCGCACCGTCGCCGCACGACGCAAGAAAACGGCCCCGCCCCACCGGCGCTGGCCAGCACCATCCCCAGTCCATGCGCGAGTCGAAAACGGACGGATACTCCGGCGTGAGCCACCGCATCGACGGCGCCGCATCCCCTTCGGGCCCCTCCCGGTTCGACACCACACCTATCGCCCCATAAGGCGAATTGTGGTGCGGCGCGAACGTGCACACTGCAGAGCCGTATTCGCCGGGTATCTCGCGCGCCTGGATTATCGTGGCGGGATCCTCGGTGAGATTGCCAAACCAGAGCGCCATCTGCCGCCCGTCGGGATACTGCGTCCAGAGCGACTGACGGTATGTCAAGTTCCAGTCCACATACTCCCAGCGCGTGTAGAGGAGGCGTCCGTCTGAGAGCGTAGTGAGGTAGAGGTCGGAAAGCGTGTTGGAGCTGAGGTCGTGCACATTGCCGCCGTTGGCGTCCATCACATGCACGTGAGCGGAGGGACCGGGCTGGCACACGTTGTGCGTGAACGGCGTGCGCGTGGAGAGGAAGGCGATGCGTCCGCCTGGCAGCGCCACCGGGCTCGCGTTGTGCGCGAGCGGAGTGTCGGTGAGGGCGCGCAGACCCATTCCGTCGCATTTCATCTCGTATATCTGCCATGTCTTCGAGTGGTGGCGGCGCATGGAGAAGAGCACCTTCGACGCATCAGGCGAAAGCGACATGTCGAGTATGACGGAGTCGGGCTCTTCGAAAATGACGCGCGCATTCCCCGCCTTGAAATCCACGATGCGAATCGAGCAGCCCCATGGACCGTCCGGGTTAGACTGCCAGATGTAGTTCGGCACGGCGCCAGAACGCAGAGGCGAACCAGTGAACAGAATGGCCGGCGGCAGCGAACGAACGTCCTTCGCGAGTTCCGGCGACTCGCGCCGAGGATCGGGCGTGGGGAGGCGCGGCGCGCGGTCGGCAAGGAATCCGCGCAGCGCGATGCGCCCGGGACCGCCCTTTCGCGTGGAGCGCCCGAGGTTCACTATCCGCGCCACGTGCCTTCCGTCTGCAAGGCCCTTCGCCACGCACGTCTCCTCGCGAAGGGAAGAGTCGAACACGCCCGCGCTTTTACCGTCCACGAACGCCTCAAAGAGTCCAAGCGGAGAAGTCTGGTCTCGGAACGTGATGCCCCATATCCAGCGGCATGCGCCTTTACGGTGACAGACTGAGAAGGAGGTGCCCTCGAACTCCACCTCCACGGCGTCGCCCGCCTTCTCGCTCACCCATGCGAACTGCCACGCACCATCATCGCGCCAAGCCTTCCACTCGCCGGAGGGCCGCACGAGCGGATTCGTCCAGGGCGTCACCTCGGCCGCAGGAGACGCCAGCTGCAGCATCACGGCGACGACCATTATGATGCCAAACGGGACGAATCCCCGAACGGCTCCGGCTGGCGACTTACGCCGGCACGGCACAGAAATCCGCGCATTCGCTTTTTCATTTCCGCCTAGCATTTTCCACATGTCAGTCTCCAAGCATGAAATTGAGGAAATTTTACCATTTCCACAGTACAGCGGCAAGCGGAAAGTCCCTTGCCCTGCGGGACGCGGTATGGTAGAATACGCGCCAAAGGCACAAAGGAGATTCAAATGAATAAACTTGCCATCGCAGCAGCAGCGCTCGCCGCGCTCGCGCTCCAGACGAGCGCGATGCCGTCCGACAGAACGTCGCTTCTACACCTCTCGCACGTCCACCGCGGCGGCGGCAAGCTGGAGCGCCCAGACAACACTCTCGACACTTTCATGTGGTGCTGGCAGAACGGCTCCGCTCTGGAATGCGACTGCCGCCGCACGAAGGACGGCGTTGGCATCATGCTGCACGACGCAACGCTCAAGCGCACTGCCCGCGGAATATCCGCCGAAAAGGCCGCAAAGAAAGTCTCGAAGGAGCTAACGTGGAACGAGATCAAGGATGTCGATGTTGGCAGCTATCTCTCGCCAGACTTCGCACACCACAGGATCCCCACCATCGAAGCCACCTTCGCCGCGATGAAGGGACATCCCACGTGGCTTTGCTTTGTGGACGAAAAAGGCGCCGGCCCGAAGTACATCGCCTCGAAGGCGCGCGAGGCCGGCGTGATCGACCAGGTCTACTACACCGGGCAGGACTACCCCCAGGCGCTTGAATGGACGCGCGTAGTGCCAGGCGGAAAGACGCTCATCTGGATCGGCACCTGGCCCAAGCCGAAGCACACCGCAGAGGACACCGCGAGATTTGAGAGGCATTTCGAAAAGAAGATGGACGAAATGCGCGCCAACAACTTCAAGGGCGTCTCGGCCGTGTCGCTTCACACGTACTACGATCCGAAGGCCGCCGACCCATTCGTGCCAAGCACGACATATCTCAAGAAGATCATCGCCGAGTTCCACGCGCACGACATCCCCGTATGCTCAATCCCCTTTGAGGGCGGAGAGACGGAGGAGGTGTACTTCAAGCTCTTCGAGCTCGGCTGCGACGGCTTCTCAACCGATTACCCAAGCGTGATGTTCTCGGTGATCAGAAAGCTCAAGGCGCAGAACCAGAACGAATCTCGTATATCCGAGCGCCAATCTCGCGAACAGCCTTGACCGTGTCCCAGTACGGCGTGTCGCACACGTCAGTCCAGCCAACCTGCATGTTCTCGCCGTCGAAGCGGCCTGACGTCGCCTGATCGGAGAACTGGTGCCAGTGCACGCCCACGATCTGCGGATGCTCAAGCGACGTGCGCACGTACTCCTTGTACGTCTCGGCGCGGTGCTTCTGGTCGCGCAGGAGGATGAGCCCCGGGCAGAACGGCCCGCGATCGAGCGCGCCGAAGTGGAACTCGCCGATCATCACCGGCGCGTCGATTCCCTCCGGCAGCTTGAACTCGCTCATCTCCTTGCGATAGACGTTGTAGCTCAGCACATCGCAGTACTTCGCCGCCGCCTTCACCGTGAACGCCGGCGCACCGCCCGCCCAGCGGCAGCCAAGGTACAGCTTGCCGGGGTTCGCGCGCTTCAGCTCCTCGCGGATGATGCGGAAGTAGTTCTCGGCGATCTCTGACGAAAACGCTTCGAGGTCGGCCTTCGCGCCCTTGAACGACTTCGGCTCTTTCGTCACTTGCAGGAAATCGTTCCAGTCCTTGTACGCCATCCCCCACGCGGCGTTGAGCTTGGCAATGTCACCGTACTTCGCCTTGAGCCTATCACGGAACACGGCCTTGCACGGCTGGTCGGCAGGCGACTTCAACGTGGAGACCCCGAACGAATGCGCCGCGCCCCAGTGGTGCTCATTGTCGACGAAGAAGCCGAAGCACCAGGGGTCGTCGATCTCGGCCTTGTACACCTCCGTCATGCGGCGCGCCTCGGCGCGGAACGACGGGTCGAACGGGTCGCAGAACTCCCACCAGCCGCCCTTGTGCCCGGCAATCGGACGCGCATGGATCTCGAAGCGCTCCGTGTAGGGCGTGCGGTCCATAAGGCAGATGCGCTTGTCGGACGAATTGGCGATCGTGTTGCAGCTCCAGCTCCGCAGGCGGCGGTGCGCAAGGTCTGCCCACGTCTCGAACCACTTCTCGCCGTACTTCCGGCGGATGTTCGCGGCGGAGAAGTCGTACACCTTGTCGATGCCGCGCTTACCGTAGTAGGGCCAGAGCAGTTCGTCGCGCGTCTCGTAGAAAATGCCGAATACGGGATCGTCG
>Ga0310695_10007473_pt1 | contig 17415 bp, 11 predicted proteins | sample RumenRJG_04DNA_FD_203882 | JGI IMG/M metagenome (GOLD analysis project Ga0310695, IMG submission 203882) | Bovine rumen microbial communities from Lethbridge, Alberta, Canada - RJG_04 (v2) (version 2) | ecosystem: Host-associated > Mammals > Digestive system > Stomach > Rumen | place: Canada...
GTGTAAAAAATAATTCCTACAAATCTCCTACAAAATTCCTACAAAACTGTAGGAGATTAGACATGGCGAACAATCTCCGCCCCGCAACAGCCGCTTCGCGGGGTTTCTACCCGATTCCAAGATCATTCAGAGGGTTGAAATCGCGGAAAGCCCTGTAAAACGCGCGTTTCGCGGGGTCTGTCCCCCACCCGTCCTCATCTACTTATCCACCACCTTTTCAAGCCCCGGGACAGAGTGCCAGATGCCGGAGACAATCGGCTCCGACGACTTTCCAAAACAGTTGAACGCTCTCACTTCAAGCCGATAGTCCACGTCCTGCGGCAGCTCCGCGACGTCGAACCAGAACCGCATCGTCTTCGGCTCGTGCTTTGCCAAGAGCGGATAGCCCGGCGAAAGGAACTTCTTGACGAGGGGCTTCGAACCGTCTTCCGGCACAGCTCGTATCTCATAGTCAAACACGCGGCAACCCGCTGGCACAAGCGCTGCGGGGAATCGGCAGTCCATGACAATCGTCCACTTGCCCATCCGATTCTCGGTGTTGCGCGTCGAAACGACCAGTCCTGCATCAGCCGGGAAGCGCGGCGCAATCGACGCGGCCGCGCGCGTCTTGAAGGCATACGGCTTTTCAGAGTAGACGAGAGGCACAATCCATGCAGGCGCCCCCTCGACGCCGCCTTCCTCGATGTCAATGCGCTCTACTACCAACCTGTCGTCGTATACGGAGACGAAATACGCCTGTCCGCCCCTGTGGTCGCGCCTGCAGGGAATCATGGGCATCGCCTGGACGGAGGTGCCGTCCCTCTTCCCGCCGCCGTTTTCATGGCCGGGGGGGAGGGACGCATAGGAAAGCGACGGAGTGGCGATGACAGTAAATTCGCCTTGCCAGATCGAACGCTCATCGATGAAAGGGCGATGCGTGTGGCCAGTGAAGGCAATCGCGTTCGGGAACTCCTTCAAAGCGGCAAACGCCGCGCCCTTGTCATCCCATCCGCCGCTGTCGGAAGTAGTGCCGCGCGCAGGCGGATGCTGGAAGAAGAAGAACGGCCTGTCGCCCTTGAAGCGAGCGCCGTTGGCCTCCATCCACCCGGGAAACTTCCCGAACGAATCCCATTCGGCGGAGATGAAGTCGTAGCCCTTCACCGTCCGGACGCGGATAGGTGCGTACTTCTCGCCGAAGACTCGCTCCCACTCCGCGGCAAGCCCGAGCTTCGAGAGCGCTTCACCCTCGGAATATCCGTTGGCATGCATCTCCATCGTCATGTCGCCGTACGCCCAGCCGTCGAAGTCGTGGTTTCCAGTGCAGAAGAGCGGCACTGTATCCGTTCCGCCGAACACCTTGTCCCACGTCGCCTTGAGATACTCCAAGCCGCTCCTGAGGCCCCAGTCCGTCAAATCGCCCGGGACCATCACCGCGTCCGCGCCGCGAGAACGGAAGTAGCGCATCGCCTTTTCCGTCATTGCGCACGACGCCGGCGTCGTCAGGTGGATGTCGCTCACGACGCCGAACCTCAGCCGCGGCGTTCCGGCAAGCCACCCGCCATGTTTGCATCCTGCGACGAAGAAAGCCGCCGCACCGCCTATGAATCCTCTCCTGTCAACCATGTCCAGCTCCTTTCTATTTGCCGCTTGTCCCTTCCTCTACGCCTTCCTCTCGTGCGCGGCGCAGCCAATACGATGGAGTGCAGCTCCAGGCATGGCAATACGAGTTGAGGAGGATGCTTCGGTAGGGAGATGCCATGTCGTCCGAAGGGTCATAGCATTCCCAGAAAGTGTCGGCGCCCTTCTTCACCATGCCGCCCCAGTATTCCCTCAGGAGCGCGAGCGCCTCGGACTTCATGCCCGCACACCACAGCCCCTCGACGAAATAGTGGTAGGCGTAGGGCGTTCGAGGCCGCACGGCGCCGGGCATGCCCATCACGCGCTCGAGCGCCCCGCGCCGCATCTCAGGCGTTCCGGCCCCGCAGATGGACATGTATGCCTGGCTCATCCAGGACACGTTCCCGTCGCGCCCGCTCCTCCAGACGCCGCGGCTACCGTCCCAAAGCGCTTCCACTGCGCGTGCGCGCATCTTCGCCGCGATTCCCGGCAGGTGCTCGACCTCTTTCTCGCGCCCCAACGCACGGGCGAGCTCGCAGGCGCGGTCGAGCCCGTAGACGATCGCCCCCTGCTCGGAGGCCTGCCGGTCGAACCCGTCCTGCCAGTCGATGAAATTCCAGAAGCCGTTGTCGGCGTGGACGAGACCCGTCTCGTCTACGGCGGAGAGGACCGTCTCGCAGGCCGCCTTTGCAGTCGGCCACAGCCGCCTTGCGGCCTCGGCGTCTCCGCTTGCGCGCATGTACTCCAGCACGGTCGCGGGAAAGAGCGCGGTATAGTCGAGTATTCGCCTGCCGTTTGAGCTGCGCGGCGTCGGCCGCTCGAACACCGCAGTCGCCGGAGCGCCGTCGGCAGACGCACATTCCGCGAGGAGGAAAAGCGAATGCCTGACTACTTCGTAGTTGCGGAAGGTGGCGTAGTTCGCAAGCGCCTGAAGCCGAAGGTCGCCGAGCCAGAGACGCCTGTCGCGCTTGGGGCCATCCTCAAGGCAGGTCTGCATCGAGTCTCGCAGCGTGGCCGCCGCGACGCGGTCTATCGCGTCGTCTTCAGGCGACGCGCCGGTGATTGGCCTAAAGGCCGATAGGTCCGCAGAGCTCACCGCCCGCGCGGAAACGCCGCGAAGCGAGAACCTCCCGCCGTTTGAGCAGGCCCTGACGCGCAGGCGCATATACCTGAACGCGAACCGGCGTGGCACTTCGAAGGCGGAGGGAACTTCGTCTATCGTAACAGTCTCGTCCTGTATCCACGACGGGGAAATGGTGCCGAGTGACGAGGCACCTTCGCGCCCCTCCCCGATTTCCGAGGGCACCTCGGCAAACGAGAGATCGAGCCGGACGGGCGCGTCGACAGGCCGGTCAAGGTCGCCGAGTTCCAGCTTGACGTATCCTACGAGATGCTCGCCGAAGTCGAAAATGAATTCGTCGCCGCGCGCGAGCGGCCGGCCGAAGGCAGTGCCCGGTTCGCCAGAACGCTGCGCCCGCCACCCCTGGAAGGCCCTTTCCGACCGCTCGACCCTGACGAGCGCGACCGGCTTGAGCAGCCGCTCGCGCAGGGCCGGACACGAGTCGCCCGGGCGATCTCCGCCCAGGGCTGGGCCCGCGGCGAACGCGCCGAGGCACAGCACGGCATGAGCCGCCGCCATGACCTTGCAACATCTCTTGACGATCATATTTCCATTATATCTCCAAGCCTCTCGCGATGTCAAGGAGAAACGATGTTTATTCAGGTAAACGCCAGATGTCTCTTCTGGAAATCTCCGTTGATCGTTGCGCCGTGCGCGGCGTTATGGTAGAATGTCGCGGAAAGGGATCAAAAGGCAAGATGAAAAAACGGTGCAAACGCCGCTTCAAGGCGGTTCGCAAGGTCCTGGTGCTCGCGCGACTCAAATATTCTTCCGGACGGAAGTTCCTGTCCGGGCTCTTCAACTACCTCTCCGACGGGCACGCCTGCCACCTGAAGCTGCTGCAAGAACCTGAGGAGCTTACGGCTGAGACAATCCGCAACGCGAAGCAGGAGTGCGTCGACGGGATGATCCTGTCGATTCCCGGCACGCAGGAGAGCATGCAGGCACTCGCAAAATCCGACATCCCGGCCATATTCGTCAACATCGACGACGAAGTCGTGGCGAAGCGCAGGAACGCGTCGTTTATCTGGACCGACAACGCCGACATCGCGCAGGCAGGCGTCAACCACCTGATGTCCTGCGGGAATTTCATGTCGTTCGCCTACATCCACGCACTCCCCGAATCGGCAAGCTGGTCAGAGGAGCGAGCCAAGGCGTTTCATGCCGCGCTGCAGAGAAAAGGCCGGTCGGCGTACGAGTTCGCACCTCGCGTCGACGCCGGCTCCGAAGCCGACATAGCCGCCCTTGCACAGTTCCTCGCCGGCCTTCCAAAGCCGGCGGCAGTCATGGCGGCCTTCGACTGGCGCGCGACGCATGTCCTCGACGCCTGCGACTTGGCGGGGCTCGACGTGCCGCGCCAAGTCGCGGTGCTTGGGGTAGACAACGACGAGTTCTGCTGCCCGTATTCCAACCCTCCTCTGTCGAGCGTTCAGCCAGACTTCGCCGCAATCGGAGAAAAGGCGGCCTCCGAGCTCGGCTCGCTGCTCCGAGGACGCCGCGGCAAGGGGTGCAAGCACATCCGCATAGGCTCCGCAAAAGTCATCGCACGAGAGTCGACCGCGCCGATAGCTCCGGCGACTTCACTCGTCCGGCACATCCTCTCCATCGTCAGGGAGCACGCGCACGAAGGCATAACTCCGAGCGACGTCGCCCGCAGACTCGGCGTTTCGCGTCGCCTGGCCGACTTGAGGCTGTCGGAGATGCGCGGCGAGACGCTAAAGTCCGTGATAGAGGGCGAACGGCTTTCCCGCGTTCGCCAACTGCTGAAGGCGACGTCTCGCACGACGACGCGGATTGCCGCCGAAGCGGGGTTCAAGAGCACCACTCACCTGTCGCACCTCTTCCGGAAACGATTCGGAATGTCAATGCTTGAATACCGAAAGTCGCCCCGCTAGAATCCCGACCGAATCGACACGTTGTCCAGAGTGTTGGTAATCGCCGAAAATATGTATTCGACGGAGCCCTTCGTAACATCCTCTAACAGAAGCCCGCGTATGTGAACGTCGGGGCGGCCAGGGTTTTTGACCGTTTCCTCAAGCCATTTGCCTTCAGCCCCTTCTGCCGTGGCCGAGAGCGACAGCGCGGCGCCGTCTCGCGTCACCTTCCCCTCGGAGAAATCACCTACCGTCACCACTGGCGAGAAAAACGACGACGGCGCGGCGAACCTGAAGGTGTCCTTGACCGACACCTTGTCCTCGGTTCGCATATATGTGAATGTGCGGACGAGTGACACGAGGTTCGTGTCGCCATAGGCACCGCGGATGTCCAGCTCTACGACGTCGCGATCCGAAGACGTCGCGACACGCAGCGGCTTGCCTCTGAACTTCTTGCCGGTGCCCTGCAGCCCTCCGCCGACCCTGGGGACGGGATGTGCATAGGAATTCAGCACCTTGGATTTGTAGCGCTGCGACGAGAATGTGCGCTTCGTGTATATCTCCCCGCCGACGTCTCCGCAGACCAAGGTGTCGCCAAGCGAGATGTCGTAGGAGCCCACGTCGTTGTGGTTGTGGAACTCGCCGTTGTGTCCGCACTTCAGTCCGAGCGCAATGCCCTTTCGCGCACCTGGCCGGAATATCCAGACCTGTCCAGCGGGGAATTCAGAATGCTCCGCGGCGGAGGCGCTTTCGAGGTCTGGCCATATTTCCCTGCATTTCTCCAGATAGAGAAGAGCCGGCACGCCGCCGCCGTCCGCAAAAAGCGGCGACACGTCGTCCGTAAGCCGGAACTGGAAGCCGTATCTCGCTATAGTCTTGGTCTTTGGGAACCTGGCGAAGAGGTCAATACCCTCCGGCGCCGACCTCAGGGCAAGGCCCATAAGCAGGAAATGCCCGAAACCGTAGTTCCAGTATCCAGCGCCCTCGGAGCAGTATCCGTCGGAGGAGAATCCGCTGAGGTAATATGGCACCGCATCGACGGCGGCCTCTACTATGCGGCCGCGCTCTTCCGAGCCGTGTGGAAAGAACTCCAGCGCGGCGCGCACTATGCAGGAATGGCAGACAGCATTCCAATTGTTTTTTGTGCGGAACCACCAGTGCCCGGAGTTGGATGCCTTTTCCTTTTTAGTGCCTTTCATCTCGGCGGCCGTGGCGAGATACGGGTCGAACACGCGTCTGCGAATCTCTGAGCGCATTGTTTCCGCCACCTGAGGGTCGAGACGGCTGCCGCACACGTCGAGCGCATCGGCTGCGAGAAGCCCCAGATTCGAGGCGCAGAGGTCCGCATAGAGATTCTTCCCGTTGAACACCTCGAGCTTTGGGTCGTGCGCAGGAAGCACCCAGCTCCGCAGTTTCGCATACGACTCCAGGTATTCCGCGATCTTGGGGACAAACCTGCCCTTCCCTTCGGCCTTTTCGATGTCGATGAGCTCCCGAAGGTCCTTGCCGCGCTGGAAAAGCTTCTCCTGGTAATGGGTGCGGTTGCCGTTCCTGGAGAATTCAAGGTATAGACTGTCAGGGCATTCCTCTGGATGCGATTCCAGCAGCTCCGACGCCCGGTCGCCGCCAAATGCATAGACTGACAGCAGGGCAAATGCCGCCAACGCGCAGGTCGCAATCGCTTCTTTGTGCTCCATGTCTTTAGTTCCTTTCGAATATGAAGTCAAGCAGCGCGGGATCCGCATAGCAGATGTCCTCTTTGTGCCCGACGCCCTCGAACACATGGAAGGACACCTGCTTCCTCCACTCGGGGTACTTGCAGACGTAGCGCTCAAAGTTCCTGAAGCGCTCGAAGCGGTTCGCGCCCTGCATGACCGCAGGCGGCGTCATGTCAAGCGATGTCCTTGGCCGGCCAAGGACGTCCTGCGACCCACAACCACGCCAGACACGGCGCGAGCAGAGGTTGCGCATGATTTCCGCCTCCGTCAGCGTCTCGGAATAGCGAGGCCGCCCCTTCAGGCCATACAGCCACGGCTGACCAGGCTCGAACAGCAGTTCGGTGGAAGGCGACATGGCGACATATTCAACCTTGACGCCGTCGCAGACGACGCCCTTGCCCGTCGCCACATAGCGCCCCACGAACTGTCCGCCCGCCGAAAACCCGGCAAGGACAACCTTGCGAAGGTTCGAATAGCGCTTCCTGTCGGCAAACCTGGCGAATATCGCGTCGATGTAGTCAAAGGAGCTGTAGCGAGTCCCGTTCGCATCGCCTCCTCCGCGCCAATCGTCAGACGCAAGCCCCATCTGCGTCGGGTTGCGGCTCTCGTTGGCCCACGAGTCGCACCATACGGCGCGACCGTCGTCTGGCTCGTGGTTAGAGGCCATCGTCTCTCGGCGGGGAAACTGCGGGGCGATTACGTATGGAGTCTTCTCCGGACTGCCCGCACGCGCTGCAAGGGCCTTTGCAAACGCCGGAAGCACCGTGCGGACATGCCCTCCCCATCCGTGGATCAGCACTACGGCCACCTCTGCGCCGCCGCCATCCTCTATGGGCCGGTAGGCGTCGTATAGGAGAACTGGCGCATTCTCTCCGGCATCGAACCGATATCGGGAAAACGAGTCTCCCCACTCGTTCGCGGCGTTTTTGGTGGAGATGCCAGAGTCGAGGTAGAGTGGATGCGCGAGGCCGCGAATGGACTGCGGCTCGGACAACTCAAGCTCCATGATGTCAATCGTGTTCTCGCCGCAGACAAGAAACGGCGCGGGGCAGTAGAGACTCAACTGCGGGCCAACGTTCCAATAGCGTCCGATGTTGCGCCCGTTCACATAGACCGTCCCCTTCTTCCACTTAGACATGTCGATAAAGGTGTCGGCCGTCTTGTCGAGCTTCACGACGGCGCGGAAATGCCCGCCGGAGAAGCCGTCACGACCATCGGACGCCTTTGCCTTTGCGACCGACTCCTCTGAAAGCGGCTTGAGCGCGGTGCGCCAGTTCGCAAGCGGCTTGCCGTCCAAATAGACATCGCCGACGATTCCCTTGCGGTCGTACTTCATCCCCTTCCCGAAGTTGATGTGGCCCATCGCCTCCACGACAATCTCCAGCGCGGCGGATTTGCCGCGCTTGGGAATTGAGATTGGCATCTTCCTGCGGCGACGGTCGATCGTCGCGATGCGCTTCCCGTCAAGCCAGACCTGCGCGTAGTCCGCGATACGGTCGTATGTAAGCTCCGCCGCGTCGCCTGCCGGGATGGACGTGCGGTAGAAGGCCATCCCCTGGTTCTGGTCCATCTTCTCGAAGTAGAGCGGGCGGCCCGTTTCGATCTCCGGCGCGGCGTTGTCCCTGATGTTCGCGTAGAACGAAGGCACTACCGCATCAAAGGCCATCGATGGGATTTCGTCCGGAAGAGGAGGCGGCTCGATACCGAGCGCGTCGAATATGATTTTCCTATATCCAAAATATGCCTTCGTCGGACGGCCCTGCTCGTCGATGGGGGAACCGTAGTCGTAGCTCGTGAGGTCTGGCTCGTAGCCGCCTTCGCCTCCGTCGTTCGCCCCGGCGGTGAAGCCGAAGGACGTTCCTCCGTGCGCGACAAAGAAGCAGAAGGAGCGGCGACCCGCCATGAACCACCTGACCGACTTCGTTATGTCCGAGGGCTCCCACTTCCCTTCGCCCCAGTGCCGAAGCCAGCCAGGGTATGTCTCGGCGGAGAGAACGGGAACACCGGGGTTGTATTTCTTCGCAAAGCTCCAGTCGTTCTCGTTCATGCCAGGATCGAAGCCGACGGCGATCTCGGGGTCCGGGTAGATGAGGTCGGAGAGGAACTTGTCGCCCGCGCCGTCTGCCATGTAGAACGGACCAAACCCGCGCTTCTTCCAGAAGTCCTTGACCCACAGCAGGTATTTCACGTCCTTGAACGGCCAGCTGCCGTATTCGTTCTCGATCTGCGTCAGCACTATCGGACCGCCGTTCTTCGCGAGGAACGGCTCGGCCACATCGGCGATGGCCGAAAGGTATTTCTCCGCCTCCCTGAGATAGTGCGCGTCCATTGTGCGCACTGCAATGTCGTCTTTTAGGAGACGCGGGGGAAGTCCGCCGAAGTCCCATTCGCCGCAGCAGTACGGCCCCGGACGGAAAAGCACCCACATCCCCTCCTCTTTGCAGAGAGAGAGGAATGCGGCGACATCGCGGTTCCCCGTCTTGAAGTCGAACGAACCGTCGGGCTGCTCGAAGTCGTTCCACATGAAGTAGGACGAGATTGCATTGAGGCCCATTGCCTTGCACATCTTGATTCGATGGCTCCAGTATTCACGCGGGATGCGCTGCGGTTCGATCTCGCCGGCCCTTATCTGAACGGCTCTGCCGTCGACGGCGAATTGGCTGCCGACAAACTTCACCTCGTGTGCGCCGACTCCCGCGGCAAGCGCGGAAACTCCGGCATATACAGCCAAGAATATCGAGAAGAGTCGGTAATATGCTTTCATGTATATCTATTCTTGTGGATTGCAGAGACAGGGGGAATGCATGCTTCGAGACAACGCACTTCAAGATTAGTCTTCGCCGCGACCTTAAACGCCCCGAGGAGTTCCGCCGCCCATTCCCATCGACTCGTTCTCGAGGTATTCCATCACCGGCTATCTTATCTTCAGGACGTCGGGAATGGACACGGGGTCGGTCTTCGCAAACTTTGCCCACCCAGAATTGGAGGCATAGGACTTCTCGACCTTGCCCTTTACGACAAGCTGTATGATGCATCCCGTGACACGTGTCCCCGTCGTCACGGACTTCGTGCCGGACGGCACGGCCCTCTTTGTGGCATGGGCGCCCCTCCCCACGGTTTTAAGACGAGATGTCTTTATCGTCTTCTGCACGAGTTTTTCGGTCGGCGACTCCACCTCGGTCTTGTAGTTCCCCTTTTCATCCAGCTCAACGGACAGCGTCTTCTCGCCGAGCAACTCGGGGTTGCCGTTGGTCGTCCCAAAGAAGTAGCACTTGAGCTTGATGGAGTCAGTTGGAATGTTGTCGCCGCGCAGCGACACCGAGACGGGCCAGGACATGCTTCTCTTTGTGGTCTTTGTCTTTACGGACTTTGCCGCATGCGCCGTCTTGCTTTTCTTGGCGCCGCCCTTCGAGACAGTCTCGTCTGTCGACGAATTGCCGACGCGCATTGAGCAGGTATACCCCGGCCCGTCCGCCGCAGCTGCGGCGAAGCAGACGAGAAATGCCGCGACAAGCACCGCATAAGTCTTCATGGCTTCAACCCCCTTCGCTATGCTGTTTTGCTATACAGTAATCTAGCTTGTGACGACATAATACCAACTGCCCCCATTAAAGTCAAGCATTAGGCATGACTTATCTGGCAAAAGCAAATTGCCCGTGCAGGAAAGCAACCGACAGGCCGTGCGACTGCGGGCCCTGAGCGAAGACATTATGTAGCTTGTCGCTACTTGACAACCATGATAAGGCCGATGGCGCCGGATGTCATCGACGCCCACTGCGTGCCGCCGTATGCGCCGAGGTTCACGCGCCTTCCGTTCGGCTCCGGCTCGAGGCCGACGGGGAACCCTGCCGAGCCTGCGTCGATGCACGGGCTGTCCGCCGCAGTCCGCTTGCTTTCGAACGTGCCGCTGAACCATCCGTTCGTGATCGCGCCGTTCGCCTTCTTTGTGAGAAGATGGTAGTACGGAGCTCCTGTCCAGTTAAGCGCCTCTTCGCTCTCCGGCACAAAGTTCCCCTCGCCCTCGTGCTCCTCCTGTATGCACGAATACTCTATCGACGTAGCATCGACTACGCCAGACACGCTGTGCCCGTAGGAAATGCAGTTCTTGAGGGTCATCGTAGCATCGCCAACAGCAACCGCGCCATATGCCTTTCCGTCCGCAACCGTACAGTTGACGAGCTCCATGTCCGACTCCGCACATGTTACGCTTGAGTACACATAACCATAGTACTTTGTCGTAGTTCCACTATATGAAAAGGGGGGGCCGAGATTACGTATCGAATAATTGCCGTACGTGCTGTTTCCCCTGGCCGCAAATACCAAACAGTTGGTCATGAACAACCTCCCGCCGCTCAGCAGGATGTCGCTCTGGGCAAGTCTGTTGCCTGTAGCTGAATTAGGTGCAGTACGCGAATCGAAAACGCAACGCTCAACCACCGACGTCGTCAATCCATCCGAAGCATTCCAGTCATCCAAAAGCATTATTCCCGCCGCAAACGGAAACGTCATACTTGACGTACTTGCAACGTAATTGCCGTCGAACACGGAATCCGACATTTTGAAACTGACTGCATCGCGTATGGCAAGTGCACCGCCGGAAGCTCCGGCCGGCGTGGTGGTTGCACCAAGAACGTAGTTTCCTGAGAATGTACAGCCATCTATTTTTACATTGCCGTAATAAGTTCCTATAGCGGCGCCAAACAATGTATTGCGACCACTTGCACCGTTCATGTAGTTGCCCGAGAATTTGCAGTCACGCACAATCAGGGTGACCTGATATGCCAAGACAGCGCCACCACAGCTATGATTGTGTGTGCCGCCGGCATCATGATAATTTCCCTCAAACGTGCAGTTGCAAATGAAAAGACTTCCAGACGTCACCGCAGAAACCGCGCCGCCTCCGCCAAGATTGTCGATCCCGCCCTTCCGAGGATCCTTTCGCGTGTTTTCAAAAGAATTGTTCCTAAAGACGCAATTGGAGATTGTCGTGGTCGAAGAAGCGGCATATATAGATCCACCCTTAGCGCCACCCGCAGAGATCTTTCCTCCGATGAAGGTGATGCCGTCCACGCAGAGTGAGGAAAGCGAAGTGACGGAGATGTGGCGGACATTATAGGTGCTTCGCTGGAACATTGTCGCGATTTCCCCCTTGGCGAGCGAGCCGTCCGTCTCGGCAATATAGCCGCCGCTGAGCTTTACTGGAATCGTGATGGAACTGAGCGAAAGCTGGTTCGTGATCGAGTAGTCGCCGCCGGCGAAATAGACGTTGACCTCCGTCGCGCCGTCCGCGACTGCATCCGTGATGGCGTTTTTCACGTCGATGTGGAAGCCGTCGCGCGAACCGTTCAAGGCGTTCGACCAGTTCGCGCCTGTCATCTCGCCGCGTCCTTCTGGCGCGACGAAAATGTCATCTGCGTAAGATGAAAATGCGAATGAAAAACAAAGAAAAGCAAGCGCAAGACGCATTGCTTTCGAGCTAACCAACCGAAATGCTCCCCCCGCAAAAACAGGAAGATATGAAATTCCTTCGCGATTTTTCATGTCGTAGTTCCTTATGGTTGAACCAAGTTTGCTTGCATAATAGCAAAACCAGACAATCCCCGTCAATTTCAGCGATTGTCTAATTGCGAAACAAATCCCTGACTATTTTAGAATGAAAAGGCATGGCCTCTGCAAATGTAGGATGCCCCCGTTAGACGCCAAAACTCACCTGCCTCGGTCATGTCGCCGGAATAGATTGTTCTGCCTGACTCCACTTGTTAATTCGTGACACGAGGGCTTGTCTCGCCTTCAAGACGGACATCCTCGAAAAGAAGATTCTTGAACGGGCGCGCCGGCGTGTCGTCGAGGATCGACGGCTCGCGTACCCTGCCGCGCACCCGGTTGAACGATATGGCGTCGAAGACGCTGTTGGTGGCGGTTCGGTAGTAGAACTTGCAAAAGCCCTTCGCATCGATGTCCATGTCCTCGAATGATATGCGGGAGATGTCCACGCCAGGCTGTGGAGCCGCCGACCATGCCCCCACCGCGTTCACCGCATAGCGCGTGTCCACGATCTTGATGTCGTGGAACGAGCAGTCGCGGATCACGCCGTTCCCGACGCCGAGGCGTATCGCGTTGCAGTCCGACGAGAACGTGCAGTTGGAGACGACGACATCCGCACACGGGCCGTCGTTCTTCAAATGGTCCTGCCCTGCAGCGCGAAGCGTAATGGCATCGTCGGCAGTAGAGATGTTGCAGTCCGTCACGCGGACGCGACGCGAGGAGTCGATGTCGAGCCCGTCGCCGTTGTAGGTGTGCGGCTTGCGGATGGTGTGGATGTTCGCCCGCTCGACGGACACGTCCTCGCATCCGTAGATGAAGCAGCTCCAGTAGGGGGCGTCGGCAAGCTCTATGTCGCGAATTGCGATGTTCCGCGACTCGACAAACCACACCATCTGCGCCGGGCGCCAGGGTATCATCAGTTTCTTCGGGGGATGCGAGCCGTCGGGCATCCTGAGAAACGCCCCGACGTTCCCGTCTATCTTGCCGGGGCCGCGCAGCGTAACGTTTTCCTGTTCGACGCACAGGACGAGGTGACCGCCACTTACGTTGTCTGCCGAGGCATGCCAACCGGAGATGTTCTGCGGCGCTATATCCAACGCGTTGTAGTCGGCGGGGTCGGGGCTTCCCTTCAGCACAGCGCCTTCCGCAAGATGGAAGTCTACGCCCGACTTGAGGAACAGCGAACCACAGAGATAGACGCCCTTGGGAAGCAGCACTTCGCCGCCGCCCGCCGTGTTCGCGGCGTCTATCGCCCGCTGGATCGCCGCCGTGTCTTTTGTCTCGCCGTCGCCCTTCGCGCCGAAGTCGCGGACGTCGAACGCCCCATGCGCCGCAGCCACTGCGAAGCAGGCGAGAAATGCCGCGGCAAGCACTGAATAAGTCTGTGATTTCATGCGATCCTGTCTCCCCAAAAGGCAAGCGATACGTCATTGCACCCAGCCTCTCGCGCCTGGACGAGGCGCGGGCGTATCAGCGGCTCGTCAAGCCGACCCTTGTGCCCATGCCGGTGGCCAAGCTCCCACAAGTGCCCGAATACTATGCGCTTGGCGTTCACGATTCCGACCGCCTTCGCCGTGTCGATTCCGCAGCCGGGGAAGAAGAGCCACAAGTCAGGCCTCCCCCATGTCGTCCCAAGCTTCGGCTCCGTTCCCCTGCCGCTGTCGCCGGTATGGTAGAGGATGAAGTCGCCGACCTTGATCTCGAACGCCGTCGTGAAGTCGACAAGGTAGTCGTTGTGGTCGATCAACGACGTCCGCACCTGCACGTCCTTGAACCTGAACTCCTTCCTGCCGCGAGCATAGCCGCCATTCCTCTTCCAGTTCCTGACGCCAAAATTGTCGAGGAAGTTCGACACGACCGTCTTGCCCGCGCCGTCCATCGCCCCGTAGAATCCACTGCGCCAGTGGTCGCGGTGGTTGTGGGTGACGAGGGCGAAGTCGAGCATGGGCGCGAACTCGGCGTCGCGGCGATGGACGAGGTCTATCGCAAAAAGCGACTCGCGCGTCTTGACGACATACCCCATGTTATACACGCTCCAGACGGCAGGAACGTCGTGCACGGCGGCTTCCCTTGCCTCGCGCAGCACCTTCTCGGCGGCCGCTTCAAGCCGCTCAAGCGCGACAAGTCCTCGCGTATCTCCGTCGGCCATGTACTGCGTGTATGTCGCCGCGGAGACAAGCTCCGTATCGCGCTGCCAAACCGAGACCTTGTCCTCCTCCGCAAGGATTCTCGGCTTGCCGACAGCCATCGTCGCTGCGCCGACCATGAAATCCCTCCGGGACATCATATTGCCGCTCGTGCCGCCGCCTTTTGCCGACAAAACATCCATATTACGCCGCCCTTCCCGTGTCATTCCTCTACGACCCATGCCTTTCGCGACGAAGCAAAGACTACGCCAAGGCATCCTGGCGGCGCGAATTCGGCCTCGCGTCCCTCGAACTCCGAGGCGAGCGCCTTCCACGATTCGTTGCCGCGCGGGATGCGGACGATGCTTTTCTTGCCGCACTCCGATGTGTTGGAGACGGCGGGCACACCCTTCAGTATCCTCTTCACAACGGCTGGCGACGGGGAATCTGACCGCCACACGACCTCCTTTATCCTGCGCGATGCATTGAACGGCGGCCAGGATTCGCCGACTTCGCGCAGCACCGGCGTGTTCATCTCCATCCTCTCCAGCGCAGGCATGCCGTTGCAGCACCCGCGCGTCGAGCCAAGCGATTCAAGCTTCGGCGCGTCGAAGGCTGCTCGGCGCAAAGCCGGAGAGTCGCCGAAGTTCAGGTTGCCCATGGACACAAGGCCATGTGCGCGTATCTCGAGGTTCGTGAGGTTAGGGCATTGCGTAAAGACGCCGTAGGCATTTCCGCCGGACGACCCGCCCGAGGGGAAACTCTTCAGCGAGTCGTCGCACCCGAGGCGGATCTCGTCGAAGCCGGCGCTCTGGAACGCGCGAGCGCCCACCGACCGGACGGCCGTCGTCTCAAGCGTTCCGCGAATCGACGAGGCGTGCAGGAACGCGCATGTGCCGATGTTCGTCACGCCTTTGGGGACGAGGTCGGCTACATCGACCGCCAGGCTGCGCGACCCCGCGAAAGCGACGGCTCCGATCGATACGAGCGGCAGCGACAGCGTCATGTTTGTCAGCGCAGGGCAGTCAGAGAACACGCCGACGCGGTTCGACGGATGCTGCGCCGACGTTCCGTCCGGCAGAGCGTCGGCCGTGCCCTCCAGCGACACCTCGCCGAGTTGTGCCGCACGCGCGAAGGACTTGCTCCCCACCTTTACGACATGGTCTGCATAGAAGGCGCTGATCCCTCCCTTCTCGAAGAGGAAGAACGCCCCGATCGACAAGGCCGTTACCTTGATGCGACGTTCTCCATGCGCGATGACCAGCCCACGCATGTCGATGACGCCTTCTCCAGTCACGAGCGAGCGGCCGGCATACATGGAAGACCCCATGAGCTCGACCTTCCCCGACGAGAAGTCGGCGTCGCGCCCGCCGGCAAGGATGACTGTGACCGCTCCATCGGGACTCGTCAGCGGCCACCCGCACTTCGGACGATACGAGCCAAGCGTCCACACGTTCTCCGCGTGAGCCCCGGCAAAAGCCAGCAGCACCGCGAACATCATAGCAATCCTTTTAGTCACAGCGTCCCCTCCCGAAGCATCTTTACGAGCGACGCGAAATTCCGCGGCTGCGGCCCCTCGCGGTAGCACCAGTTGTAGAAGTCCTTTCCTATGGCCTCGAAACGGTCCACGAGCTCCAGGCGCTTCGGCAGCTCGAAGGAGTCGCCACGCCTGCGCAACGCGGCCTTGACCTCGTCGTAGCGCTCGATGACGAGCTCAAGCATGCCGGCGCTAAGGCAGCGCACCGTCGCATGCGAAGCCGGGTCGTCTTCCGTGGCGGAAAGCGCCTTCTCGAAGAGCTTGTAGGCAGAGGCGAGGGCGGCACCGGAAAGCCATCCTCGACCAGGATTGTAGCCATGGAGGTTGGACTGCGTCTTGTGCATCGCGTAGTCCTCGCCCCAAAGGGCGCGCGCCACAAGCAGGTAGTATTCCCACACTGCGTCCGCGCCATTGCCGCAGCAGTATTCTATCCACTCCTTTGCAATCGCCTCTCCGTCGAGGTCGGGATTCCACGCGAGTTTCGCGTACATGTAGGTGCGCATGTCCACGAAGTCCGCGAAGACGGCGCCGTGCGGCAGCTGCGAAAGCACCTGCCTGACGCCGAGGTCGCGGTAGGTGCGGAAGTCCTCCGCGTAGAGATGGTAAGTGGGGTAGGGCGTGATGTAGTTGCGGAAGCACGCATCCCAGTCCCATATCAGAAGCCGTCCCGGAGCGAGCGCATTCCATCCCTTCAGCCGCTGCATGAGCTTCTCCTGGCGGGAGAGGGGTATCGCCTTGTTGCCGTTCTGGCAGATGGTGACGTAGACGTTCGTGTGGAGGGGTTCCGGGGTCTTGGACGGCGGTTCAACCCAGTCCCAGTAGGCAAGCGTCTTTATTCGAAGCCCGGGGAACTCGTCCTCGAGTTCGCGCGCGACGAAGTTCGCTATGTCGAGAGCGGGGCCTATGGGCGCGCCCCCCCAGCGGCTGCGGAGCTTCTTGCATTCCTCGCAGGCGCAGAACCTGTTGTTGTCGAGATACGAAAGCGAGACGTAAGACACCTCGTTCTGCAGAAGCTCCTTTCGAGACGATGCCTTTCTGCGTATCTCGTCGAGAAGCTGCGCGCGCATCTCCGGGTTCGAGTGGCAGAGCTGCCCGTCCTTCGTGCGCTTGCCGCCGCGCAGCGCATACCATTCGGGATGGTCGGCGAAATGCTTGTTCGCGTCGACGAAATACTTGTTGCCGAGGGTATGTCCGCCGCCGATGTCCCTGTCCCGCTTGCCGCCGAACTCCTTGCGCTGGTATTCGCGGCTGACCCTGAGCTTAACCGCCCAGGCCGGGCCTATGTTCCGGTCAAGGGAAATCGACCCTGGCTTGCGGCGCTCGAACGGCGGCGCATAGGAATATGAGAAGCTGTCCGGCAGAGAAAGTGTCGCCAGCGACGGAACCTTCTCCCTCTCCGGCGTGAAATACCTCACGCCCCAGCGTTCAAGCAACTCGTAGACCGCGTTCAGTCCGCCACGCGGACCGTCGCCCGAAAGCTCCAGCACGCGGCCGCCCGCGTCGACCCTAAGCGCAATCTCGTCGCGTCTCAGCCCATGCTTCGTGGCAAGGATGCGTATGACGTTGGTCTCTCCGAATTCGCCGTCCTTGACGACCGCAAGTTCGGCGCCCGACATCGCCTTCACGTACTTGCAAAGTTCTTTTGCGGCGAATTTCGTCACCTGGGCGTCGTCACCAAGCGCCACGACTGCGTTGGCGCGTCCTTCGTCAACTGCGACGAACTCCGCGCGGCATGCAAGGGCGGCGAGCGCCGCGAACAGAAAACCGAACTTCATTCAACATCTCCTTCCTCTGGCTCGATCGGCGTGTAGTCTGGCGCGTCGAGCGACGTGTCTACCTTTGCCTTGATTCCGAGCCCGCGCCGCCGCAGCCAAGTGGCGAGCAGGCGCTCCCACTTGTA
>Ga0310695_10007474_pt1 | contig 17415 bp, 11 predicted proteins | sample RumenRJG_04DNA_FD_203882 | JGI IMG/M metagenome (GOLD analysis project Ga0310695, IMG submission 203882) | Bovine rumen microbial communities from Lethbridge, Alberta, Canada - RJG_04 (v2) (version 2) | ecosystem: Host-associated > Mammals > Digestive system > Stomach > Rumen | place: Canada...
GGTATTCGACCGTATCCGTGAGAACATCAAGCTCCACCCGAAGCAGGAACTCGCCTCGCTGTTCAACGACAGTATCAACCAGACACTGGCCCGTACCATCAACACCTCGCTGTCTACGCTGATCGTGCTGCTGTCGATATTCATCCTCGGTGGTGATTCTATCCGCAGCTTCGCCTTCGCAATGATCCTGGGTGTATTCTTCGGAACACTGTCGTCTATCTTCATTGCTTCGCCCGTAGCCTATCTGGTTCTGGGCAAGAAGAGCGAAAAGAAGTAAGAGCGAACAAACCTATATAGAAATAGGAGGAAAGCAAATCCGCTTTCCTCCTATTTTTGTAATTATACCGCGTTGTTGAGAAAACCGTCTACACGCCGTCCGAGCTACACTTGCTCGTTTAGGCGGTCGTAGAAGCGGTCGAGCACGGTCAGCATTTCGTCGGGCAAGTACTCTATCGCCTGGTCCACAATGCTGTCGGGCACACCATAATATGCTTCGGCTATGCTTCCAGCGATGGCAGCCTTGGTATCGGTGTCGCCGTCGCACAGTACTGCGAGGCGTATTGTTTCCTCAAAGCTGTTGGCATCGAGGAAGCAACGCAGCGCCCATGGCACCGTTTCCTGGCAGATACTGTCGAAATGTCCCTCGCTGCCAATCTTCATTATGTCTTTCAGCGGCGGTATTTCGTAGCCGAAATACTTGGCCACGCGCTTTTCCACATCGGTCTTGATGACCCTCATGTGGCGCATCCAGTAGATCACCATAGCCACACACTGTGCTCCCTTGACTCCCTCGGCATGGCAGTGCGACACTTCTGCCGACCGCTTGGCCTCGCGCATCACGTCCTGATAGTCGTCGAAGAGCCATCCCACGGGGCTCACGCGCATTGCCGAGCCGTTGCCGTAGCTGTTGTTTGGCAGTGGATTGTCGCTCTGCACCCAGCTCAGGAAGCGCGACCCATAGCCACCCATCGGCTCCGGGTAGCGACGGCACCACGAGTGCAGAGCCGTTGCATAATCCGTACCCGAGAGAATGGCATCGGCAACGGCAATGGTGCATATCGTGTCGTCGGTGTAGTCACAGTCGGAAGTGAACAGACTGAAATCGCGCATTGGCGGGTGGGAAAACTCAAACTGCGAGCCCACGATGTCGCCTATTATTGCTCCTATCATGCTTTGTTGTTTTATATGATTACTTAAACCACTGTCAAATCTACTCTTCGGTGCCTATGGCATCATATCCAGACGTGCCGAACTCCTCTTCCTGCATATCCTGACGTTGCTGCGGACGGCGTTTCGAACCGTTGTTGCCGAAGTTCCACGTCAGCGTGAAGCGCACGCTGCGCCCGTTGCGCCAGTTTTCCTGATGGCGGGTGAACGTTTCGCTTTCGGTGTAGTTCTTCCAGCGGCGCGAGTTCAGCAGGTCGCGGCAGTTCACAGCCAGCATGAGCTTCTTGTTCAGGAAGGTCTTTCTCAGTCCAAGGTCGACGTTGTAGCTCGGCTTGCGGTAGCCTTGAGCCGTCACCTGCTTGGAGCGGTAGCGACCTGTCACCTGGAACGAGATGTCGTAGGGCAGCATGAGCGAAGCCTGCAGGCGCGCGTTCCACGTGAAGCTGTGGCTTCCCTCGCCGTGAATGGTCTGGTTGTCTATGCTGAAATCGTAGCCGTTGATTTTGTAGTAGTAAAAGTTGGCACTCGTAGTGATGTCGAGTATTCGGAAGAGCTTGTTCTTCGCCGTCAGCTCCAGACCCGTGCTGGTGCTCTTGGCCACGTTGAAGTGGGTCTGATACATCAATCCGTCGGTGCTGCTCTGGTATGTGATGCGCTGCATCACGTTCGTCGTGGGGCGGTAATATGCCGACACGAGCAACGAATGGGCTGCCCAGGTCTTCAGATAGTTGAGCGAGAACGAGTTGCTGTATTCCGGTGTGAGCTCGGGATTACCGAACGAGATGACTGTGGCATCACGGGTGTTCTTGAACGAGTTGAGCTGACCTCCCCACGGGCGGCGCAGGCGGCGCGTGTAGTTGACCTGCAGCTGCTGCGACGGAGTGAGCTGATACGACAAGAACACGCTGGGGAACAGCTGGAAGTAGTCTTTCTTGAACGCAACGGGCTGGTTCTCAGCCGTCGGCTGATGGTCGGCGAGCCAGTCGTAGCTGCGGGTGTCCACCTTCCAGTACTCTCCTCGCAGACCAGCCATCACCCCGAAGCGGCCCAGCTGCACGTTGGCTGTGGCGTAGAGCGCATGAACGTCCATCTTGTAGACGAAGCGGTTGTAGTAGGTCTGGTCTTCCTTGGCATTGCCCCCGTACCACGACGTGGGGTCTTCATAAGACTCCTGCGGCGTGTCTTCCTTCGAGAAGCGTCCGTTGTAGCCTGCCTGCAGCTTGAAGTTCTCGGTTATCTGGTTTTCGTAGTCGAGTTTCAGCTCCCACGCCTTGCTGTTCACGTCGAGCGGACGGCTCTGGTAGCTGTACTCCACGGGCCGCACCACGTCGTACCACTCCGTAGAGTCCTGATATTCGTTCTCTGCATCCGACTTCCAGCTGTTGTAGTTGGCCACGAAATCGAGGAAATGCTTGTCCGAGAAGTTGTGGCGGTAGTTCAGCTCGCCGTGATACATCTGGGCTTTGTCGCTTGTATGCGTTCTCCGCGCCATCATTCGCGACGGTTGTGCTGCCCCGATAGTACCATAATAATAAGGTGTGCTGCTGTAGCCATTGCGTCCGCCGAGCATCATCATGCCGCTCAGCGACAGGTCGTCCTTGCTCGTGGCGTGCCACGTGAGGCCGAGTCGGCTGAAGAGGTTATTGCCCAGGTTGTTGCTCTCGGTGCTGTAGTTATGATAGGTATTGTCCAGCGGATAGGTCTGCTCGCTCAGTGCGCCGCCCTTGCTGCGGTGGTGGCGATAGCCCACGTTGGCATATCCGTCGAGCTTAGAACTGTTGAAGTTGAAGTTGAAGCTTGCGTTGGCTCCTCCGCGCGTGTCGGCACCGGCCTGCACCGAGCCGTAGTAGCCTGCCTTGCGGTCTTTCTTCAGCACGATGTTGATTATTCCAGCCGAGCCTTCAGCCGAAAACTTGGCCGAAGGATTGTCTATCACCTCAATGCGGTCGATGCTCTCAGCAGGCAGCTGCTGCAATATCTGCGCCCGGTTGTCGGTGGTAAGTCCGCTGGCCTTGCCGTTGATCCACACCTCCACGCTCTCGTTGCCGCGCAGCGATATGTTTCCGTCGTTGTCAACCTCCACCGAGGGTATGTTCTCCAGCACATCGCTGGCCGACCCTCCGGCGTTGGCTATCTGCTGGTCCACGCTGAACGACTTGCGGTCTACCTCCAGCTTCATCTCCGCACGCTGTCCCGTCACCGTCACTTCCTTCATGGCCTGCGCGTCGTCGGCCATATATAATATGGTGAAAGTCTTGTTGCGGTCGGTGGCGGTGAGGCTGAACTGCCGCGTCAGCTCGCGATAGCCGGTAAACGAAGCCTTGAGCACGTAGCTGCCCGTGGGCACACCGCTTATCACGAAGTTGCCGTCGACGTCGGTGATGGCACCTTTCACTATTTTCGTCTCTCCCGCACGGCTGAGCATGACGTTGATAAATTCCAATGGTTCGTTGGTGGTTTTCGAGAGTATCTTTCCCTTAACCACGCCTTGGGCCATAGCTCCGGCCACGGCAAACACTAAAAGGCAAGTTGCTATAAATCGATTCATAATGCATACTTTGACGCGCGCGCCCATACAAGGTTTAATCTTTAGCCGCTTAATATGCGGCCATGCCCCGGCACGAGCCTCGCTCCACCAGTGGATAAATCCACACTTATTCCGCTAAAAGACTCCCTAAAGCAGGGTTTTAGCGGAATAAACCGCTTTTTATCCAGAATTTAACATTTGTTTGCTCATTCCGGCGAAAAGGTAACTATTCTGCGAAACGGAGATTTACGCCCCGAAAGGGGCATTTACAATAGCCCCGGGCAACGCCCGGGGAGAGGGAGCAGCAGTGCAACGCCCCCGAAGGGGGCAAAAGAATGACAGCCCACCACTACTGAAATGCAAGGGGCAGGTACACAGAGTAGTTCTTTTGCCCTTTCTGGGCGAATGTTGATAGCGTATTTATCCACAAGGCGATGCCTTGTGCTGACGTGTTTTGGTCTTTCAGACCGTCTTTCTGGCTGTTGCGGATAGCTTGTCTGCCTGTACGGATGTTGCTAAGCTGCCTTTTCTCGAATCTTACTGACCGAGTGCTGCGCTTTGCGAAATTTTCTCCAGCAGCCCCGGAGTAACCTTACAGAGGCTCTGGAGCAATGCTCCAGGATAGCTGTAGCAATGTTACGGGGCTGCTGGAGAAAGTTTACGGAGGCGGTTGGGAAAAACAGCAGCTTCCGTGGGAAAAACCAATATGTTGCCCGCGAAAACACCGACATTCGCCAGCCGTGCTTGATTAGTGTCAAAAAAGCGATGTCCGCAGACGGTTTTTCGCACTTCGGAAAGCCTTATCTGTCTGTAATTTAGTACCTTTGCAGCCGCAATAAGGGCCTATACAAATGATTTCAATTATCGTCTGCTCAAAGTTTCCCACTCTAAGCAAAGAGCTGCTTGACAATATCAGCCAGACAGTAGGCACCGACTACGAGATTGTTTCCATCGACAACTCGCAGGCAAAGTACAGCATCTTCGAGGCATACAACGAGGGAGTGGCACGCTCCAAGGGCGAATACCTCTGCTTCATGCACGAAGACGTGGTGCTCCGCAGCAGCAACTGGGGAAACACCGTTGAGCGAGTGCTCAGCCACAAAGACGTGGGAGCCATCGGCGTTGCCGGCGGATGCGTTGCCTCAAGCCGCATCGACTGGCGCTTCTCCAACTATCACTGGGGATGCCTGAACCTCGTTCAGGGCACTTCCACTGTGGAGCCAGAGCCTTACTACTACACTTTCATGCAGTCGCACTTCCCAAAAGCCATCAAGGACAGGGAGCTTCTGCCGGTTGCCATGCTCGACGGCGTGTGGATGGCAATGCGCAAAGACATCTTCAACACTATCCGCTTCGACTCCGAAACCTTCGCGGGCTTCCACCTCTATGACTCCGACATCTGTATGCAAATCAACAAACTGGGCAAGGACATCTACGTTGTCAAGGACATACTGCTCGAACACAAGTCGGAGGGAACGTTCTCGCCGCAGTTCGCCACAAGCCAGAAGGTGTTTCTCAACAAATGGAAAGATATGCTTCCGCAGGTGAAAGGACTGGTGGTATCGCCCCAGACCATCAGCCACGACGACGAGGAAGCCATCCACGAGTTTAACCTCCGATTGGAGAAAGACCGCAAGTTCATGGAACTCAAGTCGCTTTTCGACCTTATCAACGAGGGCAAGCCTTGCCGGAAGTTCACCCGCGAAGAGAAGACCGTGGTCAGTATGTCGCAGTTCCACTGCTGCAAGAGCATCATAAAAAATGCCGACTACAGCCAGCACGAGGCTCTGGCACTGCTCCGAAAGACTCTCGCAAGCCCTTACCAGATGCGCAAAGGCAAGCTCGTGATGAAGTTCTTCTGGTACAGGATACTTGGCATCAGAGTGAGATACCGCCATGTGGTGTGGAGAAAATACAACCTCATACGCAAGCCCAAGACCCTCGTCAGCTATCTGTATGCCAACTCGCTGAACTTTGTCAAGGCCAGAGCCAACTGAGACGAAGCTACCCAAGCACTGCATGAAAGCAGCATCCACCTCACCCTCTCACAGCAAGCCCACAATGAAAGCAAGCCAGCCTACAGTATCGGTCATCGTTCCGAACTACAACCACGCTGCTTTCCTGCCGCAGCGCATCGAAAGCATACTCGCGCAGACCTACCAGCCGATGGAGATTATCATCCTCGACGACTGCTCTTCGGACAACAGCCTTGAGGTGATAGCGCGCTATCAAGGCGACAGCAGAGTGAGCCGCGTGGTGCGCAACGAGCAAAACTCGGGCAGCACTTTCCTGCAATGGAACCGCGGTTTCGGCCTTGCCAAGGGCGAATACGTATGGATTGCCGAGAGCGACGACGTGGCCGAGCCTCACTTTCTGAGCACTTTGGTCGCTCAGCTGGAGCTCCACCCCGATGCTGCCGTTGCCTTCAGCCACTCGCGACTGATTGATGCCGAGGGCCGACTGCTGTCCGAGCAAAACACCCATAACCCCTCGCCTGCCGATGGAGTGACCGTCCACGACAGCCGACAGTTCCTCAGATACCTGCTCACATTCAACTTCATCTACAATGCCAGCATGGCCGTCTTCAGACGTTCTGCCCTCAACGGCATCAACGAAGACTATCAGCGGTTCCGCTATTGCGGCGACTGGCACTTCTGGGCAAGCATCGCAAACAAAGGCAAAGAGGTGGTTGAAGTACACGAAATGCTAAACAGCTTCCGCCAACACACGGGCAAGGTGACTGTGAAATCTACCGACGATGCCGTCAACCGCTGGCGCGACGAACTGCAAACTATTGCCTATATCCGCTCGCTCTGCCCGCTTTCTGGCTTCCAGCACGTGTGTTTCCGGGGTCGTCTGAGCAAGCGCCTGCGCTCGTCGGGCCTGCCCCACGACGAGCAGGAGCAGCTGCGCCGACTCTATCCGCAGCTCTGCGGCGGCGGATGGTGGTCGGCAGTAGTCTACGAAATAGGAAAAAACTTCTTCGGATATTTCCGAAGATACCAGGATATGGGCTTTCTCCACAAATTCCAACACTGAAACAAAAGGATTGCAGGCTGCCTAATGCCTGCAAGCTACGGTCATTGCGGCTTCACCAGCCGGTCAAACTGCCGGTCGGTAGCCTCGAACGAAAACAGGTATTGCTGCTTTCGCATCCCCTTCTTTATCCGCTCTTGCAGCTCGCCGTCGGTCAGCAGGCGGTGCATGGCGGCTGCCATGGCCTCGGCATCGCCCACTGGAGTGAGCACGCCGGCATCACCGTGGGCAAGGATTTCAGCCGGACCGGTGGGGCAGTCGGATGCCACAATCAGCTTCCCGAGCTGCAAAGCCTCTATCATCACTGTGGGCAATCCCTCGAATTTAGCACTGTGGACAACCATCCGAGAGCGATAAATCCAGGGCAAAGGATTTGAATAAAAGCCCAGAAAATCCACGGTTTCATCGACAGCAAGCTCTTTAGCCAATGCGCGTAGCAGCTGCTCTGACCGCCCTTTGCCCATGATGTAGAGCCGCTCGGTATGGCCGTGGCGTGTGCGAAGCAGCTGATAGGCCCGCAGCAGGGTGCTCAGGTCTTTCTGACTCTCCTCCAATCGCTCCACTGCAATGATGTACGGCTGACGTATGCGCTCGTCGGCCACCTCTTCAGAGGCTCTTTCCATCAGGCTGGCAGGGTCCTTGGCATTGTAGACAAGGCACAGCTTGCCCTTCAGCAACGGGAAGAGCCGCTCGCCTTCGGCAAGCATGGCCTGCGAGATACACACCACCCGGTCGTACCTCTCCAGCCTGCGCCCTATGCGCTTCATGCGCCGCGGGTTCTGCTCCATGAGCTTGTCGAAGCTGAAATGGAACCATGCCACCTTGCGGCAGCCAACGTTCCTCAGGTAGGAATAGTGGCAGCAGTCGAAGTCTATCACCACATCGTGCTCACGGGCAAGGCGCTTCAGCTCCCTGCCGATGATGCTGCGGCGCACGGGTTGCAGTGCTGTCTCGTTCCAGAGCTTCAGCGGCAGTGGCAGCTTTTGGCGTATCTTGCGCTGCGGCAGGCGCGTCAGAGCCGGGCTGCTGACAAGATGCACCACCCTGACATCATGCGGAACACGGCTGCGAAACACCTCCAGCTCGCCCATGTCGGTGGCTATGGCCAGCGTCAGACGGTAGCATCCGCGCTGCGAAAGGTGGCGCAGATACTCCACCAACACCGTGTCGATGCCGCCGTCGAGAAACCTGCTGAGCAGGAAGAGCAGCCTGGGACCCTGCACTTGAATTGGGTTTAATGGCATGAGTGAACTAATCGAAGAGAGAGGGTTGTTGCTTGGAAGAATGATGTGTGAGTAGGGAGGCTATACAATTGGCCGGAGTACGCATAAGTTCATTGGGTTCCATCTTGCACAAACCACCACCATAGAATCTCCCATTGCGAGAAAGTGTCTCTACTGGGATGGTGTTCAATTCGTGCCACACTTTAGTAAGTATCGCTTCATCTTTCATGCAGTGAGCATACTGGGGCTTTGGGTATAGTAAAAGATATACATTTGTTGTGATGGCCTTTGATTCATTGAGAATAAATCGGAAAAGCCTATTGCTTGCTTCAGAGCGTCCCATATATGGTACGACTATAGCTGCCGGCTCTCGTTCTTCGCAGGAATACCACGGTTTACGGCGACTACAGATATAACCGTTTTGCACGCCGCGCCTATATCCTTGGCAAACGTATTCCCACACCTTTGGATAGCGCTCATTCAACACGCTTTCTGGCAGATTACATGTGAAGAGAAATTGCTGATGGTCAACTGTAGGAAGACCGTTGTCACTGTTGATGCGATTGCCCTTGATATATCGGGGACTGGGCAGTATAGGGCGTAGAAATTCTTTAGGTATCTCATACTGCGCTATTGTCTCTTTGTCGATGATAAAGAAACCATTGTCGCCAGTAGCTATGCCACGCTTTACGGTGAAAAAGTCGCCAAGCATAGCCTGAGGTTCGTTTGATAGATTTTCATCAGTGAAAAGGTGTGTCCATTTGTCTTTGGCCTTCAGTCTTGAAGAGTCGATATTTCTGACTTCCTCTGGATTATTTATGCTCCTACCGAGGGATAATTTTATCTTTTGGCCTGTAGAGGGCTTACTATTTCGGAAAACGACAATGCACGAACTGACAAGTGCGTCGGAAAACTGGAGATCGTCGTCTTTGAAGCGATGTATATGAATCAGTTGAACACTCTGCATAAGGTAGTTTTTGACGGCCTCACCATAGTTGACATCCATAAATTCGCTTGGCACGAGCCAGCATGAAAGCCCTCCCTCTTTAAGCCATGAAGCGGAGAGTATCATAAAGTAGCAGTAGAGGCCTGCAAGTCCAGAAATCTTTATGCCTGTTTTGTACAATACTTCTTTTTGTAGTCTAACCTTCGTCTTATTATCGATATGGTGATGACGCACATATGGCGGATTGGCCACCAACATGTCGAATTGTTCGTCGGCCTTTTGGGTGAGAAAGTCACAGCATCGCATTTCCAGTTTAGCACCTTGCCATAAATCGTGGGCAGGTTTGTAGTAGTGTGGGTCTATTTCAAAGCCAAGGGCCCGCCCTCCACCAGTAAATGCTTTGGTGAAGGCCGAATAGAAAACTCCTGTACCTATTGATGGTTCGATGAATGAAACGTCATCGGTGCCAAGGAGAGTGCGCATGTACTGCATGATGTCAAGCGCAAGTGGATAAGGCGTTGAGAATTGCCCCATCACATTACGATCCTTCTGCGTCTTTTGTGCATCCAGAGCGTCTTGAATCTCTTTTCTCTTGATTTCCTTGTCTTTCATTTCTCAGATGCCAGCCTTTTGTAAGTCTTCAATGCGATGTTCCCAAACCCAATCAATGCCTTCGGCGGCTTCGTAACCCAGATATCCGCTGTCGAAATATCCGCAAAGAAAGAGGATGAACTCCACATTCTTACCGTATTTGCTTCTTAGCTGCTCTATCTTCATGGCTTCTTCCTTGCGCCGTTTGTTGGTGTTAGTGGAGTCACCAGCCGACTTGCACTCTATCAGCACAGGCAACTCATCGCCCTCTGCTTCCTTACGTTTGATGACCACGTCGATGGGCATATTAACGCTCTTTTTATCACTTCTTTTTGCAGGAACATTAAGATGATAGCAATACGTTCCGGGCTTCATGCCCATAAAATCATCGACATCCTTTGATTCAACAAACGTGTACCCCTTGCCATTGAGATATTTGCCGATGCTTTTCAGCTGGCGTTGCTCTTGCTCATTGCGGATGATGGGGTCGGATAGCGAACCGCATACACGGTCGCCAATGATGTGTGTGGCTAACAGCCTATCCATTTCAAGCGGAAAGGTCTTACGTTCAATCCACGGCATGATGTTAACGTCAAGTAGTTGGTTGATGATGTTGATGATGCGGTACAGCGATGCGTCAATTTCTTCTTCTTTCACCTTTGGAGGAAATCTGCCTTCTTCCATTTTTTTTATCAGATTGCCAGAAATGTCAGCTAAGCCAATGAGCCTGTCTCGTGCTAACGGAGGTGTTGTTGCCATTCGAAGAATAGTAATGATTTCCGGGGACTTCTTTAGCGTATCAATTGACAGTCTGTTGAAGCACTCCGTCTTCTGAAAAGCTTGCTCTACCTTGTTCAGAGCCTCTTGCCGGGCGTTAATATAAGTTGTGGGGGCAAAGTTCAAGAACCAATCATTATAGAATAGAACAGATTTCTGGACATCAGCCTTCCATCGTTCAATACTCTTCTTGTTGATTGTGTATCTCTTCATTGCTCAACCAAATTTAGGGAATAATAACTTGTTGCAAAGTTACGATTAACACTTTACATAACAAAAGAAACATGTGATTTTGTTATATCCCGTTGCTTGCGCACCTTTGCATAACCTACTCACACTCGAAAAAACAAATGAATTTGCTTTTTAGCTCGCTTAATAGTAACTTTGCAGCATGAAACTGCTAATTGGTGTCCTTCATGGACTGCTCTATGCGCTGTCGCTACTGCCGCTGCGGGTTCTCTATGTGTTCTCCGATGTGCTCTATCTGGTAGCATATCGCATTGTGGGATACAGGAAACGGGTGGTGCGCAGCAACCTCACCAGCAGCTTCCCCGACAAGAGCGAGGAGGAGCTGCGGCAGGTTGAGCGCCGCTTCTACCACTGGTTCTGCGACTATCTGGTCGAAACGGTGAAGCTGGCTACCATCTCCGAGAGCGAGCTCAGGCGCAGGATGGAATTCCGCGGCATAGAGAAGCTCGACGAATGTATCAACCGTGGCCAGTCGTGCGCCATCTATCTGGGCCACTACGGCAACTGGGAGTGGGTCACTTCGTTGCAGCTGTGGATCTCGCCGAAGGGCCAGTGCTGCCAGGTTTACCACGTTCTGGAGAACCCCCACGTCGACAAGATGTTCCTAAAGCTGCGCCAGCGCTTCAACTCGCTGTGCATACCGATGGCCGAAACGCTGCGCGAGCTGGTGCGCTACAGGCAGAAAGGCCAGCCCGTGGTTATCGGATACATCAGCGACCAGGTGCCTTTCTGGAACAACATACACCACTGGTGCGACTTCCTCAACCACGACACGCCCGTGCTGACGGGCAGCGAGCGCATAGTGCGCAAGCTCGGACAGGCCGCTTTCTACCTCGACATGAGCCGTCCGCGCCGCGGCTACTACGTAGGCGAGTTCAAGCTGATAACCCACGAGGCCGACAAGCTGCCGCCATACGCCGTCACCGACAGCTACTTCCGGCAGCTCGAGCAGAGCATCAGGCGCGCCCCCGAGCTGTGGCTGTGGACCCACAACCGATGGAAGCGCACCCGAGAGGAGTTCAACCTGCGCTATAACCCGGAAACAGACAAGGTAGACATCACCACTCCAGTGGAGGAACTCAAACGCAAAAAGGGACTGATATGATTTTCGTGACCGACAAAGGACGGATGTGCAACAACATATTGCAGTACGGCCACCTGTATGCGTGGGGCCGAGAGCACAGCGTAGGCACCGTGTCGATGCGCTTCTGCTACAAATATCCCTACTTCAGCATCCGGCATAAGCGCTGGCACAATCCCCTCACCTATGCCTTGGTGAAAGCCGCAGTGAAGCTGAAGATGATGCCCGTGGTGGAGTTCCACCAGATGGGCAGCGTCTATCGCGACGAACAAAACACCATGCTCACCAACCGTTTCGTGTATGCGTGGGGCTGGTGCGTGCGCTTCTTCGACCTCTTCGAGAAGTACAAGGACGAGATACGCAGCCTCTTCGCCTTCCGACAGAGCATCATCCGCCACACGCAAGCCACCCTGTCGGCTGCCGGCAACGATGCCGTCAGGCTGGGACTGCACATCCGCCGAGGCGACTACCGCACGTGGTCGGGCGGCCACTACTTCTTCAGCGACGAACAGTATGCCGCCGCAGTGAGCAGCTTCATAGGCTGGCAGCAGGGCCGCAAGGTGCATATCTTCATCTGCGGCAACGATCCCGAGCTCGACCGCGACTACTACCGCCGCCTGTTCGGGGCCGGGAACGTCAGCTTCCCCGACGGCAATCCCGCACAGGACCTGTGTCTGCTGTCCGAATGTGACTACATGATAGGTGCCCCAAGCACGTTCACGCTCGTGGCTTCGCTCTACCACGACACGCCCATATACTGGATTTCCGACCCCGCCAGGCCCGTCACTGCCGACTGCTTTGCCGGCTTCGACCAGCGCCACCGCGAGTTCGACAACCTCTTTATTCCCTCATAAGGAACCGAAAATGAAGAAATCATCTCTTGCGAACCACCCCCTTGTGGCCGTGGCACTCAACATTGCCATGCTCTACGCGGCCTACTTCCTAACCAGGGTGGCCTTCTTTCTCGAAAACTACAGCTACTACGACCACGTGCTGCCCATGCACTTAGTGTGGCATTTCACCAAAGCCGGAGCCTACTTCGACACTGCCGGCATCTGCTACACCAATGCGCTGTGGCTGCTCATGGTGCTGCTGCCCCTGCACTGGAAGGAGAACGCCGTCTACCACCGCCTGTGCAAGTGGCTGTTCATCGTCGTCAATGCCATCGGACTGGCCGTCAACCTCTGCGACGTGGTCTATTTCCAGTTCACCATGCGCCGCACCACCTCGTCGATATTCAGTGAGTTCAGCGGCGACGAGAAGTTGGGAAGCATCATCGGCACCGAATTTCTCAACCACTGGTACCTCGTGTTGCTCTTCGCAGCCATCATGCTGGCACTGTGGAAGCTCTACCGAACCCCGTGGCAGGACCTCTCTGCTGTCCATCGAGGAAATATTAAGCTCTGCGGAGACAAGGAGAAAGGGAGTCTTGGTTTGCATCCAGACAATCAGAACGGCTCAGAACCAGCTACATACACCCCCCTTGGGGACAGCAAGCGGGGCTTCACCTTGCAGAAATACTACCTCCGCACTACCCTCTCGCTCCTCGTGGCAGGCTTCCTCTGCTGGGCAGGCATACGCGGAGGCATCTACGACGTGCGCCCCATCAAGATAAGCACAGCCAACCAGTACATCGTGAAGCCCTTGGATGCCGCCCTGGTGATGAACACTCCCTTCTCGGTGATACGCACTCTGGGCAAGGACGTGTTCCAGAACCCACACTACTTTGCCACCGAACAGGAGGCGGCACGCTACTTCACACCCCTCCACAACCCACAGCCCGGCAGCGCCATGCGCCGCAAAAACGTGGTGGTGATCATCCTCGAGAGCTTCGCACGCGAGTATTTCGGCAGCCTCAACCGAGGCATACTGCCCAACTACAAGGGCTACACCGAGTTTCTCGACTCACTGATAGACCACAGCATCACCTTTGAACACAGCTTTGCCAACGGCCACAGCTCCATCGATGCCATGCCCTCCACGCTCTCGGGCCTGCCGATGTTCGTGCAGTCGTATGTCACCACCACGCGAGCCATGAACCGTCTGGGCGGACTGGCCGACTGTCTGGGCAGCAAGGGCTATCAGACGGCCTTCTTCCACGGAGCCACCGCGTCGTCATTAGGCTTCCAGGGCTTCACCAAGACCACCGGCTTCGCACAGTGCTACAGCATGGAAGACTACCTCGACGACCCTCGCACGGGCGGCGAGGCCGACTACGACCACTGGTGGGGCATCTGGGACGAGCCGTTCCTGCAGTACTTCGCCATGAAGATGAGCGACATGAAGCAGCCATTCCTCACCACGCTCTTCACCCTGACGAGCCACCATCCATTCCATATTCCCGAACAATACAGGAACATCTACCGCGAGGAAGAGCTGCCCATACACAAGACCATACGCTACACCGACAATGCCCTGCGCCGCTTCTTCCAGACGGCAAGGCAGCAACCGTGGTTCAAGAACACCATCTTCGTGCTCACGGGCGACCACACCAATGCCTCGAACCACGACATTTATAGAAGCGCGATAGGCGGTTTCTGCACATCGATAATCATCTACGACCCATCGGGAGAGCTACAACCGGGACAGCGAAAGGGCGTTGCGCAGCAGTCGGACATCATGCCCACGCTGCTCGGATACCTGCAATACGACCGCCCTTACAATGCTTTCGGCTGCGACTTGCTCAACACGCCGGCTGAGAAAACGTGGGCGGTGAACTACATGAACGGCATCTACCAGTACGTGAAGTACGGCTACGTGATGCAGTTCAACGGCGAACGCGTGGTGGGAATGTACGCCATCGGCGACCGACTGATGAAGCACAACCTGGTGGGCAAGGTGAAAGAGCAAGCCAGAATGGAGCTTGAGCTGAAGGCTATCATACAGCAGTACATGATGCGGATGGTGGAAAACCGCCTGAAAGACACCCACTCACCCGGCTGAAAGGCCACCGCCAGAAGCCCCACTCAGCCTCCGGGAGGAGTGGAGAAGCCCCCCTCAGTCCCCCCCCCAAGGGGGGAAGAGAAGCCCCCTCAATCCCCCCAATGAGGGGGACGACTTATGGGTCTCATAAGTCTTATAAGCCTTATGAGAGAGCCTTCCGGCTCCCCTCCCTTGGGGAGGGTTGGCGGCAGGATTGCAATATGGGCCATATTGGTCGGTAATATGGGCCATATTACTTTTCTGCGGAGCATGACCCATAGAGTCCATAAGGTCTAAGGGGCTCATAACACTTATTGGCCTTATATGACTTACAGGGCCTATTATGACTTATAAGCCCCATAAGCCTATAGAAAAAAAGTACAAAGAAAATGAAGAAGCTATCATTAAGTACACCAGCACCGCTGCGCCGCACATGGCTTTTCACCCTGATGGCGGCTCTGCTGTTTGCCGCAGAGCTGGCAAGCTACGTCATAGGCGACAGCGCGGCAGCGGCTTTCGACCCCATTGGATGGACATACTACTGTCTGTCGTGCCTCTGCCACGCTGCGGTGGTGGCTCTTGCGCTGTGGATATTGGTGCTGCCGCTCTGTCTGTTGCGGCTCCGCCGTGTGGCCGCAACGCTGCTCGTGGGGCTTGTAAGCTTTGTGGCAGTGGTGATATTCATCAACATGCAGGTGTATAAGATATACCGTTTCCACCTCAACGGCTTTGTGCTCAATATGTTCTTCGGACCCCATGCCGGCGACATATTCGACTTCAGCCCGTGGCTTTACCTTAAAGAGGGCCTGCTGTTGCTGCTCATTGTGGCTGCGGCAGTGGGTCTGTGGTGGCTCAGCGGCAGGCTTGCCGCCCGTGAGCCGCGCCGCCTGGGCACATGGATAGGGTGCCTGCTGCTCGCAGCCGTGGTCGGAGCCAACGGCATACACATCTGGGGCTCGTTCTTCCGTCACAGCACCGTGCTCATGGCAAACCGACTGCTGCCCTACTACTTCCCCCTGTCCACGAGCACGCTGTTCGAGAAGATGGGCTACGAGAGGCCCAAGTCGCTCGACCTCGGGCAGCTGCAAGGCGACGGCAACTTCCGCTATCCGCTCCATCCGATACGCCTCAGCAGCGACACCACGGCCATGAAGAACGTCGTGCTGATACTAATAGACTCGTGGAGCAAGCGCTCGCTGAACGAGGACAATATGCCGCTGACGTGGCAACTGGCCCAGGAAGAGCAGTGGTTCAGGCACCATCTGAGTTCGAGCAACGGCACACGGCAGGGCGTATTCGGCCTGTTCACGGGCATACAGCCCTACTACTTCACCGTGTTCGAGACGACAAAGGCCAATCCCGTGCTCATGGACGTGCTGGCACGGAGACACTACGACCTGCGCACCTACCCCAGCGCGTCGCTCGAAAGTCCACCTTTCCACCGCATACTGTTCCACAAGTGGCCCGGCATCAGGCGCAACACACCGGGCAATTCGGCCTTCGAGCGCGACCAGAACCTGAAAGACTTGTTCATCAAAGACCTGCCGCAACTGAAGGCTCAGGGCCGTCCGTTCTTCGCGTTCCTGTTCTTCGACCTGCTGCACGCATACAGCCTGCCCAAGCATCTGCTCACGCGCTACACGCCATCGTGGGAGTATGGCGACTTCTCAAAGCTGTCTAACGACATAGATCCCACACCTTTCTGGAACCTCTACCGCAACTCGGCCTATCAGACAGACAAGATGATAGGCGAGGTGGTGGCCCAGCTGAAGGCGCAGGGACTATGGGAGAACACGGTGGTAATCATCACTGGCGACCACGCTCAGGAGTATAACGAGAACCACAAGAACTACTGGGGCCACTCGTCGAACTTCTCGCAGTACCAGATTGGCGTGCCGCTGATAGTGCATGAGCCGGGTGTGGAAGGCGGAAAGCATGACTATCGCACCACGCACTACGACATAGTGCCCACGCTTCTGAGCCGCCACATGGGCGTGGAGAACCCCATCGGCGACTACTCTGTGGGCTTGCCGCTGAGCGACAGCAGCCCCCGACCGTGGCATTTCGTGGGCAACGACCTGCACTACTCGTTCATCCTCGACGGCGACACCATACTTACAAAGGAGGGTTCGGGCTGGATGGAAGTGACCGACGGGCGGCTGAACCCCATCACCGGCTACAAGATACGCCCCAAGGAGTTCGAGAAGGCCATGCAGAAGCTAAATCATTTCTTTCGCCCCGCAGGCGAATGAAAGGGATAAGAGGTGAGAACCCCACTTTTCAAGGCATCATCTTGTCGTTAACCATGCGGTACATATAGGTCTGGATGATGGCTTTCAGCTCACGTTCCATCTGCGCCTGCTGCTTTACCTTGCCCACAAGGTTGTGCTTCATCAGCCGGTCGTCGAGCGAGTAGACTGCTTTGGTCTTCTCACCGTCGAACTGCAGCACGTAGCCGTACTTGGCATACTGGTAGGTATCGTTGAGGTGGCAAACCGAATAGGTCTCCGACATGGGCGTGGTCATAAGGTCGCAGCCGAAGGAAAGGAAGGGTTTGTCGTAGCCCAGGATGCTCATCACGGTGGGCAGGATGTCTATCTGCTGCGCTATACCGTCGCGCATACCGGGAGCAACGGTCTCGCCCGTGGGGTCGTAGATAACGATAGGCGAGCAGTAGCGACCCATGTCGGTCTGGTATTCGGCATGGTCGGAGAGGTTGGTGTGGTCGCTCGTGAGCACGAAGATGGTGTTCTTGAACCACGGCTGGGTCTTCGCCTTCTCGAAGAACTTGCCTATCGCCATGTCGGTATAGCGTATGCACTTGTGCATTATGAGCCCCTCCTCGGGATATACGTCCTTGTATTTCTCGGGAATAATGTAGGGTGTGTGGCTCGAA
>Ga0310695_10007475_pt1 | contig 17409 bp, 5 predicted proteins | sample RumenRJG_04DNA_FD_203882 | JGI IMG/M metagenome (GOLD analysis project Ga0310695, IMG submission 203882) | Bovine rumen microbial communities from Lethbridge, Alberta, Canada - RJG_04 (v2) (version 2) | ecosystem: Host-associated > Mammals > Digestive system > Stomach > Rumen | place: Canada...
GGTGATGCACAACTTCACCCGCATGCCGCTCATCGAGGAGTTCACCACCGAGAAGTGTTCAAACTGTCCACGTGTGGGAGGCTATCTGCATTCGCTCATCGAAGACGAGCGCTTTGCCGGTAAGGTGAACATCGTTGAACACCACTCTGGCTACTACACTGACAAATTCACCATTCAAGCTGACACGCAATGGGAGTGGTTCTACGACAATGTCTACGCGCCTGCTATGATGCTCAACCGTACAGCCGAATATGGCGATGCTCCGGAGACAGCCATCTTCAACCCTGGTTCATTAAACGAACTGAGCAACTTTGTGATGAAGGAACTGCTGAAGCCCGCCTTTGTGAGTCTGAAGATAGACGTCCAGCCCGATGAACAGAACTACGAGCTGAACATCACCGTCACGGGCGAACGCTCGAAGAGTAACCTGACAGAGAATCCTGCCCGCATCACCGTGATGCTGGTGGAGAGTGGTCTTGTCTCGGAAGGTACGCAGGCTGGCTACAGTGGTGACTATCCCCACCTCAACATCGGCCGCCGCGTCAATGCCGTCTGGGGTGATGTCATCGAATGGGACGGCGACAACTACAGCTACCAGTGCACGCTGAAGTACAGTCCCTCGTATGTCAAGCAGAACCTCGGCATCCTCGCCTTCATTCACGACGGCGACACCAACGACAAGCTGGCCTGGGAGGTATGCAACAGTGCCTACACCAACAACATGAACTTCAACACAGCCACTGGCATCAGCCAGAGTTTCACCGACGGCTTGCCCGCCGAACGCTACTACAACGCTGCCGGACAGCAGGTCGAAGGCATGAAGCCCGGACTGAACATCATACGCAGCCGTGACGGTCGCGTTCGCAAGACGATGCAGAAATAAATAGTGCATCCCCATCTATCTGTTACGCTATAACATATCATTTCAATTATTCTTAGCTGCACCACGATGCCGTTCTTCATTGGGCGCATCGGGTGCAGTTTTTTTTGATTTTATTTTGCCCATTCGTTTTTTCTTTGTACATTTGTGGCCGCTAAAAGAGCTTAACAAGCTATTGAACTATAAAAAAAGTATCAGCAATCATGAATATCTACAAGAATTTTGTTATTCTTTGCCTGATGCTGACGATGGGTGTTGCCACGTCAGTAATGGCAGAAGAGAAAGGTTGTGGCCATGCAGGAGGCAGCTACACCAGTTATGTCAACCCCTGGATTGGAACGGGTGGTCACGGCCACGTGTTCATCGGAGCCAACGTGCCCTTCGGCTATGTGCAGCTGGGACCTACCGAGCACACCCACGGATGGGACTGGTGTTCGGGCTACCACATCAGCGACTCCATCCTTGTGGGCTTCGGCCATCAACACCTCAGCGGAACGGGCATCGGCGACCTGGGCGACATTGCCTTCCTGCCTGTGAAGCATTGCTGCCAGACTGAAGTGAAGTTTGCTCACCAGAACGAGTTTGTGCGTCCTGGCTACTATAGCATCAAGCTCAGCGAACCGAATGTCTTTGTCGAACTGACGGCCACCAAGCGTGTGGGCTTCCAGCGCTACACCTTCGGGGCTGATAACCAGCGGGGCATGGTAGCCCTCAACCTGGCACAAGGCATCGGTTGGGACCATGTCAGCGAAAGTCGGATGACACTCGAATCGCCAACGACGATAACAGGTTTCCGCCGTTCTAAAGGATGGGCCAACGATCAGTGGGTCTACTTCGCCGCTGAATTCTCGACCCCGCTGAAGGTGAAGAAGCAGGTTGGCGACACGCTCGGTGTCTTCATCATCGAGGACGTCACGAAGCCTGTGCTCATCAAGTGCGGTCTCTCGGCCGTGAGCATCGACGATGCCAAGGCCAACCTGCAGGCTGAGCTGCCCGGATGGGACTTCAACGCCACCGTCAAGGCTGCCGACGAAGCCTGGAACGACGAACTGGGCAAGATAGACATCGACACCGACAACGACGACACGCGCACCATCTTCTACACAGCCCTCTACCACACGATGACGGCTCCCTCGGTGTTCAGCGATGTCACCGGACGCTATCGCGGTGCCGACGGACAGGTTCACCAAGGCAACTTCACCAACTATACCACCTTCTCGCTCTGGGATACCTACCGCGCAGCCTACCCGCTCATGACGCTTATCCATCCCGAGAAGCAGGCCGACCTGGCACAGACCTTCCTCAACATCTACAAGCAGCAAGGCAAGCTGCCTGTCTGGCATCTGATGGGCAACGAGACCGACTGCATGGTGGGCAATCCGGGTATCCCCGTTCTGGCCGACATGGTGCTGAAGGGATTTGTTGAAGACAAGGCACTGGCCCTCGAGGCCATGAAGACTTCGGCCATGCTCGATGAGCGCGGCATGAACCTGCTGAAGCAGTATGGCTATCTTCCCTACGACAAAGACCCCACCTTCGAGACAGTTGCCAAGGGTTTAGAGTATGCATTGGCCGACTGGTGTGTGGCTCAGGTGGCAAAGCAGTTGGGCAAGAAAGCCGACTACAAATACTTCTTCGACCGCTCGATGTCGTACAAGAAGTATTTCGACCCGAAGACGGGCTTCATGCGTGGTAAGGGCAGCGACGGCAAGTTCCGCGAGCCTTTCAACCCCTTCGGAGCCGTACACCGTCAAGACGACTACACCGAGGGCAACGCCTGGCAGTACACTTGGCTCGTGCCCCACGATGTTCACGGACTGGTAAGCTGCTTCGGCGGCGAGAAGCCTTTCGTCGAGAAGTTCGACTCGCTCTTCATCGCATCGGGCGACATGGGAGCAGAGGCATCGCCCGACATCAGCGGTCTCATCGGCCAGTATGCCCACGGCAACGAGCCTTCGCACCATATATTATATATGTACAACTACGTGGGACAGCCCTGGAAGGGTGCCCGTCTGCTGCGACAGACCATGCACGAGATGTACTTCAACGACTTCGACGGCCTCTCGGGCAACGAAGACGTAGGCCAGATGTCGGCATGGTACGTTCTCTCTTCGATGGGACTTTATCAAGTAGAACCCGCCGGCGGTAAGTTCATCATCGGTTCGCCGCTCTTCAAGGGCATCACCATGAACGTTGGCAATGGCAAGACCTTCACGGTGAAGGCTCTGGACAACAGCGACGACTATATCTACGTGCAGAGTGCGCGCCTCAACGGCAAGCCCTACACACGGTCGTACCTGATGTTCCAGGATATCGTTCGCGGTGGTACGCTCGAACTGCAGATGGGTCCGAAGCCCTCTGCATGGGGTACGAAAGCGAAGGACAGACCTTAGGTTTCGAGTTTCGAGGTACGGTTATTCGAGGTACGAGGTACGAGGTGCGATTATTAGAGGTACGGGCAACGAAAAATATGAAGGCGCTCAGTATTATCAAGGACAAGCATAAACGGGCCGTCTGGCGGAGAGCTTTCCGCATCTGGCAACATAAGCCCCACGAGGTGGCGCCGCTCTCAACGGAGCGGCACACCTGTTGTTCGTGCGCCACGGAGTTCACGGGCAACTTCTGCCCACGCTGCGGGCAGTCGGCGCGCATAGGCCGGTTCTCCTTCAAGAAGGCCTTCCTGCTCTTCTTAGATGTCTGGGGCATGGGCAATCGCGGCATGTATCACACCATCCGCGACCTGCTGCTCCGACCGGGCTACATGATTCGCGACTACATCTGCGGCATGCAGTCGGCCTACTTTCCTCCGTTCAAGATGTTCTTCTTGCTGACAGCCCTTACGCTGCTCGTCGAACACGGCTTCAGCTTCGCTCCAGAGGAGAAGAAAGAGGATGCGAAGGTCGAAGTAACGACAACGAAAGACACTTCCAAGACGGAAGCCGGGCAGCATAAAGACTTAGTCGTGAGTTCCTTATCTTCTGTCGTCAACTCCATCGACAATCTACAGGAAAGAAGCCCTGCCATCACCTCGCTCCTGTTCCTGCTGCTCATCGCCGCACCGCTGTTCATCTTCTTCCGGAAGTCACCCACCATCCCCGACCTCCGATTCTCCGAGTTTATCGTGGCGATGGTCTACACGTCGAATATGGTCAGTATCTACTCCGTCATCGGCGCTGTGTTCCATTCCGTCATCATCAAATGCCTCACGGTGCTAATGGTCTTCGTGGCTCTCCGCCAGTTCTCCGGATTCTCCAAGGTGCGGGTGCTGGGCTATATCATCCTGTCGGCCGTCATCGCCTTCGTCATACTGACAACCATCATCCTGGTTTTCACGTTCTTCGTCTATTATGCCACCGACGGGAAGTAATCGCAATCAAAACAACTCTCAAAAACAATAACGACTATGTTGAAATCGAAAACACCCAAACTGCTCGCCGTCGCAGCTCTGCTAACGGCAGGGGCAACGACGCTCCACGCCCAGGTCAATGCTGAGGTAGACATCAACAACCGCTACACCAGCGTGGTGCCCGACAACACCAAAGTATACAAATCGAAGCGGCCGCCCGTAGAGGAACGTCTCTTTATCTCTACTGCCGTGGAGAAGAAGATCAAGGAGGTACAACAGCTGCTCAGCGGCAATCCCCGTCTGGCATGGATGTTTGCCAACTGCTTCCCCAACACGCTGGAATCGACCGTCCACTACCGCGTCATCGACGGCGAGGACGACACCTTCGTCTATACGGGCGACATACCGGCCATGTGGCTGCGCGACTCTGGTGCACAGGTGTGGCCTTACGTCCAGCTGGCCAACGACGACCCACAGCTGAAGAAGATGCTCCGCGGCGTCATCCTGCGACAGCTGAAGTGCATCAACATCGACCGCTATGCCAATGCCTTCAACGATGGTCCGACGGGAGCCGGATGGCAGAGCGACGCCACCGACATGCAGCCCGACGTCTTCGAGCGTAAGTACGAAATCGACTCGCTCTGCTACCCCATCCGCCTGGCTTACTGGTACTGGCAGGTAACGGGCGACAGCTCTATCTTCGGCGACATCTGGATGGAAGCCATCCAGAACATCCTGCTCACCTTCCACGAGCAGCAACGCAAGGAGAACCGCGGCCCGTATCACTTCTTCCGCATGACCGACCGCACCTACGACACCGTAGGCTGGCAAGGCTACGGCGCGCCGGTGAAGCATGTAGGACTCATTGCCTCCGTCTTCCGTCCCAGCGACGACCGCACCTCCCTACCCTTCCTCGTGCCGTCCAACTTCATGGCCGTATCGTCGCTTCGCAAGGCAGCCGAGATTCTCGAGAAAGTCAATGCCAAGAACAGTAGTCTCAATGACCTCTCCGCCCGTCAATCTCCGCTGAGCATGGCCATCGACTGCCGCACCCTGGCCGACGAGGTGGAGCAGGCCCTGAAGCAGTACGCCATCGTTGACCATCCTAAATATGGCAAGATCTACGCCTTCGAGGTAGACGGTTTCGGCAACCGTCTGCTGATGGACGATGCCAACGTGCCCAGCCTGCTGGGAATGGGCTATCTTGGCGACGTACCCCTCGACGATCCCATCTACCAGAACACCCGCCGCTTCGTGTGGAGCGAGGACAACCCCTGGTTCTTCCGGGGCAAGGCAGGCGAGGGCATCGGCGGTCCGCACATCGGCTACGACATGGTATGGCCTATGTCCATCATGATGAAGTGTTTCACCTCGCAGGACGACGACGAGATACGTTGGTGCATGCGTACCCTGCTCAAGACTGACGCAGGCATGGGCTTTATCCATGAGTCGTTCAACAAGGACGACGCCACCAACTTCACCCGCCCCTGGTTTGCCTGGCAGAACACGCTCTTCGGCGAGCTCGTCCTGAAGCTCATCGCCGACGGCAAGGCTCCGCTGCTGAACAATCTCTAAACACCCCAACACCTCACCAAAATGCCCGGAATCCCTTTATTCATGCGGGTTTCGGATGGTGAGGTGTCCGCTAAACATCTCACCACACATCTCACCAAACACCTCACCATCTGGGGTGGGGTTCTGGTGGGGTCTCTGGTGAGGTGTTTGGCGAACACCTCACCATCGGGAAGTCCGATAAACAGAGGGATTCAGGATGATTTGGTGAGGTGTTGACCTATTTTTTTCGAAAAACTATTCTGTGAAAAATGCGCAGTTCCGGTGAATAGTTTCTGAGCTTGTCAGAAATGGTCGCTGAGCTTGTCAGAGATAGTCTCTAATGCGGTCAGAGATAGTTTCTGAGCTCGTCAGAGATGGTCTCTAATGCGGTCAGAGATGGTCGCTGAGCTCATCGAAGATGGCGTTTTAATCCTTCGAATGAGTTGTCGGCATGAATTACAAGAGAAAAAAGGCAAAAATATCAACAATTGTTTGGTTATTTCAAAAAGATTGCTTATATTTGCCCCCATGAAACATTCTTAAACGGAAACAGGCTGCAGCGACAGCTGTTCCGGACCTCTCTGACCAACATTTTGCAATCAAGAAAACCCATACCGAAACAATCACTCATCAAAAAAAACAATAAAGCAATGAAAAAGACCATCCTTTCTTACAGAATGGCCGTTCTGCTGCTCACGATAGTGGGAAGCCTGGCCGCGCAAGCCAAGGTGATTATACCCTTTGGCCAAGTATACCAGCAGCCCTTCGAGGCTAAGTATTATTATGCCGTGCAGGGAGCCGAAGGCCCCGGCGACACATGGTTTGCCCTCGACTTCGACGACACGTCGTGGGGCACGCTCACGATGCCTATCTCGAGCGAGGGAACCATCACCTACTACAACACGGTACGCCCCAATGAGCGTTGCCGCTACTGGGTGCGCAAATATTTCAATCTGACGAGTGCCGACCTCGCCAACGAGTTCTTCCTCCAATACGCCCACGACGACGAGTGCACGCTCTATCTGAACGGCACGAAGCTGTTCGACGAGAATGGAGCTGCCAACTACAACATCTACCGTCTGACCGAAACGACGAAGGCATTGCTTCAAGCTGGCGAGAACGTGCTCTGCATGTACGTCAACGACAGCGGTGGCGGAGGCATGTACATGGACTTCGGACTCTACGAGGACGAGGGCGACTTCCAGGACATCGTCAAGGAGAGCAACCTGCCCGTCTCGTTCACCAACGACACGGAGAACCCGTGGCTGCTCAACGGTGTCAATGCCGTCAACGGCAACCAGGGGAAGAACTACTCTACCTCGACGCTGCAGATGACGTTCACCAACACTTACACCGCCGAACTGAAGTTCGACTGGTTCAAATATCGCTACTACGGTGGCGGACTCGACCTACAGCTCTACATCGACGGCGTACTGATGAGCTCCACCACCAACGGCAGCTGGACGACACCACGCTTCTACATCCAGCCCGGCGAGCATGTCGTCACATTCCGCGACACCATCGGCAGCGACAACTACCGCGCCAACAGCGGACTGCGCAACATCATCCTGCGCGAGATTTATCCGCTGCAGACAGCCGTGCTGACCGCCAACTCCATGCCGCTGACTTTCCAGAACAACAGTGCAACACCGTGGACCATCGAAGATGGCTTTATCGAACACAACAACTATGGTGTTGCCAACACAGGATCTTCGTTCTTCACCACCTTTACCCTCGACAAAACTTCGAAGCTGTCGTTCGAGCGCAGAGTGTCGAGAAGCGATAACAACTACAACTACGAAGACCGCCACAACCTGTTTGTCTATATCAATGGCATTCAGATTTCAAAAGACTGGGACAAGCCCAACTATGAATACTGGTGCGTAGCCTTAGAACCCGGCGAATATACCGTTGAATGGAAAGACACTATATACAATCGCGGAGAATGGTATTACAGCCAAATCAGGAATATCGAACTCTCGAACAACTGGATCGACGTAGAACTGGCCTCGGCAGGTACGTTAGGCTATGAGGTGCTCTACAGCGGGAAGGCCAATGTGCTTGACGATGCGGAATTCGTGAAAGTGACCGGTCCGATGAACGCCAACGACTGGACAGACATCAAGAACATGAACAATCTGAAAGCCCTCGACCTCAGTGAAGCCATCATCGCAGAGATACCCAACAACGCCTTCGACGGCAAGTCGTGGCTCAACAGCGTCATCATGCCCGAGGGAATCACCCGCATCGGTGAATATGCCTTCCGGGGTACTAATATAAGAAAGGTGAACATTCCGTCGACGGTGACCACTATCGGACGCAACGCTTTTATCGGAACACCTGTTCAATATGTAACTTTCGCAGAAAACTCGCAGATTGAGACCATCGGTATCCATGCTTTCGAATCCTGTACATCGTTGCAGAATGTAGATCTTTCAAATGTCACAGGACTAACAACGTTAGGCCATGCAGCTTTCGCTGGATGTAGCCAGCTGAAAGAGTTCATCATGCCAAACTCTGTCACAACGATAGCTCCCTATCTGTTCCAGAACTGCTCGCAGATGAAGAAGCTGGTATTCTCTGACGCACTGACTGAAGTCAGAGACTACGTATGCTATGGCTGCACATCGCTCGAAGATGTTCATCTGCCGCAGAATCTGAAGGTAATCTGGCACGAGTCGTTCATCAACACCACGAGTCTTCGCAGCATTGAATTCCCTGCCAGCCTCGAGGCGATACAGTACAACGCCTTTGAGAACAGCGGACTGGAATCGGTCGAGCTGCCCATCACCATGTTAAGGATCAGCACGAATGCCTTCCGCTCGAATGCCAACCTGAAAACTATCACTATGCCGTCGCATCTCGTCAACGAAGGCTACACTGTCAGCTATGGTTACTACGACGATGGCAGCGTTCGCTATAATACCAATCAGAACTATGGCTACCGCAACAACTTCAGCAACTGTCAAGCCATCGAAACAGTTGTCATGCGCGCTGCCACGCCCCCGGCAATAATTAACGATGTTTTCGAAAGCAGCCGCTCCAAGAGCCTCATCACGCTGGTGGTTCCCTCGTTCGCCGTAGTGAACTATAAGCTCGACACCTACTGGAAGCAGTTCGGAAGCATTATCGAGGGCGACGATGTCGACTACTGGATGATCACCTCTCCGCTGATGCTGACCAATAACCGCCGCATGCAGGGCAAACCCGACATCGACCTTTACTTCGGCGGTCAGCTCACCGTGGGCGGATCGGCACCGATGCCGACAGGACAGTTCAACTACTACGTCAACGAATCGAACCCCGGACGTCTGCTGAACACCTGCGACGCACTGACAGCCGACAATGCCGCTACGATGTTCGCCGTCGAGGCCAACAAGTGGTTCTTCTTCACACCGCTCTACGATGTGAACATCGCCGACATCGAGGTGAGCAATGGTGCCAGCTATGTGTTCCGCTACTACGACGCTCAGAACCGCGCCGCCAACGGAGCCTCGGGCAGCTGGAAGAATGTCGACACCGACAAGCTCGTGGGTGGACAGGGATACATCTTCCATTGCAACACCGCCTGCACCATTACCTTCCCAGCCGATGCTACTGGTCGCGCCAAGCTGTTCAACACGGGCGACGTTACCCGACAGCTGACCGTCAACGAAGCTGAGTCGACAGCCAACCGCTCGTGGAACTATGTGGGCAACCCCTACCCTGCCTACTACGACATCTACTACATGGACTTCACGGCACCTATCACCGTATGGAACGGATCGACCTATAAGGCCTACTCCATTGCCGACGACCAGTTCGTGCTGCGTCCCATGCAGGCCTTCTTCGTGCAGAAACCCGATGCCGTGGACAACATCATCTTCCACAAGGAGGGCCGACAGCTGACCACCGACATCAACCACCTCAATGCTGCTCCGCGAGCCAATGCCACAACACGCAGCAACCGCTGCCTGTTCGACATCCAGATAGAGAGCAGCGAGCTGAGCTCTGACGAGACCCGCGTGGTGGTCAACAGCCAGGCACAGATGGGCTATGAGGTAGAGCGCGACGCTGCCAAGTTCATGAGTTCGGAACCACAGGTGCCGCAGCTCTACACCTTCGACACCGAGGGCAACAGCTATGCCATCAACGAGCGTCCGATAGACAACGGACAGGTCAGCCTGGCCTTCTATGTCGGACAGGCTGACAACTACACCATCCGAGCCCTGCGCGCCGACGGAACCGTGAGCCTGTACGACAGCGAGACCGACACCACCGTCGACCTCACTACAGAGGAGTATACCTTCTATAGCGATCCGACCAACGGTATCAACACCAGTCGCTTCACGCTGACCTTCACCGTCGCCGATACGACACCCACCGACATCGAAGGCATTGACGTCATGCACGATGCGTCTCAGACGCGTCACATCTACGACCTGCAGGGCCGCCGTGTGGACGAAGCCCAGAAGGGCATCTACATCGAGGACGGCAAGAAGATTGTCCGCAAGTAACTTGTCAACTTGTTAACTTGTCCACTTAAAAAAAGAACAACTATGCGAGGTTTCAAGTATATTCTCTTCACGTTGGCACTCATAGCGAGTGCCAACGTGTGGGGGCAATACAATCCAGCGAACCCAGCGGAGCCTGGAGCACCTGTTCGGCAGCACACGCTGACGCTTCAGGCCGATCCGCCTGGGGGAGGAAGCTTCAACCTGAACGCGACGACCACCCAGAATGCGGGTGCCACCATCAGTCTTCGCGCCTATACAGCTTCCAACTTCACGTTCGTCTCGTGGGAAGAAGATGGCACGGTCATATCCACCACCGCCAACTTCAACTACACGATGCCCGACCGCGACGCCACGCTCATTGCCCACTACAACTATACACCTTCCAGTCCGGCGGAGCCTTCCGAGCCTGATATTCCGGCCAAGCCTGTCTTTTCGAATCTCTATCTGACGGCCAACCCATCGGCTGGCGGCAGCTTCAACATCGCAAGCGGCAACAGCTATCAGGTGGGCAACTCCGTCAGAGTGCAGGCCAATCCGGCTTCCAACTTCACGTTCACGAACTGGACGCTCAACGGCGAGGTTATCTCTACGAGCCGAACCTTCGACTATGTCATGCTGGAAGGCATCGACGCCAACCACCTCGTGGCCAACTTCACGTATACGCCGGGCAGTCCCAGTGAGCCCAGCCAGCCGGTGTTCAACCGTAGGGTCTACCTGATGGCCGACCCAGCTGCAGGCGGATATTTCAACGTGGCAAGCGGCAACGAGTATGCCGAAGGGTCGTCGCAGACCTTCCGTGCATACAACAACCAGTGGTATACGTTCCAAAACTGGACCATCGACGGCGTCATCGTCAGCACCAGCAGCGTTTACACGATGACCATTCCCGACCACGACGTTACGCTCGTGGCCCACTACAGCTACGAATACAATCCCGGCAACCCCAACGAGCCGGGACAACCCACCGACAAGCACCTCAGCCTCTATGGCATGACGGCCAACGGTATGCTCGGGCAGACGGTGCTCTATCCTGTATTCTTGGAGAACACCGAGGATGTCTATGGTGTCACCGTCGTGCTGAAATTCCCCGAAGGCTCCACGCCCATCACGTCCAATGCCGTGCAGGCAGAGCGTGCCGCAGGCCATTCGCTGACCGTGGAACCCTACTCCGCCGAAACGAATGCCTACCGCTTCGATCTGACGGGTAACACGCCGCTGACGGGACAGAACGGTAAGATCTTCGATGTGCCTGTCAGCATCAGCAGCAGTCTGATGACCGGACAGAGCTACGAGGTGGTGCTCTCCAATGCCGCCCGTATCAATCTCGACGGCTCGAAAGAGGTCATCAACACCCGCAACGGCTATATCTATGTTGAAGAACAGAAGGAGGACGGCCTCTATGCACAGTTCGCCTACGAGAAGCTGCAGGGAAGGGTGAAGTTCAACAACCTCTCGTCTGACAAGGCGCTGAGCTACTTCTGGGAGTTCGGCGACGACACATTCAGCACCGAGCAGTCGCCCCTGCATGTCTATGCCCGGTCGGGCTACTACGATGTTCGCCTGACCGTTCAGGGACAGACGGGCACCGACGTGGCAATGATGACCGTGCTGATCAACGACGAGTCGACTTGGCGCGTCAACGGTTCGTTCTTCCTCGACACCGAGGTGCGCTCCGTGCGCCACTTCACATCGGCAGACGATCTCTTTGCCTTCCTCTCGGCACGTCCCATCGACAGCAACCTGCAACTGACGGTAAAGGCCGGCGAGACGTTCAACTATGCACTGACCGACGAGAACATCGCCCGTCTGTCGGCCATACAGACAGCGCTGGCCGACGGTGGCCATACGCTCTCCATACAGAAGGGTACTGGCACGGGCGAGGCAGTCCTGAGTTTCGGCAACCCCGGCGACCACATCGAGAGCAACGTGGTGCAACTCTTCACAGCACTGGGACAGAGCATCGCCTGCGACGATGTCACCATCCGTCTGTGGGGCATCGTCTTCAATCCCTCGAAGCTTGCCGCCGTTGAGGGACAGACCATCCTCGCCGGCCAGACGACAGCCGAAGTAGACTTTGCGCCCATCAGCACCGACCTCACCTTCACATGGACCTGCTCTGTAAGCGCCGGCTCTGCTGATGCTGAGGCGCTCTCGGGGTACACCGCGCAGGGAACGGGCAATATTCCCGCCATGACCATCGCAAGCACCAGCAACGAGGAGTGCCACCTTATTTATAATATAAGCGCGAAGTATCAGGGACGTCCCTTCATGGACCTGACACATACCATCATTGTGAAGCCTTCGCTCGAAGGTCAGTTTACCAACCTCAAGCCTGCCGACGGAGCCTCCCTGCAGACAACGACGGTCACCCTCGAATGGAACGAGATCCGCAATGCCGTCTACGATGTCTACCTCTGGAACGCTGCCAACCAGCGTCCCGCCACTCCCGTGGCAGCAGGCATTGCAGAGCTGAGCTATACATCGCAAAACTTCTGTCAGAACGAGAAGAGCTACAAGTGGCAGGTGGTGGCCCGCAACGGCGAGCAGCAGCTGGCCAGCGACACCATGCACTTCTCTGTACATGTTCTGCCCGACCTCCATGTGATAGCTGTCAATGCATACGGTGAAGACCCGCAAGAGCCTTCTTATCTTGAGGCAGCCCGCACCATCACCGTAGAATGGACCGTACGCAACGACGGCGAAGGCGACACGGGCTCTCAGACATGGACCGACCGTGTGTGGCTCGTTCCTGACGTCTATGGCGGAACGAACCAAACCAACTGCAAGCTGATGGCCACAGTGCAAAACGTGCGCAGCCTCTCGGCTGGCGGACAATACACCAACCAGGCACAGTTCACCGTCGAGGAGTCGCAATATGGCAGCTACTATCTGCTCGTGGCCTCCGATATGAGCAGCGTCACACAGATAGAATGGAGTAGCATGGGTGGCTCCATCGTCAATCCGTACGAACCAGGCAATGGTTCCTACGGCTATCTCTACGCCAAGACCACCGCTTCGGGCAACCACGTCGAAGAGGATGGCGAGACATCGACACGCTCCGACAATTTCTTCTACCAGAAGATAGACATCGCCATGCCCACCATGGACGATGCCGACTGGGCACTCCTCAAGCAGGTCTACCAGCAGCAAGGCAATGGCGCGGGATGGAAGACGAAGTGGAACTTCGACGTCGAGCGCCACACAACGCTGACACTGCCTGGTGTCAGCATCCTCAGCGGACACGTCGTCAGCATCGACCTGCCTGAGAACGGGTTGACAGGCTCGTTCCCCTTCGACCTGTTCCGCCTACCCTCTCTGCGCTCGCTCAACCTCAGGGCCAACCAGCTCTCGGGCAATATCGCAGAAGGCATGGCGGCCTTCATCGCTGACGGAGGCGATTTGCAATCCCCGCTGACAACGCTCAACATCGCCAACAACCAGCTCGAAGGCAATATCGGTGCTTTCGTGCAGCCGCTGACAGCACTGACAACGCTCTATGCTTCGGGTAACCGCTTCGACGAGGTGAGTCCGATGATTCCACAGAAGGTAACAACACTCACGCTGGGCGGACAGACCATCGACTGCATCATCGACCTCGACTTCCTGTCGGGCAATGTATCACCAGCCGCTCTGCTGGCACAGTTGCCGAACATCGTGCGCTATAGCCACAGCCAGAGGCAATACGCCGACGCTGTCACGATTATCTGTTCTGCAGCCGACGATTGGCAGGCTCGACTGGCGGTAAGCAGCGACAATATCACGTTCAGCAACGAAGGCAGCCAGAATGTCTTCTACGGCGAGAGTGGCAGCAACATCAGTCTGAGCAGTCTGTCGCCGATAGAAGACTGCACCTTCAGCATGCGCTTCACCTTCCCGCAGGGCGATGCCAACTTCAACGGCGATGTCAACGTGCTAGACCTACAGGCGCAGATCAATTTCGCCTTCGAGGCATACAACGACCGTCCGTTCAACTTCACTGCTGCCAACCTCTATGTCGACAATGTCATCAACGTTCAGGACGTGGTGAAGATGGCCGACCTGCTACTCAACGTTGGAGGTAATCTCGCACCTTCGCGCCCCCGCACCCCCGCACCTTCGCACCCCTCGGAGAGTTCGGGAGGGGCCTCACTCTCCGTCAGCAACGGCAGACTGTGGATAGAGACCGACACGCCCGTGGCAGCCTTTGAGGTGACGCTGAGTAGCAACAGTGCCGTCAGCGTGAGCAACAGTTTGGAGGAGATGGGCTTCACCTGTCTCATCCGCACTCATGGCGACATCACGCGCTTGGTGGGCTACTCTATGAACAATGCTACAATCCCCGTCGGCACAACAGCCATAGCACACCTCTCGCAGGCCGATGCCCACGTGCTTCATGCCGTGCTGGCCGACAGTCAGGCAGACGAAATAGATGTCATCATCGCTGAGGGCGGCAACGTCGCCACCGACATCTCCCCCGCTGAAGCTGTGTACGACGTGATTCCGTCGCGTCCCATCTACGACCTGCAAGGAAGAATGATTGGCCATCCGACATCACCCCTCAAGAAAGGTGTCTATATCGTAGACGGGAAAAAGGTATTCATCAAATAACGCTAAAACCGGAATGATATGAATGAAGGTTTTGAATGATGAATGAAGAATGAAGAATTATGAATAATGAATTGTGCATTATGAAATATAAAACAAGATACTGGCTACTGGCGTTATGCTTCCTTACCATAGCGTCAACCGCTCTTGCACAAAGGCGAAACATCCTTTCTGTGCCGGACACGAAGGTGAGCATCGGACAAGCACTACTGCCGGTAACGATAGAGAATACCGACGAGATTGTAGGATTGCAGTTCGACATCACCTTGCCCACAGCGGTAACTGCTGGCAACGAGGCCGTCACGACCAACCGCTGCGACGGACACACCATCATCATCCGAAAGATGGAGGCCACTCGCTACCGCGTGATGCTCTACTCGGAGGGGATGAAGCCCCTCATCGCCCAACAGGGAACGGTGTTCTTTATCCCTATCACCACACCACAGTCGTACAGCCAGGGCGGCGAACACCCGATGTCCATCGGTAACGCCACGATGACCATCGCCTCGGGCGAGAATGTGCTGACGGATGCCAAGGCGGGCAAGCTCATCGTCTCCGACCTGCCCGACCTCACAGTGAAGAACATCCAGCCCCAGGGGCTGTCTATCGTCCCCGACGAACGGCTTTCGCTCTCATGGCAGGTACAGAACGTAGGCGGGGCTCCGACGGGCAAAGGATGGAGCGAGCAAATCTTATTGGTCAACAAGCTTGGCACGCGTACCAAGCTGCTGGCCACCACCTATTGCGAAGAATCGCTGGCAGCTGGTGCCTCGCTGAACCGACAGGCAGAGATCACTATACCGAAACTGCTCGGCATCGATGGCAATGCTTATCTGCAGGTGCGCATCGTGCCTACCAGCGAAACGGGCGAGAGTACGTCTGCCCAAGGCAACAACATGCTGCAGGCAACACAAACGTTCACGGTTGCCAAACGGCTGTTCGTCGAAACTTCTCCGACAGAAATAGCAGAGAACAGCAGCCAGCGCATCATGGTAAAGGTAAGCCGTAGCGGCGACTGGAGCGGCGAACAGACATTCACCATATCTTCCAGCGATGCCCGTCTGCGCCTCCCTCAGCAAGCCACCGTACCAGCTGGTCAGTCTGGAGTGGAGCTGTTCACCAATATCACGGACAACAGTGTGGTCGACGACAATGACATCGTCACCGTAACAGCATCAGGCAACAGCTATCCTGCTGCCAACGGACAGCTCATCATCAACGACAATGAGATGGCAGGCCTCACGCTGACAGCCTCGAAGAGCACTGTAACCGAAGGCGAAACCTTCCAACTCACCGTCTCAACAGCCACCACCCAACACTCATCACCCATCATGGTGACGCTGACCAGCGAGCATCCCAAGCGATTCTCTTTCCCGCAGACGGTAAGCATCCCAGTGGGGAAGAAAACGGCAGTGGTGGAAGTGACGGCCATCGACGACGACTTGCCGGCGCAGACGCTGTCCTCTGCTTTCACGGCTTCGGCTCCCCGTCACAACACAGCAGAGGCCATCGTCTTGCTACAGGATAACGACCTGCCAGTGCTGACGCTGGAGCTCTCACCCTCTACTGTTCAGGAAAATGCAGGTCCCCTTGCCGTTGCTGCCACACTCAGACGTACCTCCCATACCGACTCGAAGATTACCGTCCGTCTCACCGACGACGCCAACGGGGCTCTCTACTACGCCAATCAGTCGATCGAACTGGCAAAGGGCGTTGAGGAGGTTCACTTCAATCTGGGACCTGTAGACAATGCTTCGGTCGATGGCGACCGCAACTATACCCTCACGGCGGCCGTATGGCTTTCGTCGTGCAGCTGTAGTGCAGTAGGCGAATCGGCCGGTAGCGTCACAGCGCAACTGCGTGTCCTCGATGACGACGGACCGGCGCTGAGCCTTTCTTCGTCGAAGTCAACAGTGAAAGAAGGTGACAAGACAACGCTCACCATCGAACGCAACACTTCCAACGTTTCGCAGGCACTGACCGTCGCCCTTTCGAGCGACTACGACGCTGGGCTCACCTACAGCCACAGCGTCACCATCCCCGCAGGCAAGAAATCAACTACCGTAGAGGTGACAGCCAAGACCAACAGCCAGACGGGCGACAATCACACCGTCGTATTCACAGCCCAGAGTAGCGGCTATGCTTCGGCTACTTGCTACATCATGGTGACCGACCAGACGTTGCCTGATGCCCGCATCAGCAGCCTCACGGCCAACGTACAGGAGGCGGAGGTGGGAACGGAAGCACAGCTGACGATGGTTGTCAACAACGAGGGTGTCGCCGAATTACCCGCCGCCGTAGCCGTGAAGGTTTACCGTCAGGGCGAGGCAAAGGCTGTAGCCACGCTCTATACGTCGGAAGCTCTTGCCGCCGGAGGAAGCCAGACGCTCAACAGAAACATCATCCTTCCCACGGAAGTAGGATGCCATCAGTTCTATGCGGTGGTCAATGAGTCGGGTGAAGTGAAAGAACTGTCGCACGCCAACAACACCTCGCAGACAGTCGCTATCAACACGATTGCTCCGTATAGCATCACCGTCACAACCAAC
>Ga0310695_10007477_pt1 | contig 17407 bp, 15 predicted proteins | sample RumenRJG_04DNA_FD_203882 | JGI IMG/M metagenome (GOLD analysis project Ga0310695, IMG submission 203882) | Bovine rumen microbial communities from Lethbridge, Alberta, Canada - RJG_04 (v2) (version 2) | ecosystem: Host-associated > Mammals > Digestive system > Stomach > Rumen | place: Canada...
GAGGCCCTGTTTACGCCTGCCGGCGCTGCCGAGTACGACGCGATCATGGCTGGTATTGGGCAGGACCAGTTGCGGCTGGTGGGACCAGACCTCATCTACGGCCGCTTGTTCGACAAGATCGGGTTCGGGACTGTCCGGACGTCTGACAACGATATCTTCAAGAGCCTAGTAGTAACGCGGCTATACCGCCCTGGTAGCAAACTGAAGAAGATATTATTTGGTTTTGAAATGAGATACATTTTGCTGGATTTTGACGGCGTACTGAACACCGATTCGTACCAGGTTTATCTTCGCACTCACGGAAAGCCTGGCTGGGACGATTATGGCCAGCTTTTCGACCCGGAGGCCGTGGAAAACCTGAAACTAATTCTCGACGCCGTTCCGGATCTCAGGATAGTCGTTGAATCCAGCTGGAAAGTCAATGGGCTCGATGAACTCCGGCTCATGTGGAAGGAACGAAACCTTCCAGGTGAGCTGTATGATGTGACTCCTGACATCTTCAATGAAGCGCTTCTGACCATCGACCTCTCCGACCCGGACAATATCCGCAAGGTCGAAGGCCTTGGAAAAGGAGGAGAAATCTCAGCCTGGCTAAAAAGGCATGGCGGACAAGACTGTCGGTATGTCATTCTCGATGATGTGGCAGAGTTCTCCGGGGAACTGGCCAGCCATCACATTCTGATTAGTCCTGACCTTGGTATCACACGGGAGGACGCGATGAAAGTAATATCTTATTTGAAATGAACAGAGCTGTAATATACGCCCGCGTCTCGTCGACGGGGGATCGCCAGAGCACTGAGCGGCAAGTTGCGGATCTTAAGAGGTACGCAGCGGCCTCCGGCATGGAGGTCGTCGCGGTCTACGAGGAGAAGGCATCCGGAGCGAAGAAGGACCGCGAACAGCTGGCCGCCTGCCTGGAGTTCCTGAGGGGTGGGGGAGCGGAACATCTTCTTGTGACGGAACTGTCCCGCCTCGGCCGAAGTCTCCGGCAAGTGCTGGAGGTTGTCGATGATCTCACTGAAAGGGGAGTGAACATCTATTTTCAGGACCACGGGATGAATACCCTTACCACAAAGGGAACCACTAACCAGGTGACGAAGCTGCTCATCTCCATGCTTGGAAGTTTCGCTGAGGTCGAGCGGGAACAGATAGCATCCCGTCTGCAGTCCGGGAGGAAACTTGCCCTGGAGAAGGGAACTTTCAAGCCTGGCCGTCCGTCAGGAACCGGTATGACGAAGGAAGAACTGCTGGCAAAGTATCCGAAGGCGGCAAAGCGCCTGCAGTCCGGGCGGACCATCCGTGAGGTGGCGGGGGAGTGCGAACTATCGACAAAGACAGTACAGAAAATAAAGAACGCCCTCAAATAGGGCGTTTCTCTTATCTGTGTATTCCGCGGCTGATTTTCGGGGGATTATTTATGTCGCCGTGGTTTTTCCAGATTTTCTCCTGAGAGTATTTCCGGCAATCGGCCAGTGTCTTGATTCGCCTATCTGCGGTACTCCAGGTACTACCATCTGGATTGACGTCATAGACCCTTCCATTCGAGGCGAACAGGAGGTAGTGCTTTTCCTCGCGGACATAGTCTGTTACGTCGACCTTTTCTTGGAGAAGGGTAGAAAGCTTCGTGGAATACCTGGAAAGGGTGTCCTCCTTTTCCCGCTTAGCCTGTATTTCAGAAAGCGAGCCAACAACATACCATATTTTTTCTTGCCAGTGTTCTTTCAATTCTTGAAGAGAATTATATGACCTACTTGTATAACTGATGTATTCGTCGGGAGTTATACGTCCAGCATATTGAATTGAATCTCCTTTTATTGTGAACTTTGCGAAGATATCTTCACCCTTGGGAGTATTATCGACGGTAAAGCGGATTACATCGACGACTTTTTGCAGAGCATATCTCAGAATCTCAGCGATAGATTTGCGCTTAGCTTCTGTCTCCAGGTGAACAATGCGCTGTTGTAGCCTTTCAGGAGAATTCATGAAGTCCTTGTAATCATCTTCGACGGTACGGAGGCGGTTTATTTCCTCCTGGAGTTCCCCGTCTACCTTGATATCATCCGGTGCGTTGTTCATGGCCAACCGAAGTCGAGCTTTATTGACTGAGTTAACGAACTTGTCGACGTCTTCCGTTCGGTAACCCATTAGTCCTTTCTTCGGGATAGTATCAAGTTCAACCTGGGCGGCCAGCTGCTTCCTACGGTTCCGGACATTTGCGTCTACCGTGGCCAGTTCGGTTTTCTTATCTCTAATGGACCTCTGCAGGCGGGTTTCCTCGTCGGCCAAGTCAGAAACCGTCTTGTATTTCTCCAGAATTGCGCGGTCTGCAGCATCGTCGTTGATTATTGTCGATGATTTCCGCTTTTCCTGTTTCTGAATTGTAGCTTCATTTTCCGATATTGTCTGTTTCTGCTGGGCTATTGTGCTTTTATTTGCTGCTATATCCGCTTTGGTTTGGCTGAGTTCTTCCTTCCGAGTGTTGAAGTCGGCAACCTGATTATTTATAATACCCCTGTTCTTTGTTATTTTCTCTTCCAGGGAAGAGAGACGTTCTTCCGCTTCCTTAGTTTTGGTTTGGGTGGTGGCCAACTTTTTCTCTTCTCCTTCCACTGCGGCAGAAAGCGTTTCCCGGTTAGACTGTAGCTGCTGAATATCTCCCTGTATTTCTTGTATTTCCGCTTTTTTCTCCGCATAATCTGCCGTGAGTTCCTGGATCAAGGCCTGCTGCTCTGCGGCTTGTACTGCAAGCCATCTGTTGTAGTCCTCTGAGTTGGAATGTTTCTTCTTGCTTCCGGGTTCAGCCCTTACTCCGCGGTCAAGACCATACTTCAGGCTTACTTCCTTGGCATAGTTGTCATGGTACTGGTAAAGTTTCCCCGTGGTATAGACTTCATTGACGCAGAGGCGGAGCTTGTCATGGTTGATTTTATAGGTTCTGGTCTTCTTTCCTTCCAGTTCAGCGTTCAACTTATGGTTCCTGGTACGTCGGCTCTGTCCGGTTACGATGGGAACGACTATCATGTGAATATGCGGAGTCCTTTCGTCAACGTGTAAGCTCGCACTTACAACGTTCTCCTTTCCCCAGGTTTTCTGCGCCCATTTCAGTGTATCATCGGCCCATTTCCGGAGTTCCTTCTTACTCATGGCAGCCAGGACATCATGGCTACCGGAGAAGATAATTTCAAGGCAGGTTGCTTGTCCTTTCCTGGGTTTTATGCTTGCTTCACGGATACGTTTATCGACTGCCTGCTGGAGAGTCAATTCGCATTTTTGCCCTTTTGAATTTACAAATTCCCGCGAAACGAGTTCAACGTTTCCGTCGGTCCTGCTTGGATCAGCATTGTCCGGAACCCAGACCTGGACAGTCCGCGTATCTCCAACAGTCACGAACTGCTGACGGGTTATATGACGGTTAAGTCCGGCGGCGATGCTGACTCGTTTTTCGATGTGTAAGACTTGCGTTCCTGTTGCCATGGCTTTCAAGTTTGTCCGTTTGTTGTTTCGTTCCGGCTTCCAAAGAAAAGATTCAGGGTGGGGCCCCTGGATTTTTTCGGCGGATGCCGGAGGGTTTCCAAAGGGCTTGTCCTTTGGTCGGAGAAGGAGGAAAAAGTTCGGGCGGCGAAGCCGTGGGACCCGAACTTTTTCCGGAGTCTCCGAGGGGTCCCGGGGTATCCCTGGGCGAAGTAGGGAGCTGCTTGCAGCGTCAATTTTGTTGCGAAGCTACAAAATTGCCCTACTGAGTTAAGGCGATTTTGCCAGCACCTTCGGTACGGCAAAGATAAGCATATTTTCCAAATATGCAAAATCGCCTGGCCTGGCGCTGCCGCCTGTGCCGCCCGTCTCCAGTGGAGACTCGGTTGAAGATGCCGTCCGTCCCCGGTGGGGACTCCGCGTAGCGGACCGGACGAGCAGCGGAAACCGACCTGGGCGAGAACAGGCAAAGCGACGGTGAAAGGAGGAAGAGGATGCCGGACGTCTCCGGTGGAGACTCCAGCTCTGCTGGACCGGCCGAGCATCCTGTGCGTTGGCGTGGGTGGCCAGCTACCGGTACACTCCCCTACCCAGACGCTAGGAAGGGCGGGGGAAGTGGACGGCAGCGGTGTGTTTTTTCCTTCACCGCATTATCGGATTTTCAAGGGGAGTACACACCGTGAAAATCCATATTTTTGGGACCCATTAGAAAAATACCCTTCCTTTTTCCTTGTAATACTCACGGAGTATTTTTATATTTGCGAAACAAATAATACAAGAGTATTTATGGGAAAGACTGATAAAATAAAACACAAGAAGGTGAAGGGAGAAAGGCTCATGTACAAATCTATCAGCCTCCTTCCACCCGTGGCAGAGGACCTGGCAATACTCCGTGAGTGTTACGAGGACACCTGGTTCCCGTTGAAAGGAGAAGATGTCCCAAAGAAGAGAAGGCAAGCCGTATCATATGAGAAGGTTTTCGAGCGTCTTCTTTCGAAGTCGGGCCTTGGCCATGTAGATCCAGATGTATATAAGGTATTCATGGAAGTCCGGAAGACCAGGAAGGAGTTCCCGGAGGTTGTCAAAGTCGCAACCAGGAAGGCCGTTAAAGAGCTGGCTAGCCGTGCTGAGGAAAACGGTAATTCTTTGAAGGAGGAAGCCCGGAATGCCCAAGAAGAGGCCAGGGAAAATCTTGAAAAAGTAAGGGCTGGCATTCCGTACATTGACCCCCACTCCCCTATCGATTCGGTTCTTACTGACATGGCCGGTACTGCCGCCGTGCCGACGGACCAGGAACTGCAGGAGGATCCTCGTTTACAGGAGGCTTATGGTGAAAAGGAGAAGGTAAAGAGGACTGAAAAAAGGTTTGTTCACCCGGATGGTACTTGGTTTCGGGCTGTCAAAGGTGAATGGGTTCCATGGGTTCCTGTCGACAAAAACGGGAAATGGCTCCCGATGAAGACAGTAGAAGGTTTTGTACTCAAAGACGTGGAAATATGATGAAAAAGAAGATTCGCCCGGATGCTTTCATTTTTCCAATGATGAAAGCGGTCGATTTGTCCGGCCAGGAGGAAGCCCTGGAGAAAAAATTTAGAATTGCCTTTAAAGACAGGATCCGGGAACTCTATGAAGAATTCCTCTTCCAGGAGTCAATCGAGCGTCTGGCGGTCAAATTCCCGGCCCTGAAAGGAAAGATATCAGACACTCCCCTATCGAACAGGACTAAGAACTGCCTGAGAGCTGCGGACGTGGAGACGGTGGCCGGCCTGGTCCAGTACTCCCCTGGGGAGCTTCGTTCCCTCCGGAACATGGGCGCAAAGTCGGTGAAGGAGATAGAGGAATTCATCGCCGGACTCGGTATTTGACCACGGTAAACCTTTAATCCGCGGTAGGCACCAAAAAGGCAAGGGCGGGCTTTCTGTCAAGGCCGCCCGGCCTGAGTGCGGTGGGATGCGGGAGGGCGCTTGTCTTGACCTTGACAGTCTGCCCGGCCGTGGGTAGCTTTGCCGGTCGCGGGGAAAGGAATTATTATTTTATGAGTAGTAATAAAGTAATAATTATTATTTGATTTTTCCGTCTTTTTTGTATCTCTCTATCACTGAATTCAAGGCTTCCCTCGCTCCAGGAGGAACCATCGATTCCGGAATACCGTTTGGATTGGCCGCTAAGTACATTTGCAAGAAAACGGGGTTCTGAGCCAACTGGAGAAATTGCCCGGCTAATCTTTTGGCCGTTTCATCATCATATCCCATCATCTTTGCGATATTTTCAGGAGAGATTTCGCTATGGTCGATTGCATTTGCCAAACTGCGGCCCATTTTGGCTATTTCCGTAGTGGTCTGTTCACTGTATCCCGGGGTTGATTCCATCGTTCTCTGAGCGACAAAAAAGGCCTCCTGGGGGATTTCTTCCGCTGTAGCGCGATCGTAGGTTTCTTTTGCTTCTTCCGGAGTAGATACCCACCATTTCATTACGGTCTTTTTGTCTATTCCGAGTTCTTTTGCACAGGCGTATTTTGTTCCGCCGGGGTGATCCATGATCCAAGAGAGAACCTCGCTTTGTTTATTCTTGCGCCCACACCCCTCTCTCCAGTTTTCATGTAGGCCGTCACGGATAATCCTTGCACGCCTCAAGTGCTCTGCCTGTTTGCGGAATTTCCTCGTTTGGTTTCTCAATATTTCAATTCCGGTAATATCGCGGAGATCTTCGATGGGGAATGTGCAGTAGGATTCCTTATAAGCTGCGGCCGCATCCAAAGCGTCTTCGACCGTGAACCGGTCTTCTTCCTTCCTGGTGTATGAAAGGCCGTCAAACGGCTCTACAAAGCTTAACAGGTCGGCTTTGAACTCTTCCTCCGAGATAGCGCATTTCGTAGCATACACGGCAAGGGCCATAAGGCAGAAATAGCGGTGGCCGACGGAGGCTCCTTCCATAATCTTTCCTTTCCACCAATCATACAGGTCACGTTTGATGTACCAGCGTCCGGATTTGTGGCCCTGCACGATGCGGCGTTCATACCAATCCGGATAAAGTTCGCGGGCCTGCTGGAGCGTGACGCGCCCGGGCTTATATGTTCCCTTCTTCAAGAGTGTCACTTCCTCTTCTGTAAGAAAGTTCCCGTTGTAAGTAAGATCCGCAATCGTGTAATAGGGCTTGACCTTAGGATTGAGGTTCTGGAAGGCCGTCACGGTGGTAAAGAACTTCGTCTGTGTGCCGGGAACACGGAAGCCCTGGCAGTTACCCTGGAACTGCGGCTTGTTAGGGTCTTCATGCGTGGTTCCCTTGTTCCAGATGCGGCGTGTAAGTTCCTTCTTTATCTTGTTCAGGATGGGATAGGCATCCTTGAACATCGGAGCCGGCGTTTCCAGAAGGAAATATACATGGATTCCGGAACCGGAGTTCACTATGATCTGCGGCTGGGGAAAAGTAATGTGCGGTCTCGTCGGGTCCGACTGGTAAAGAAGGTTGTCCAGGTTTTCAGCATCAACGCCGTCGATGTCTATTGCTATTGCATACAGATACCTGGCATTGGCCTTGGTCCGTCTCTTTCCCGTGTAGGATACTGGGGACATAATCACGAACGGGTGTTGCAGCATTTCATTAAGGCGCTCAGCACGGCTTGTAATAACGAACGTCTTGTTCTTTTTCGCCTTCTGGCGCTTCCCGTAAATGGCTTGGGCTATGCCATTGTAAATATACTGGAACTCGGCCGGTCGACGGGTATTCCTCTCATGCTGGGTCCACCAGGCATAAGACTCGCACCACTCCCCCTCAAAGGGTAGGCTGCCATCATCCTCTCCCCTACAGAACAGGAGATGAAGGAACGTCGAGGTGTCTATCTCACGGAACACAGGGCTCTTTCTCAAATACTCATTCTTACCATCGTACAGCGCAAGCTTTCGACCTATCTCCGGATCAACCCGGGGATCGACATACACCTCATCATCAGGGGGCAGGTCCTCACCATCGTCACCCTCCCCTAACGGAGAGGACGCCACCTTCGTACCATACCACACATCATCAGGTATATCCTCCAGTTCAGTACCTGTACCCATATTCAAGTCTTCACTCATATACACATATATCAAGAATAGACAACCATATATTTTGCGAGGGGCGTCGTCGCTTCGCTCCTCCGCCTCCTTCGGGGGGCGTTATATTATCAATATAGTTTTTCCACCCACCGACAAAGGTAATAAAATTTATCCTGAAAATCCAAATTTTTGCGAGGGGCGTCGTCGCTTCGCTCCTCCGCCTCCTTCGGGGGGCGTTATATTATCAATATAGTTTTTCCACCTATTGACAGGCCATTTCTCGCATCCCACTCCCCTACTCTGAGAAAATCTTTTGTTCCTTCCGATATTATTACTATATTTGCAGTAATAAAGTAATAAAGTAACATTTATGAAGAAGGCAAAAATCATAGCTGTTGTGAACCACAAGGGCGGCGTTGGCAAGACGGCCTCCGTCGTCTCAATCGGGGCCATCCTGGCCGCCCGTGGAAAGAAGGTGCTGCTGGTGGATCTTGATACCCAGGCGAACCTTACGATGCACTTTCTGGAGGATATCCCCTCCCGCATCATTTACCATGCTATTCAGGAGCGTGCAAACCTCCCTATCGTTCCCATCCGGGAGAACCTCGACCTGGTTCCCTCCGGTCTCGACATGGCCGGCATCGTCTCGGTTATGACGAATATGAGGCGGCGGGAGTATATCATCAAGGATTTGCTAGAGCCGTATAAGAACAGGTACGATTATATCTTCATGGACTGCCCCCCGAATCTGGAGCTTATCACGACGAACGCCCTGACGGCGGCCACTAAGATGCTCGTCCCGATGAAGGCGGACCTCATGTCGGATTACGGACTTTCGATGCTTGACAAGTTCTGTGCGGATATGCAGGACCTGAACCCCGGCATCCACATTGACCAGATCTTCTTTAATATCTACGAGAAGTCAACGGTCACGGACGCCATTGAGGCTGACGTGCGCGGCAAGTACGGCGACCGGGTGGCCACCACCGTGGTCCGCAAGAACGTGGACATATCCAAGGCGGCCTTTGAATATACGGATGTGGTCTCCTACAACGCAGACGCCAACGGGGCGAAGGACTTCCAGGCCCTTGTGGACGAGCTTGCCGAGAAGTTGTAATAAAGTCGTAAAATCATAAAGTAATAAAGTAATATGGCAACGAAGAAGCCCCTGAACGTTCCGAAGAAAGGAACGGAGAAAGCCCAGGAAGTCGTGAAACCCGCGGCCACCACTCCCCTGCAGAAGATGTTGCATCCGGAGGCGAAGGAAGAGAACCGGAGAACAACCATCGTCGTTAATCCTGAACTGTACAAGGAATTCAAGGCGTACGCAGCCACAACCGGCACCACCGTGACGGCTCTGCTCAACGACGCCATGCGGAAGATTCTTGGGAAGTAATAAATATTACTAATAATAAAGTAATATGACAAGGCGTGGGAATAAACAGTCCTATATTTTGGATTCTATCGACTCCATCCTCCAGCTGAAGGAACTGGCGGCCACCGATATAGAGAAGGTTGTTCTCCGCCTGATTCTTTCCGGAAAGGGAGAGAAGGAAATCTTTGCAAGGCTGGATGCAAACTGCTTCTATATTCCTGAACATTCCACCATGTTCACCGCAGCCAAGGACTTATACAATGAGTGTGGGGCCGTCCCAAGTGGAATGTTTTGCGAGAAGATTGGGACTTCCCCTGAAAAGGTAAAGGAGTACCTAAGTGATTCTTCCTCATTTTCTGAGCATCTGGACTATTACATAAAGATCCTCCAGTTCTTGAAGCTGCGTCGCTCTGTAGTGTGGGAGAGCGTGACAATGATTGCTAACGCCATGGATGACCACTATAACGTCGATGAATTGATGGACGACTGCGAGAAGTACAGTGAGCGTGTGAAAAGCAGGGGAGTGACGCGCATCAAGGATCCCAACAAGGAGGATTGGTACGCCAAAGACGGCGATCCTGCAGCGGAGAGGTACCTGGTGAGAAAGGGAAAGAACGGCTGGTCTGACTACTGTTGGATTGGTAACAAGTCCGTGAGCGAAACAGAGATGATCAATCGGGGATTCAAGAGGATTTCTTTACCCGTTGAAAGGAAAGACGCTTAAAGTAATATTGTAATAAACTCATAAAGTAATAAATATGCCCACTGCATTACAGATGAAAAAAGTTCAAGAGAATCCAGATGATGAGTTTTACACTCGTCTCTGTGATATCAATGCTGAACTTAAACACTACAAGCATCATTTTAAAGACAAAGTTGTACTCTGTAATTGCGACGATCCTCGCGTCAGTAATTTCTTTCATTATTTTGCGGAAAACTTTGAGGCATTAGGGTTAAAACGCTTAATTGCCACCTGCTATAAGAGTCAGAATATTGATTTGTTTACACAAAATGACTCCGAGAAGGCGGTATATATTATCTATGAAGGAGATAAAAACGGGAGTAAATCTATTGATCCAGATGAACTCGAGATCCATGCCCTAAAAGGAGATGGTGATTTTAGAAGCGATGAATGCATCGCCCTTCTAAAACAAGCGGATATTGTATGTACAAATCCACCCTTCAGCTTGCTCGGGGAATTCTTTGATACTCTTCATAAGTATAATAAGAAATTCCTGGTTCTTGGGAGTTCTGCTGCTGTACACCGTTCTGAGGCCTTCCCTTATATTCGTGACAATAAAATGTGGACAGGTTATAAACCGTTCTCACAAGATATGCTCTTTGAGGTATCGGAAGAACACGAAGAAGTCCTTCGTCGTACAAAAAAAGAGGGGAGTGGTTGGAAGGTAGTAAACGGTCAATTTTATGGCCGCTGTCAAGCTATTTGGTATACCAATCTTGAAATCGAGAAGACACATGAGGATTTTGTTTCTCTACTTTATAGGACATATTCTCCAGAAGAATATCCGACCTATGAAAATTTTGACGGAATTGATGTTGATACGGTAAAAGAAATCCCCAAAGACTATTTTGGTTATATGGGTGTCCCTGATTCATTTATTGACGTATATAACCCGGATCAATTCGAGATTGTTGGGGTAGGGGTAGGCGATTTAGCAAAACAGATTGGTGTTAGAAAGAATTATCGAGGTCGTTCAGATTTAGCCTTCGAAAAGAACGGAAAAATGAAGTGCCCTTACTCACGTTTAATCATTAAAAGAAAGAAATGATGAACATAGAACCTTTAAATATTACTATTCGCGATCTTATCTCTGGCTATGAAGATAAGGGCGAAGAAGGCGTTATTGGCTTTGGTGGTCAGCTCGATATTCGTCCTTCATATCAGCGAGAGTTTGTCTATGACCAGGCAAAACAAGTTGCAGTTATTGATTCCGTCCTTCACGGTTATCCCCTTAATGCCATGTATTGGACACCGAAGGATGGGGGAGGGTATGAAGTTCTGGATGGACAGCAACGTACCTTATCAATTTGTGAATTCGCCATTGGTAACCTTGATTATGGCAAGCGATACCTTCATCGGATGCAGCCGGATGAGCAAGAGAAATTTTATAATTATCGTTTGCTTGTTTTTGTTGTTCATGGCACGCCATCTGAGCGTCTTAAATGGTTTGAGACGATAAATATAGGAGGTCTTATATTGACTCCCCAGGAATTGAGAAACGCCGTATATGCGGGACCTTGGGTGAATGATGCAAAACGGTATTTCTCTAAAAGGAGTGCCCCGGCACCAAGTTTTGCAAAGGACTATGTAAACGGAGATCCAAAGCGACAAGAATACCTGGAGACCGCCATAAAGTGGGTATCTGGAGCTTCGTCTGACGATGAAATTCGTGAATACATGAACGAACATGCCGGTGATGCTTCTGCAAATTACCTTTGGCTACATTTCCAAACAGTAATAAACTGGGTGAAGGCTATTTTCCCTAAATACCATCCATTTATGAAGGGACTTCCCTGGGGCGACTACTATCGTAAATGGAAAGATGCCCCCATAACGAAAGATAATCCCTCCAAAATTGAGGAACGAATTAAACAACTTATCCTTGATGATGATGTTACAAATAAGGGTATTTATGCCTACCTCTTAAGTGGGGAAGAAAAGTATCTTAACATTCGAGCCTTCTCTCCGGCTATGAAGCTGGCCGCTTACGAAAGAGATGGAGGCATTTGTAAAATATGTGGGAAGCATTTCGAATTATCAGAAATGGAAGCCGATCATATAACCCCGTGGAGCGATGGTGGTCCCACATCTGCAGAGAATTGTCAACTTCTCTGTAGAGAATGCAATCGTAGAAAATCCAATAAGTGATAACCTAAGGGCGGCCACCAGGTCGCCTTTGTTTTTCAGGAAATTTCCCTTACCTTTGCTTCATGCAGGATACACGCCGCGAAGGGATGTCGCGCCAAGGCCCCTACGGAGTACGGACTCCCGGCATTTGAGTTGAGTCTTTCCTGGTTCGAATCCAGGTGTATCTTCCTAAGCATCTCTTTACAGGGGTGCTTTTTTTCGTTGTTCCTGCTCGCTTGTTTGGAGGAGTTAAAAATAAAATGGTGTGTGGATTTGTCAAGTCACATTTGTTGCAAAGACAATCCTTCGTATGAAACCTTGTAGTCATTGAATTGGTAGGTTGCACGCAGGAAGGCTTCGGCTTTTTGTTTCAATACGCCGATGCTGATTTCTTCCTGCTGACGCTTTATCTCGAAGAAGGTCACGCTCTTTGACAGTTCATCGGCCGCAATCATATCAATCTCGTTTTCTCCCTTGCGGTCCCACCATCGGCCAATTCTGGTATATTTACCGGTCTCCATGAACACACGGTGGAAATAGCGTTCCAACATCAGGCCGCTGAACGTGTCGTAGTCGCGCTCGATGATTTCCTGCAATTTGGCGTAATTCTCAATCTCCAGGATATAGTTGTATTTGTATATGAACCTGAACCAGAAGGTATAGAATACATCGTCCAGTTCATATCGGACATTTTTGGTGGAACTCTTCTCGAACATGGGCTGCCGTTTGGCAATAAGCTCGTATTCCTTTTCCAGGTTGGTGAGATACCCGCCTATTTCCTTGCCGATAATATCCTCTATCTCGCTGCGGGTATTCTTTCCCCGTGCGATGCAAGAAAGGATGGAGAAGTAAATTCCGTAATCCTTGCCGAATTCCTCAATCAGGTCGTTCTTCCCCTCAGACAGGAAGGTAGAGTTAGGGCTGATGATTTGCTGAATCATGGCCTCCCTGTTCAGTGCGCCGGCATCGACCAGTTGATTGACATATCTGGCGACGCCGCCGGTGAATGTAAATAGTGCCAGAAGGTCCTCATGGGTATAATCTGGATTATAGTCGGCCATAATTTGTTTGAGAACGGAGGGCCGAAAGGGCTTCACCCTCAGTTCACCAGTGTTGCGACCGTATAAGGGCTCTTTCTTGTCTTTGAACAGCTTCTGCATCATGGAATAGATGCTGCCGCAGACGATGAGGTTGATATGAGCGCTCTTTTCGTAGGTATCCCAGATGTCCTGCATTTCGCTGAATACCGCCTTGTTCACGCGGTAGAACTCCTGAAACTCGTCAATGACAAGCGTGAAACTCCTTGTCTGCGACAGCCGCATCAAGTATCGGAAAATCTCGCTGAAGCTTCTGCTGCTGCCCAGCGTTGGAATGCCGAGCTTTTCTGTAATTTCCTCTATATAGGCCTCGCAGAGTTCCGATTCAGCCTTTCTGGCCACAAAGAAATAGACGAATGGCGTATCATTGTAAGCCGTCTTAATTAGTGTTGTCTTTCCGATACGCCGCCGCCCCGTGACAACCGTAAACTTGGCGGTAGTTTTCGCTGTCTCTCTTGTTTCCTTGAGGAAGGCTATTTCTTGTTCTCTGTCGTAGAATTTCATAGTACGGTTAACTTAATCCGAAATAGTTATTTCCGAAACCCCCGTTTCGCAACTGCAAATATATATCGAGAAAATGACATTTACAACTCCAAGGCTATAGTAATTGCATATATACAAAACAATCTTGGAAGATTGAACGAAAGGGAAGTTAGTCCCCAGATGAGAACTTACTTCCCTATACTTATATAAAAGTGGATATTCTTTGTCCTATCGGAAAATCTCGGGTATATCGTCTTCCGTTGGCTCCGGATCCGAATTCATACTATGATAGAAGTAATAATAACGCTTCTTGTCGGCGTTCACGGTGAGTACTGCCATATAGAAGGGCTGATAAGCAAATCTCCCTTCGCTTCCTAGGTATGCTTCGATACTTTTCAAGTCATCAACGTCGCAATTAGTTCTATCATTGTTTAACCATTCATATTCACCCCATTTAATTTGTCCTGCATTAACCATGTCTCGATATCTTCCTTCGCCCATATAATCACTCTGGAAGCCGAGTACATGACGGAATGAGGTATTTTCAGGTTCAAAACCAAGGAATTTCATTTCGTGACCGTACATCTTACGATCAAGAAGATCCCATAAACCTTCATCATTAATACCGATTACGAAAAGATTATTCCAATCATTGTAATCAGAATCCAGAATAAAATCCGATTTACTTTCGACATCCTGCAGGTTTCCCATGCGAGGTTCACGATAGACTTTGTCGCCTAGTTCAATGGGCTTATCTTTAAAATGATTGATAGAGATAACCGCATCTGAACATGTCTTCGTTGCCTTATCATACTTATACCATAGGAACTTTACACCGGTAATGTCTATGTACTCTTTTCCGTATACTCTAAAAGACCGTTCAAAGCGTGAACTCCCATTACCGTTCCAGACGATGATTTTCGTCTGGCCGTCGCTCTTATATTCGAGTGTGTAGGTTCTGTTGTTAAGTCTGGTGACAGAAACGACGGCCGGCGTTTCAGCCTTGACGTTAACATCGGCGGTAGCGTTAAGGATGACGCTATTGTACTTGGTTACATAGAGGTCTTTAATGGATTCTTCGTGGTTGTCGGTAGACCCAGAGGCACTGACGTCCCAGGTGAATGTCTTTGTCTGCCTCTCTTCAGTCAGAGAGACTTCAAAGGACTTTGGAGAGAGCGTCTCTTCGGTGGGATTGTGAGGGGCTTCAGGATTATCCTTCTTGCAAGAAGTGAAAATGGCGAGAGCAGCAATGACTGCCGTCATAAAGATAATGTGGTTAGTTTTTCTCATAATCTACAAAGTTAATTAATTATTATTTCTTATTGTTTTTCCCATTCCTATCCAGCGTTTTTCGCTATTGAAGGCGATGGTGGGGAAGGTTTGTCAAACTTCGTATCTATTTCGCGGCGACGTAGGATTTCACCTTGACGCCGTATCCGCCGAGGAACGTCCTGACCTGCTTGTCATTGTACACTATCTCGAAGTAGTCGGGGTAGGCGCCTCCGCTCTTCCTCATGTCGACGTAGACGATCTTCGCCAGCAGGTACGGAACCGGCCGGTAGGTCTCCTTCCTCCACGTCCCGTTCTCCTCGACCCATCGCGTCGACGTGTGTGCCGCGCTGATCTTCTTGAGCTCTTTGGACAGGTAGTCGGGGATGTACCTGAAGTAGCTCGATGAGTAGATCTCCCGCTTCGCGAACGTCTCCCCGGCCGCCACGTCGAAGGCCATCCCGATGGACTCGACGTCGACGTACTCGTAGCATTCCCTGTCGTAGTGTCCTCCGGCGACCTCGATCGCCTCGGTGTAGGGGATCACCCCCTGGAGATACACCGCGACGGACAGGTGCACGGGGAACTCCAGCGCCGCAGTCGGCCCGGCGAGCTGCGCGTAGACGGCGCCGTTCCCGACCGAGTATGTGCAGGTGTAGACGTGCCACCCGGTGACGGTGACGGAGCGACTCTCGTCGACGCCGTCACCTCGGAGGGCGATTACGAGCTCCTGCGGCCCCCTCCCGACGTCTTGGTCTCGCAGGTAGAAGAGGATGCGCCTCCCGTCGGCGGCCGGGTAGCCGTCCATCGTCAGTCCCGTGCGCATGTTGGTGAGGGTGGCGCTCAGCCCAGCTTCCGCGAGCAGGTCCGCCTCCAGGACGTAGGTGAGGCCCTCGCCGATGCGCATGTTATAGCCGCTGTTCTGCTCGCCGCTTGTCCGCTCATACAGGACGGTCTCCAGCCCGCACAGGGTGAAGGTGCATCCGCCGACGGCGAGGACGTTCCCGCCCGTGCGGGAGAGGACGCGCACCCCGACGACGTGCTTCCCGTAATCCAGCCCTTCCGTCGGGACGGTGATCCTGATGTTGCCGCCGCCAAGGGGCGTGTACGCCGCGCTCTTCCCGTCGACGTCGGCCTCGATGGCCGCCTCGTCGTCGACCACGGAAATCCTGCAGTTCACGGAGAATTCCTCCGGCCGGAAGACGACCGCGCCGTTCCGCTCGAACGTGACCTCGGCATCCGTGCCGCCCCCGCCTTCTTTCCGGATGCGCAGCGGGAACGCGTACTCCATCGACATGTCGTCGCCGATAATCAGGAAGGTCAGCTCCCCGGCTGCGGGCTCCTGCGCCTCCAGGCGTCCGCTGAACGCCCGCCATCCGCCGCCGAGGCTGCCGTTCCCGGTGATGCCGACGTTGATATCGTTGACGCTCACGGACGGGACGCACCGGACGCTCTTCTCGCACACGAGCATGAAGACGAATCCGTGCACGCCAGCCTCCAGCTCCACCTCCTCCCCGACGGCGTACGTGTCCTCTCCGACCATCAGCCGATTCTCCGGTTCCTGCCCCTGTGTCTCTTCATAGATGACGTAGTCCACTCTCTGGGTGCACCCGTCTCTGGGGGCCCCTGTGGGGGCGACCCTTACGACGGCGCTGTTGAGCCCGACCCGGAGGAACGCATCCCCGTCGAGGACGACCTCGTTGATGTAGTTCGGTTCGGAAGGAGACGGCATCATTAGAAGGGCTACCATCGCCAGGCTCGATCCGAACGTCCCTCCTGGACGTACGGAGCCCATTCGCTAGGCTAATCGTACATATGACCTTTTTCGTCGCCAGCATTGGATTCTCTGGTCTCCCATAATTGTTTTTTTACTATCTTTGTCAAAGATGCATGTGAAATCCAACAATGAGAATAATGTCTACCAAAACTGTTTTGATTATCCTCCTGGTTTTAGCGGGTGTGGCTCTTTTTATATATCAAAGAAGAGGCAGACCGGATCCAGTCACATTGACGGAATCCCAGCAAGATTCGTTATTCTGGGAAATTCTGTCTCTTTGCCGACCAGTTTCCGAATATGAAGTTGAAACCAACGCAGCTGTTATCCGCTTGTCTCAAGAAGAGGATGACGTGATTTTCAGATTCGAGGACACATTGGCAGATTTGCTATCCTTGTTAAACAAGCCTTACTTTATTCACTCTTTCACTCAGAAGAACATTGGTCACGATGATTCATTCTTGTATGCTCGTTGCACGGCTATGATTCATGGGGTAGACTTTTTCAAACGAGTTCTCGAGGGAAAGGAAAAGGATTTCTGGGCGAATGAGAGCGAAGGAGTTTTATATATTGCCAAGGAGGCATGGGCAAGAAAGCATAGATCTGATGTGGAGCATTTCCCTCACTCATCGAAAAATGCTCTGTATTTTTAGTTTAGCTCATCAGATTGACCAAAAAAGCCTGGATTTCCTGTAGCCCCTCCAGGAACCGGAGGTTCGAGATTCGGAGTGTTTGGTCTACTACTTAAAACACTAACTGGTTTATTATCAATCGGTTATCGTTTTCTTTTCACCCAAAACTATATTATCGTAGCTGATTGTACAAGGTGTGTTTTTAAGCCGCAGACCTTGTACGCGGTATCGCCATTAGAAGGCTATCCTGTCGAGTTTCCCTGGTCAAGGTATGTCAATCTGCCGCGGGCGCGCGAGGGGCACCACCTGTAGCGCTCAAATAGGTACCGGCCGCGGCGCGCAAATGGGTACCGCCTATAGCGCGCAATAGGATACCGCCAGAGGAGCCTGTAATTTTATCAAA
>Ga0310695_10007480_pt1 | contig 17407 bp, 13 predicted proteins | sample RumenRJG_04DNA_FD_203882 | JGI IMG/M metagenome (GOLD analysis project Ga0310695, IMG submission 203882) | Bovine rumen microbial communities from Lethbridge, Alberta, Canada - RJG_04 (v2) (version 2) | ecosystem: Host-associated > Mammals > Digestive system > Stomach > Rumen | place: Canada...
TCGTGGAACTCGTCTTAGATATGATGAAGGTAAAACTCATTTTACTATTATGGACTTCCGTAGAGTAAGCCGTCTTTTTGCTGATCCAGAATGGGATGGTGAAATAGAGCAAGATGAAGACTTTGGTAAAGTCCCGCCACAACCTGAAAATACAGATGATGGCGGAGATTCACCATCAAGTAATGATGACGATGATGGAGACGACATAATCGTTGATCCTCCAATGCAAAATCAAAAACCAATTATAGGTAAAGGCGGAGTTAATGTAAAAGTTCTTCAGCGTGTTGTTAGTATCTACGACACAGACGGTAAACTCTTAAAACAAGAATCTATCGAAGATTACACAAAAGAAAGTATTCTTGGAACATACCAGACTCTCGAAAACTTTATTCAAACCTGGAACGAAGAACAGAAAAAAGAAGTTATCCGCAATATGCTTAAAGACCTCGGCATTGACCTTGAGCTAATAAAGAAAGAACAGAATATGTCTGATGTAGATGACTTTGATTTTATCTGCCATATCGCATTCAACCAGAAGCCTCTTACTAGAAGAGAACGTGCTGAAAATGTAAAAAAGCGAGATCTCTTTGGTAAATATGGAGAAGCTGCGAAAGAAGTTATAAACGCTCTTCTTGATAAATACGCAGAACTTGGTATTTACGATATTGAATCAACAGAAATTCTAAAGCAGAATCCATTCACAAAATTTGGAAAACCTTCTAGAATTGCAGCTCTATTTGGTGGAAATGATAAATATAGACAGGCTTTGAGAGAACTTGAAGCCGAATTGTATGCTGCATAAAAAATGTGAGGAAAAAATGTCTCAATTTAAAATAAAAATAGGATTGTGGTTAATTATTTTTTTGTTATTAGCTTTAGCAGTAGCACTTACAAATGCTTTTTTAAGCATTGGATTACAAAATACAATAAAAGGAAACATATTGAACTTATTTGCAAATATTTCCTATTCTTATATTGTTTCATATATATTTTATTTGGTTGCTCTGCTTCCTTCAAGAAGAGATAAAAAATTATTACTGAACTATGTAATTAGTAAATCCTCAGATATTTCGAAAGAAATTGATGGGTTATTTGATAAATTATTTTCAGAATTAAATCTTGAAAAGTGTCCTGGAAATTTTACAGTTTTATGCAACAAGATTGATTTATCCAAAACATCAAAAAACTTTTATTGGATGTCAATTAAAAACGGACAGAGAGCTTTTTATAATCCAACATATGGAGCTTTCATCGATTCTATGATAACTTCGATTGAAAAAAATATTCAGGATAATGAAACTCTTTTTTTAATTGCTGATAATAAAATGTATGGAATAACCCAATCTATACTGCAATCAAAGTTCTTTACATTTTTTCATAATGCATTATACAAAGATGGGGAAGCTGCTGTTGATCAATCATTAGAAAGCTTTGATAGTTTGCTTCTTGAAATCTATAACAAAAATGAAGAAATAAAACAAAGAATCAATTTTTTGAGAAAAGAAAACAAACTGAATCAATAAAGGAATAAATATGTCAAACCTCACATCATTTGTTAAAAGAATAAGAGATGTAATGCGTAATGATGCCGGAATCAACGGTGACGCACAGAGAATAGAACAGATAGCCTGGTTGCTCTTCTTAAAGGTTTATGACGCAAAAGAAGAAGACTGGGAATTTGAAGATGAAAAATATGAATCAATAATCCCGGAAAAACTACGCTGGAGAAATTGGGCTCATTCAGAAAATCAGAATGAAGGTCTTACCGGTGACCAGCTTTTGAACTTTGTAAACAACGAACTTTTCCCAATACTTAAAAAACTTGAAGTTACTCCTGATACACCAATTCGTCAGAGCATAGTACGCACAACTTTTGAAGACGCAAATAACTACATGAAAGACGGTGTTCTTCTTCGTCAGATAATCAGCATTATTGATGAACTGGATTTTGGAAGCTACGAAGAAACTCATGCCTTTGGAGAAATATATGAAACTATCTTAAAGGAACTTCAGAGCGCAGGTAGTGCTGGAGAATTTTATACACCTCGTGCCGTAACAGAGTTTATGGCAAAAATGATAAAGCCACAAATTGGCGAAACAATGGCAGACTTTGCCTGTGGAACAGGAGGATTTCTTTCAAGCTGGATAAAAGAACTTGAAGCACAGAAGGATGCAAAAGGGGCTATCAGTATTGAAGAATCAGAAAAACTCTACAATTCAATTTACGCAATTGAGAAAAAGCAGTTTCCTTACATGCTCTGTGTAACAAACATGCTTCTTCATGGAATTGATAATCCTAAAGTTTTCCACGATAACTCACTTACCAAAAAGCTTTTGGACTACACAGAAAAAGATGCCTTTGATGTAATTCTTATGAATCCACCATACGGCGGAAGCGAAAAAGAAGATATTAAACAGAACTTTCCGGCAGACTTAAAATCAAGCGAAACTGCCGATCTCTTTATTGCCGTAATTATGTACCGACTTAAAAAGAATGGCCGTGCAGCAGTAATTATCCCGGACGGATTCTTATTCGGAAACGATAATGCAAAAACAAATCTTAAGAAAAAGCTTCTTACAGATTTTAATCTTCACACAGTAATCCGTATGCCTCAGAGTGTATTCTCACCATACACAAGCATTACTACAAATATCCTCTTTTTCAACAATGAAGAAAGCGAAGGTAAAACTTGGTTCTATCGTGTAGATATGCCAAAAGGTGTAAAACACTTCTCAAAAACAAAGCCGATGAAACTTTCTGATTTTGATGATTGTGTAGCCTGGTGGAATGACAGAAAAGAAATCACAGACGAAGACGGAAATCCAAAAGCAAAATGCTTCACATCGCAGGAACTTTTTGACAGCGGCCTAAACTTTGACCTTTGCGGCTATCCTCATGAAGAAGAAGTAATTCTCAGCGTTGCAGAAACAATCCAGAACTACGAAGAAAAGCGTAGCAAGCTTAATGCTGACATAGATAGCATTCTCCAGCAACTTACAGAACTTCATCAGAAAGCACAGAGGGGTGAGATTTAGGAGCGCGACATGGAAAAAAAAGTAAACGAAACAATTCATGCACAGGGAATAGAAATCGGAATCTATACAACAGACTTTGAAAACGAATTTATTTCTCTTACAGACATTGCAAGATATAAAAGTGATGATCCGGCTGCAGTTATTCAAAACTGGATGCGTAATCGAGATGTAATTGAGTTTTTGGGATTATGGGAGACTTTGCATAATTCAGATTTTAACCTCCTCGAATTCGAGGGGTTTAAAAACGCAGCAGGAGCCAATGCATTTACCATGTCTCCTCAAAAATGGATTAAAGCAACCAACGCAATCGGGATTGTTTCAAAATCAGGTCGATATGGCGGAGGTACTTTTGCACATTCTGATATTGCAATGGAATTTGCGTCCTGGATTTCCGCAGAATTTAAATTGTATATTGTAAAAGATTACCGTCGCCTAAAATCAGATGAAAATTCCCGTCTTTCATTAAACTGGAATCTTAATCGAGAACTTTCAAAACTGAATTATAAAATCCATACCGATGCTATAAAAGATAATCTCATAATACCAGAACTTACATCTGCTCAAAAATCTTTTGTTTATGCAGATGAAGCTGATTTACTGAATGTTGCTCTGTTCGGACAAACTGCGAGAGAGTGGCGCAAAAATAATCCCGGCAAAAAAGGAAATATCCGTGATTATACAGATTTACATCACCTTCTGGTACTTGCAAACCTTGAAAGCTATAATGCAATCTTAATCGAACAGAATATTGAACAGCCAAAGCGTCTTGAGTTACTGCGCGAAATGGCTATAAAACAGCTCCGCACTATTATGGGATTGGACTTTTCGTCACAAAAGATTCTTTCAATTTCTGATAAAAATGAGGAACAAAAATGACAGCTAAAGATTTAAAAAACGCACTTTTGCAGGAAGCTGTACAGGGAAAACTTGTTCCTCAGATAGCAAGCGAAGGTAACGCAAAAGATTTACTTGAAGAAATAAAAAAAGAAAAAGCAAAAGCCGCTGGCAAAGCCAGCTCAACGAGTTTTGCAAGCAAAACTCGCACAAAAGAATTACCGCCTATAACTGATGATGAGATTCCTTTTGATATTCCTGAGAATTGGAGTTGGTGTAGGTTAGGCGAAGTTTTTCAAACTTGTAGTGGCACAACACCTCAAAGCAAAAATCCGGAATATTATAATAATGGAACTATCTATTGGGTTAGAACAACAGATTTAAATAATAGTGTATTATCAACTGCTGAAATAAAAATAACAGAAAAGGCATTTTTTGATTGTAATCTTTCAATAATACCTAAGAATTCCGTTTGTTTAGCTTTATATGGTGGTGCAGGTACAATTGGAAAAAATGCAATTCTCAATTTTGAAACAACAATCAATCAATCTGTTTGTGCAATTTTGCCTAACACGCTTTGTGAAATGAAATACGTTTTGTATTTTCTTCAATATCAAAGACCAAATTGGATGGATTATGCATCAGGTTCTAGAAAAGATCCAAACATTAATCAAATTATTGTAAAAAATTGTCCTTTTCCTCTTCCACCTCTTGCTGAACAAAAACGCATAGTCGCTGCAATTGAACAGTTCATGCCACTCATAGAAGAATATGGTAAAAAAGAAGCAGAACTAACTACACTAAATGCAGACATCGCAAAAACTCTCAAAAATGCAATTCTCCAGGAAGCAGTTCAAGGTAAACTTGCCCCACAAATTGCAACCGAAGGCAACGCAAAAGATTTACTTGAAGAAATAAAAAAAGAAAAAGCAAAACTCATAAAAGAAGGTAAACTCAAAAAAGAAAAACCTTTACCAGAAATTACAGAAGATGAGATCTCTTTTGATATTCCTGAGAACTGGTGCTGGTGTAGATTAGGAGATTTAGTTCAGGTAATAAGTGGAATTTCATATGATAAAAAAGATGTGTCAAAAGACGGATATCGAATCTTAAGAGGTGGAAATATCCAAAATTCAAAAATTATAATTGAAGACGATGATGTTTTTCTTCCTGAACTGTATTTAGACGAACCTAAATTAATCCGCAAAGGAGATATTTTAATTGTAGCTTCAACAGGAAGTAAGGCTGTAATTGGGAAACCAGGATTTGTTGAACAAGATATTCCAAATACTATGATTGGTGCATTTTTAAGAATTTGTAGGTCATACTCTTTGGATACTATTGGATATCTTCGATATTTGTTTGAAAGCGACTTTTATAGAAAACATATTCGTGATTTGTCTCAAGGAACTAATATCAATAATGTAAAAGAATCTTATATTACGGAATTTGTAATACCTCTTCCACCTCTAGAAGAACAAAAAAGAATTGTTGAGGCAATAGAAAAAATGTTACCTTTATGTGAAAAAGTTGGAGAATAAAAAATGACAATTAATAATAATTTAATACCTTCTATACCTGATTTACCCTCAGAATTATATGTTGCACATTTACAAGAAAAACTAGCAATATTTATTGGTGCAGGAGTTTCTAGACTTGCCGGATGTGAAAGCTGGGAAGTTTTAGCTGCAAATCTTTTATCAATCTGTAGAGAAAAAAAGCTTATAAATTATTATGAAGAAGAAAAAATAAAAAACATTTCAGACAATAAGAGAAAGATAACGATTGCAAAAGAATTATTATTTAATAACGGTTCTGAAAAAGAATTCTATGAATGTTTTAAAAATTCACTAGATTTTAATCGTTCTATTAGCATTCCATTTTTTACAAATATAAAAAAACTTGGCGATATTTATATAACTACAAATGCTGATAAATGTTTTGAATCTATTATCCCCGATAAAGACACCAAAAAAGATTGGAACTATGAATTAGTAAAACCTGAAAAAAAACATCTTTATCATATACATGGTCATCAAAGTGATAATAAATCTTTAGTGTTTACGGCATCGGAATATCATAGAAGATATACTGACGAATTCTTTATACAATTTTTAAAAGAAGTTTTTAAGGATTATACAGTTCTTTTTATTGGATATGGTTTGGCAGAATTCGAATTACTTGATTATATAATGAAAAATTCTCCCTTACGTGATAAAGAAATACCCGATCACTATATTTTACAAGCATATAATTCATTTGAAAGAAAGATTTCTGACTGTGATGCCCTTTATTATAAAGAATTAAATGTAAATCTAATTCCATTCTCAAAGGATGAAAATGGTTATAAACAATTAATGGAAATAATTAGTAATTGGGCAGACGGGATTTCTGATAAAAATGAAATTAATGCAAGTAAGCTTCAAGTCTTTGATAAAATATTTACAATTCAAAATATAAACGAAGAAGATGCTTCAAAAATTATATGTCTTATTAATTTGAAGAATAATGATGATCCATTGCTTTATCGTTTAGTAAAAAAGTGTTATTCAAATCCCAAATTAGCGTCATTATTTGTAAGAGTACTTCAAAAAAAAGATTGTTTTAATGCAGTAAATAATCCTGAACCGCTTTCAAAAGGAGATAATTTATATTCAATTAGACGTTGGAATATACTTGATATTGCTGAAATATGTTTTGATGAAGCTCTAAAAAACGATAATCAAGAAGACATACAGTTAATTAAAGACATTATTTATAAAATAATTTCAAAAAATAAAGTTGATAATTATCATACTGCAGAATGGTTGCTTAATAATATTTTTAAACTTCCAGAAAAAGATATTAGTGACAAATATATTAATTATATTAGTAAATCTTTAGATTCAAAATTTGATACAATGTTACAATCACAGGCATTGTATAATGCATTTATAAAGAAAGTTCTGTTGTATTCTGATAATAATTTAATATTTTCTATTTTCGATAAGATGTTATCTCTTAAACATAATGATTCCAGAACTTATTTAAAAATGGATTTATACTATTTCAATCAGTTTATTATTTCTTCTTATGAAATTTTAACAAAAAAAGATAGTAAAAAACTAATTTCTATTATTGAGAACTGCCTAAATAATATTCCTAAAAACACTTATGAATACCTAGTTGCTGCATGTTATTATAATTCAAATAACATTCTTGAAACTGATGAAATGTATGGAACACAAACAATCATAAATTTATATTTGTGGTTATTAAAACAACGAGAAGATATTAAAGAATACATAAAGTTAAAAACTAATTCAAATAATTTTATAGGAAATATTTGTAAAAAACTTCTTACTAATGGATTCATTGAAAAAGATTATTCACATACAAATGGAAGCTTTGAATTTTCATATTCTGATGAAATTGAAATTAAGAAGAATTTGTTCACCAATCTTAAAATTGAAGATGTAATACAAATAATTAAAGCAAAAACCTCAGAAAAATTAAATGTAATACAAGAACAGTCAATATTATCAAGTTTTCACTTTTGGCTAATAGAAAACTATGAAGCTGTTTTAAATAACATTAATGCTTTCTTTATGTTAAATATTTTCTGGCAAGATGAAATTATGATTGTTACAAATCAGTTAATAACTGAACATAAATCATTCTCATATGAAAAGTTGATACCATTAATAGAAAATACAATTTTTGAGGATAGTCCAATATGGGAAAAGAAAGATATTAAATATCCTCATTCAAATGAATTGAAGTTCATTAAAAATGTTTCCGAGTTTGTTTCGAATTTTTCATCAAATATTAGATTAGTAAATGATACTTACTTAAGTTTATCAAGAATAGCTTCAATGATATTTAATCACAGGAAATACATTTCTGATAAAAAGAATCCTTATGAGCTAGGATATACTACAAGGTATTTAAATTCTGAATCAGGTAAAATCTGTGAAGCTATTTTCGTGCTGAACAATGTTTATTATAATATGAACAAATCTCTAAATCTTGAGTTTTGGAGTATTCTTAACATTGAAATTACAAAAGATAAAAAAGATGATTTGTTCTTTTACACTATAGGAGCATATTTACCATATTTATATGAGCAAGATAAAAAATGGATAGATGTAAAACTCAATAGTTTATTAACAGAATCGTTTTTCGAAGGTTTTTTCAGTTATGCATCACTTAATAAAAATCTATATTTCTATTTATTGGAAGTAGATTTTTTTGATTATGTAATTACTAATTTTGCTAATAAAACTTGGATAACACAAATGGTTAAATATGGATGCAGTAGTATTCTTCAGGGGTTTGAAGAAATAACTGATGACAAGTGCTTATTACGCAGAATTATAAGAAAAATAACCCCAGCAATTATGGATACTATTGTAAATTATTTACGTCGGAATTCAGAGGAAAAAATTCCTCCAAAAAATATAATCCAATTATGGGAATATTTGTATGTTTCTATGAATTCGCTTTCTGATATAAATCCATATAAAGACGTATTACCGGAATTATTGTATTTTCTTGATTACATTGAAAAAATTGATGATAGAATATATCAATACCTGAAATTATCTTGTAAGTATTTAACGCAATATAAAATGGATCATTATATAGTTCCAAAATTTTCAGAACTATATAATAAAAACGAAAATAATAAAGAATACATCGAAAAGTTATTTTTATTAATTACAGAAAAAGATATTTATTTTTATGACTATAAAGATTGTGTAACAAATCTTTTAGTCGATATTTCAAAGCACAATATTTCTTTAGCACGAAAAATTTGCGATAAATATTATGCAGTATCTGGATATGATAAATATTCAGATTTAGTAAAAGAATTTAAGGAAATAGAGAAAGAAAATAATACATAATTTTATGAATTAAGATATGTATTCAGGACTAACTATGGATCAGAAATTCCTAAAACGCCTTATTGCAGAATGTCCCCTTACAGATTTTTCGGAAAACGGAAACGTTACTGAAAGAGAATTGCAGCTTGATAAATATTTAGAACAATTCACTTCTTTCCTTTATGCAAATGAAAATCAACTTATAAAGCATTTCTGGCAAGAATATATTGCATCTTCAGAAGTCGCATTGCTCCAGAATTCAGAAATGCTCAGAAGGTGTTTTATTTTCCTGGATTGTGCTGTTGCAATTTATAACTATACGGCAAGAAAAAGCAAAGGTAAAAGGAACTCTCAAATTGCAGAACATGTTTCTGTTCAGCTTCAAAATGATTTGAATCAATATAAAAGCATTCTCCTTCTTGCAATGAATGGTTGTTTTAACAGTGTGATTGTAGAATATCGTTCTCTTTACGAGAGTTTTGTAATTGGGCAGTATCTTGTTTTGAATCCTGATTTAGTTCCGGTTTATAAAGATCATTTGCAATTCTTAAAGTATCATCTTACACAACTTGTAGGAAACAGTATTCCAGAATGGGATAAAATACACGATGATTATCTAAACAAATACGGCCAGGAATTTGCAGAAAACTATGGCTGGACAAAAAGCAAAATCCCGGATAAAAAAAACAGAAAAATTGGGGCATTGGCTAAGAGATGTGATTTAGACGATTCTTTCACCGTTTTATACAAATTTTCATGTAGTTATGTACATTCATCAGCTTTTTCAGTTTCAACCAGAACAGATTTAAGTCAGATAAAAGTATTCTTTGAAGCTGCTATGCACTTTATCGAATCAGAGATAACAGATTATCTGCGAGAAAGTAAACTGCCTGCAAAAGATGCAGTTATTATGCGTAATATTTTATTATTCTTGTATCAGGACTTTAAAGACCTTGATAACAAAAACAATTCTAATTATTAGTTTATAGGGGGAGTGTTAATGTCTGATTTCAAATTAATACATGGAATCTATTAATAAAGAAAGCTCCGAAGGGATATGTCTTAGATAAGCAGCGCCTTGAAAATGGTCAGATTTTTGATGAGGCTTATTTTGCTCATCTTGTTTCAGAAATTCAGGAAATTCGAGCTAGCGAGAGAAAGTTCTATCAGAAAATAACAGATATATATGCAACTGCTTATGATTATTAACCAGATAGTAAGACGACAAAAGATTTTTTTGCAACGGTTCAAAACAAGATGCATTATGCTGTTCATGGCCAGACTGCAGCAGAAGTAATTGTAGACCGTGCAAATCATACAAAACCTAACATGGGGCTTACAAGCTGGAAAAATGCACCAACTGGTAAGATTGTAAAAGCCGATGTTTCTATTGCAAAGAACTATCTTTTAAAAGATGAACTGGAAGAACTAAACGAAATTGTTGAAATGTATCTGGACTATGCAAACCGTCAGGCCCGTCACCATATTCCAATGACCATGGCAGACTGAGCGTTGCTACATAAATGCCAGCTCAATAAAAGTTCAAAAAGAGATTTTGTTTAACGCAGCATGATGGATATATGGCTTTTTTCAAAATCGAAATTGCGAACTAAATTTGACACAATCATCTCTTTTACCAACCAATCGTCTTTCATATTAAATCTCCAACTCAACCACAATCTTGTTGCTTGAAAGGCTTGCAAGTTTTCCGCCGTAGTTCATCTTCTTTTGCTTTGCTTCGCGGATGATTTCTGCAGCAAGAGCACGGATGTGTCCGGCTTTTTCAAGACCTGGATTTCCGAAAAGCTTTGCTTCTACGTTTTCAATGCAGACAAGAATTGAGTTCTTATCGTGAACATTGTAAGGCTCTGCCTGTACAGAAACTTTGAGTGATTCGTAGAAATTATGTTTTGCCCTGCGGATTTTTTCTGCATTGCCACAAAGATCATCTGCACTCAGATTGTCTGTAAGCTTTGTAAGAGCTTCAGGAACAATGTCGTCATCCCAGTGATAGAAGTTTGTACCAACAAGTGGAAGAGTTACAGTTACTTCATTCTTTTTGAAGTAGCGTTTAAAAGCCTGGTCGAGTGATTCGCGGGAAGAATCATATTCAAGCTTCTTTTTCGCGCTTTCAAAAATCAACGGAATATCATCTGGATCGATATTGTTCATCTTACCGTAAGACAATGAGAACAGAATCTCTACACAAAGAGGTTCCATAATGTACTGTGTAAGCTGAGCAAACTTTTCGAAAACTTCGCTACGACGCATGAAAAGTTCGCCTGCAAGAAGTGAATCTTTTGACTCTACAGCTGCAAGAAGCGGACCGATGTGAACAAGGTAATCGAAAACATCTTTGTCAGAAACATCTACATCTGAAGAAACATAAATTGTAGGATTGCAATTCAAAGATGTCTGAATGAATACATACCAGCTTGGTGAGAAATATGTGCTTGAAATGAATTCCTGAGCACCTTTAACATCTGGTAATGCATTCTTTTCCCATTTGCCAACGAAGTCGAGCTGTCCTGTTTTGCTCTTTGTGAATTCAAACCAGTCATTGGCTGTTTTAATTAAAATCTGTGCATTCATAAGCATTTCCTCCTGTGGAAGGCCGCTGGCGGCCGGTGTTCTATAGCAAAGCGTTAAGAAAAATGCGAAAGCATTTTTTAGCTTTACCACCTTATTTTCGAGTTAATTATAAATCAAGGGGTGTCGCAAATTATGGAGCACCCTCAAAAAAAATGTGATATAATTTTGAGTGATTTTGAGGTTATATATGGCACAGAAAAAGCAGAAAGAATTCAAAAACAATTCATATCATACTCTTAATTATCTGATGAAAATTGACCAGGCAATCCGAAACGGTGAATATCCGAATGCTAATAAGCTTAATAAAGTTTGGGGAACTGAATTCAGCCGCAGTACGTTTGGCCGTTATATAAGAACACTGCAGGATGATTACGGCGCACCGATAGAGTATGACTTTCAGAAGAACGGATATTATTACACTGACAATACTTTTTATATCCAGCAGGTAATGCTTAAGGAAGGAGAACTTCTGACTCTTTCAACAATTCTGCCGTTGCTTGAACAATATAAAAATACGCCTCTTGAAGAATCGTACAGAAACCTGATGAACAAGCTGATTGAAATGATGCCTCAAAATATTACTGTTGATTCTGCATTAATTAATAATGAAGTGCATTTTATTTCTGACCCGATTACAAAACTTGAAGATGGTGTTTTTGAAAATGTATTAAAAGCTACAAAAACTCAGATGACACTTGAGATGGAATATAAGACAGCGCAGAATAAAGATTATGAAGTACGTCGCTTTGATCCTTATCATATGATTTGCCAGAAAGGAAGCTGGTATGTTCTTGGGTATTCTCATCATGCAGAGGCTATCCGGCTTTATGCTATGCCACGAATTAGAAACTGTAAAATTACAAAAGAGAAATTTAAGATTCCAAAGGACTTTAAGCTGAGCGACCATATTGATGTTCAGATGGGAGCCTGGGGAAACAGCGGCGAAAAGTTCAAAGTTGAAATTGAATTTGTAAAAGGTCTTAAAACTTTTGTAATGGAACGTACCTGGCACAAAGGTCAGACATTACGTGAAAACAAAGATGGATCTGTTTATCTTTCTTTTGAAACTAACCAGCTTTCGCAGACTGCTTCATGGGTAATGTCATTTACAGGTGGTGCAAAAGTTTTGAATCCGCCGGAATTGAAGGATGAAGTTCGTGCTGCTGCCCAGCGGATTTTAGCCAACGGCTAATTCCCCCGTGTCCCCAGAGTTTTCAGCAGAACAGAAAGTGTTCTTTTTTAAATTCTGTTTATAAATTAAATTTTTTGAAAGAATTTTCTGACCGCTGCGCGCGCTCTTCCTGAGGTTTTATTTTTTTATGAGAAGTTCTGCAAGCAGAACAAATCCGATTCCTACAGCAATGCTTAGGAACATATATAAAACTGCAATTCCTGGATGTCCGTTTTTCAGAAGATTTGAACTTTCAAGAGCGAAAGTTGAAAATGTTGTAAAGCCTCCACAGATTCCAACTTTCAAGAATAAAACAAGGCGAGGATTTAGATTGCTTGATTTCAAACTAAGAGCTGTAATCAATCCAATGACGAAACATCCCAGAACATTAATTGCAAAAGTTTTTATTGGAAACAGAGTCTGATTTTTAAGAGGAATAAATCCAATCAGGTAACGTAGTACAGAACCTATGGCACCGCCAAGTGCAACTGCAAGACAATCAAGCATTTGTAATCTCCTTTCTCTGGAGATTATCAGAAATTAATACAGGTGTCAAAATTATTGAGTCGCGGAAGAAGCGGCGGGAGCACAAGGATGTACGACCGTATCTATCGCAGCGAGTAACAAATATAAAAATAAAATTAACCTGGAATCCAGAAACAGAATTTTATGAAAAAGAAGTATTGGAGGAATAACCCGGGGGCGTTACGGGGGCGGCGTAAGAAAACATGATACAGATTGCACAAGAACAAAAATATATAGTCCTCATCGCCCCCGTTGGAAGAGGTAGGAACAAACGGCTTTTAGCCGGTTGTGACGAGGGGAAGGCTTTCCCCTTCGAAATCACTTGAATTAGTCTCGGCTGTAAAGGTCGCGGGTGTAAACCTTGTCTTTTATGTCAGAAAGTTCATCGCTCAGGCGGTTTGCAATTACAACATCGCAGGTCTTTTTAAATTCATCAAAATCCTTGATTACCTTTGAATTGAAGAAATCGTCGCCGTTATATGTTGGTTCGTACACAACAACGGTAATACCTTTTGCCTTGATTCTTTTCATTACGCCCTGAATTGAACTCTGGCGGAAGTTGTCGCTGTTTGCTTTCATTGTAAGGCGGTAAACACCGACTGTTTTTGGCTTTCTGGCAATAATCTGGTCTGCAATAAAATCCTTGCGGGTTGTATTTGATTCAACAATTGCAGAAATAAGGTTTTCCGGTACGTCAGAAAAATTAGCGCGAAGCTGTTTTGTATCTTTTGGAAGACAGTAGCCACCGTAACCGAAAGAAGGGTTGTTGTAAAAGTCTCCGATTCTTGGGTCAAGGCATACGCCCTGAATGATCTGTTTTGTATCAAGTCCGCGCACTTCTGAATATGTATCAAGCTCATTAAAATAGGCAACGCGAAGTGCAAGATATGTATTTGCAAAAAGCTTAATAGCTTCTGCTTCTGTACAGTTAGGGTGAAGAACCTGAACTTCTTTTTTTAATGCGCCTTCAAGAAGAAGGGAAGCAAACTTTTCTGCTTTTTCCTTAAGTTCTGGAGCTGCTTTAGGAAAACTTACGACAATGCGGCTAGGGTAAAGATTGTCATAAAGTGCATGACCTTCCCTGAGGAATTCTGGAGAGAAAATCATGTTGCTGTAGCCTGTTTTTTTGCGGAAAGATTCTGTGTATCCTACTGGGACTGTACTTTTAATTACGACTGTTGCTTTTGAGCCAGATTTTTTTACGGATTCCATTACAGAATCTATGCTGGATGTGTCAAAGAAATTCTTTTCTGTATCATAGTTTGTAGGCGTAGAAATGATTATAAAATCTGCGTCTTTATATGCCTTTTCGCCGTCTGTTGTTGCGGTTAGATTAAGCTTTTTTGTAGAAAGGTATTCTTCAATTTCCTTGTCTACGATTGGCGATTTTTTCTGATTTATCAAATCAACTTTTGACTGCATGATGTCTACGGCATAAACTTCATTGTGCTGTGCCAAAAGGATTGCATTTGACAATCCAACGTATCCAGTTCCTGCAACTGCAATTTTCATATCTGTTCTCCAAATATATGTTTTATGATCAGCGTTTCTTAAGGGCTTTTCCTAAAGAACGGATTCCTGTCATTGTCTGTTCCATTATGTTAAAAAGCACAGGTACGTGCTTTTTAATGTCTGAAAGCGTAAATGTAAGCGGTGACTGCATTATGCTTACTATGCGGCTGTCGTTAATAAGGTGAACCCTGTTAAACTGAAATTTAGGGTCTTTTATCATCTCTATGATGTCTTCCGGAATTTTGCCGCTTTCCTTTATTCTGTTCTGAAGTTCCTTGTCTGCAAGCTTATAATACGGAACATAGTTTTTTCCGCTGAATTCGCTTGAGTAGTAGTGAATTATTTTTGCGTTTTTTAGGAATGCAAGTCCGCCGTGGCTTGGCTGGCAATTCCATTCGCCCGGCAGCTGCTGCATTTTAAGGCCTGTACGGTAGTTTGCTTCGTTAAGGGCGCTCTGGTCATGAAGATCATGCTTTGTGTAAGCGGAATATTTCCATACTTCATTCCACATTTTAAAAAGGGCGTGTCCGGCTTCTGTGTCACGGCAGAATACAATGCCGCCGTTAAAATTAAAGCCTTCTGCCTGGGTTCCATGGAACCCGAGTTTTTTATCTCTTGCAAGAAAATAGTTTTTATGGATGTGCTCGTCAAGGTAGCAGTGTCCGTCCAAAATACCACCGGTTTCACAGCCTGCTTTTTCGATGTCAGAAAGATCGTCTGCAATGATTGTGTCGCAGTCAATGTAAAGAAAATCCCCGGAAACGTAGTCTGGAATTGCAGTTTTTATGAGGCGGCTTCGTTCTACATTTGTAACCTTGTCATCAAATTCAATTGATTTTACTTCTGCAAGCTTCTTTAATTCGCTGCGTTTTTCATCTTCAAAAGATTTAAATGTCTTGTCATCTACAAGGACAATTATGTCTGCATCCGGCATGCGGTAGCGCAGGGACCATACAGACATAAGGGCCTGTTCGTAATATAAATCTTTTGGCGTTGAAGTAAGGACGTAAACGTATTTCATATTTCCATTATAGTCTATTTTTATTTTTTATAATAGCATTTATACCATTTTGCAAAGTTTTCAAGTCCTTTTTCCAATGGAGTTGATGGCTTAAAGTTAAAATCCCTCTGAAGGTCATCAACATCTGCGTATGTCTGGTAAACGTCACCCGGCTGCATTGGAAGAAGAACCTTTTTACCCGGTTCAGAAATAATTCCTTCCTTTATGAGGCAGTTTTCAAGGATTTCTACAAAGCGCATAAGGCTTTCCGGCTTGTTGTTTCCGATATTATAGATTTTGTATGGAGCGCCGTCTTCTGTTTCATCAGGTGTTTTTCCCATGACGCTCATGATTCCGGTAACAATGTCATCAATATAAGTAAAATCTCGGTACATGTCACCCATATTGTAGATTTCTATCGGTTCATTTTTAACGAGTTTATTTGTAAATTTAAAATAAGCCATGTCTGGGCGGCCGATTGGACCGTAAACTGTAAAGAATCTTAAGCCTGTAGCCGGAATTTTGTAAAGCTTACAGTAGGCATGTGCAAAAAGCTCATTTGATTTTTTTGTTGCAGCATACAGCGAAACAGGGTTGTCCACCTTGTCTTCTGTAGAATACGGCACCTTTTTATTTGAACCGTATACGCTTGAAGATGAAGCAAATACCAGGTGCTCAACAGGATTATGACGGCAGCATTCAAGAATGTTGTAAAAACCAATCATGTTGGACTTGATGTATGCATCAGGATTTGTAATTGAGTAGCGTACACCTGCCTGGGCAGCAAGATTTACGACAATCTGAGGCTTGTATTTTGCAAACACGTCCTGCATTACCATCATGTCAGAAATGTCTGCCTTTATGAATTCAAAACGCTTTCCGAACGCATTCAGCATTTTGAGGCGTTCATCTTTAAGGGAGGTGTCGTAATAATCTGTAATGCAGTCAAGTCCAATAACTTTTAAGGAAGAGATTGTTTCAAGAAGTTTTTTAGAAAGGTAACTTCCAATAAATCCGGCAGCTCCTGTAACCAGAATTGTTTTATTTTCAAAAGATATTTTTGCCATTTTTTTTTCTCCAATTTCAAATATTTTCTAATAAATTATCTAATAAGATATTCTGCAAGATCATTAAGGTCTTTTTTCTGTTTTGCGGTTATGTAATCATGCCGTATTACTGATTTTTTTTGAAGTTCTTTGTAAAAGTTTTCGTCCAAAATCTGAATTATTCTGTTTTTTATTTCAGAAACTGAATATGGATCAAAATAAACGGCAGCGTCTCCGCAGACTTCCGGAATAGAAGTTGTTCCGCTTGCAAGAACCGGAACCCTATATTTCATGGAATCAATAGGCGGGTAGCCGAATCCTTCGTTTAGAGACGGATAGATAAATGCATATGCGCTTCGGTTCAAAAGTTCAAGTTCATCGCGTTCTACATATGAAAGAAGTTTCACTGCATCTTTATTTTTTATGTGTCTGGAGAATACCTTTTTATCTGTAACGCCTGTTACTACCAGTTTAAAACCTGTCAAGCTTCCGTCAGAAACAAGCTGGTCAAATGCAAGGACTGCGCGCAATGCATTTTTATTCCATCTGGCGGCGCTTGTAATAAGAAAGAATTTTCCTTTAGAGATACCAAAATCGTTAAGCCGTGAATCATCTAGTGCTGAGCTTACGGACTTGTAATTATCAAGCTGGTCAAAAGTAGGCGAGGCAAACACTGGAATGTTCCTGCTTTTTGTTTCAGGATAAAATGTTTCTATAGAAGCCTTTGAATGTCTTGAAATTGTAATTACATTAATGCGGGAATCCGTTACAAGACGTCCGTTTATAACTTTCAGCTTTTTTTCATACCATTTTTTGAATATTGTCA
>Ga0310695_10007481_pt1 | contig 17406 bp, 12 predicted proteins | sample RumenRJG_04DNA_FD_203882 | JGI IMG/M metagenome (GOLD analysis project Ga0310695, IMG submission 203882) | Bovine rumen microbial communities from Lethbridge, Alberta, Canada - RJG_04 (v2) (version 2) | ecosystem: Host-associated > Mammals > Digestive system > Stomach > Rumen | place: Canada...
ACCCCTGCGCTTACTTTGTTTATTGTCGCGGCATTCAATGCCGCATTAGTTTCGTTTCTTGTCCCGCATACTATGCGGCTCTTCTTTGTATTCCGCCGATTGGCAATCGGCATAGACGTTTTCTGCTTACGCGGGATACAATCCCGCATGTGGTATCTATCTTACTATTAGCATTCTGTGCGCGCGATTTCAATGAGCGCGATTCTTCGTCCATTTCGTCGGTATTTGATACCGACATTTCTTCCTATTACTACCTATACTATCCTATTTCTACCTATTTGGCAGCAAAATGAACTTTCTCGTACGAATGTCGCTCAAAAACTTGCCTATGTCAAAAATTTTTAGTACCTTTGCACGCAGTTTGCGTGCGACACAAAAATAACAAGTTATGGCAGATATAAGAGTATTCATAAGTAGCGTCCAGCGTGAGTTTGCCCAAGAACGGCGGCAACTATGCGATTATATCCGCACAGACGGCTTGCTTGGGCGGTTCTTTGTACCGTTTATCTTTGAAGACATGCCGGCTTCTGAGGTCTCCGCACAAAAAGCGTATCTTACACAAGCCGCCGAATGTCATATCTATCTTGGAATCCTTGGAACCCAATATGGTTATGAGGACGAGCAAGGTATCTCGCCGACAGAACATGAATACGACACAGCAACGGCTCACCACGCACATCGCCTGACGTACACGCTGCAATCCGATACTCCGCGTCATCCGAAAGAGCAAGCTTTCATTACTAAGGTAGAGCAGGAAGTTGTCCGCCGCGGTTTTGCTACATACGAAGAACTGCGTACCGCTGTGTATAACTCGCTCGTGGATTATCTGGTTCAGAAAGAGATTATCCGCCGTGTGCCTTTTGATGCAGCGGCTCATTCGGTCGCTACGTATGATGATATCGATCCGGAGAAAGTACGCACTTTTGTGAATCGCGCTAAAAAGAAACGCAATTTCCCGCTGAACTTCGAAGATGGCATTGAGAAAATCTTCTCCGCTCTCCATGTGCTCACGGATGACGGTCGTTTGACGAACTCAGCACTATTGCTTTTCGCCAAAGACCCGCAACGCTTCTTCCGCACTTCGGAAGTCCGCTGTGCACAGTTTTATGGAACGAAAGTGGAAAAACCTATCCGCAATTACCAAGTCTTTACCGGTTCGCTCTTTGAGATGATTGACAAAGCGGTGGGGTTTGTCATGTCGCGAATCGACGCACGTGTGGGAAAACGAGACCTGTCGCCGGACGCTCCGGTGGAATACGAACTGCCGGAGAGTGCAGTTGCCGAGGCGATTGCTAATGCCGTGGCGCACCGAGACTACACCAGTAATGCCAGTGTGCAGGTCATGCTTTTCCGCGACCGTCTGGAGATTTGGAACCCCGGCAGACTACCCGATGGCTTCACTATACAAAAACTGCATGAGGTGCATCGCTCCGAGCCGACCAACCCCGTTCTGGCTCATCCGCTCTTCATGGCAGGCTATATCGAGCATTTGGGAACAGGTACAACAGATATGATTGCCGATTGCGAAGCCCTTGGCCTCCGCACACCCGAATTTATCCAAGCGGACGATTTTCGGACTATCATCTACCGTCAGGAAAAAGTAACAGAGCGGCCCCAAAAAGTGTCAAACCCAGCCGAAAAAGTAACAGAGCTCGGTGAAAAAGTAACTGAGCGGCCTCAAAAAGTAACGGAGCTAGACGAAAAAAGTAACGGAGCAGAGCAAAAAAGTAACCAAGTGCGCTTGACTGCAAAACAGAGAAAAGTGTTAGAGTTCTGCGACGTAACACCTCGTACAGCGCAAGAGATCTTGGAAATGGTTGGGGTAAAATATCAGACCAAGACACGAGAACAGTATGTCAATAAATTAGTGCTTGCCGGACTTTTGCGTCCGACCACCACGCATAAAAACGACTCCAACCGCCGTTACATCACCGCCCATCCCTCCACCGACCAATGAGCGAGAGAAGAGCGAGAGACAAACTAAAAAAGACGAATAATTCTAAAATCACGGGATATATACAAAGTATATATAAGGTATGGTGGGATACGTGATAACCAGGTAACGCATAGGCAACAAGCAGGCAACCTGTCTGAAAGATAAGAGAAATTATATACAATGGCTATACAAAAAGACTTATTTGGGAAAAAGGATGTAAGCGTTCATGCTCGAAAGAAAAAACGCAAACGCTCTGCAAGCGAGAAACGCGAAGATATTATCAAGCGTTTGCTTTCTTCTGCGGATGTGCGCGAAGATGACCTTGTCAATCTTAGCAAAGATGTTCCATTGCTTGAAACATTGTTGCGCGATCAGACTAAAGGCTGTCGCGTAACACCGTTGCATATTACCGAGGATGGTGAGCATTGCGAATTCGATAATGTATGCACATATCATCATATTATTTGGGCTACGGATGATTACCGTCGGCGAGGAGATGGGTATTATGCGACGGATGAGATAGAAGTGCCTCGTATTACGCGCACTCATAATCGTGTTATCCGTCCCCGTGCAGTAAAAAGCAAAGAGGAGCAACGTCGTCGTATCAAGCAGAAAGCAGAAGTTTTCACTCCTTCTTGGGTGTGCAATGCGCAAAACAATCTTGTAGATGAAGCATGGTTTGGACGCAAAGATGTCTTTAACCACGAGAACGAAGACCACACATGGACAACTAATAAAAAGCCGATAGTATTTTCCAATGTTCGCGGAAAGACATGGTTGGATTATGTGACGGAACGGCGTTTGGAGATATGTTGCGGTGAAGCGCCATATATTGTAAGCCGGTATGATGCAACAACAGGAGAAATCATCCCCCTGCAAAATCGTATAGGTCTGTTAGACCGCAAATTACGTGTTGTAAGTGAGAATGTGAAAGATTTAGCCCATTGGCGCGAATATGCATATAAGGCCATTCGGAGTGTCTATGGCTTTGAGTGGCAGGGCGATAATCTGCTATTGGCTCGTGAAAATATCTTTGTCACTTTTATTGATTATTATTACGATTTCTGCAAAAAGTTAGGAATAAAAGCAGATATTTCTTCGCAAAGTCTTTATCATGTGGCATATATTGTTTCATGGAACTTATGGCAAATGGACGGTATGAAATATATCATCCCATATTCTGACCAAGAAGCAGAAGAACACGTAGTCAACTTACTTTTTGAGAAGAAGCCACAAAAGCTTCCACAAACGCCAACAGGCATTTATGCTCAAACGGCTTATTGGCTTGGAGATGGAAGGCAAAAATATCTTAAACGGATCGAATTCAGAAACCTTATTAACAAAAGATAACTATGGCAGACACGTACGCGAAAAAACATGATTACGAAATCGTTTATGTGTATTCTATAGACGATGGCGGACACGATGGGGCGTATAAGATAGGAAAAGCCTCTATCAAATTGACGTATAAAGAGGCCGACTTGATAGACCCAACTGGCAGTCAAGTAATGACAGCGGCAAAGGAGCGCATTAAACATCAGATGTCGCAAGTTGCAACTTTGCCTACCATCCATCATGCGGAACTGACACGCTATATCAATGAAGACGGTGAGGAATGTTCTTTCACCGATGACCAACTGCATAGTGTGCTTGAGCAGAACGGATTTAAGAAAAAGGACTTTCCAGATTTATGGTGGAAACCTCGTGATTGGATGGAATGCACGTTGGATGATATCCTGTTAGCCATAAAAACCATCAAATCCGGTCATCAAGTAATGCCGAAAAATAAGGCATGTGGGTCAATTGTTTTCCGAGAAGAACAAGAGAGGGCTATAAATAATACCATTGAGCGTTTTAAGGTGGTTGACAAAATGCTGTGGAACGCCAAGATGCGTTTCGGTAAAACGCTCTGTTCTCTTGAATTAATCAGGCGGTATGGTTTTAAGAAAACGCTGATTGTCACCCACCGTCCTGTTGTCCGTGATGGCTGGTTCGGAGATTATGAATTACTGGATTTTACAGGCTATTCTTATGGGTGTAAGGAAGCGGAAACGACATCTAAAAAGAACGTAGGAGAAACGTTTGTAACACTCCAACGCGACTTTAGGAAGCATGGTATCAACTATATTTATTTTGCCTCCATGCAAGATTTGCGCGGAGGTGATAATGTGAAAGAAGGCGGTATTGACAAAAACCATGAGATATTCAAGAACAATTGGGATTTGATTATTGTAGATGAGGCACATGAGGGAACGCAAACCGCACTTGGCAAGAATGTGCTCGACTTGCTTATTTCTAAACATCCCAAAGTGTTATATCTCTCCGGAACGCCGTATAATATTCTGCATTTATTTGAAGAAGAAAATATTTTCACATGGGATTATAACATGGAGCAAGATGCCAAGGAAAAATGGTATTCAAGTCATCCCCATGAGGATAATCCCTATGAGGAGTTGCCACGTCTCAATATTCGCACATTCAAGTTAGGCGATGAATTCCAGTCGTACTATAATAGCGACGAAGAGTTCTTCAACTTCTCGGAATTGTTCAGAACATGGGAAGGCAATGAAGCCAAAGATGGAGCACAACTGCCATCACCGGCACATGTCGGTAGGTTCGTACATGAGCAAGATGTACGTGATTTTTTGGATTTGATGCACAAACCCGATTCTTTATATCCATTCTCTACGGAAGGCTACCGCTATCTTTTTGCACATACATTCTGGGTACTCCCTGGAATTAAAGCGGCAAAGGCATTATCAAAACTATTGCAGGAACAGAACTCATGGTGGCAACAAAAAGGACATGAATATGCCATTGTAAATGTGGCTGGCGAAGGTGACGATCCTACTTATGACAGATTGGATACCAAAAAACATGTTGAGGAACACGAGAAGAAAGAAAAAGATGCTTTGGAGAAAGTCAAAAAAGCCATCAAGAAACATCCTCGAACGATTACGCTTTCGTGTGGGCGTCTTACTACAGGCGTAACTGTCAAACCGTGGACAGGCGTCTTTATGCTTAAAGGGAACGGAGAAACAAAAGCTTCGTTCTACATGCAGACTATTTTCCGGGCACAATCTCCTAATCATGAGCCGTATCTCAAAACTGATTGCTATGCCTTTGATTTTGCGCCAGACCGTACATTGACGGTTATTAATGAGTACTTGGCATCTCAGCCGAATAATCGAGACCGCCATAAACGTCCGAAAGAAACCGTTATTGAGGAATTTCTGCGTTTTTGTTCGGTAGTTTCTATCGAAGGTAATACGCCTACGGAATATCGGACAGATACATTCATATCTCAAGTAAACCAAGCCTACAAAGACTATATTGTGCGCAACGGCTTCAAAGGGCGTCAGTTGTATGTGGACCTATATCAAATTTCAGATGCAGACCGTCTGTTATTAGAAGAAGTGCGTTCTACACTCAAAGGCTCCAAGGCAAAGAATGGAAGTGATGGAAAAGTGACTATCGCGAATGGCGGAGTAACCATTACAGGCGGAAAGAAGAAAAATATCTTTGATACTCCTGTAACCAAACAGCAAAAGACAGATCGCAAGAAGCAGCGCGATGCTTACCAAGCCATATTGGATACACTTTCTATCCGTTTGCCGATGATGGTATTTGGAGAATTGGAGAGTTTGGAACATTTCTCTATGGAGGCTTTTGTGGATGGTATACACGAAGATTCATGGAGCATATTTATGCCTAAAGGAATAACGAAAGATATATTCCGACGGTTATTGCATTTGTATAATACAGATGCTATATTGGCTTCGTTCCAAAATATATTAGAAAGAGCTCATCGGGCTGATCAATTGCCGGTTGCAGAAAGAGCCAAAGAGATGGCGCATATTATTTCACAATTCCGTTTCCCAGACAAGGAAACTGTCTTAACACCATGGCAAGTCGTTAATATGCACATGACGGATACAATCGGCGGCTATGATTTCTACGACGAGACACATTCGCAGCAATTGGCAGAGCCTCGTTTTGCTCCGAAAAGAGACATTACAGATGAGATATTTGCAGACTCGACTTCTCATGTACTGGAAATAAACGCAAAATCAGGTGTATATCCGTTATGGCTGGCATATACATTCTTCAGATACAAAGAAAAGGAATTTGAAAGGCAGCATGGAACACCGCCAAACGAGATCGAACAGGTCAACATCTGGCAAGCGATACTACGGAATAACATATTCGTCTTGTGTATGTCGCCAATGGCAGTAAAGATTACAGAACGAGCTTTGCGAGGCTATCACGATTATCAAACAAATTGCAAGTATCAACCGAGGTTATTAGAAATCCTCAAAAATGAAGAAGAACAAAAGAAATTAGTAAAACGATTGAAAAAATACTCCTATTGGGGAATTGCAAATATGGAACCAAATAAATTTGAATTTAAAGCAGTAGTAGGAAACCCACCTTATCAGGAAGGGAAAGCAAGCGATTTATCAAAAGCGAATAGTGCTTTCGCATCAGCTGTCTATCCCAAATTTATAGATGTCGCACGTGCTTTGAACCCTAAATATATATCTCTTATTGCGCCAAGTAGATGGTTGACAAAAACGGGACAAGGAGTTTCTAACGATTGGGTTGAAAGTCTTTTGAATTCAAATCAATTCCATCTTATTCATGATTACCTGGATGCCTCTGAGTGTTTTCAAAATGTAGAAATCAAAGGAGGGGTAAATTATTTTCTCTTATCTCCTGTATATAACGGCACTTGTCATTATTATCTCCATAAAAACGGAAAGATTTTCGAAAATGTTTGTTATCTTAATGAAATGGGAACCGGCATTGTATTGAGAGATGAAAAAGCTCAAGATATCTTGGAAAAAATCAAAAATATTGAAGGGGATTATTTTGAACATTCGTTTGCGGAATTAGTAGGACCACAACACTTTTTTGATAAAGATGGTCTGTTAACTACAAGTTGGAACGGATATGCAAGAGAGTATGATGGTCTCCATAATATAAAATACTATTTGAATAAGTCTCTTGAAGCATCTGGCGTAGCATGGATAAAATTGTCAGATATACCTAAGAACAAAGAAGTAATACCTTTACATAAAGTATACCTTCCTAAAGTTGGAGGAACTGGGAACGACCCGAATGTGTTAGGAAGACCTTTTTATGGAGAGCCAAATAGTGTTTGCTCTCAGACATATTTAGTTATCGGATATGATCCAATTAAACACAATTTTACGCAAGATGAATGTAATCGAGTCATCTTGTACATTCGTACTAAGTTTTTCCGATATATAGTATCTATTAGAAAAAGAACTCAGGACAATCCTAGTAGTGTTTTCCAGTTTGTTCCTCTCCAAGACTTCACTTCAAATAATGACATAGATTGGAGCAAGTCAGTTGCAGACATTGATCGACAGCTATATGCAAAATACAATCTTTCAGAAAAAGAAATTTCTTTTATAGAGGAAATGATTAACCCAATGGATTAATATTATGGCACAGAAAGAAAAAACATATCAAATCAAAGTTCCCGTATACACAAGTGCGGGAATAGAAGGACTTACGCAAAGTTTATTTGGCTACATGTCTTACAAAGAAATGAATGAGGCAATAAAGCAACAAATAAAAGATGCAAAATATCCGTATTTTATTAATAGTAGAGTGAAAACGAAAACTACTATTATCGATTCTGTTATCTGCAAAGATGTTGTTGTTGATGGAAGAGATGCTTTGCTTCTAAGAATCTCAGCCTATAACACGAACCTTTACGGTGGATATTTTGAGGATGATACGAAGCGTAAACGCGAAATAACAAACACGAATAGGATAGGTAGTGATAATAATTTTGTGTTGCTATTCCCTATGATGCTGGGTATCTCCGATGAAGAGACGAATTATTATTTCTTAATGCTTGTATATGAAGACCCCTCCAAAGATACGGGAGAAGTTGTGAAACTTGCCAAAGTGTTGCTTAATAAGATGCTTAATATCCCCATGCAAAATATTAAGATGGAAACAGTAATGGAGGAGTTGCGTATAAGTAAAAGAATTCCGGAATTGAATCTTAAATTTTCCTCTTTAGACGAAGGAGATAATAATGTCGATGCGCGGTTCAAAGAGTATCTGGTAAAGACAAAGACTATTCAAAAGAAAGAACGCAAATTTGAATATGTGCCCTCTGATTTGATTAATGAAGTTATAAATGACACTACGGATGTAGATATTTCGAAATACGATACTCGAGAGGCACAAATCAAATTAGGAAGAAAGGAATACCGTATTAAACATATGCTGCATGAAGCGAATGAGGAAATTCAGGACACCATAGAGCGAATATTCAATGCAAGCGTAGAAGTAACCAAAGAAGAAATGGATAATAAAAAAATATACGATACGGAATTTATTGTTGAGAAATTAACAGCTGTCATGAATAACTATTTGTCTTATGGAGATAAATAATATCCTATCTGATTTAATAACACTCTATTTTGCCATATTGGGAATCCTATTTGGCATATTTACTGTGTTATGGTCATTTATTTTGTCTAAGCGCGATGAGTTGTTGGTGGCACTTGAAGATTTGAGACAAAATAACAAAAGGCCTTTACTGGTAAAAAAAGTATCACTTTTAAAATCGTATATATGCCATCTAAAAAAAGTTAACGCGTGGTGTGTTAGTGATATATTGGGAACCTTATTTATGTTGTCTGCGTGTTGGGTATCGCTGCGTTTTACTCATGACTACTGTCAAGAGATTTGTTTTTGGATAATTGTAGGTCTAAGCGCAATATGCATTGTGGGATTGATGATACAATCTGTTTTTCTTTGGATTAACTATAAAAATTGTTCCAAGATATAATGAGGTCTGGTGTAATATATCTATATACATTTCCAAACGGCAAAGTGTATGTTGGGCAAACTCGGCGTGATCCTAAAGTGCGGCATAGAGAACATCTTGATCCCAAAATAGGTCCGACAAATAGCGCCTTTTGGAAAGCATACCAAGAACAAGGCGAACCGAAATATGAGATCTTAGAAACGCATCAATTTGAGAATGTGGAAGAACTGATAGATGTACTTAATGAACGCGAAACATATTATATCAATTTCTATCAATCTACAAACACCGAACATGGGTATAATGTAAAACCATCCTGAACCGTTGGACTGCATGGAGAGCCAAAGATATGCAGGCTGTTTGATGCGTACTATCATATGTATATGCAAAACATATGGTCGCATTTCAAAGAGGTAGAAAAGAAAGTGGAGAAAGGCGAAGAACTAAATGAGGAAGAAAATGAAGTCTATCAAGATTATTTTGTAGAGAAGAATGTTTTTTATAAAGAAAACGGAGAACACAAAACAGATGAATTGATATATGAGCATTGGTTTGATTTTGCGGAATTCTGCTTGCAGGATGATATACGGACTTATGCACATGAGTATGTTCATGAAAATGCAGCACAATTATTAGATGAATATATAGACAAGGAAACAATATACCAACTGGACTTAGAAGGAAAGATTATCGCGAAGTTTGATTCTCAACAAGACGCAGCGCAAGCAATGGGAGTCAAGAATGCAGCCAACATCAATAATGCAGTTCTTGGCAAACAAAAGACAGCCTATGGCTACCGCTGGGTAAAAGCCATAGATTATCAACCATCTAATGACAAATAACATTAATATTAGAATAGAATAATATGTATATAAAGTCCTATATTTCTAAAAATCAGCATGTGTTTGGAGATTATCAGATTAACTTCGAATCTGATGGTACTCTTTTATCTCCAGATATCGTGCAGAAGATGGAGGTTTCCGAAATAGTTACTGCTAAAGATGGAAGGCATGCTAATCATTATTCTTTTATTATCGGCGAAAACGGAAGTGGTAAAACTTCTCTATTAAAGTCAATAATCATAGGCTTACTTAACAAATATACTGATAATAATTGGACGGAAATACGAAAGGGGGGATTGGGATATTCGAAATATGTCGGTAGAAAATTTACTCACATGCATGAATATCAAAAGTCATCGGTAGGTTTGAACGCAATAATATTGTGGGCTAATTATCGATTCCTTTCAACGGAGAAAGGCTTAGAATATATGTACTTTGAAAATCGCATGGGGCAAGCCGGATCAAAGGTACCTTTATTGCGAATGTTAAAATCATATAATGAGAAGTTAAACGAGTTAAATTATTATCTTCGAAATAAGGAATGTACATGGAGAATAGAGATAGAATATTTCCCTCAACCGCAATATGAATATGGGGATGGAGGACAAATGATAGAAATAAATCCTAACCTTCAACCTTTATATAGTGCATTTACAACACTTATCACAAATGAGAGTAAGGGACTAAATCAAAATTTAGGAGATGAATATGGGCAATTTTTATATAATGTAACAAGTAACCCATATTTCCCGAAACGAGTAGATCCAAAGAATCCCAGACAGCATTTTATAGAGATAGCAGAATCCGGAATATATAAAAAATTACAAGAGCTAGCACCTGTTTTTAAGAGAGGAAGTAGCAATGATCGAATATATAATGGTCGTGAGCATTCATCATATTATATTGACCATGACGCTATATCATCTATACATGAGCCGGAATTATGGATTCTTCCTTTGCTCGCGGATATGGGACTCGTACGCTATGAGATCTTCATGGATGATATCCCTTTAAATGAACTAAGCAGCGGAGAACAAATGATTATACAATTATTCTGCAACTTAGCTCCCATTTGTGCCAAATTGGGGACAAATAGCAGTTATCTAATACTTTGTGACGAGCCTGAGACATCGCTACATCCAAGATGGCAGCAACAATTTCCACTAATTTTTAAGACTGTTGTAGAAGATATATATGGTATAAATGATTCGCATTTTATCTTTTGTACTCACTCTCCGATTATTATTCATAACGCAGTACAACTTGGGAATTCATCAGTTTTAAAGTTTGTATATAAGAACAACAAATTTTCATCAAAAGTAGTCAATGATGTAAATAAATTTTGCATCGAACAGTTGCTGTTGGATGATTTTGGATTTGAATATCTATCCCAAAGCGAATTAGATGTGATGGCAAATATCTTGAATGAGTATGATGCAAAAAAGGTAGTTTGTGACACTCCCATGCTAAAAAGTCAAATTGATGATTTATATAATCAAGTTATATAATAATGAGATATATCCCGAGAGATAATAACACATGGCATGCAATGCATGCGATTTATGCACTTCGTCATTCCGGAGATGAATATAATATAGAACCGGTAAAAAGCGCATTGCGTCAAATATATAATGGATGCTGTGCATATTGTGAGGGGAAAGTAGAGCCTGTTGCTTATTTTGAGATAGAGCATTTTTACCATAAAGGAAAATATCCACAATGGAGGACGAATTTTCATAATTTGCATTTCTCGTGTCCTCGATGTAATCGTTTAAAAGGGGAAAAAGAAAATAACACAATATTATCGCCAAACTATTATTACGAAAATGAAGAATGGGTAACACATCCGACAGAAATAGATAGTTGTTTGCATTATACAGGGTATTTGCTATTCCCTAATGCCGATGATACTTCAAAAAAAAGGCGAAGGAACGATTGAAATGTTCAAGCTAAATGCTCGTCCCTTCTTGGTCTGGGATAGATTACGTAGATATATAGAAGTGTATAATCTACTTAAAGTCATATTTGACGTATTGAAATCGGGGAAGGATGCTGTAAAACATTTAGATAAACCGATTGCTATTTTGTTTCAACAAGTAGTATCATATACAAATCCAGATGCTGCATATTCCACGATGATTATTCAGAATTTTGGAGATGAAATTAAAAAGCTATTATCTATTTGGAATGTATATAGACAAGAATAAAATAAGAATATTCGCATGAACAGACTTGTACTCATAGGAAACGGTTTTGACTTAGCGCACGGCTTGAAAACAAGCTATGCGGATTTTATCAATTGGTATAAAGCGCATCGAGTAGAGCAATTAGGAGAAGAACACTCTAATGTATCAAAGGATCCATTGTGCACTATTCAACTAAAGGAGCGTCAGGCATTGAGTATCTATGCCATGAACTACATTAGAGAACATCAATTAGATTTCTCCCATGAAGGTTTTTGGGATTATATTTTGCACAATAGTTATGAATTTGAAGTTAAATTTTCTCCTTTCTTTGAGCGAATTAATAAAAGCATAGAAACAAAAGGATGGGTGGATATTGAAAACGAATATTATGATTTGTTGAAACAATATGCTTTAGACAGCGTTTTGAAAGAAGAGGGAAAAATATCATCCATGAAATCCCTTAATAAACAATTAGAATATCTGAAAGAGTTGCTTATTCAATACTTAACCGAAATCACAGAGCAAGATCCTAAGATAATTAAAAGCATAAAGCATGATATCTATGCTCCGTTTGAGAAAGAAGATATGTCTGTACATGCCGATTATCATATGTTTGAGGAAGAACCGTGGGAATGGGAAGATAGATCAGATAGAGAAGCGGAATTAAGGACTATTCTGGAAAAACATGGATATGGAGTAAAAGAATGTATGGAGTGGGTTAAGGCATGGATTGAAGATAAAAACGGCTCTACAAAATATCCGTTTGCATTCCTGCTCCCGAAGAATATTATGTTGCTGAACTTTAACTATACACATACGGCTCAGATTTACAAAAAGACGGATGATAGTTTTGAGGAAGTGCATATTCACGGAGATATAGAAGATAAGCTACATGTCATTTTCGGCTATGGAGATGAAATGCACTCTGATTTTGAGAAACTGAAGGAAAGAGAAGACGGAGAATGTTTACGGTATGTCAAATCTATACGATATTTGGAAGCATCCAATTATAAAAAGGTATTGCGATTTATTGAATCAGCGCCGTATCAAGTTGTCATCATGGGGCATTCATGCGGCAGATCGGATCGTACATTACTACACACTATCTTTGAACACGGCAATTGTGCATCTATCAAGTTATGTTACTATAGAAAGGAAGATGGTTCAGATGATTATTTGGAAAAGATACAGAATATTAGCCGTAACTTTGTAAGTATGGAGGATATGCGCGATGTGGTTGTGCCAAAACCTCAATGCAAACCATTGGTACGTGATATAATAGAAGTGGGAAGCTAAATAGTAATACACAAATCCATGCCCTGTCCGCATAATAACATATCATGCCCTTGTCCTAAAGACTGTCCGCGGCACGGAAAGTGTTGTGAGTGTGTTGCTCACCACAAAGCACACGGAACCAAACTCCCCGCCTGCTTGCGAGGCATAGATTGGCTGAAATAATAGTTTTATAAACATACAACCATGTATACACCGCCGTTTACAGTAACAGATGAGATTTTGCATCTGGTCTCTGAAATCTCAGAGCAGATAGGCACATTGAATGCACGCCTTGGAGAGCGTATGCCATCGCCTATGCTCCGGAAAGAGAACCAAATAAAGACCATCCATTCCTCTTTGGCAATTGAGCACAATAGTCTGTCTCTTCAACAGGTGACGGACGTAATTGACGGCAAGCATATATTAGGTGCTCCCGATGAGATACAAGAGGTTAAGAATGCGCTGCAAGCATACCAATTGATGCTGCAACTTGATACTTTTTCGGAAGCTGATTTGCTCCGAGCGCATAGTCTGATGATGGCTGATCTGGTAGATAATGCAGGGCATTACCGTAAAGGCAGTGTCGGCGTTTTTGATGGCGACAAGTGTATTCATGTTGCACCATCTGCTGACCGAGTTCCCACATTGATGGCAGAGTTGTTTGCATGGGTGAAAGAGACAAAGACACATCCACTAATCAGCAGCTGTGTGTTCCACTACGAGTTTGAGTTTATACATCCGTTTATGGATGGTAATGGTCGCATGGGACGTTACTGGCAGACACTGTTGCTCAGCCGATGGAAAGGTATCTTTGCTTGGCTTCCTGTGGAAACAATCGTCAAAAAATATCAACAGGAATATTACCAAGCTATCGCACAATCAGACGCAAAGGGAGACAGCACAGACTTTATCGTCTTTATGCTCAAGTGCATTTTGCAAACAATTAGTGAGCAGCAAAAAGTAACGGATAATGTCGGTGTAAATGTCGGTATAAATGTCGGTATAAACGAGCAACGGGTATTAGATGCCTTGCGTGCAGACGCTTCGCTTTCCGCAGTCAAAATAGGTCAGCTGTTAGGTATTACTACACGACAAGCCGAGCGGCTGCTTGCTTCGTTGCGTAAGAAAAATCTTATCCGTCGTATCGGAGCAAACAAAAATGGTCATTGGGAGATAATCAAATAATCTCCTGTCCGCATAAAACACAATAAAAAAGTTGCTTTTATAGTGATAGATTTTTGGTCTTTTTTGACTTATATATGGAGGGGTATATAATACAACTTTAAATACGCAATAACCTAAATGTTCGCAATTCGCGAACGGCAAACACAACGGATAATATATATACAACAATATAAACAAAAATACTATGACAGACTTATTGATTCTTTTTGCGGTGGCTATGGCGGTGTCCGCAGTGGGGTGGAAATACTTTGTGTATTTCTTCAGTCTCGGTTACGGGTACGGCATTGCCGCTCTGGCGGTGGCGATGGGTGTGATGTACCATGCGAATCTCACGGTGCCGACGGCGCTGATGTTAGTGTTGCTGTTTATCTTCGGCGTGCGGCTGGGAACGTATCTGCTGGTGCGCGAACGCAAGGCGGTTGGGTATCGTAAGATTCTCTACGGCGAGGGTCATTCGGAGAAGAAGCCGGCAGGCGTGATGATCATGATATGGCTGTTCTGCGCGCTGCTGTATGTGGCGCAGGTGAGCCCTGTGGCTTTCCGTCTGGCGAACGGACCGCACGATAGCGAGTTATGGGCATGGATAGGTGCTGCGGTGGTGGCTTGCGGTATCTTGTTAGAGAGCATCAGCGACGCGCAGAAGAGTGCCGCCAAGAAAAAGAACCCAAAGCGGTTTGTAGATACCGGTCTGTACCGTATTGTCCGCTGCCCGAACTACCTGGGCGAAGTGACCATCTGGACGGGTGCGTTGCTCAGCGCGATTGGCGCAGGGCTGACTTGGTGGCAGTGGCTGATTGTGGCTATAGGCTATGCAGGCATCGTGTTTGTGATGTTCAGCGGCGCACGCCGGCTGGAATTGCGTCAGAACGCCGCCTACGGAAATGACCCCGAATATCAGGCATACGTGAAGAAAACGCCTATCCTGATTCCGTTCCTGCCTATTTATTCCGTAGCTAAATACGAATGGCTGAAGGCGTGAGTGTTATGAAAAGAGAATTATTTTTCGTAGTGGCAACACTATGCACTGTGTGCATGGTGTCCTGTCAGCCGACGCCGAAAGGCGAAATGGCGTATCCGCAGGCGGAGTGGAGTGATGCCTGCGAGATACTGATGCACACTCCCGGTCCAGAGTTGTTCAACGGCGTGATACACCCTTCGGCAGGACTGTTTGAGCACTATTTCGATGTAGAGCAAGCCGCTGCGGAGCATCGCGGGTATATCCGTCTGTTGGAGAAGAACGGCATCCGTGTATATACCGTAGAGGAGATTCTGAACGAGACAGGGATAGACACGCTGCGGGTGTTGGCTTCCAAAGTGTTGCGGTACGATATATCCGCTATCCCTGGTGAGGACGCCGAGGCCTCGGAATTATACCGCGAGCAGACGATAAGAGAGATGAGCAAGGGTGATCTGATCCGTTGTATCTTGTTGCAACCGACGGTCAAACTGAGCCGCACGGACAATAACACCGGTTATGAAGCGCAGTATATCCAGAACCCGCTGATGAACCTCTATTTCACGCGGGACCAGAGTATTACCACTCCGCGCGGACATATTATTTGCCGAATGAACTCCTCGCAGCGAGCACCGGAAACGGATATTATCGAGGTGTGCTATCACCATATGGGCGTGCGCCCGATTTTGCGTATTGAGGGCGAGGGCAGGCTGGAGGGCGGCGATTATTTCCCTGCCGGCACCGTCTCGCTCATCGGCTGCGGTATGCGGACGAACAGGGAAGGTATCCGCCAAGTGATGGAGGCGGACGCGTTCGGACATGACACGGTGGTAGTAGTGCGCGACCATAAGTTATGGCAGATGCAGATGCACCTTGATACATATTTCAATATCATCGACCGTAACCTGTGTACCATGGTGCGCAGCCGGTTAGAGGCAATGCCGGATGAACCGGAGTATGTGACTTGCGACATCTATGCCCGTGCAGCCGGAGAGAAGGAGTATCGCCTCATCACGGAAGATATGCCGTTTGTGGGTTTCCTGCGCGAACGGGGTATGCAGATTATCCCGATTGATACGGAGGACGAAATGCACTATGCCAATAACTATCTGACCATCGCACCGCGTCATATCATGGCGGTGGGCGGTCAGAGTGCGGCATTGCAGCAACGGCTTCGCGACGCCGGAGTGAAAGTAGAGTGGGTGCCGTTGGAAAGCCTGATAGACGGTTACGGCGCCGCGCATTGCATGACGCAAGTAATGAATAGAATGAAACACTGACATTCTTCGTACCGCGTGCGCGAGTTGTAACTCCGTCGATAAAGTAGTAAATATTTTAAATTAGAAAAATAGAGCAACGGCAAATCAATGCCGCTGCTCACTATATGCTTTCAATTGACGAAGCCGGGGACGTCAAAATAGACGTTGCCCCGTGATCGTATAGAGTTGGTTGCCATGCAGGATGAAAAGTTGCCCGTTGAGGAACATTTTTCCGTGCTGTCCTTTGGCATCTTCCGTGTTCTCCAAGTCCGTTGGAACGGATGCTTCCGGGTTAGACGGAATGATAGGCGGAGTCGGAATGATCTCCAAGCCACCTTCTTCCAGTTCTCCAGGATAACCAATAGTCGCAAATGCACCGGTATAGACGTGGACCGGCGTATCGTTTTCGTCTAACGCGGAGAGGACGTAGTTATAACGTGTTGCGGCTTCGAGACCGGTGATATTAAACGACAGCGTGGTGGGAAGTTGGGTGCTGTTTCCGGAATCACCGTCAGTTGTTTGCTCGTGTCGTTGTGGCGCATTGAACGTTATTCCGAGCAATTGTCCGGTCGGACCAAGCGTCAAATGACAGAAGACCGCACCGCTTTTGTAAATATCAATCCGGTACGAACCGGCGGCACTATCCGTAGGCCATGTCATGACTGCACTGGTCTGAGCCGGATCAACCGTCACTTTGTCCGTTACAACCTCCACAGCAGCCGTGTGGAAACTGCCGGAAACGGTACTGATCGTCTGACCGTTCGCGTCCTCACCGGAAATTGCGTACCAATAGTCCGTATTCGCTTGTAAGCCGTTGAGCGTATAGAAGAAAAGCCTGTCCGTATATTCGGTATCTTCCGCTTTGGTACGTGCCGGAGCATGAGGGATAAAATGCAGACCTGTCACTACGCCGTTACGATCAAAGGTGATATAAAACGCCTCTTCCGTCCG
>Ga0310695_10007483_pt1 | contig 17400 bp, 13 predicted proteins | sample RumenRJG_04DNA_FD_203882 | JGI IMG/M metagenome (GOLD analysis project Ga0310695, IMG submission 203882) | Bovine rumen microbial communities from Lethbridge, Alberta, Canada - RJG_04 (v2) (version 2) | ecosystem: Host-associated > Mammals > Digestive system > Stomach > Rumen | place: Canada...
TTCAACCTGAAGAAATCAGCTCATTATCGGACGGCCTTATGTATATAGAGCTTCTCCATATGTTCAGATCTGCAGTTGCAGAAAATGACAAGCTTCATGGGGATAATTATCCAAGCCTCCTCAACTCTCTGCTGTCAGTCGGAGAAGATGGGCTATACTCGAACAACCTTCGTTTTATTTTTGAATTGATTCAGAATGTAGATGACTGTGACTATCCAAATGCAGAAGACTGCAGGCTCGATATGCAGTTTCGATTTGATGAAGATGAGATCATCCTCACCTACAATGAAGTCGGATTTACACCGTTTAACGTGTTTGCAATCACAGGAATAGCGGAAGCTGCTAAGAATATTTCTTCATCGAAAAATGAAATTGGTGAAAAAGGAATTGGGTTTAAGTCGGTTTTTGGTGTTGCAGATAAAGTCCTTATTCGAAGTGGATGGTTTTCTTTTGTACTAAATAAAGAAAACTTTACAGTGCCTGTTTCTTCATATCTATCGTCTTCCGATCCTTACATCGAGGGAACGGAGATGACTCTGTATGTTCCCGGAAAAGCAAAGCTTATTTACAGTCAGATCAAAAACCAGTATTGCAGAAAGGAAGCCATTTTCAGCCGAAATCCGCTGCTCTTTCTGAACAAGCTCACATCTTTGAATATCTTCTTTGACGCGTGGCGAAGAATGGAGTTTCACGTATCAAAGAAAGCACATATAACGGAAGGAAATATTCACAGAGAGGACAATATCCGGGTTTTCGTTGACCTGCATGATTATGACAACGGACGAGATACGAAAGTGACAGAATCCTTTATGTGTACCAGATATACCCTTCCTGTCACATACAGCCGGGAGGCTTGCCAGGCCCGCTATGGAAATGATACAAAAGTGGGTGAAAATGGCGGAAAAAAAATGCTGTTACAGGCGGTTCTTCCCACCCCGGAACATGTGGCAGATGTCGGGAATGGATCATTATATTCTTTTTTGCCGACACAGTTAAAGCTGACTGTGCCGATTGTAATTCATGTTCCTTTTAAGCTGGATGCGTCCAGAGAATTTGTTGATCCTCAGAATCGCAATCGATGGTTTCTTGAATCTTCACAGAAACTTTCAGAACTGATGGAGTATCTGTATAAAGACTGGTGTAAGACAGTTAAAAGTGACATTGTATTTTATATTCCCGGGGCCAGAGAAAGCCTGTTTGCGCCAAATAACGGGAAGGAAAAATGTCTAAGTGATAATAAGGATTTCCAGGGGATTCATTTTTTGAAGCTTCCTGTCTTTATTACGACAGATAATGCATACTGTTCCCACCAGGATGTTTTTTCTTTTAATCCGGATGAAAATGTATTAGAGCCGGAAAGAGTATACAGAATGCTAATGGTAAAGAAAGACCTTTTCCTGGCACCTGAAACTGTTAATCCAAGAAAATATGATATTAATATTTATAAAGATGCCGCCAAAGAGTTGTTTCAAAAGGCAATTTCCAGCCCTGATGTGACAGAGGAAGCTCTTGATTACTTGGATAAGATTTCATATTTCTATGGTCCAAAGGATATTCCTGACAATAAGCAGATCAGTCTGACATGCAGACAGATTGAGATCATTATGCAGCATGAACAGCTTGCGAAGATCTTTACAGAAGCAACTTGCAGGCTGTTAAAAATGCAAAAAAATATCCAAATATCCATATCTGATTTAAAGCCTGTCCCCATTCACGAGACTGTCCAAGCAGGCTTTGATAAAAGTGAAACCCCAAGGCGCGTTGAAAGATATTTGGATAAAGTGAATTTACAAAGTGTATGCCTGGATATTAAGGATAATCAGTATTTTCCTTGTAGTAACGGGATTGTATTATCTAAGGCAAATCCAACATCATCCTTAGCATCTTTATGCTTTGCTGTTGATGAAAAAGACACATTCGCAATTCGTATAAAGCTGAAAGAGGCTTCTGAACGCCTGAATCAGTTTATTGAAGATGATGCAGGCTCTGCAGAGGATTATTTAAGAGAACTTAGGAACATCAGACTGACGGTCAGGGATTCTCTGGGTAATGAGGGCTACAAAAGCTATATAAATCTGATCCTCCGTTCGGGAACAGAGCGTAAACGTTTTATTCAGGAGCTTATCCAAAATGCGGATGATTGTGTATACGACAAAGATATTGTCCCGTCATTTTATTTACAGCAAGATGGAAGCAAAGTTGTAACACAATATAATGAAGAGGGATTTACCAGAGAGAACATCCGCTCTATTACAGCCATAGGAGAATCAACCAAAAACAGACTGCTCAAAGGGGAATATCAGACAATAGGGGAAAAAGGCGTTGGATTTAAAACAGTCTTTGCCGTTGCATCTCAGATTAATATATTCAGCGGTGAATACAATTTCTCCTTAACAGATGAGGCACCTACAATTCCAAAGATTTATAAACGTGCTGACCACAACAGAGTAGATGGTACCAGGATGGAGATCTTCCTGAAGGGAAACAGGAATATCATCGATTTTAATGAAAAAAATATACTTGAACTCTGCCTTTGTCTGAGACAATTAAAAGAAATCACGATTGGGAATCGCAAAATCAGTATAACTGATACGGACGAGACAAGAACACTGTTTATTGATGGGAGAAAACAGGTATTCAGAAAGTTTGTACATAAGTTTAAAATATCCGATCCAGAGGCAATTAAGGAACGCGCAAGGGGGATGCATGCTGTTTTACCGCAGCAGCAGATTATATGCTATGTCCCGGAACGGCTTGGCTCTCAGGAATATCATATTTATAGCGGGCTTCCGACAAGGCATATGATAAAGATCCCCGTTGCCATTGATGCTCCTTTTGAGCTGACTACTTCCAGAGAGCAGATTGAGGAAGATTGTGAAGCTTGGAATGGCCGGGTTCGTCTGGAAATGTATAGCGCAATAAGAGAACTTATTCTCTTTCTTCGGAATGAGCACAGGGTAGATATTCTAAGGTTTACCAGATATGTTCCCAGATTGAAGGGAAAAATCCGGGAGTACGTGAATGATATTTTTGATATCCCCTACTTGACCAGCTATAATTTTTTGGAAATCTTGAAAAATACTGAGATTCTGCCGACATATAATCACGATATATTTGAATCGGCAAACAGTGGACGCGCTCTGCGGTTTCCTGAAGTGGCACATTTCCTGTTTAAACAAGGCTGTTTTGGGGAGATTGATCCTGCTTCTGTTCTTGATATTAATTCAAAGGATTATGAAGCAGCGATCAACGCACTGGATTGTAAGTCAGCAGCGTTTGAGCAGGTATTTCCCCTGCTTATGCTTTACTCCGATAATTATGTACATGATGAAGAATATAGAAAATTGCTTTATGAATACTTACAGGAATCACCTAATGAATATGCTGAGCAGATAAAAGAACTTGCCATCATACCTGTCTATGGAAATGTTCCAAATAGCACAAGATTCGTGAAATGGCAGCCAGACAAGATATTTGTCAAAAAAAATTCAAATAAATCAACGAATGATTACTTCATCTTAAACACGGAAGAGCTTTCAAAAGCCTTCTGTGAAAGGATGTTAAGTGTTAACATCAATGAGATGAATGATGAATGGGAACGTAGAAAATATGACGAGAAATTTCGATCAATTCTTGCCTGGGAGGATATTGAAGACGTCTATAATATGCTTCTTTATGAATTCAAATATGGGAATGTGAGGAGAAACTATCCTTCCGGTCTTCCTATGGATTATAAGGAACGTATCCCGCTGAAAAACAGAAATGGTGTGATCGCTTTCCAGCACCTGTTTCTCTGCCAGGAAGAGGCAGAATACTTTCCAGTAGATATAGTTAAACAGATTACAGTGGCTGATGAATGTGCAAGGATGGCTGAAGCGATTGGTAGCACTGACCTCTGTGATGTACACTATGAAGATTTTAAGTACGGCAAGCAATTAGAAGAAGATGATATTGAAGTTTTGCTGGATGATTATTTTAAAAATTCCGATGAAATCCTAAGAGGTTTTTATCAAGACGGACTTCTTTCGGATAAATTATTAGATGATTATAAGCTAAATTATCTGGCAAATAGCCGTGTGGATGACTCGTTGGATGACGAAAACTTTCCTGATGATCCTGTTTACAACAAAGAACAGTTGCGGAAGCATTTGAATAAGGAATTTTCCTCGCTGGTAAAAATAGTCCCTGTTGTTGTCGAAAGAACCGTTTATCGGGGGAAAGACCGGAGCGGAAATGTCTTTGATTTGCAAAACCGGGATACACGCGAAGGCGCGTTGCATATTTACGCATCATCTAAAAAGCATGGAGTCTGTTTCTGCCAAATGTGCAAAAAGAGGAAATCCAGCTCATTCATCGAGGTAAACAATCTTCAGATTTTACCTAAATACTATTTCCCTCAGATGAGAGTATCGCTATGCCTTGAATGCAGTAAAATCTTCGAGAGCCTCCGCAAGAATGATTCTGTGCGACAGGAGTACTTTGATTCGATAAAAGATCAAAAGATTGGATCCGAAGGAAACATATGTATTCCAATTGGTAATGGTGAGACATTAACCTTTACAGCTAAGCACCTGGCCGAGATTCAAGAAATAATAAAAAAATATGGGGACGATTTATAATCAGTGATATATACCTCTAGAGATTATTGTGTCAGACACTCAAAGATGAAAGGTGAGGAATGAGCTAAGTAATGATCAAAATACTTCATATATCTGATTTACACTTTTATCGCGATGCTCAAGCATTTAATATGAAAAAAATATTGTTAAAAGAAGCGAAAGAAGCATTTAGTGGATTGAACAGGAAAGAGAAATTGCTAATTGTGACAGGAGATTTTCATAATTATTCAAGCAAGGTTTTTGATGATGCAAAGATATTTCTTGAAGATCTATTTGATTCTATGAACATAGAACCTTCCAAAGATGTGTTTGTAGTGCCTGGAAATCATGATGTTGGGAATGATGATATGTTGCGATCAGCAGACATTGATCCACTAGATATGGAATGCTATATTGATAGAATGAAATGGTATGATGATCGTTATTTAGAAAAACGTTTAAAAGCATATGCGGCATATTGTGATTTTGTCCGCGATGTAGGAATATATCCGGATTCAGAAGATAGATTATTTCCTGCACGTAGCCATGTTCGGCAATGGCGAGGAAAACTAAATTTGTTACATCTTAACACTACGCTTGCATATGATGGAAAACATAAGCCTAATCAAGTAACTGACATAACAGGAGCGTCAAGTGATGATATTTGGGATGAACTATATTGTGAAGAACTTCCCGCTCTCGCCCTTGGACATAACTTCTTTTTTGATTTAAAGGAGACTATTTCGAAAAATAATAAGAATAATGTACAAATGCAAACTCAGTTAGAGAGTGTTTTTGCTAATAGGAATGTTAGCGCTTATTTGTGTGGCGATACTCATCGGGTGAGAATTAGTAATATTTATCGATTTATCTCAATTCAAAACAGACAAAGTGCAAGTGGAACAAGGATCCCGTGTATTGTATGTGCGAAAAGTATTGGCGATATGCATGATAATTACTCTGATTTTGGATATTACATACATGAATGGAATGAAAAGACCAATACGGTTTTAGCAAGATTTCAGCGCTGGGATCGATCCGATCCAGAAAAAACTATTTACGATAAGCGTTGGGATCGTCAATATCCAATGCGTTGCATTCAAAAATGTAATCATCAAATGACACTTGAGTCTGATTTTGCAGAGTATATAGATAAAGAATTTGAGACCTATAGACAGAAAAATATAGAAGTAGGTACACCACAGCTTCTTTCCATGACTCTTCGTTATCCAGGTAATACTGCTCTTGATATTCTCAATCACTTTGATTGTAGTGGTAAATCATGTGGGGATGCAATATTGCATATTCTTGACGATATTGATAAAGATTACGAGAAGGAAGGAAGAGTATATCAGGAAAAACAATACAATGACTATCAGAAAAGGCTTGCTTCTTGGATAAGAAACGGTGATGATTTGCTTGATTATGAGGACTGGGATTGTATATCTCCTCGTCTGTTTTGTTTGTTTATACTTGAATTCTCAAAGGGAGCAACTGTGGATTTGATAAAGTCGTTGATAGGGGATAGATATAATACGATTATCGATTATATAAAAAGGGATAGGGCACCTAGTATACGTGTTAAATAAAATCAGCTGTTGTATATAAACGGTGTATAGAACGACGTATTATCACCAAGAATAACGGATCAGGCATCCAGGTTGAACCTTCCATAGATTGGCGAGAAAGGTCTTGGAACCTTCGTATCAGCTACAAATAGACTGATAGCAGTAGACACAGATGACTATTCAGAGAAAGTCAAGAAATATATGATTTCGAAGATTTGGAAGCAAATTTTCTGCACATATCAGGTGGTACATGAGTATTCCGGCGTTCATGTCTACTAAGTCCGAGCATAAGGAAACCACTTTACCAGACCTGATTGGGTGTAAGGAGTTTATCAGAAATTCCTGTATTGTAAAGCCTGCTTTGCACCGCAGAGCGGCTGCGGGCTTGATAATACAATCATTTCTAATATCGAGACAGTAACCCAATCAAGATGGTTTCCAAACTTCGGACAACTGGTTTCCATTTCTCCGGACAGGTGGTTTCCTGCTGTCGGAATATACAGTACAATAGGTGCTTGTTTTCATTATTTGGAGGTGATTCATAATGCCAGCGTTTGATGCCGTTTTTATCGCAGCTGTCGTTGCGTTTGTTGTATTTATATTGACATTATGGTTTTCACCAGAGAAAAAAAGTATTAAGAAGTTGTTGCTGGCGATAATGGCATCGATTATGTTTTTGGGTATATTGGTTTTCATAGCTAAAAACAAGGAATTTGAAAGTACTTTGTTTGGAATTAAGAATAAAGAGAGTACTGTTGAACAGGAGACAGAACTTGTGTCAAAAAGTACTACATCAACTGAATTAAAAGATGATAAAGGCAATAGTAATCAATCTGATGAACGGGTTCATGTTCCTAAGAAAAAAGATTACAATAATGCCGAAAAGGAGGAAACCCTTGCGAAAGCATATGAATATGCTGAGTCTGGCGATTATTTGTCTGCCATTTCATTGATAAAAAATGCACAGGGGGAAAATGGTGAAGATACAGAATACACGAGTGCCTATAATGAATACTGTACTGCATACAAATCTGACGCGATTAGTGCGGCTGAAAAATTGGCTGAAAGCAGAGATTATGCAGGAGCCATTAAGATAATTACTGAAGTGACTGACATCATCGGTGATGACTCTGATCTTAATACGAAAGCATCCGCGTATGAGGATTTGTATGTATCTGCGACTGTTTCTTTAATAGAAGAATACGTTGAAGCAAATGATTATATTTCAGCTGAGAATACCTTAACCACCGCACTTTCTGTTTGTCCGACAAATCAGGCTTTAATTGCAGAATCGGAAGTCGTAAAGAATGCTGTTCCTCGAAGTATTATGGATGCTTGTCCTCCGTACAAGACGAAGTCTTGTGAAATGTGGACAAATATGTCCATGGGAGGCAATAAATATGCTACAGGATTTAGTATAGGTGCAAAAACCGGATTTACTAACTACGGAGAAGAAGGATTCGCATTATTCAATCTGTCCCAAAAGTACAGAACACTATCCTTTGAGGTGGGAAATATCGATGATAGAGGGAACAGAACTGGAGAATCTCTATATATTTATCTGGATAGAAAACTAGTTTGGTCGCTTGACTTGGATCCGGAGGCTTTACCGACTCGTTATGATGTTGATATTTCAGGTGCCTCTCAAATGAAATTCGTTGGCACAGGTGAAGCAGGGGATTACGGTATAACTAACATGGTGATATCAGGAATTACACATCTTGATACGGATAATGCAAATCAAGTTGCCAAAACTGGCGATGATTTACTGTTAGTCTTACCTCCATATAAAACAAAAAACTATGAATCATTAAAGAACCTGTCCATGGGAGGCAATAAATATGCTACAGGATTTAGTATAGGTGCAAAAACCGGATTTACTAACTACGGAGAAGAGGGATTCGCATTATTCAATCTGTCCCAAAAGTACAGAACACTATCCTTTGAGGTGGGAAATATCGATGATAGAGGTAATAGAACCGGAGAATCTCTACATATTTATCTAGATACCAAATTAGTTTGGTCGCTTGACTTGGATCCGGAGGCTTTACCGACTCGTTATGATGTTGATATTTCAGGTGCTACTCAAATGAAATTCGTTGGCACAGGTGAAGCGGGTGACTATGGAGTGGCAAATATAACCATCAAATGACTGAGATATAGTAAAGAAGATCGATAACAACGTATAACAAATATCCTTGGATTTTATAAAGTACCCTATCTCCGATTGGTTGTATCAGGCCTACAAAGGTCAGATGAAAGATGGATGTAGGATAAAAAAGCCCTGCAGTTCGTCTTTGAGAGTATAGAAGACGCAAAGATTTGGATTACCGATTATGAGATTATTAACCGCTACAAGGCGAAAAACTCAGTTTAGAAAACGGCCTTCCGGAGAAAATGTGCCGTAGCACATCTTTGTGATGGAGAGCATCTTGGATAAGGCGATCCAGAAGATGGATGAGCTGGAAAAGAAGATCGAGGATTATGAGACTTTCCAGGTTGAGATACAGAAATTGGAGGTTTATTACACGAGCCGCCAGTGGAAGGATGATCTGGCAATGGATGAGGTAGGAAAGTTTCCAGAGAAACTGAAACGTGGAGTACTCTCGGAGGACGGTATTTGAAATATGTTAATACGAAATAAAGAAATGCTAGAACGGATCGGCATTCAGCAGCGGTTGTAATATCCAGTGGTAGATAATGTATTCGCTGACTAAGGAAGACAAATTAAACAATCACAAGCATCATATCATACGAGGAGGTCAAGCATGGCAAAGAACACGAAAACCTATTCAGAAGAACAAATCCAGGAAGTATTGGACAAAGTCCCTGACCTCGGCATTTCTAAAGCCGCAAAGTCTGTAGGAATCCCCTGGCAGACAGTGAGGAAGTGGGCGAAGGAAGCAGGATTGATTTCTGCTGATACAGATAGGGCGAATGATGAAAATGATGTTGTGAGCAGGATCGAAGAGGTAAAGAAAGCCGCAGCAGAAAAGGTAGAGGAAGCAAAAGACAAGATTGACTCCGCCCGCGAAGCCACAGTCCCCACAGAAATAGAAGTAAAGAAGGCAGCTCGTAAAGCCGGACGGGAAGTGAAGAAAGCGGCTGATAAAGCAGTGGACACAGTGAAGAGGACAGCGAAAAAAGCGCGGATCGCTAATCTCGCTATCATTATCCAGTCCCCGCTTGGTGGTAACATCACTGTGGAAGAGATTGCAGATAAGGTACCGGCTGACGCCGACGCAGTTTTTGTTCGTGTCGACCAGAACAAGCTTTGGTGGACAAGGGGAGACGAAAAGGGTGATGTAGATATCTGGGAATAACGGTATTGAGGAAAAAGAACCGATCAAAATGAAAGGGCCGGTAATGAGTATTTCGATGTGCAAGACACCTTCAAACAGCAAAAATTTGCAAGATAAAGATCTTCCGCCTGTTATGCTCATCACCGGAAAGGAATGGAGGCCATCAGAAAAGGAATTCCGTCAATGGAGTATTTCTTACCCTGATGCAGATCTCAAGGGAGAGTTGCGCCGCATTGAGGACTGGTTTCAGAAGCATCCAGACCGACGAAAAACTGAGCGAGGCATGCACACCTTTGTAAAAGTCTGGCTCGATCAAAAAAAGCGTGACGATGCTGTCAGGAAACGCAGCGCGAATCACAGCAGATATCAAAACGCATTTAATGATTTCAGCCTCCGGCAGGAATATGATTTCGAAGAATTGGAAGCAGATCTTCTGCGCATATCAGACGGGACAAATACAAATTAAATCCACACTCACTTTGGACCACCATGGTCCAAAGTGAGTACTGATCGGTTAAGCATTTTCGGAACTGGCAGATATTGTTGCAGACAACAGTGATTTTAAGGGGACGGACTATACTGACATGGTGAATAATGACAAGCAGAAACTCCTGTGTCTTCTGAAAATACTATGGACGCGCACGGACAAGCAACATATCTTGAATTCCCAGGACCTGATACGTATTCTGCAGGATGAATATCAATGTTCCTGCGACAGGAGAACCATTTATTCCAATGTCGATGCGCTTATCCATGCAGGTTTCAAGATTAAACAGGTCAAAGGAAACACTCATGGCTATTATATGGAGGAACGGATCTTCAGCCTTCCAGAACTGAAACTGCTCGTGGACGCAGTACAATCCTCCAAATTCATTACAAGGAGCAAGACGGACCAGCTGATCAAAAAGCTGGAGGGACTCGCAGGCGTTGAAAACGCCGCCAGGCTTCAACGCCAGGTCTACGTTCACAATCGGGCCAAGACAGACAATGAGAGAGTCTATACAAACGTCGATATCATACACTCCTCCATTGCGGAAAACAAAAAGATCTGCTTCCAGTACTGTGCCTGGAATGTGAAGAAACAGCTCGTTCCCAAGAAAAACGGCGATATGTACGAAGTCTCTCCTTGGTGCCTGACCTGGGACGACGAAAACTACTATCTGGTTGCTTACGAAGATGCCTCCGACAGCATCAGGCATTACCGCGTTGACAAGATGCTGAATATGCACCAGGTGGATATGGCACGGACAGGAAGGAAGAATTTTGAGGACTTTGACCTCGCCACGTTTTCTAAGAAGACCTTTGGAATGTTCAGCGGCACTGACGAGAGAATCATCTTAAAATGCAACAACGACCTTGTCGGCGTCATCATTGACCGCTTTGGGAAGGACGTTATGATCATGTCAGTGGATGATCAGCACTTCCTAACCTATGTGAATGTCACAGTGAGTCCACAGTTCTTCGGATGGCTCACCGCCCTTAGCGTCGCAGTTGAAATCATCAGCCCCGCTCATGTCCGGGAATCCTTCCGGACATACATCAACAAGATTGCGGGGAACTACTACCAAACTTTGGACCACAGTGGTCCAAAGTGATTTCAACTGCGAAGCACTTATTACTTGTAATTCTGTTGAGAATGCTTGCTTTCGTAGACACTTATGTTTTTGCCATTATGGCGTTGAAACCGGTGGATATTGCAGAGGCTGCCAAGATGGTCTTTTCCCATATCACCCGCTTTCGGAATTGAGTCAATTATCAGATATGTAGTAGAGAACAACTGACTATGTAAATCTGGACAGGAGGCAAGGGATTATGATCGGAGCACTTATAGGTGATATAGTCGGTTCCCGCTATGAAAGAGTCAGCCATAAATCGAAGGGATTTAAGCTTTTCGACAGAATATGCAGGCCGACAGACGACAGCGTGATGTCTCTTGCTATTGCCAAGGCTATTCTTGAAAGTGAAGACGGTTTCAGGGACCTTAGCAGGAAAGCCATCGGTGCTATGCAGGAACTGGGGAGAATCTATAAAAATGCCGGATATGGCGGCACGTTTTTCGAATGGATCTGGGCAGAAGATCCACAGCCTTATAACAGCTTCGGAAACGGATCAGCTATGCGTGTAGGTCCGTGCGGCTTTGCGGCTGAAAATCTGGAGGAAACAAAAGCCCTTTCTGCTGCGGTTACATTGGTTAGTCACGATCATCCGGAAGGAATGAAAGGGGCGGAAGCAATTGCTGTTGCAGTATTTCTTGCCAGATCCAGAAAAAGCAAAGAAGAGATTCGGACGTATATCCAGGAGAATTATTACGATATAAACTTTACACTGGATCAGATACGGAAGGAATACAAATTCGATGTATCTTGCCAGGGTTCTGTTCCTGTTGCGCTGGAAGCTTTCTTTGAGGCTGCTGATTTTGAGGATGCTGTGAGAAACGCAATATCGGTCGGCGGAGACAGTGATACGATCGGGGCCATGGCAGGTGTTGTTGCTGAAGCGTATTATGGTGTCCCGGAAGGGATAATTGACAGAGCGATTGAGTATCTTGATGCCAGACAGATGGAGATTCTTTATTACTTTGAGAAACAATATCCGTCGAAAGCCTTGGATGAGAATGGAGAACCATCAAGGACTGTATTTGATGTCCTCGATGATGCTGTTGATAAAGTGATTCCGGCAGGTACACCCTTAGAAGTTGATGGTGAGTATCCTGGCAGTGCTGTGCGTGCAAGGGTTGATCATGACGCTTTGCAGCCGGATTTCAGTTCGTTCGATAAGGCTGAACGCGGGAAAAATGCCTTGAAGCGTTTTTCGAAAACCAGTGCAGATTTATCAAAGGCAGCAAAGAATGCAGGTTCTGGAGCCGCCTCTATTGCCAAATCAGCGAGAAGAGTCATTCCTGGGAAAAAGGGCAATTCAGGCTCGTCAGAAGATGAAAAGGGTAAAAAAGAGCCGGATGGCTATGTGAAAAAGAAAAAAGAAATGGTCTTTCAGAGTGTTGAGTCTCTTCAGCAGGTTGTTAACGTTGTTAATGAGGCGGCATCAGCGCTGAATGATAAGGACAGGACAATAAGAGAAAGCGCGATTCCGGAAGTCCTTGCAGGAGCTTTGGGGGCAGGTATTGGTGGCGTTGGATCATTTGCTGCACTGTATGGCTTGGGAGCGGTCGGACTTTCAGCTGCCGGTATAACTTCCGGTCTTGCCGCTGCTGGAGCGGTTGTGGGCGGCGGCATGGCTGCCGGTGTCTTCGTTTTGGCAGCACCTGTTGCAGCACTTGCTGCCGGAGGAGTCGGTATTGCATCACACTTAAAGAACAAACAGCTTAGGCAGGAAAAAGAACGCCTGTATACGGAGGCGTTGAGAAAACATGAGGCAATAATCAAGGCACTTAAAGAAGAAGCGGATGCAGATAAGGAACGGCTTGATTATCTGCAGAGCCTGAATATTCTTCTGACCCAGGCAATAAAGGATTTGAAGAAGGATCTGGGAATGGCATGAGAAAATATAATTACAGTGAGCTCGAGCATCAGATCAACAGCGTCCTGTTGCACCAAGGTCAGGAGCTGGACGGAATCCGGTTTGGCAATAAGGCCTCCATCGACGAAAGAATATCTGAAAGTGAAGCCTTATTAAAAAGTCTGGGTTATGCATTGCCAGACAGAGTACAGGCAACAGCAAGCAGGAAACCGGTCATGGTTGTTCCTTCCTGGGAAACACTTTGCAGAGAGGCCGAACTGGCAGTGGGGACGGATACTGCTCTGGAGGATATCTTCACACCGGAGGAGTTGGCTGAAAACACGAAAGCCGTTAGACTGATGAACCAGGAATACAATATGCTTCATCATCTGGACAAATATGATGTGGCAATAAGTGCTCTTGCCGGTCTCCTTGGAGCAACAGTAGACATCATGCTGGTCGGCATTCCTCAGAAAACGCCAAAGGGCCTTTCTGCAGAGAAGTTGTCAGATTTCATTCGTGCAGAATTTGACAAGAAATTTCCTGCAGAAGAGATGGAAAAACTGGCGAATTCAACGGTCAGCAAGGTTCCTTACGATGCACAGGATAACCGACATACGACCATAGATGTTGAGGGACTTTCCGCATACTATCACCGGCTTTTATCACTTGGGCACGATCCGCTTTTAGGATTTATTTTCGGGGTAGCGGATATCCTGACTGGAAGAATGACCACGATCGATAAGTCAGGCAAAATCGTTTCTCAGGTGATGGAAGTCTATGCAGACCGAAAAGAGAGCGATATCTTCGCGGCTTTAGCAAAGCAGATCATCCACTTCAAATCGGATCTAATAACATCAATGGGGCTTCCCGTACCGTTGATGTCTCTGTTTAATCTTCTTCAGTTTGGGAGTATCGGAGAAGAAGAACTGACTATTGCTGAAATTGTTCAGGGAATGTATTACGAGGGCTATGATTTCATTCATTTCTGCTCTATGTCTGTCCCGGTAATGTTGGTAGAGGTTGTGGTCAGATTAGGATATGCCTTCAAACGTATAAAAGAAGGACATTCCGTAAAGGAATCCATACCGGTGTCTTTGGACAGGGAGAAGCATCCTAAACTTGCAACCATGCTTTTTATAGGACAGGCAGGAGCTGCAGCTGTGAATGCCGGAAAAGTCTATTTTACTAAGAATCCGATGGCAATTAACTATCCGCAGTGGATCGCCTTTGCAAAATACTCATACTCTCAACTGAAATGGGCACTGATACAGAAACCGGCATTCAGAGATCATTATGTATCCGGGCTCCTATATGAAGAGCTTTCTGTAGTTATAGTATCCGTTGACCGTACATTTGATGATTTTTCGAAAGATTATATCGTTGTATTCGAATAGTCCCTGATAAGTGAGAACTTTTTTTCATAGATCTTATTGACACAATGGTATAAGAGCAACTGTGCTTCTAAAGGAGATCAATGATCGTGAAAGAGATTTTTCTTGCAGGCGGCTGTTTCTGGGGCCTGCAAAGATTCTTTGACCAGTTCGAAGGCGTGATTTCGACAGAAGTCGGGTATGCCAACGGCCACGAATACACGGATCAACACGCTCCATCTTATGAGGAAGTCTGCCGCAACAGCGGGCATGCAGAGACTGTCAAAGTGACCTACGATGAGAACTTGTTGTCGCTACCGGAGTTGCTGCGTTATTTTTTCATGGTCATTGACCCGGTCTCAGTCAACCAGCAGGGAAATGACCGTGGAATCCAGTACCGTACTGGAATCTACTTTACAGAGATGGCTCAGCTCCGGGAGATCCGTCCCGTATATGATACAGAATAGGAAAAGGCAGGTCAGCCACTGGCAGTGGAGCTGCAGCCAATAAAAAACTTCTATTCTGCCGAAGAATATCACCAGAAATATCTGGAGAAAAACCCTGATGGCTACGAACTGCCGAGTCTAAAGATTATCTGGTCTATACGAGAATTCTGTCTATGATGGCGTCAGAATGCAGAATCCAGGGTTCCGATTATGACCGCTATCAAAAGTATATTAAGCCGGCAGTGGAGGCATATCATCTTGCTGTAAAAGCGGGACAACATCCGTCAGATAAAGAGCTGGATCGTATTTATTTCGATGCAGATAATATGGAATATAAGTTAAATAATCTCAATCATCCCGAAGCTCCGTCAGTTGGATTCTTTCATGATCAATCATCCGGAGTATCAGGATAAAATCAGTGAAAGCCACCCGGAGGTGTGCTTTGCCTGTCTGGCCGGAAGCCCGTTGCTGAGCAATAAAAAAGAATTTCTCGGTCTGACAGAACGAACAGCCGTTATGGCATCATTCCTACCGGATGCAACTATGGAATTGATCCTTCGGACTGTAGAGGAAATGAAGTAGGTGCATGTGAAATGCGCTGCAGATGATTTGGCGGATGCAATCTGCCTGGCATTGACAGCCTGCCTGGATCAGCAAGGCAAGACAAGGACAATTCCAGAGAAGCCGGAGTCGAACAGAGATGGACTGCTGATGAGGATGATAATCCCGTCGCTGTAAGCAAAGCAAACAAGCAGAAATACTTTACCATTTGAACAAACACTGTGCTCCTACCCAATCAATTCAAACGGATCCCAATAATGAACTTAGGACCACCGTGGTCCAAAGTTGTGTTGAGGAGGCAAGAACAGAGGAACCTCTCTTGTCTGAAAAAAATATTCATAAGAAAAAGCGATGCTCCCCCGACAACCGGAGGCATCGCTTCTTTTTGTGCTTTTATATATGCAAAATACAAAAAAACGAATATTCGCAGATCAGTGATCGAACATTTCCATTGGGGAAATTTTTGAACAAGCCTTTAGGTATCGTAAAGGTGGGAAACGAGCGGGTTCTAGTGGTATGGGTTATTTTGCGCGGAAAGCAGATCAATCCGTCTAGCTCTTTCTGCTTTTTTGCTTTGAAGGAATATCACTCTCTGATGTGAATGATGGATCTTCCACAATGTTAAACCCTGATTTGTGTTTGGGATTCATATACATGTTCCAGTGATAGATCAAGGCTCGTCGCTCACTGTCGGAGCAGGTATTGTTGATTTGCTCAAGCACAAGCTGATCATGCGATTTTTTCTCACCTTTGGTGTCATTCAGGAGATATAGAAACAAGTAGTCAACACGAAAGCCATATTCCTCCGCCATAAAGATCAACAATTTTGTGCTGGGCATTTCAATTCCATATTCCAGGTTTTTGTAATGTTGGATACTTACATTTAACTTTGCGGCTGCTCTTTCCTGAGAACACCTGAAAATTTCTGTTCTGTAATACTTGAGCTGACGCTTAAAAACATCCTTAAACCTGTTTTTTGTGTCCTCGCTTAGCACTACCATTTGAATCACCTCGCTTCATATTCCATGCCTTTAGTTTAAGAGTACATGGATGATTTCACCAGAAACTAATAGTTGGCAAAATGGATACTATTAGTTGCTGTTTTTCAGAACAAAGGGGTAGAGATTAACGATAGGTGATGTGCTTATATAGCTGGTCAAATTGGATTTCCGGGTTCTAAAGCGCTGAGCGATTTGGAGATGAAAATAAGAAAAATGAGTATGTTGAATATGAACTGAGAGGCCGCAGCGGCGGCTATAGCCATACACTTTTCATCAAGAGATGGCGGAACGTACGTTTTGCCGACGTCCATCTGCAGCACTTTGTGCATCATAGGCTTGTAATAGTTATCTATTTAATAACTAACGCTTTGCAAATCACGCATGTTTCACACGAAACAGGCGTGATTTTTTGCTTTTATAAAAACTTAATAATTTGTTCGAGTCTTGTTTGTAAGATTTTACCCCTTTGCGTTTGGCAAAAAGAATGGAAGGGGAAATCGGGCTTTTCTAATCCGGGGCCGGAGGGAGGTGATTAATTGTGACCACTCCTTCCGACCAGGAAACGTTAGAAATCAATACTTTTAAGTCTCTGATCCATAAGGCTATTCAGTTTGAATATGCTTCATGGTGCAAAGAGAGGGACAAAAAGAGAGCCCGGGAGATTTCTCTCGATTCAGCTGATGAGGACAAAGTTTCTTCTGTACTTGTGCAATACGATGAGTACGCATTCGAATCTTATGTTATTAGGGAAGTCGATCAGGAATATCATTTCAGAAATGAATCTCTGGCAAAGGCTCTCTGCGCTCTCGATGAGGTAAACCGCAGGATAATCCTGGAATATTTCTTTCTCGATATGACGGATCGGGAAATCGGGGAACAGATGGAACTTAATCTCAATGCTGTAACATTGCATAGAGAGCGGTCGCTGAATAAGCTTCGGCGGCTTTTGTCTGAAGAGGATGACTGAATGGATGTCCAGTTGACAGCTGTAGTAACAGAGAGGAGTGATGCGGATGCACAGAAAGACCAGAACACTGAATGCCAGGACCATTGCCGCGGCGAAAAAAGGCAACAAGGTTGCGATGGAGAAGATCC
>Ga0310695_10007484_pt1 | contig 17399 bp, 15 predicted proteins | sample RumenRJG_04DNA_FD_203882 | JGI IMG/M metagenome (GOLD analysis project Ga0310695, IMG submission 203882) | Bovine rumen microbial communities from Lethbridge, Alberta, Canada - RJG_04 (v2) (version 2) | ecosystem: Host-associated > Mammals > Digestive system > Stomach > Rumen | place: Canada...
GCTGGCGGAGTCCTTTTCCGATATGGGCGTGCCGGTGTTCCTGTCCGATGTGAAGGGGGATCTGAGCGGCATGTGCCTTCCGGGCGAGGACAGCGATGAGCTGCATGGCCGGCTGGACAAGCTGGAGATCTTTGACTTTCCGCTGCAGGACTACCCGACCCGCTTCTGGGATATCTTCGGGGAAAAGGGACATCCGGTACGGGTGACGGTTTCGGAAATGGGCCCCATGCTCCTGGGCCGTCTGCTGGGGCTGACGGAGGTCCAGACCGGCGTGTTGAACATCGTGTTCCGGGCGGCGGACGACAATGGCCTGCTGCTGCTGGATCTGAAGGATCTGCGGGCCATGCTGCAGTATGTGGGGGAGAACCGGGCAGAGTATACCCTCATGTACGGCAACGTCTCCACTGCCAGCGTGGGCGCCATCCAGCGGGCCCTGCTGCGCTTTGAGGAAGAGGGCGGCGAGCAGGTGTTCGGTGAGCCGGAGCTGGATTTCAGGGACTGGATGCGTACAGGACCCGAGGGCCGCGGCTACATCAATATCCTCAACAGCCAGCGCCTGATCCAGAGCCCCACCGTATACGCCACGTTTCTGCTGTGGATGCTGACAGAGCTTTTTGAAAAGCTGCCGGAGGTGGGCGATTTGGAAAAGCCCCGGATGATCTTCTTCTTCGACGAGGCCCATCTGCTCTTTACCGACGCTCCCAGGGCCCTGGTCCAGAAGATCGTGCAGGTGGTCAAGCTGATCCGCTCCAAGGGCGTCGGCGTATACTTTGTTACCCAGAGCGCCTCCGACATTCCGGACGAGGTACTGGCGCAGCTTTCCAACCGGGTGCAGCATGCCCTGCGGGCCTATACGCCGAGCGAGCAGAAGTCAGTCCGCGCGGCGGCCAGGGCTTTTCGCGTAAACCCCGCCTTCAGCACGGAACAGGCCATCACGGAGTTGGGCGTGGGCGAGGCGCTGGTGAGCTTTCTGGATGAAGAAGGCGTCCCCTCCGTGGTGGAGCGGGCATATATCCTGCCGCCCCAGAGCCTGATCGGACCCGCCGATGAACGGGAAGTTCTCAATCTGATCAAGCAGGATGAATTCGAACTGAAGTACCGGGAGAGCATCGACCGGGAATCCGCCTATGAAATCCTGATCAAAGCCAATGCGGAACTGGCTCGCCGCCGCCAGGAGGAGGCTGAGGCGGCCGCAGAGGAAAAGCAGCGGGCCAAAGAGGAGGCAGCTGCGGCCAGGGCGGCGGAGCGAGAGGCGGCCCGGGAAGCGAAGGAAGCCGCACGGGAGGCGGAGAGGAAGAAAAAAGTGGTACAGCAGGCGGCCAATCGGGCGGCCAATTCGGTGATCACGTCGGTAAGCCACAACATGGTAAACTCGGTGACCGGCGGCAAGACCACCAGTATGTCCACCATCGCCAAGCGAGCGGCGTCCAGCGCCATCAGCTCGGTGATGCGCTCCGGCACCAGCTCCATCATCCGCGGCATCTTTGGCAGCATGAAATAAAGCCAGATAATCGGAAAAGAACCGGATCGGTCGATCCGGTTCTTTTCCTTGTATGTCTATTATGCGGGCTCGTAGGAGCGGCTGATCTCGATCCCGTCGGCGTTATACTCCACGTCCTCCATCAAGGACGGGTCCACGCGGCTGCGTTTCTTGACCACCATGCCCTCGCCCTGATTGTTGAATACCCAGATCTTATGGGTGGGGAAGTCCGGGTCCTGCTTGTTGAAGGCGCCGGATTCGTTCAGCCGGCAAAACTTGGCGCGGCCCTCCGGCGTGTCCAGGAGATCGCCGGGACCGGTGTAGTACAGCTCATCCTGCGCCGCCTTTTTCTTGAATTCTTCCCAATCCTTATCCTCTACCTTGTTGATATCGTTTGGCTGGATCATATCCCTGTCCTCACTTTCCCTGCTGCCTGCACCAGGTGTTCATTACGAAACTTACCGGCAGATGCTTGACCATGGCGGCCTGCAGCTGCTCCGGCAGGCCCAGGATCGAAACGGTCTTGCCCTTCTTCAGATCTCGCAGGGCCTTTTCGATGACCTGCTCCGGGGGATAAAACCGATTGTAATAGCGAATGGTGTCGTCGTGGACGGCGTGCTCGAAAAATTCCGTGGTGATCCAGCCGGGGCAGACGGCCATGACCTGGATGCCGCGGCCTTTCAGCTCTCTGCCCAGGGCCCGGGAAAAACTGAGCACGTAGGCCTTGGAGGCGCCGTACACGTTGATATAGGGAACCGGCTGCCAGGAGGACATGGAGCCCATGTTGATGATCCGGCTGCCTGCCTGCATATAGGGCAGACTCAGATAGCACATGCCGGTGAGACCCCGGGCGTTCAGATCGATGATGTCCAGCTGCCTTGAAACGTCCATCTCCTCAAAGACGCCGAATAAACCAAAGCCCGCGGCGTTGACCAGCACGGAGATCTCCGGCTTTTCTGCTTCCAGCAGCTGCCGGTAGACTTCCAGGCTTTCCCGCTCTTGCAGATCCAGTACAAGCGGACGGACGGAATTGCGGCATTTGGCCTTCAACTCCTCCAGGCGATGCTCCCTCCGGGCGATGACCCAGATCTCATCGAAGCGTTCTTCCTTGTCCAGCGCGTAAACAAACTCCCGGCCCATGCCGGAGGACGCGCCGGTGATCACAGCAATTTTCATAGTTACATCTTGCCCTTTCTCGTGTTGGCTATACACAGAATAGCACAAGAGGAACAAAAGTACAACAGCCCCGGATAGAGATTTCTCTTTCCGGGGCTGGAAACAGCCGGAGCAGAGCCGCTCAGCAAAATGCGGCGATCTCCTTTGCCAGCAGTTCGGGCTGCTCAATGGGAACCATGTGGCTGGCATTGGCACACTCCACGATTTTGACTCCGCCCTTGGCATGGGCAGTCATAAATTCGGAAGCCACTTCTTTCGGATACAGGCCGCTGTCCGGGTAGAAATACAGCACCGGGACCGTGATCTTATCGATAGCGCTGCGGAAATCGGCCCGGAACATGGACCACCAAAAGAGGGCCAGGATCCGGCGGTCATTGATACCGATCAGACCCGGACGGATCAGCACGGCAAGCTGCTCGGGGAAGGTTGCGAATACAGGCAGCACTTCACCGTAGAAGGTGAAGAGGAACTTATCGAAATCTTCGCAGATCAGATCCATGTCCTGTTCGAGCAATTCCAATGTCTTGTGCACCTTCCGATAGCCCAGGGACCAGTTGTCGTCATTGAGAAGCTTGGGACTCATGTCAATGAACACGCACTTCTTGATGTTGTCACAGCCAAATTGATCGATATAGCTGTAGATGGTCATGGCGCCCATGCTGTGTCCGATCAGGATCACGTCCTTTAAACCAAGGGCGTTGATCAGCGCGTGCAGATCTTGCCCCAGCTGCTGCATCGTTAAGCCCTTATCACAGGTAGAGGATGCACCGTGACCCCGGTGATCGTAATTGATGATCCGATATTTGCCCTGAGCCAGCAGCCTCTGGATGATAGGCTCAAAGAGCTTGCCGTTGGAACTCCAACCGTGGACGAAGACAATGGGCTGGCCCTCGCCGCGGTCATCATAGTAGAGCTTCGCGTCGTAGAGTGAAGTTGTAAAGTATGGCATGTTGCTTCCTCCTATAAAATATTGTAAGAATCGTTTATCATAGCGGGCCTCCCGCTGTCAAGCGTGCGGGCGGCGGAAACAACGTTCCCTGTCCTGTGAAACGCAGGACAGGGAATGTGCTCAGTCGCCGAAGCTGATGCCGATGTTGCGGGCTACCTGGATCATGGGATGATCCACCGGCAGGAACTTAGTCTTGCTGGCGGCTTCTTCCAGAGGAATGGAGGTGATCCTGCCGTCCTGGATGGCCACCATACGGCCGTATTCCCGATTGATGATCAGCTCCGCCGCTGCGGTGCCGAACTGGGTGGCCAGGGCCCGGTCATAGGGGCAGGGGGGACCGCCGCGCTGATAGTGACCGGGGACCGTTACGCGGGCTTCCATGCCGGTAAGCCTCTCCAGCTCCGCCGCGATGGCATAGGAGATCGTGGGATACATGCTGTTTTCTTTCTTCTTGCGGCTGGCCTCTTCGTCCAGAACCGTGTCGTCGATGGAGACGGCGCCTTCGGCGCAGGCTACGATGGAAAAGCTGCTGCCCCTGCGGCGGCGGCTTTCGACCAGCTCCGCCACCTTGTGGATATCATAGGGGATCTCCGGGATCAGGATCACGTCCGCGCCGCTGGCGATGCCCGCATGCAGCGTCAGCCATCCGGCGTCACGGCCCATCAGCTCCACCACGAAAATACGCCCGTGGGAGCTGGCGGTGGAATGGATGTAGTCGATCACATTGGTGGCGATGTCCACGGCGCTCTGGAAGCCGAAGGTGGTATCCGTGCCGTAGATGTCGTTGTCGATGGTTTTGGGCAGGGTGATCACGTTCATGCCGTGATCGGCGATGAGCTTTGCACTCTTCTGGGTACCGTTGCCGCCCATGATGACCAGACAGTCCAGATTCAAACGGTTATAGGTATGCAGCATGTCGGGCAGCAGGCTCCTGCCCTGCTCGTCCACAATGTCCTTGCCCGGAATATAGCGCTGCCGGGAAGTACCCAGGATCGTGCCGCCCTGGGTGAGGATGCCGGAGAAATCCCGCGGCTCCATAAATTTATAGTCGCACTCGATGAGACCCCGGTAGCCGTCGTACATGCCGTAGATCTCCACATTGTCGAGCTTCTCATACAGGGTCTTGCCGATACCGCGAATGGCGGCGTTCAAGCCCTGACAATCTCCGCCGCTGGTGACCAGCGCGACACGGGTCATTCTCTTCATACCGCGTCCTCCATTGTTTGTTAGTTCCTTGTCATTATGGAACATTCGACGGAAAAAAGCAAGAGGCATCCATAAAGTTTTGTGCGATTCGCTTTGGCAAAATTCAAGGCTTGTTCATAGACAAGCTCTGCGCTTTTTGCTATAATGACTCTGGAGTATGTCAAGCGAAGGAGATGTGGGGTTTGAGCAAGCCTGTTGTGATCACCGCTGACAGTACGGTGGACCTGTCCCCGGAACTGTTAGAACGTTTTCAGATCAAAGTGATCCCCTTGACCATCGTACTGGGGGATGAGAGTTTTCTGGACGGGATCCATTTTACGCCGATCGACATGTACAAGCGGTACCATGAGGACGGGACCCTTCCCAAGACCGCGGCTCCCAGTGTTCAGGATTTTCTGGATTTCTTTGCGGCTCTGGTGGAGGAGGGCAATGAAGTCGTCCATCTGGATATCAGTGCCGAACTCTCCAATACCTATAACGCCGCCCGCCTGGCCGCCTCAGAACTGGAAGGCGTATATGTGGTGGACAGCCGCATGCTCTCCACCGGGGTTGGCCTTCTGGCCATCGAAGGGGCAGAGTGCCGTGATCAGGGCATGAACGCCTGGCAGATCGCCCGACATCTGGAGAGCCTGACCGGCAAGGTGGAGACCAGCTTTGTACTGGACACCCTGGAATTCATGCATAAGGGCGGCCGCTGCTCGGGCGTGGCGGCATTGGGCGCCAATCTCCTGAAGCTCAAGCCCGCTCTGGAGATGAAGGACGGCAAGCTGGGCGTGTATAAGAAATACCGCGGCAGCATTGAGCATGTGTACAAGCAGTACATAACGGAGCGCCTCAAGGACAAGGCGATCCGCCCCGGCCACATCTTCCTGACGGAATCCGGCGAGATCGCCCCGGAGGTGGTAGACGAGCTGGAGAAGCTGGTTTTGGAATTGAGCGGCTGCAGGGAAGTCCACCACACCATTGCGGGCTGTACGATCTCTTCCCACTGCGGACCCAAGACCCTGGGCGTCCTGTTTATCGACGAATAAGATATATGGAAACAGCAAGAGGCTCCCTCAACTGAGGGAGCCTCTTGCTGCTTATTCGTTGTAGCCCATGGGGTTTTTGGACTGCCAGGTCCAAGTGTCCCGGCACATGTCGTCCAGGTCATACTCGGCTTTCCAGCCCAGCAGCTGCGCGCTCTTATCGGGACTGGAATAGACGGTGGCCAGATCGCCGGGCCGACGGTCTACGATCTCATAGGGGATCTTCTGCCCGGTGACCCGCTCAAAGGCATGTACCATGTCCAGTACGCTGTAGCCGGTGCCGGTACCCAGGTTGAACACGTTCTCGCCCCGGTGCTTCTGCATGTAGTCGATGGCCGCCACATGTCCCCGGGCCAGATCCACCACGTGGATGTAATCCCGCACACCGGTGCCGTCGGGCGTGTCATAGTCGTTGCCGAAGACGCTGAGATGATCCCGCCGTCCCACGGCCACCTGGGCGATGAAAGGCATCAGATTGTTGGGAATGCCCCGGGGGTCCTCACCGATCAGACCGCTTCTGTGGGCGCCGATGGGGTTGAAGTAGCGCAGAAGGGAAACGGAGAAGTCCTCCACAGCCCTGGAGGTGTCCCGCAGGATCTGCTCGGACATGTATTTGGTCCAGCCATAGGGGTTGGTGCACATGCCGGTTTTGGAACTCTCCCGCAGGGGCATCTCATTGTCGCCGGAATAGACGGTGGCGGAGGAGGAGAAAACGATGTTCTTCACCCCATGATCCCGCATGGCCTCACACAGGGTGATGGTGGAGAACAGGTTGTTGTCGTAATACTCCAGGGGCATGGCCACGGATTCACCCACGGCCTTGAGCCCGGCAAAATGAATGGCGCAGCTGATATCGTGCTTCTCAAAGATCCGGTCCAGGGCCGCCCGATCCCGCACGTCGTTTTCGTAAAAGTCCACGTGCTTTCCGGTGATCTGCTCCACCCGTTCGATGGCCTTGGCGCTGGAGTTGACCAGGTTATCGATGACAACGACGCCGAAGCCCTTTTCCAGCAGTTCCACACAGGTGTGGCTGCCGATATAGCCGGCGCCGCCGGTTACGAGTACGTTCATTTCATGTCCCTCCGATCAATCCAACAGTTTTTCGGGGTAGACCCCATCCCTGCGCAGCTGCGCGATGTAGGAAACGACGTCGTCCATATCCTCACGATAGGTGATGCCGTGCCAGGTCTCGCGGCAGTTGAGTACCCGAACCCGGCCCTCGCCGGCCTGGATCAAAGCATTGGTGACAAAAGGAAGAAAATACTCGCACTTTTCCGGATTGACCGGGAGATTGGCGTCCAGCCAGGCGGGAAAGCGCTTTTCCAGCTCCGCCATCATGGAGGGCTGAAAGCCCCAGAAATTCATGGATACCGGGGAGAGCCCGGAGAGGGGGATCCAGGTCTCGCCGTCTTCGGTATAGGCGGCGTCCTCGCCGCGCTTGGCGATCTTGGTGCGCTCCACCACGTCGCTCAGATATCCATCCTCCACCTGGCAGATACCGCGGGCTACAGTGCCATGCTCGGTGACCGTGTTCTTCAGCTGATAGGCCACCATGGCGTGCTCGTTCTCCCCATGCTCCCCGGTGAGAAAAGCATAGAGGGCAGCGTAGGCGCTGGGACCATAGAAGTCGTCGGCGTTGATGACGGCGAAAGGACCGTCCACCGCGTCCTTGGCGCAGAGCGTGGCGTGGCCGGTGCCCCAGGGCTTGACGCGGCCTTCGGGCACGGAATAACCCTCCGGCAGCTTGTCCAGCTGCTGGTAAACATAGTGTACGTCGAAATACTTCTCCATGCGGCGGCCGACGGCGGCTTTGAAGTCCTCCTCGATCTCGTGCTTGATGATGAAAGCGACTTTGCGGAAGCCCGCCCGATAGGCGTCATACAGAGAAAAGTCGATGATGGCGTGACCAAAAGGGTCCACTGCGGTGATCTGCTTGAGACCGCCGAAGCGGCTTCCCATACCGGCGGCCAAAATCACAAGTGTCGGTTCTGTCATGTGCGCCTCCCTCAGCGGCTCAGCGCCGCGCGGCAGTAGTAGTTGAACATCCGTTCCCGGGCCAGGGTGCTGCTGTCCATGTGGCCGGGATAGACCTCAAAGTCACCCTCCAGCAGGCAGAGCCTGCGCAGCGAATCCAGCTCCGCGTACATGTCGCCGCCGGGCAGGTCGGTGCGGCCGCAGCTGCCGCGAAACAGGGTATCGCCGGTAAAAAGGGCGTTTTCACAGCGGAGCGTGACCCCGCCGGGGGTATGACCCGGGGTACCGATCACTTCAAAGTGCAGGCCGGCTACGTCCACCACGTCGCCGTCCTTGTAGTAGACGCCGCCCTCGGGCAGAGTGAAGCGCCCGTTGCCCAGGCGGATATGCCTGGCGTCGTCCAGCTCGTTCATATAGACAGGTGCGCCGGTCTCCCGCCGAACGCCATCCACCGCGCCGATATGGTCCCAATGGGCATGGGTCAGCAGAATGGCCTTGCACTTGAGCTTATTGTCTTCCATGTAGTTGAGAATGGTGTTGGTCTCGTCGCCCGGATCTATGACGACACATTCAAGGGTTTCCTCGTTGGTGACCACGTAGCAGTTGGTCTCCAACTGGCCCACAGGCAGGGTTTTGATCAGCATAGTTACAGCTCCTTTGTATCCAGAATGATGGTGACGGGACCATCGTTGATCGACTCCACAAGCATTTCCGCGCCGAAGGAACCGGTCTCCACACGGAAGCCCTGCTCCCGGCACTTTTCGATGACCAGCTCATACAGAGGGATGGCGGTATCCGGCCGGGCGGCCTTGGAAAAGCCCGGGCGCCGGGATTTGCAGTCGGCAAACAGGGTGAACTGACTGATGATCAGCAGCTCCGCCCCGGCGTCCTTGGGGTTGACGTTCATCTTGCCGTTCTCATCTTCAAAAATCCGCAGGCCGCAGATCTTGTCGGCGATTTTCAGGGCCTCCGCCTCGCCGTCCTCCTGATGAACGCCCAGCAGGACCAGAAAGCCCTTGCCGATGCTGCCCTGGACTTGACCGTCTATGGTGACGGAGGCGGATCTTACACGAGTAAGCACTGCTCTCATAGAAAAGCTCCTTTCGCTTCAGCTGCCGTTGCGGGTGACGCTGGTCACAGCGGGGATCGCCTGCAGGCGGCCCATGATGTAACGCACCTCGGCGGCGTTTTTGACCTCCAGCGTGATCACGGTGAGGGCCAGGTTCCCGCCGGTGTTGCGGGAGGAGAGATTTCGCACCTTGGCGTTGAGGGCGTTGAGCACGGTGGCAATGTCCATGACCAGGCCGGAGCGGTCTTTGGAAGCGATGGTCAGGGTGGTCACGTAGCTGTCGGTGGTCTCCCTCGCCCAGGACACACGAATCCAGCGGCCCTCGTTCTCGGCGTTGGCCAGGCTCTTCTGATAGTTGCTGCAGTCCTTGCGGTGGATGGATACACCCTGCCCGCGGGTGATGAAGCCGATGATATCGTCGCCGGGCACGGGGGTGCAGCAGCGGGAGAACTTGATCAGGCAATTGTCCAGCCCCTCTACCAGGATCCCGTGGACAGCCTTGCCCTCTTTTTTTGCGTTCTGCTCCCGGCGCTCCGCCGCGGCTGCGACCTTATCCAGCGCGGTCTTGCGGTCGGGCTTGGCGTTCTTGATCTCGTCCCGCAGACGGTTGGCCACCCGGCCCACGGTGATGCCGCCGTAGCCGATGGCGGCATACATGTCCTCCGGAGAGGTGTAGGAGAGGCGCTTGAGGATGGGGGCCAGGATCTCCTCGTCCAGCACATCATCCAGGGACAGACCGTTGTGCTTGAGCTCGTCCTCCAGCATTTCCCTGCCGCGGATCACGTTTTCTTCCCGCCGCTCCTTCTTGTACCACTGCTTGATCTTGGTACGGGCGGAACCGCTCTTGACGATGTTCAGCCAGTCACGGCTGGGGCCGGGGGCGGATTTGGAGGTGCGGATCTCCACGATATCGCCGTTTTGCAGCACATAGTCATAGGTGACGATGCGGCCGTTGACTTTTGCGCCCACCATGTGGTTGCCTACGTCGGAATGGATGCTGTAGGCAAAGTCGATGGGGGTTGCGCCCGCCGGCAGGTTGATCACGTCGCCCTTGGGGGAGAACACGAACACCTCATCGGCAAACATATCGATCTTCAGATCGTGGAAAAAGTCCTGCGCGTCGGACTCCTGCTGGGTCTCCAGCAGGCGCCGTACCCAGGCGAACTTGTCCTCGTCGCCGCTGCGTACCGCGTCACCGCCGTCGGACATTTTGTATTTCCAATGAGCCGCGATGCCGTACTCGGCGGTATGGTGCATCTCCCAGGTGCGGATCTGCACCTCAAAGGGGATGCCTTCCGTGCCGATGACGGTGGTATGCACGCTCTGATACATGTTGGGCTTGGGGGTGGAGATATAATCCTTGAAACGGCCCGGCACAGGCTTGAACATGTCGTGGATGATTCCGAGCACATTATAGCAGTCGGGGATGGTGTCTACGATCACACGGAAAGCGCACAGGTCGAAGATGCCGTCGATGTCCAGCTTCTGGGCGTACATCTTCCGGTAAATGCTGTAGACGTGCTTGATGCGGCTGTAAATGGTGGCCTGGATGCCCAGGGCCTCCAGCCGGTCCTGGATCTTCTTCTCCATGCTGGACATAAAGCCCTCCAGCATGGGGAGCTTCTCCTCCAGAGACTTGGTGATCTCCATATAGCCGGCGGGGTCCAGGTACTGCAGGGACAAGTCCTCCAGCTCCCACTTGGCCCGCTGCATGCCCAGACGGTGGGCGATGGGGGCGTAGATCTCCATAGTCTCCAGAGACTTGGCCCGCTGCTTTTCGGTGGTCTGGTAGGCCATGGTCCGCATGTTGTGGAGCCGATCGGCGATCTTGATGAGGATCACGCGGATGTCCTTGGCCATAGCCATGAGCATCTTGCGCAGGTTCTCCATCTGCTCCTCTTCCTTGCTGGTGTACTGGACACGGGTCAGCTTGGTGACGCCTTCCACGATATCCGCCACCGGGACACCGAACTGATGGGCGATATCCGCATGGGTCAGGGTAGTGTCTTCGATCACATCGTGCAGCAGGGCAGCGACGATGGAATCCTCATCCAGACCCAGATCCACCGTGATATCCGCGGCGGCCACACAATGGGTCACATAGGGAGAGCCGTCTTTGCGCAGCTGCCCCGCATGGGCCTGCTTGGCCATCTCATAGGCGGCGCGGATGCGCTCCATATCCACAGGATGCCCCGAAGCGCGCAGCTTTTCCTCCAACTGAGAGAACATAAGATCCGGATCCAGGGGCTTATTCTCTTGTAGCATTTCTTCCTGCATGGCGCACTCCTTATGATCGCGGCATAGAACGCAGAGTCCGGAGAATGTGGGTCGCTTCCAGATCGGCCTTGCCCTGAATCTCAACAGCCTCCGCTCCGAAAATACCGCCATCGGGGCCGGAAAGCAGCCCGGCCTCCAGCAAAGCGATCAGACAAATGCAATAGGTTTCCGGCAGCATACCGTCGGGGCACTGGTCCAGAATGGCCTGCGCATCAGCCCCCATATGGAGCTTGCCCTTGCTCTCCCGCCAGATGCGGACAAAGTCCGCACGGACGGGGCAGGCGTCCGCCGCCGCCCAGAGACAGTCTCCTTGCTGCTCCAGGATGTCCCGGCACAGCGGGGCGGCTTCGTGCTTCCGTGCGGCTACCACCTGCAGCTGCACGGAGATATGACCGCGAAATTCATTGACCTTGGGATGGAAGGCCAGGTCGATCCGGTCACCCTCGTGGATGTCCAGATCTTCGGCGGTATGGGAAAAGAATATCCCCTCAAAGCTGCTTTGTCCCAAGTGGACACGCAGCCGCAGATGGCGTCCGCCGCCCACATTGCAGGCATTGAGGACTTCCACGCCGCTGAGACACAAGATGGGACGGGGATTGCCGTTCCCGTAGGGCTCCAGCAGATCCAGCTCCTGCACGGAATCAATGCTGAGCATGGCCGGATCCCGAATCAGCAGATCACATTGGACTTCCGGCTGGGGCTCGGGCCGGTTGTTCCGATAATAGGCAGACAGCGCCCGACGAAAATCCTCCACCTTGTCCCTGCGAACGTTGAGACCGGCGGCAAGCGCGTGCCCGCCGAAATCGATCAACTGGTCTGAGCAGGCGCCCAGCGCTTCAAAGAGATTGAAATTGCCGTAGCTGCGGCAGGAACCTTTGCCCAGTTCGCCGTTGAGACAGATCATGATGGCGGGTACCGAGAACTGCTCCGCCAGGCGGGAGGCGGCGATACCGATCACGCCCTGATGCCAGTTGTCGCTGGCCAGAACGATGGGCTGATCGGGGACAATGTCCGGCAGGAGCATCTGCGCCTCCTCCCAGATCTCCATTTCGATGTTCTGGCGCTGGCGGTTCAGCTCACACAGCTCTGCCGCCAGGGGAGCGGCCTGCTCCAGACTGGCGCACATGAGCAGATCCAGAGCCTTGCCCGTTTGACCCAGACGGCCGGCGGCATTGAGCCGGGGGGCCAGACCAAAGCCGATGCTGGCGGCGGTAAGCCGCTGGGGATCCAGAGAGGCCTCCTTCAGCATGGCGGCAAAACCCGGTCGGGGCCGCTGGGCCAGCATGGCAAGCCCCCGGCGGACCAGGTAACGGTTTTCCTCTGTCAGGGGCATCACGTCCGCCACGGTGCCCACGGCCACCAGGTCGGCATAGCGGTCCAGCATGGCCTCGCTGCTGCCTTCACAGGCGCAGGCCAATTTCAGCGCCATGCCCACACCGGCCAGCTTGTCGTTGGGATAGCTGTCCCCGGGCTGCTTGCAGTCGACGACCGAGACCGCATCGGGCAGGCCGTCGTTTTTGCATTCATGATGATCGGTGACGATCATATCCAGACCCAGAGAGCGGGCATAGTCGGCCTCCGCCACGGCGGTGATGCCGCAGTCCACGGTGATCACCAGGCTGACGCCCTGAGCCTTCAGCGCGTCCAGCGCGGCGCAGTTGAGCCCGTAGCCCTCCTCGCTCCGGTCAGGGATATAGGGGAGACAATGCAGACCCTTGCTGCGCAGGTAATCCGTCAGGAGACAGGTGGAGGTGATGCCGTCTACGTCATAGTCGCCGTAGACAGCCACGGTCTCTCCATGGTCGATGGCCATGCGGACCCGGGCGACGGCGGTATCCATCCCCAGGATCAGAAAGGGGTCATGGAGGCATTCCATACCGCCCTCGATCAGCCCGTGGGCCTCCGATGCGGTGCGGATGCCGCGCAGGGCCAGGACAGCAGAAAGCAGCGGCCCGTAGCCCGCCTGCAGCAGCGCCGCCGGAATCTCCGGCCTGGCATATGGAATTTTCCATTCCTTTTTGTCCATGCCCACACCCAAAAACAATTAATAATTTATATTACCAGAATTCGACGTGTTATTCAATAGCGACAGGCATATTTCAAGCCTTTTTGCGCTTATTTGCTGTAATCCTCCAGCCGCCGGATGCTGCCGCTGAGAACCTCCGCGTGCTCCACATGATCCAGCGCCTCTTCCGGCGTGACGCAGAAGCCGAACAGACGCAGGCAGTTGCGGCTCATAAAACCGCCGTCCGCCGCCGTGTAAAGCATGGCCAGCATCGCGTCATAATAGCGCAGCGTGTTGAGCACGGCAATGGGCTTGCCGTGACGGCCCAGCTGCTTCAGAGTCAGCGTTTCAAAAAATTCTTCCAGCGTGCCGATCCCGCCGGGGAGGACGATGAAGGCGTCGCTCTGCTCCTCCATGAGCTGCTTGCGTTCCCGCATGGTTTCGGTAAAGAGAAAGCGGGTGCAGCCGGGGAAGAGGATGCCCGGCTCGTCAAAGAAGCGGGGCGCGATGCCGGTGATCTCACCGCCGTGCCGGGCGGCGCCTTCCGCGCATGCGCCCATCAGGCCGCTCTGCCCGCCGCCGAAAACCAGGCTGTGTCCGCCTATGGCGAGCAGCTCGCCCAGCTTATGTGCCGCTTCGAAATATTCCGCTGCCAGCTCGCTGCCGGAAGCCCCAAAAACGCAGATCCGCATAGGTATCCCTCGTTCATCTACTTTATATTATATTTATTATAGCATTCTCTCTCATTTTTGAAAACCCCAACTTGACCGGAAATGGGGTTTGCGCTATAGTAGGAAACTGGATCGGAGGGAGCCCATGAAGAGATTTATCCCGATTCTGCTGACGCTTTCGGTATGCCTGGCCCTGTGCGGCTGCGGCGGCGCGGCGGCAGAACCTGAAAAGACAAGTGACAAATTGCAGATCGTGGCGACGGTATTCCCCGCCTATGATTTCTCCCGGCAGATCGCGGGAGAGCGGGCGGCGGTGACCCTGCTGATCCCGCCCGGCGCGGAAGTGCACAGCTTTGAACCTACGGCCAAAGACATGGTGCGCATACAAAACGCGGATCTGCTCGTCTGCAACGGCGGCGAGTCCGAGGAATGGCTGGAGCAGCTGCTGGAAGGGCAGGAGGCCCCGCTGCATATACTCCGCATGCTGGACTGTGTGGACGCCCTGGAGGAAGAAGCGGTCGAGGGAATGCAGGAAGTGGATGAGGATGCGGAGGAAGAGGGCCCGGAGTATGACGAGCATGTCTGGACCTCTCCAGTCAACGCCCGGAGCATCTGCCGCGCCTTGGCTGAAAGTCTGAGCCAGGTGGACCCGGAAGGGGCAGGTATGTATCAGGCCAACTGTGACGCCTACTGCGCGAAGCTCCAGATTTTGGACGAGGCCTTTCGCCAGGTGGTGGATGGCGCCGCCCGGCACACCGTGATCTTTGCCGACCGCTTCCCGGCGCGCTATTTCGTGGAGGAATACGGCTTGGATTACTATGCGGCCTTTCCCGGCTGTGCGGAGGACACGGAACCCGCCGCCGGGACCGTGGCGTTTCTGATCGACAAGCTGCGCGAGGAGCAGATTCCTGCCGTTTTTTATATCGAGTTTTCCAATGAAAAAATGGCGGATATCATCTGTGAGGACACCGGCTGCAAGAAGCTGCTGTTCCACTCCTGCCACAGCATCAGCGCGGACGATCTGAAGGCGGGGGTCGGTTATCTGGAACTGATGCAGAACAATGTGACGACACTCGGGGAGGCTTTGCGCTGATGGCGATCCTGGAATGTAAAGATCTGTGCCTCGCCTATGACGGGAGGATGGTGCTGGAAGGCGTCAACTTTTCCCTCCAGGCGGGGAACTACCTGTGCGTGGTGGGGGAGAACGGCTCCGGCAAATCCACACTTATCAAGGGCCTCCTGGGCCTGAAGGCGCCGGACAGCGGCAGCATCCTCTATGGGGAAGGGCTCAAGAGCACGGAGATCGGCTATCTGCCCCAGCAGACCCAGCTGCAGCGGGATTTTCCCGCCAGCGTGGGTGAGGTGGTGCTCTCCGGCTGTCTCAATTCCCTGGGCGGCAGGCTGCACTACAATGCGGCGGACAAGGCCCTGGCCCGTATGAATATGGAGCGCATGGGTATTGAGGACCTGGCAAAGCAAAGCTACCAGGCGCTCTCCGGCGGGCAGCAGCAGCGGGTACTGCTGGCGCGGGCTCTCTGCGCCACCAAAAAGATGCTGCTGCTGGACGAGCCGGTCACCGGTCTGGACCCCATTGCCACCGGGGAGATGTACAATCTCATCAAGCTGGTGAACCTCTGTGACGATATCACTGTCATTATGGTGTCCCACGATATCCATGAGGCGGTCCGCTATGCCACGCACATCCTGCATCTGGGACAGCGGCAGCTGTTTTTCGGCACGGCGGCGGAATACCGCGAGAGCGACCTGGCCCGGCGCTTTTTGGGAGGGAATCGGATATGACGGAAATCCTGCATATGCTTTCCTACCATTTCATGCAGCGGGCGCTGATCGTAGGCGTGCTGGTCAGTCTCTGCGCCGCGCTGCTGGGCGTGTCTCTGGTGCTCAAGCGCTACTCCATGATCGGCGACGGCCTGTCCCATGTGGGCTTCGGCGCCCTGGCCATCGCCTCGGCGCTGCATCTGGCTCCGCTGGCGGTGGCGGTCCCGGTGGTGGTCGTGACGGCGGTACTGCTGCTGCGCCTCAGCGAGAGCAGCCGCGTCAAGGGGGACGCCGCCATCGCGCTGATCTCCAGCAGCGCCCTGGCCATCGGCGTGATCAGCGTGTCCGTGACCACGGGCATGAACACCGAGGTCTCCAACTACATGTTCGGCAGCATCCTGTCCCTCAGCCGCTCCGACGCTGTGCTGAGCGTGCTGCTGTCCATCGCGGTGCTGGTGCTGTTCATCCTGTTTTATCCCCGGCTTTTCGCGGTGACCTTTGATGAGAGCTTTGCCCGGGCCACCGGGACCAGGGCCGGTTCCTACAACATGCTGCTGGCGGTGCTCACGGCCATTACCGTGGTGCTGGGCATGCGCATGATGGGCGCGCTGCTGATCTCCAGCCTGATCATTTTCCCGGCGCTGTCCGCAATGCGGGTGTGCAGAAGCTTTCGCGCCGTCATCCTGTGCGCGGCGGCGATCTCTGTGCTGTGCTTCCTTGTCGGGGCGGTGGCCTCCTATTTCCTGGAGACGCCCACGGGCGCCAGCATCGTGGTGGCGAACCTCCTGTGCTTTGCCGGTTTTTCCCTTGCAGGAATGAAAAAATGAATTGCCGACTTGCCCCGAATATGCATTTTTGACGTGCATATTCGGGGCAAAACGAATATTAAAGAAAAATATTCGTATATTTTTGCAAAATGCTGTTGACATATACGGCCTGCGGTGCTATTATCACAATCGTCCACCGGACAATTTATGGATTATGACGAAATGTGAGGAATAACAAAATGAAAAAGATTGTATGTATCGCTCTTGCGCTGGTCATGGTTTTGGCCCTGGCCGCGTGCGGCAGCAGCGCCAGCACCGCCAGTGCTCCGACTGCCAAAGAGAAGCTGGTTCTGGGCACTTCTGCTGACTATCCCCCCTTTGAATTCCAGTACCCGGATAAAGACGGCAACTTGGTCTACGGCGGCATTGACATCTCCGTTGGCCAGTATATAGCCGATTACACGGGCAAGGAGCTGCAGGTGGAAAACATGGGCTTTGACTATCTGCTGGCCAGCCTGCAGAAGGGCGACTTTGATGTTGTTCTTGCTGCGATCGAAGAAACAGAGGATCGTTTGGTAAGCGCAGACTTTTCTGATCCCTATTACATTGATGTTCCTGCAAAGGTTTTGGTTCGCGCGTCTGAAGCTGACCAGTATACTTCTTTTGATTCTTTCGCAGGAAAATCGGTCGGTGCACAGACCGCCACAACGAAAGAAGATATCGTGAAGGATAAACTTACGGGTGCGAATCTCGTGTCCCTGCAGGTTGTTACAGACCTTGTTAACCAGCTGGTAAACAATAAAATTGATGCCATCGTTTTGGATGGTGGTGTGGCTGAGCAGTATGCGGCAAGCAATTCCGATATTGTGATTGCGGACATTGAGTTTGAAGCGGCTGAGCCGTATCGGGTTGCTGTTGCCAAGGGGGACCCCAAGGGACTGCTTCCAGGCATCAATGAAGCGATTGCTGAGATGCTGGAGAAAGACATGGTTTCCCAGTTCTATGCGGATGCTAAGGC
>Ga0310695_10007485_pt1 | contig 17396 bp, 17 predicted proteins | sample RumenRJG_04DNA_FD_203882 | JGI IMG/M metagenome (GOLD analysis project Ga0310695, IMG submission 203882) | Bovine rumen microbial communities from Lethbridge, Alberta, Canada - RJG_04 (v2) (version 2) | ecosystem: Host-associated > Mammals > Digestive system > Stomach > Rumen | place: Canada...
GATACAAATGGATATGAAGCCAAAGGCTTGAACAATGCCAACCATAGTTTAAACAAACTTTATATTGCTTTAGAAACGGCAACCTACATCTGAAGTATATCAGAATTGTGAATTCCAATTTATCGGTACGTCTTTTCACAGCATACGCGGTTGATTTACCTTTGCATTAAGTAAATCAACCGCTATTCTTATGATACTGACGATAAATGGAAAACAGGCAGCGCTGAAGAAGGGGTCTTCGATAGAGTATGTATCGGAGAACCGCATCTTCACCGATGCCGATGACTACAGCATGGAGATTGAACTGCCCCTGGCAGACTGTCCGCAGAACCTCGACATCTTCGGCATGATCACCCGCAAGGACGTGGACACAACACGGTGACCGGCGACAAAGGCATTAAACAGGCGCAGGACGAGTACCAGCGCCTCATGAATAATAAATCACCGAAATCTAAGAGAAAATGATGTGTTTAGCGAAATATTCGCTACCTTTGCTTTGATTAATACAGACAAAGATGGATAAACAAAGTTTCATTCAAGCTAAAAAATCTTTCCCGTTGCAACAAGAACTCGCTGAATTTTCTGCAGTTGAAGAAGAAAGAAGAAAGTTTGTTGACTATTTTACTTTAGAGAAAATAGCCAATATGACTCTTGATGAATACGTGTACGGTAAGGGAATTACAAAGAACAATTTTTGTTATGGTATTGAGCGAACTCTAAAGATGTTGGGAAATATTCAAGGTTCTCGTTCCCCAAAATTCGGTGTTTACTACAATAAAGAAAACCAAACTTATGAGCACACAAAAAAGTTTGGAAGAAATTATTTAGAAGCATTTGATAATGTCAAGAATGCAATCTTGGATTTATTGGATGCTGGCATTATTCAAGACCTTCGTGATATCGCGAGAAACCCTCTTGCTCCAATAATAAAGGGTAAGATTCTTTCTGTTTATTATCCAGAGATTTATCTGAATATTTTCTCTGAAGAACATGTTGACCACTACCTTAAAGCTTTCGATTTATGGGATGAAAATCTATCAAAAGCAGATGTGGCCTACAAACGAATGGTCCTTGTTGACTTCAAGTACAATGACCCGGATATGCATTCTTGGCCTATGAATATGTTTGCTGTATTCTTATGGAAATACTGGCCTAAACCTCCACAAACGGATAAATTTTATACGAATCTCCATAATAAAAAGGATCAACTAGAATCGGATAAAACATTAATTCGAAAGGGTAATTTTGGCTATGGTGGAGAAGGTGATCTACATAAGGGTTTAAAAGAGTATATTTACAATAATCCATGGATTATTGGAATACATTCTTTTAAGCAGAGAGAGATGGAACACATTCTGTTGTCGGGAGACAGGCTTGATGTGTGGTTTGAATTAGCTGATGGTAGTGAAATTGCAGTTGAAGTAAAGTCTGAAATTTCATCTTCAGCTGATGTTCTCAGAGGTCTTTTTCAGTGCGTGAAATACCAAGCCATTATGGATGCAGAGAATCTAATTGATGGAATAACCCATAATAATCACGTGATTCTTGTTTTAGGGGGTAGTTTGTCTGAAACTAATGCAGGGATTAGGGGAAAATTTGGTATAGAGGTTTACGAGAATATTAAACCGTAATAATCTGCCGTCTTTTCAAGATCTAATCGGCTGGCTTACCTTTGTGTAAACCAACCGATTTTCTTATGATACTGACGATAAACGGAAAACAGGCAGCACTGAAGAAGGGGTCTTCGATAGAGTATGTTTGGATAAATTTGGCGGCGCCTCAGCAAAGTTAAAGTATGCTTTACTTTGCATTCGGCTTGCACAAATTTTCGGAAAACCGCATCTTCACCGATGCCGACGACTACAGCATGGAGATTGAACTGCCCCTGGCAGACTGTCCGCAGAACCTTGACATCTTCGGGATGATCACCCGCAAGGACGTGGACACTGGTGACATCTTCTTCGATGCGGTGCTGCAGGACACCAACTTTATTAATAGTGCAAGGTGAAGGCAGTGCCAAGTTTACTTGAGCAATGCTTTTTCTAATAAGTATAAGATTCATGGAAAAAGATTCATGGGAAAAACAAGCAGGCGACAATTATTATTTACTTTGATGTAACATTTTGGGGTTGTATTGCGTCATTATGAGTAAAGGGCAAGACAAAGTGCACTTGTTAAGCCCTAAATGATAACAGTAATAACACGATAGACAAATGAAAAAGATTTTAGTTTTAGCGGTTGTGGCTCTGACATTTGCCACGGGTTTATGCAGGAGTATTGACGATGTGTTCAATGCGTTCCCCGAGGCCGACAATGTTCAACTGGTAAATATGCCTGGCTTGTTGGACATGATTCAATCCAAGTTGGATGCTAAATCAAAAGAGAAAAATGGTGCGAAGAGCATCATCGAGAGCGTGAAAATTCTCATCATAGAGGATGCGACCGACCAGCAGAAGGGCATTGCCCGCCAAATCCTTGACGAGGGCGTCGATGACTTGGAGGAGATGGTGGCTGTCAACGACGGTGAAGAGGACGTGACCATTTTATCTCAACAGCAGGGTGACCATATCGCCCAGATGCTCATCATTGTTTTCGACAACGAAGAGAATGAGGTCGGAGTAGTGCATCTGAAGGGTGTGCTGCGGGCTGATGATTTGGAGAATATGGGCATGTTCAACTAATCTGTAGTGCCATCATCACAGGATGAACGCCAGCGAGTTCAAACAGCGCTTCCTGCCTCTGAATGCCCGGCTTTATAAAGCGGCATATCTGCTGTTGGGCAATGAGGATGATGCTAAAGACTTGGTACAGGATGCCTATCTCAAACTTTGGGACAAGCGCGACTCGCTCAACAACATCTACAACGATCAGGGTTACTGCATGAGGGTGGTGCGTAATATGTGCCTGGACCGACTCAGAACAGCGCCGCCCGACATTGTGGACAAGCCACCCGAAGAACTCCCGATACTCAGTGAGGATGACACCTCAAGCGGCATTGAACTGAACGACACGGCACGACTGATCAAACAATGCATCGCACGCCTACCGGCACAGCAACAAAAGGTGATCAGACTGCGTGAACTTGGAGAATGCTCGATGCAGGAAATAATGGAGGCCACCGGCCTGAGTGCAGAGAATGTGAGAGTACTGCTCAGCAGAGCAAGAAAAGCGTTAAGGAATCAACTTCAAACAATCCTTTCAACATGAACAAGAACCAAATAGACCAATTGCTTCAAAAGTTCTATGACGGCGAGACCTCCCCCGAAGAGGAGCAGTTGCTTCGCACGGCTTTGAACGATGACGGCATTGACTCCTTGCTCCTGAAAGGTCTGGATGAAGTGCGCCACGAGACGCCCGTGGTGCCTGCCGATTTAGAGCAAACGCTCAGCGACAGTATCGACCGCTGGCAAGAGGAGGAAACGCGTGAGAAAGTCATTCCCGCGACATGGAAACGGCGCGCTTTCTGGACTGCTATTGCTGCATGTGTTGCCGCGATTGTTACTTTGGGATGGTGGCTCTCACACGGTGAAACACAGTTTGGACCCCAAGCCCCTGTTATGGCAGATAATTCGGACAAAAGCAGCGTGGCACCATCGACCCATGACGAAGCCGCCGTAATCGTGGTTGATGAGGTAGGCGAAGCGTCTCGGTCCCAGGTCGCCCGTGCTGCCAAGCCGGTGAAGTCTGTTAAACGGCATAAAGCCGTTCATCTCGCTCAAGCCGATGTCAAAGCCGATATAGAGCCGGAAATCTCGGAAGCCGACGAGGAAGAAGCCTTGATGGCACTGGTGAAGTTCTCCACGGTAATCAATAAGGGGTTCAATCAACTGGACGAGGCCGGTGAGAAGATCGAAGATGTTAATCACACGATAAATCAACACTTAACAATAAACTGATTATGAAAAGGTTCATTTCAATACTAGTACTGTTGGCTACCATGAGTTTTGTGGCCAGTGCGCAGCCGTCGTTCGCTAAGCAGTTCAAGGGCAAGCCGGGTTACTCTTGCGTGACACTCTCCAAGGCAGCGCTGCGCATGATGCCATTGCAGGACAAGATGGGGGTAAATGTCGGCTCAGTGGCCGATAAACTGGACAGGTTGGAGATAGTGAATGCGAATACACCCCAAGCGTCTAAAAACCTGAGGAGCGTCTGCGAGCAGTGGATCGAGGCGGATGGGTTTGAAGATTTTATCGATGTTGACGAGGAGGGAGAGCAAGCCTCAATCTTCATCAAGACAGGCGATGAGCAGAACGTCTTTCTGATGCTTGCTGTTGAAGACGGGGAAACGGCTGTCATCATCCTCTACGGCACAATGACTGTCGAGGAGATGCGCGGAATCGTCAAATAACCACAAAGTAATCCATTAAAAAGCCGGTAAGGCTTCTTCAGCCGAGGGTGGTCAATACCGCCCTCGGCTGTTTTGTCTGTAAGACAACAAGGGCATCCGCCCTACTTTATAAAACAACCCTGAATGGTCTGAATTCTCTGAAGGCATCCGCACCCTCGAAAATGAAAGACAACTTGAACAACTCTTACAACTATTATTTTTCTGTTGTGATGGTTGTTCGAGTTGTTTTTCATCAGTGATGCGCACCGTATTGTTTGTGCTCGTTGTGTTTCTTGTTTTCCGATTAAAATAATTGCCGCAGGGGACCTCACGGCGACCTGCGGCAATGCTTATGAAAAATAAATACTTACTTACTTCTTGACGGGAGCCTCCTCGAGGGCCTTGACGAGCAGTTTCCAGAAGGGCTCGGCTGCGGGGATGTAGGCACGCTCGATGGTGGTGTGCGGGCTGCGCAGCGTGGGACCGAAACTAACGACGTCCATGTGGGGGTACTTGCCCAGGATGATGGAGCACTCCAGACCGGCGTGGTCCACCTGGATGATGCCGTCCTCCTTGAACAGTTTCTTGTACAGGTCGAGCAGCATGTGCAGGGCCTCGCTGTCGGGGTTGGGATCCCAGCCGATGTAGTCACCGCCGGTCTCTACCTTGAAGCCGCCGAGGTGGAAGCAGGTCATCAGCATCTTGACGATGTATTCCTTCATGTCCTCGCGGGCCGAGCGGGCCAGAATCTTAACAGCGGCCTTGCCGTCCTCGATGTCGATGATGGCGAGGTTGCTCGAGGTCTCTACCACGTTGGGGTAGGCGGGGATGAAGCGCACGACGCCGTCATGGCAGGCGTACAGGGTACGCAGGATAGTCGTCTGGTCGTCGAGAGCCATCTTCATCTTGGGACGGTCGATGGCCTTCAGGGTCAGGTCCACGTTGTCCTCGATGAGTTTGAACTCGCTCTCGAACTGGGCCTTCATCGTCTTGACGAGTTTCTTCAGACCCTTCAGGTTGTCCTCAGGCACAACAATCACGGTCTCGGCCTTGAACGGAATGGCATTGCGCATGTTGCCGCCATGCCAACTTACCAGGCGGGCCTTGTGGTCCACGATGGCGAGTTGCAGCAGGCGAGCCATCAGTTTGTTGGCGTTGGCGCGGCCCTCGTGGATCTCGAGTCCGCTGTGTCCGCCCTTCAGGCCCTTGAGGGTGATGCGCACTGCTGTGTCGCCGGCAGCGGTCTTCACCTCATTGTATTTGCGCGTGCAGGTAACGTCGATACCACCGGCGCTACCGATGACGAACTTGCCCCAGGTCTCGCTGTCGAGGTTGAACAGGATGTCGCCCTTCATCTGGCCCTTGGGCAGGTCGTTGGCGCCATACATGCCCGTCTCCTCGTCCTTGGTGATGAGGCCCTCGATGGGACCATGCTTGAGGGTGTTGTCCTCCATGACTGCCATGATGGCTGCCACGCCCAGACCGTCGTCAGCACCCAGCGTGGTGCCGCGGGCCTTGATCCACTCGCCGTCGATGTAGGGCTCGATGGGATCCTTCTCGAAGTCGTGCTTCGATTCGGGCGTCTTCTGGGGCACCATGTCCATGTGTGCCTGCATGGTGATGCACTTGCGGTTCTCCATACCGGGAGTAGCGGGTTTGCGCATCACGATGTTGCCGGCGGGATCCTGGAAGGCCTCCACGCCCACCTTCTTGGCGAAGTCGAGCAGGTACTGCTGGATTTTCTCAACATGTCCCGAGGGACGGGGAATCTGCGTCAGCGCATAGAAGTTGCGCCAGATGCACGTCGGTTTCAGTTTTTCAATTTCGTTCATTGTCTTGATTCAGTTGTTAATGAATTATAGGTTGTAAAAAATTGATTTATCTGTCTTAGCAGTAGGCAAAGATAAGCCATTTCCATCACCGTGCCAAATAAATCGGTTAAAAACTATTGACAAACAACTCCTTTGGGCATTTATGCGGCATTACTCAACTTTTTTATTACCTTTGCAATCATGATACAGGATCGACGGGTCGTGTGTCATGAGTTTCAATGGACATTGTTTAACAAGATTTCAGTATATATTGTCATGAGAAAGTTTATCACCACGGTGTTTGTTGCCGTTATCTGTATGCTGCCGGGCATGACCACGGTGGCCCAATCCCAACCCACACAGGGTAATAATGAGATTATTCTGCACGCTTGGTCGTGGTCTTTCAACACCATCAAGGAGCATCTGCAGGAGATCAAGGATGCGGGCTACACGATTGTGCAGACGTCGCCCATCAACGAGTGCGTCGTGGGTGAAGATGGCGGCCGCCAGTTGTTCGGTCACGGCAAGTGGTATTACCACTATCAGCCGACCGACTGGACCATCGGCAACTACCAGTTGGGCACGCGCGACGAGTTCAAAGCGATGTGCGACGAGGCCACCCGCCTGGGCCTGCGCGTCATCGTGGATGTGCTGCCCAACCACACGGTCATCGACCGCTCACAGATCAATGCGCGCCTCGACAGCGCCGTGAATGGTCGCGAGAACCTGTTCCACGCCAACGGCCTGTGGCCCATCAAGGACTACAGCGACCGCTATCAGTGTACGACAGGTGAGATGGGTACCCTGCCCGACGTGAACACCGAGAACCCCGACTTCCAGTATTACTATATGCAGTTTGTCAACGACGTGTTGGCCTGCGGCGCCCGCGGCTTCCGCTACGACACGGCCAAGCACATCGGCCTGCCGGGCGAGATGCGCGACCCCAAGTCGCCCGAGAACGATTTCTGGGATGTCGCCATGGGCCGCAAGGCCGTGAAGGGACTAATGTTGGCCTTGCCTCGCGAAGAGTTGTTCATCTATGGCGAGGTGCTGCAGGACCGCAATGTGCCCGAGCAGGGCTATGCCGAATATATGGACTTGACGGCCAGCAACTATGGTTGGGTGCTGCGTAACGTGCTCAACAAGCATGATGCCCGCGCCGACAACCTGCTCACCTGGCACCACTCGGTAGATCCCGCCCACCTGGTGACCTGGGTGGAGTCGCATGACACCTATTGCAACGACCACGCTTCGGCCGGCATGAGCGACGAACTCATCCGCCTGGGATGGGTCTTCCTAACCGCCCGCAAGTATGGCACGCCGCTGTTCTACTCCCGCCCTCACGGCAGCACCCGCGAGAACTACTGGGGTGACAACGAAATCGGCAAGGTGGGTAATGACGAGTTCAAGCACCCCGTGGTGAAGGCCGTCAACGAGTTCCGCCACCGCAACATCAACCAGCCCGAGAACATCGTCTACAGCGACAACGGCAAGCAGATCATCGTCGAGCGCGGCAGCAAGGCCGCCGTGGTCATCAACCTCGACGAGCAGCCCGCACAGGTGGCTATTCCCGTCACCTTGAGCAACGGCAAGTACCGCGACGCCGTGACCAAGCAACGCCTGCAGGTCAAGAAAGGCGTCCTCAAGGCCACCCTCGCCCCGATGACCGCCTACGTTATCTACAAATAACGGCTGCTCTGGGTTTAGAAGACAAGAAAGACAAGAAGGACAACGAATAAAGAATTGTCCTTCTTGTTTTTTTTTGTCGTATAATACTGAATCCTACAATTCCAAAGGGAACTCGACGGGGTGGCGACGCTGGTAGCGGGTCCAGAAGGCGGTGCGGGCCTGCATGGTGAGCCTGACGGCTTCATCTTCGTCAAAGCCGCGCGCCTTGGCATAACTGCGGGCGATGAGTTCGATGAAGCGCTTGGGTCCCCACAGGCGGCACAGGGCGGCGCAGCCGTCCTCCATATTGACCTTGCCGAAGCGCATGCGGTTGATGTCCACCACGGTGAAATGGTAGCCCTCGTCATCCTTGTCCCACAGGATGTTGCCCGGAGAATAGTCCAGATGCAGCACTTCGCGGTCGTGCATCATGGCGGTGAAACGGCCCAGGGCGTCGGCCATCTCCTCGTAGGTGCCCTCACTGGCATCACCGAACTCGTAGAGCATGTGACGCAGCGGCGACTGCACACTGATGAAGTAACTCAGGCCCAACAGACCGCATCGGCGTTGCTCAATGTAGGCGATGGGCTCGGGTGTGTCGATGCCGCGCTCAAGAAGGCGAGTGGGGTAGAGGAAGGCGCGCAGCCCCTTGGGCTTGCGGATGCCTAAAGAATACACCACACGATTGACGGCATGGGTGACACAGTAACGCTTGGCGTTGACCAGCGTACCGTCGGGGGCCTCGATGACCCTCAACTGGTTGCGCTTGTCATAGATGACCTCACCCAGGTGCTCGAAGTCCTCGGGCAACCGTTCCAGCCACTTTTCAAGATGCTGATATTTCTTGTTGATGAGCACTCTTCTTTTTACGCTTTAGCACCGAGCATGCGGAGCACCGTGGACAACTTGTCGACATGGTCACCCCGCACGATGACGTGGTGGTTGCCGATGCTACGCTCCAGGAAGTAGTCCAGGGGCTCGTCGAGGCGCAGGTGCAACTGGGTGCGGCACATGTTGGGGTTGGTGGTGCACTGCTGCAGACGTGCGCGGCTGATGAAGTAACGCTCCATCCCCTTGCCGCCGCACTTGACCACGGTCATGTCCATCGGGTCGAAGACACCCTCGACGGCGACGCCGCTCAGCGACTCGTAGTGGTCGCGCACGATGTAGCGGTCGGTCATCGCGGGAGCGATGGTGCAGTGGGCAAATACCATCTCGTGGGCGGCATTGTCCAGAATTTTGGACGGGTTGGCCATGAAGGTCATTTGGCCCGTTGCGGCCTGTACGGCAAGCATGGTGAGCAGCGTCTGCTCGTCACCCTCGCAGCCGGCAGGGATACCCTCCTGGTTGAGCAATGCCAGCGCCACGCAACCTGTGGTGCGGGTCGTGGGAATCAGGTCAAAGCAGTTGAGGGTGAAGGCATTGAGGCGGTAACGCTCCACGATGCCCTTGACCGAGCGGTAGAGGCGCATCGCCTTGACCACCTCGTCGCGCGAGGGCTCTTTCACACCCACGGCCTTGGTGATGAACTCGTCGGTGATGGCCTGCACCTCGTCGTCGGTAACGGCCTCGTAGCCCTTGACCACCTCGTCGAGGGGCACATCCACCATCTCGAGGCCCCAGCGCTCATGCAGGGCCTCATAGTCCACGCCACTGGCGATAAGCCATCCCGATGGGTGACCGATAACGCCCACACGCTTGCCCTGTAATTGGGCGATGGTATCGTAGGCAACGGCATAATCGTCGATGCCCTGCATGATGAAATCTGTGGGGCCGTGCAGCACGCGTCCGTTGCGGCCCGTCTGGCGCATCCACGACAGGATTTCGAGCGAGGCGGCCAGCGAATTTTTCAGGCCGTCGGCAATGAGCACGACATAGGGCGGGAGGCGGTCGATGTTGGCCTTGACCATCTCTTCCACGCCACCGCTGCCCACGAGCACCATCGTGGCGCCCTCGGGCAAAGTGCCTTCCAACTCCTCGGGAAAGATGTAGCGCACGTCATATTTCTCACCGATGGCATCGAGCAGTTCGTGATGGTCGGTGAAAATCGACTCGCGGCTGGCCAGCGAGGATGCGAATGTGATCAGATTCAGTTTCATCATGTCTAATGTCTAATGTCTAATGAGATGTTTAGAATTTATAGCGTATGCCGGCCAAGGCAATACCCTGCTCACCGACACCAAACTCGGCGAAACCGCGCACATGATTGTTGCCGGCCTCAACACCAATGAGTGATACCTGGAAGTTGAACATCAGGTCTCTTGCCGTTGTGTTGTCTTCGAATTTTTTACCGTTTTCGTCATAGTCCTCAAAATCGAAATAGGCATATGTTACACCCGCTGCCAACTTGGAGTACATTCCCCAGTGATTCTTGCGCAGCCAGTTGAACTTCACCGACGGCATGAAAGAAAAGTACGATTTGGTGTGATGAGAAGTCTTGATTTTGTTCTCAAAAGCATCCTCATTGTTGGTGGTAAACACGGCAACGGCACCCACGCCAATCAGCGGACTGGTGTGATAATAGTATTCAAGTGAGATGGGGCCAAAGAATTTGTTGTTATCATGGGTCTCGCCGAAGATGTCAGCAATGACATCGGTATAAATGTCAACCCATACCGAATTGGGCACAGCACCATAGGTGATGCCGACCTCGTGACGGGTTTCCATCTCGTCTTGGGCCTGGGCAGGAAAACATGCAACAACACTGACGGCCAATGCGGCCAATAAAAACTTAATCTTCATATTTCTTAATTATGATAGGTTTAGTTTGGAAATGAATTCGGCTGCAAAAGTAATAAATACTTTGCAGTTGGCAACGGCCACAACACCGTTTTGTGGTTGTTCCATTGCCCTCAGGGGCCGCAAGTACCCAATTTAGAGGCATTCTGTTTCACACAGGGCCTTTGTCATATCGTTGAGGGCAAGGCATTCCAGTCGGGTGAGCGCTTGGGTCGCTGAGCGGTCTTCCCAAGGTGCAAGGATAAGCAGGCGGCCTTGGGAACAGGCTTCGATAAATTCACCGCCGGGCTTGGTGAACGGGGTGAAACTCGAGGACGACAGGAAGATGAGCGGCAGGTCGGCATCCAGAGCGGCTCTCATGACCGCTTTTTCTCCCGGACTGATTGAGGGGGATACCAGCACGGCCCCATTGCGGGCCTCCTCAAGGTAGTGTTCGACCAGCGAGTCGATTTCTTGTTCGTTCAAGCGACGCGAGCATTGCACTTGGCGTTTCACGGGATGGTTGAGCAGGAAGCGGTTGCCGATGGCTGCATAATTCTGGCCTGCGACATTCAATCCGAACTGCACTCTGAACAGGTCGGGATGCTCACGTTTGGCCAACAGACGGCGCGGGTTGTCGGCCAGGTAGTTGAGCCAGCGGTCGAGTTGGCCTTCCCGGAGCAGGAGCCGGTCATTATATCCGCTGGCGAACAGCAGGCCGTGCTCCCGATCGTAACTTGAGCGTGGGGGATGAGGCCGTGCGGATGGTTGCTGCACTGCCACAACAGGCGGGACATCAACCCCCAGCACGATGCGGCGGAAATCCTTGTTGCAGCCGGCTTTGAAGCCTGCTATGGCCTGCCCCAGGTGTTTGTCCATCTTTTCTTTCACGAAGAGGATGCCGTGCAGGTGGTCAGGCATCATCTGCATGGCAAGGACTTGGATTTCGGGGTGTCGGTCCGCTATCGCATAGAAGTTGCGTTGTATTGCCGTCCCCAGTTCGTTCAATATTATGCGGGGCTCGTCGTTGCTGCCTTTTGGGGCATCGCTTCTCCCCGCCAGCGCCCCGAATAATGGCCGTCGCCCCTCGGTGACCAGGGTGATGAGATAGATGCAGCGCCCTTGATAGTCATGGTCGATGCAGCGGCGATGCATCGATGGCTTGCGCTCGCCAGCGAATGCCCGCTGCTTCTCAAAGGTGGCTCTATCCATTTTATCTCTCGGGTCTTGTGTCGTGTGTGTTGTGGCATTGCCACAACATACGGGACGGGTTACTGGTCTTGGTCTTCTTGCTGGGGGTTGAGGGCAGCCTCGACGTCGGCAAGGGCGGCGGCAGCGGCGTTCTGGTACTGGTCCAGGGTGCGGGACTTGCGGATGGCCTTGAACAACTTGTGGGCTGTGCCGGGCAGGAAGGTCTGCCAGATGTCCTGCAGGTGACGCACGAGTTGGGCTTCTCCGCCGTTGAGTTGCTCGGTGTAGCCGTCGACGAGCAGGTCATGGAAGCGGCGATAGTCGGCTGGGGTGGCGCCGGGGGCCAGCATGCCGGGGTTGGCGGCAAGGCCGCTGCCCACCATCACGGCGGCGAGGGTGGGGTAGCGCTGGATGGTATTTTCGATGTCCTCGACGGTGCGCAGGCTGCCGTTGTAGATGACGGGCCAGGGCGATGCGGCCAGCAGGGCCTCAAACTGCCCGACGTCCAAGTCGCCCTTGTACTGCTGCTTGCCCGTGCGGGGATGCACGGCGATGTTCACGGGCTTGATGATGTCCATCAGGGGCAGGATGTCGCGCCACTGGTCGTTGCGGTCCCATCCCAGCCGCATCTTGGCGCTCCACTGTACGCCGTCGACGGTGGAGAGGGCCTGGAAGAGCGTCTCGGCCAGGTCGGGATAGGCGAGCATGCCCGAGCCCTTGCGGTGCAGGGCGATGGGCGGGAACGGGCAGCCCAGGTTGATGTCGATGCGGGTGTAGCCCATCTGCTTGAGGGCATCGACCATCATCAGGGCATGGTCGGGCTGGCAGGCGAGAATCTGGGGGATGAGCGTGGTGCCCGTGTTGCGCTCGGGGTCCACGTCGCGCAGGTCCTTGCGCCTGACCTCGCCATGCTCCACGCGCATGAAGGGCGCATAATAGGCGTCCACGCCGCCAAACACATCGTGTTGCGCTATGCGCCACACGTTATCGGTCACACCTTGCAGCGGAGCCGCAAGCACTGGTATCTGGATGTTGTCGTTCATATTCATTATGGTTTGATGGCGGTGTACCGGCCGCCGGTGATTGTCTGGATTGAAAGCCGCTGGAACAGCAGGTCATAGGCCGATGTGCTCGGGTTGTCGTTGCAGTCCTCGTGAAGGAAGGCGATGTCGCTGCCCGTGACGGCAATCATCGTGGAATAGGCCGAGTAATTCCCGGTCACCTGGTAGCGCTGCCAGCCCCATGAGAAGTCGGAGGGCTCGTCATAGTCGTTGCCGTCGAGCAGTGCCTTATAGTAGATGCTCACACGCTGGCGGCCCTTGCCGCGAGGCACCGACTGCAGTGCCAGATGGACGCGACGGCCGTCGCTGGTGCGCTGGGCCGGCACGATGAGCAGTTCGCCATTGCATGAGCAGTCCTCGCTGCAGGTGCCCGATTCTGGGTCATTGCTCACAGCCATCTCGCCCCATGAGCCTGTGGCGTAATCATAGATGTTGAACAACCTGCCGCTGGTGCCCGTCTGCTTGGAGCGGCAACTGAGGAGCACATTGCCGTCGGGCAGTTCCTCGACCTTGGCCTCGTCGCCCCAGGGTGCGGTTGTCGGTCGTGCCGACGGGCCGCCCAAGGCCTGCCACGACAGGCCGAAGTCATCACTGTAGAGCACGAGGCACCCTGTGCCCATCGGCCCGTCGACGGCAGAGTAGAGGCGGTAATGGCTACCCTGCCTGATGCGGCTGCTTTGGCAGATGCGTCCGCTGGAGAAGAACAGGGCATTCACCTCGGGACAGCCGTCAAAGATGCCGTAGATGTCACCGGTCACGTCGTCGCCCGTCCAGGTCTTGCCGTCGTCATCGCTGAGGTAACGGCCCACGCGCAGCGGCTCCTGCAGCGAGGAGTTGAGGAAGCCCTGCCGGCCCGAGGCACACATGATGAGCACCCGGCCCGTCTCGCGGTCCACGACCGCTGCCGCGTCGCCGTGGCTGTCGTGGAATCCCGGATGTCGCTCGTCGCCGTCGGCGATCATGATGACATCGCCCCAGGTCTTGCCGCCATCGTCGCTGAGGCGCCCCACGATGTCGATGCCGTGGTTGCCGCCGATGTCGTAGTCGCTGCCGTGGCGGTCGTCGCCGATGGCCAGCAGCCGTCCGTCAAGCAGTTGCACGATGGCCGGAATGCGGAAATAATGGCAGGCAGCCACATCGGTGTCGAACACCACCGTCTGGGCGGTGCTGCTGAGCACGAAGGCCATACAAGCCGCGAGCATGAGGGCTATGTGACGGATTCTCGCCATATCGTGATGAGATATAGCACAAAGGTAGTCAATTTTCATGAGATGCCCGAAATAGGCCGCCAAAAAACCAAAAAAGGGAAAAAAGTGCGTTTTTAACAAATATTTTTGCGTACGTATGCATGCAATCAAGAAATGCCCTTATATTTGCGCCACCTAAACAACCAACTTTAATTATGAAAGTTATCATTGTCGGCGCAGATGCCATCGGAGCCCACTTGGCAGAACTGTTTTCCAAGATTAAACAGAATATCATCATCATTGATGAGGACGAGTCGAAATTGGAGCGCATCGCCGCTTATTGCGACCTGTTGACTATCAAATCCTCGGCCAACACCCCCATCAAATCGTTCAGGGATGCAGGAGTGAACACTGCCGACCTCTTTATCTCGGTGATGCGAGATGAGAATCTCAACCTGAGCCTGTGCGTACTGGCCAGGTCGATGGGTGCCAAGCAGACCGTCGCCCGTGTCGAGAATGCCGAGTTCACCGACGTCCACATCACCAATGCCTTCAAGCGTGCCGGCATCTCATCGATTATCTATCCCGACGACCTGGCGGCACAGGAAATCATCGCCGGCCTGGAACTCTCGTGGGTGCGGCAACGGTGGAATGTGCATGGCGGGGCACTCACGATGCTCGGCATCAAGTTGAGGGAGGAATGCGAGATTCTCAATCGTCCGCTCAAGGACGTGTGCCAACCAGGCTGCCCCTACCATGTGGTGGCCATCAAGCGCGGCAACAGCACCATCATTCCCACGGGCAATGACATGATGCTCAGCCAGGACTATGTCTACTTCATGACAACCAGGGACTATGTGCCCGAGATGAGGAGAGTAACGGGCAAAGAGCACTATCCCGATGTGAAGAATGTCATCATCGTGGGCGGCGGCAAAACCGCTGTCAGGGTGGTCAACAACCTGCCACGGGGGATGAAGGCCAAAATCTTTGAGACCAGCACGGCACGTTGTGAAGAACTGAATGCTGTCATCGACACCAGCCGCGTGATGGTCATCAACGCCGACGGACGTTCGGTGGCCAACCTGCTCGAGGAAAACGTCAGGAGCACCCAGGCGCTGTTGGCGTTGACCGGCAATTCCGAGGCCAATATCCTGACCTGCATGACGGCCCAGGAACTCGGGGTGAGCAAGACCGTTGCGATGGTCGAGAACATGGACTACATGAACATTGCAGGCAATTCCGACATCGGCACCGTCATCAACAAGCAGGCCCTGACGGCCAGTTACATCTACCAGATGCTGCTGAACGGCGATGTGCGCAACATCCGCAACCTGCTGATGGTCAATGCCGACATCGCCGAGTTCAATGCCCACAAGGGTTCGCGCATCACCTCCAAGCGGGTGTGTGAACTTAATCTGCCCAAGTCGGTGGAACTGGGCGGACTGGTGCGCGGCGGTGTGGGCATGCTGATTAATGGCAGCACCCAGATCCAGCCGGGCGATAACGTCGTGGTCTTCTGCCAGGATACCAACATCAGTCAAATCGAGAAATACTTCATTTGAGCGATGATAAATTTCAAACTCATAGCCAAGATTTTGGGCACCCTGCTGTTCCTCGAGGCGATGTTCATGGCGGTGTGCCTGATAGTGTCCCTGTGTTATCAGGAGGGCGACATGGTACCCCTCGCTGTCACAGTGGGGGCCACGCTGCTGGCGGCACTGGTGCTCTGGCTGCTGGGGCGCGGGGCGACCAACGCCCTGGGCCGCCGCGATGCCTATCTGCTCGTGACCATCGTGTGGATAGCCTTTGCGGCCTTCGGTTCGATACCCTTCCTCATGGGGGGCTACATCAAGGGCATCGCGGATGCCTTTTTCGAGACCATGTCGGGCTTGACGACTACGGGAGCGACAGTCATCGACCATGTGGAAGGCATGCCGCACGGAGTGCTGTTGTGGCGTTCGCTGACCCAGTGGATTGGCGGTTTGGGTATCGTGTTCTTCACCATCGCCGTGCTGCCCTCGTTTGTCGGCGGTTCAATCAAGGTGTTTGCCGCCGAGGCCACGGGTCCCGTGCAGTCCAAACTGCAGCCGCGCCTGACGATGAGCGCCAAGTCGCTGTGGGGCGTGTACCTTGTGCTCACGGCCGCCTGTGCCCTCTTGTTTTACATCTTCGGCATGGGCGGATTTGATGCCGTGAACTATGCCATGACCATCACCGCAACCGGCGGCTTTGCGACTCACGACGCGAGCACGGGCTACTTCAACAATGCCGCAATCGACTATACTGCCATCATTTTCATGTTCGTTTCGGGTATCAGTTTCGCCATGCTGTATGCCGCGTTTTTCAAGATGAGGATCAAGCGTCTGCTCAAGAACGCGGAGTTCCGCTTCTACTCGGCGCTGATTGTGCTGTCGACGGTCGTAATCGTGTATTTCCTGTTGCAGTATAACCACTATTCGGTCGGGGACGCCATCAGGTGCGCGCTGTTCCAGGTGGTGTCGTTTATCACCACGACGGGCATGTTCAACGAGGATGCCGCCCAGTGGCATCACATCACTTGGGTGATACTGAGCCTGTGTATGTTTTTCGGCGGTTGTGCAGGCAGCACCGCCGGCGGTTTCAAGTGTGCCCGCGGTGTCATTGCACTGAAGATCATGCGCAACGAGATACTCCACAGGATTCATCCCAAAGCCATCTTGCCGGTCAAGGTCAACGACTCGACCATCAACTCGTCGGGCCAGATTACGTTGATTGCCTTCCTGCTGGTCTTCATCCTGCTCTGCTTCTTCGCCTACTTCGTCATGATTCTTGCCGGGGTCGACAGCACCAACTCGTTTACCATTGCCCTGAGTTGTGCCAGTAACGTGGGGCCCACCCTGGGACTCGAAATCGGCCCGACCATGTCGTGGAGCGTGTTGCCGATGATGGTCAAGTGGATTCTCTCGGCCCTGATGCTGATGGGAAGGCTTGAAATCTTCACTGTGCTGGTCATCTTCACGCCCGCATTTTGGAAGAATAACTGATGAGAAAAAACTTTTTTCGGAAAAAATTTGGTCAGTTGGGGAAATGGTTATACCTTTGCAGTCGCTTTTAGGGAAATGGCGGGATAGCTCAGTTGGTTAGAGCGTCGGATTCATAACCCGGAGGTCCTGAGTTCAATTCTCAGTCCCGCTACATTCAAGGGGTCGCACCTGTTGGTGCGGCCCCTTGAAGTTTAGAGTTTAGGGTTTAGAGAGCATCCGTGTTGGTGCTTGCTTTGCTTGCATAACTGTTGCGCAGGCCGCTGATCAAGCGGGATGTCTCAAAGAAAAGGGGCTTGACCTCCTCTAAATCATCTTTAGTGAGATAAGACAACTCTACAGCAATCTGCAATTGACAATAAGTTTCCAGTAAAGAACCGTAGGAAATCTCAAGAAAGTGGATTTTCTCTTTG
>Ga0310695_10007486_pt1 | contig 17396 bp, 14 predicted proteins | sample RumenRJG_04DNA_FD_203882 | JGI IMG/M metagenome (GOLD analysis project Ga0310695, IMG submission 203882) | Bovine rumen microbial communities from Lethbridge, Alberta, Canada - RJG_04 (v2) (version 2) | ecosystem: Host-associated > Mammals > Digestive system > Stomach > Rumen | place: Canada...
TTTTTTGTGGTATAGTTTCATTGTCGCAAGGTTCCAAAATAGTAACCTCGTCGACATTACCTTTTTTAGAGTCCACAAAATTGGGCTCTATTTTTGTATTCAAGAGCTTTTCGCGGGTTCCATAGTCAATGATATCATTAAGTTTTGGACGGATGTTTTGAAGTGTCTGTTTTACTCTCTCTGAACGGGTTTTCAGGGTTCCATCTAAATCTTTCAAATCTGCCATAAATGACTGTTTTGCAAGTCTTAAATGTTCAAATACTGGTCTAAGTTTCACCGTAATTGTCTTAGCGTCGCTATCAATGGTAATACTTTCTGCTATTGTAGTCAGTATCATGCGTTTTTCCTCTAAGGTAGCTTTGAGATACAATTCGGGTACACGGCTTGCAAAGTCAGCAAGTATCTTCATACGTGTCATAGTATCTTTTGTAGACTCACTAAGGTTGGTTATTTTGCTACTTACCTCCCGTTTTTCATCTTGCCATTTCTTTATAAGCTCATTATATGTATCGTCATCAATATCTAATTCTCCTGTGAGTTTTTGCTTCACTGCATTTGCTATTGTATCAGTAAGTTTATTGTATTGCTGTTGTAATTCTTTTACAGATTTGTGTTCAAAGGCTTGTAACTCTGTTACCCCTTCAAATATAGACTTCTTAATACGTTTCAATTGTTCATCTGATATATCAAAACTTTCTAAAACTTCCTGCATAGCTTCATCAATAAGATATTCGCTTATGTTACGTTCCTTTGTATGAGCTTTGTTATAGTTAGAACATCTGTAATATGTGTAAGTACCACTATTGTGGGCTCCATGTTTAACTAATCCTGTATAGGCACAGCCACAATTAGCACATTTTATGAAGCCTGTGTAGGTTTTAACTTCCCCTTTTGGTCTCCTGCTTCCAGTGTTCTTAAATCTCAGCTGTACCCTATAAAATAGTTCCTCTGATATAATAGGTTCGTGCTTCCCTTCATATAATTCACCCTCATACTGAACTTTACCCATATACACAGGGTTCTTTAATATATCCTCAATACGTTTCTTGGGATATGGTTTACCTAACTTATTTACAAAACCATACTTTGCAAGTTCACGTCCAACACCGTCTAATGAAAACATGCCAGTAGCATATAGGTCAAATGCTTGCTTGATGTAATGCTTCTTACTATCATCAGGTATAATTATTTTTTCTTTGTTCTTTTTCGTTTTTTTAGGGTTGATGTAACCAACAGGGGCTTTACCTAATGCATAACCATTTCTTGCTCTGTATTCAGTCGTACTTTTGGCTCTTGTCTTAATGTTTTTCAGCTCTTGTGCTGCCATTCCAAGATATACAGCAAGTATCATGGGTTCAAGTTTTAATATGTCATCAAAATTTTCATGTACACAAGCAATGGTTACATTATTTTTTTGAAGAAACGGTAATATGACTGAATAATAATCTTGAATGTTTCTTGTAGGTCTGTCAATTCTGTATGTTACGATACAACGAACACGGTCTATGTGTTTTTCAACGTATTTAATCATATTCTTGAACTCAGGACGATTGAGATTATCACCAGTTTTGTTCACATCAGAAAAGTATTTGAATTTACAATTCCTATCCTCTGCATATTTCTTACAAAGCTCTTCTTGTGTTGATATACTGAGGTTGTTCTTTCCTTTTTCTTCCTTACTTTTCCTACCGTAACCTACAATAATGTTTTTAATTTTTTCTTTTGTCATGTTAATTCTCCTTTTCAATTATAACATTGTTTTCACTGAAGTTATCTATTCTTAATCCAACTCGTGTTATTGTAACCATGAGTTGTGTCAACATTGCATTTGAAACAGCACCGTCTACAGTAGCAGCATTGGAATCAAAAATAACTTTAAGCTTTGGGGAGTTTGCATTACTCATGGTCTACACCCATGTCTGTGCTGTAGTAATCGTATAAACACCTTAATATATCCAAAATTACGGTGGTGGACTTTGACTTTTTGTAAACTATGTAATTTAAGATATTTTTTCTTGAGTTTGCTAATTGGTTGAATCTTTCAATTTCAGAATCTTTAACATTTGTATACTCTACACGAATATGGCTACGGACTGTGGGAATATCAAAGTTATTTTCTCTCAGAAGGTTTACAAACCATTCAGCTATGCAAATATCCTCGAGAGAATCATTCTCGGATGTGTTTATTGTATCTGATAGCCATGATAGCCGATCAAGTAATACCTCAGGTTCTCCGCTGAACAATTTAAACATTTTTAGCAATACAGGGGCTTTTGAGTTAAGAACATCTTTTAAGCTGACAACATATCTTTTTTCAGGGATATCAAGCCATTCCCTCAATTCACGAAAATTGTGAAACTTTGCTTCTAACCTTAGTGTTCGTTCTGCTAATTCTTGCCCTATAGAACCTATGTTATAAGTATATTTTGAAGCCCACGTATTTCTCTTTAATCTGTAACTCAAGTCTTTGCCTTTTGAATATACAGTAAAAGAATATTTACGGGTTTTTGCTTTAGGAATTAAAGACAGTCCATGTCTACTGTATTTTGAAATTTTATGTCGATTCGTAGAAATAGGGAAAAAGGAACTCAACCCGTCAATATACAATTCTACCTGTTGTTTAGAAGCTAATTGTAAATCTAGAAAAACATCACAACCAAAAACTTGTGCATATTTTATAAATTTGTCAATGTCAAAAGTAACAACATGAAGGTTTAATATTTCTTGTAAAGCTTCTCTGATATTGTCTTTATGCAAGGAGCCTAACATTCCAGGTTCGTGCATCCACTTTCCTGTTATGTCTATTACAAAGAAGCCTTTGTTTATAAACATATTGTTCAATCCGATTGTATGATTGTAGTCACTGTATCGGATACGTTTTTTTATTGAAGGATCATGGTACAGATCACAATAATCTTCTTCTGTTACCTTTGGATTTTCTTGCCCCGTACTATTTATTGCAGCATTGAAATTTATATCTTCGTCTTCAAATAAGTCGTCTTCGCCTTCAAAGAATTCCTCTTCCTCAATATCAAAGTCATCCACATCTGCAGTCCTATTAGTAAAATTAGAGCTGTTTCGAAATTTTTCTAATTTTAAGTCAGAATCTTCATTATTAGAAGGGCGTTTTTGGGGATTAGGAACATCTTCCATTCCCCAATTCTCAAATTTTACCTTTGCACCATATAAATTCAAATTTAGTGCTATCCTTAACCTGTCAAATTCTGTTTTTTCAGGCAAAGTGTAACCTTTTGTATGAAGTGCAAGAGCATCTCTAATCTGAGTTTTTACGGTACTCAATATAGGTCGCTTATGTCCCGTCAGGTTAAAATTATTGGTTGCTATATCTCCAGTAGAAGATATATTCGCAATATTATCCATATTGCTATTTGACTTGTTTTTCTTTTTTCTTGGCATTGTATTCTTTCCAGCACAACTAAGACACCATCTATTAATGGCGAGTCGTTATGCTATTGCTGGCAAATTGACAATAAATTTTTGAATAGTATTGACTTTTGTTAGGTCTTATTTTTATTTGTCAATTTGTCTAAATTTTTAAATCTTTTTCTTTTATTTTATTTAACAAACACGGAAACTTCAAAATTTTGTACAAAATTGCTGATAGTTGCATATTTTTTTTTGTAACAATAGTTAATATATTTTTTAATTAATTTCGCAGAAAACGTAAAAATCAAGCTGTAACGGTGTTTTGCTCAATCAAAAGCACCGTCACCGTCAACACAATCAGACACATAAACAACCACAAATATAGGTTATACCTAAATAAAAAATTCCTAAATTTCCCTAAAATATGTGAGAGGCATTTACGTACTATGAGTATACTGTCTTTGAGGGGACTCTGTCGGTCTTTTTCAGATTTATTTCATAGCCATAGGCTTCAACTATCTGCATGAATTCTGCAAGTGAAAAAGAAGCTCTGTTGAGCTTATTCAGTATATTCGTGCGTGAAGCTGACCTATTATACTTTTCGTTAAGCTTCAGGGCTAAGTCCTGCACGGATATTTTTTCCTCAGCCATGAACCCCTTTACAAGTTCTCTAACCCGTTCTTTCAACGCCTCAGGGGCTTCATATTTTTTAGGTTTATCTGTCATAAGTGACCCTCCATTATTATTATAAACTATATTGCCAAAACTGTCACGATATCGTTAAGAATTGTAACGAAATAGTGACATGGGGATTGTATTATTCACGATATAGTGACATAATATAAATATAGAGACAAATTGAAAGGAGACAGTTATGGCAACAGTAATTATTACTTCTAATCTCGAAAACGAAATCCGAGATATCAAAACTCTTGAAGCAAAAATAGCAGAACTTGACGAACTAAGAAAAGAAAAAGAAGCCTTAATCAAATCAGTACTTGACAATGCAGGGGTTGAAGAGTTGAAAATAGGAGCTTTCACTGTAAGGTTCACTAACATTGTACGCAACAACTTCAACACTACAGCCTTTAAGAAAAAGTATTTAGAACTCTACAATGCTTTTATCAAACAGTCTAACTACCGTAAGTTCACAATAGTATAGGGTACCCCCCTATACTATTAAAACGGTCATTTATTATAACCACTTATATAAAATAAAAAGGTCTGTTTTTTATAGTTCAGATCAATATTAGAAAAAATTAAAAATGAGGTTTTTATTAAACTATGGCAACAAAAGCATTTATAAGGGTCAGTACCTTACTTCAAGACACAGAGAAAAATAAAATAGATATTCTACAATTCGCTAATCGTATGAAGCTCGGGAATGTGGAGTTTGTAGAGGAGCACTGTTCAGGGACAAAAAACTACAAAGAGCGTAAACTCGGAGCTTTGCTTGACACTATGCAGGCAGGAGATGTTCTTATTGTCCCTGAACTTTCCCGTATTGCACGTAGCATTACTCAGATTTTGGAAGTAATTAAGATTACAAAGGACAAAGGCATAACACTCTATTCTTTGAAGGAAAACTTTAATAATACAGAAGACTCCATAACTGCAACGGTTACAAGTACCATATTTGCGCTTGTTGCACAGATAGAACGGGAATTGATTAGCTTACGCACACGTGAAGCACTGCATGCCCGTAGATCTCAGGGAGTGAAGCTTGGGCGTCCAAAGGGCAAAGGAAAGTCAAAACTTGATGAGCATAAGGAAGACATACTGAGAATGCTCTCTTATGGTGTACCTAAGACTTTGATAGCAAAGCAATGCAATACCTCTGTTGGAAACCTGTACAATTTCATAGCACGCTTAAAAGAAGCGTAAAAATAGCGCCACGTACCTATTTGATTTTTTCTATATAGATGGTGGCATTTCTCATGTTCTTTATATTCCTTAGTTTTCACCGATTTTATTGCGTCCGAATCTGACGTATTTATAAGGTATTTGTATAATACTTAATATGTTTGATACATAACAAACGTTATAGTACAATTAACATATTAGGGAATTATAAGAGAGTGAGTTATGGTAGATAATAGGAAAGAACAGGAACGTGCGGAATTACACCGTACTATTTGGAATATAGCAAACGATTTAAGAGGAAGTGTTGACGGTTGGGATTTCAAACAATATGTTTTAGGTATGTTGTTTTATAGATATATTTCAGAAAACCTGACAAACTACATCAATGAAATACAACATGCAGCAGGGGAGGCAGGGTTTGACTATGCAAACATGTCTGACACTGAGGCTGAAGTTGCAAGAGACGAAATGATAAGGACAAAAGGTGTTTTTGTATTGCCGAGTGAACTGTTTTGCAATGTTAAAGACAGGGCTAAGAATGACGAAAATCTTAATGAAACCTTAGAAAAGATATTTAACAACATTGAGAATTCTGCGCTGGGTTCAGAGAGTGAGGACGATTTCAAAGGGTTGTTTGATGACATGGATGTCAACAGTAATAAACTGGGTGGAACTGTAAAAGAACGCAACGAAAGACTTGTAAAACTCTTAAACGGTGTTGCAAGTATGAACTTAGGTGCATATAAGGATAATACAATTGATGCGTTTGGTGATGCTTATGAGTTCTTAATGGGTATGTATGCAAGTAATGCAGGCAAGTCAGGTGGTGAATATTATACACCACAGGAAGTTTCAGAACTGCTTACAAAAATTACAGTTGTTGATAAAACAGAGGTTAATAAGGTTTATGACCCTGCATGTGGTTCAGGTTCACTGCTGTTGAAATTTGCTAAAATACTGGGTAAAGACAAAGTAAGAAACGGTTTTTACGGTCAAGAAATCAACATCACAACATATAACCTTTGCAGAATAAATATGTTTTTGCACGATATAGGTTATGAAAAGTTTGATATTGCACACGGTGATACATTAAAGAACCCGTCTCCATTGCACTGGGATGAAGAACCGTTTGAGGCAATCGTTTCCAATCCTCCATACTCAATCAAGTGGGAGGGTGATGACAACCCGTTGTTAATCAATGACCCACGTTTCTCACCTGCTGGTGTACTTGCACCAAAGTCAAAAGCTGATTTGGCTTTCATTATGCACTCACTTTCATGGCTTGCAAGTAACGGAACTGCTGCAATAGTTTGCTTTCCTGGAATTATGTACAGGGGTGGTGCAGAACAAAAGATACGTAAATATTTAGTTGATAACAACTTTGTTGATTGTGTAATTCAGTTACCTGATAACCTATTCTTTGGTACATCAATTGCAACATGCATAATGGTGTTAAAAAAGTCCAAAAAGGACAACTCAACACTGTTCATTGATGCTACAAAAGAATGTGTTAAAGTAACAAACAACAATAAACTTTCTGATGACAATATCAATTCAATACTTGAAACATTCAAAGCAAGAGAAGACAAAGACTATGTTTCAAAACTTGTACCTAATTCAAAGATAGCAGAACAAGATTACAACTTGTCTGTCAGTACATACGTTGAACAGAAAGACACAAGAGAAGTCATTGACATCACAGAACTCAACAAAGAGATAGCAAGAATTGTTGAACATGAAGCACAATTAAGAACTGAAATAGACAAGATTGTTGCAGAGATTGAGGCAGGTGCATAATGGATAATGAAATAAAATTTTTGTTGTATACAACATCAGAGGAAAATGTTAATGTTCAGGCAGTTGTTAAGGATGAAAACCTTTGGCTGACACAAAAATCAATGGCTGAATTGTTTGGATGCACTGCTGACAACATATCTTTACACCTTAAAAACATCTACAATGAGGGTGAATTAAGTGAAGAAGCAACTACCGAGAAAATCTCGGTAGTTCAAAAAGAGGGTGATAGAGACGTAAACAGAACACCTACATTCTACAATCTTGATGCAATTATTTCAGTCGGTTACAGAGTCAGTTCATCAAAGGCAACAAAGTTCAGAATATGGGCTACACAGATACTTAAGGAATACATGCAAAAAGGTTTTGTACTTGATGATGAAAGACTAAAACAGGGTAAAACTGCTTTTGGCAAAGATTATTTCAGAGAATTGTTGGAACGTGTACGTTCTATCAGAGCAAGTGAAAGACGTATCTACCAACAGATTACTGATATATTTGCAGAGTGTTCAATTGACTATGACAATAAGTCTCAGATTACAAAAGACTTTTATGCAACAGTTCAAAACAAGTTTCACTATGCAATCACAGGTCAGACGGCTGCTGAAATTATATATAACAAAGCAGACAGGACAAAAGACAACATGGGCTTAACAACATGGAAGAACTCACCTGACGGCAGAATATTGAAGTCTGACACAACAATTGCAAAGAATTACTTAGAAGAAAAGGAAATCAGGCAACTTGAAAGAGCTGTAACAGGTTACTTTGACTATATAGAAGACCTTATTGAACGTGAAAACACATTTACAATGGAAGAATTTGCAAAGAGTGTCAATGAGTTTCTTGCTTTCAGAAGATATGACATACTACCTGATAATGAAAAGGGTAAGATTTCAAAAAAACAAGCAGATGCAAAAGCAGAAGCTGAATATATAGAGTTCAACAAAACACAAAGAATAGAGTCTGATTTTGATAAAGCTGTTAAGCTATTGGAACAGAAAAATAAGGAACAAGATGAATAAGGAAGAACTTGAAAATATACTAAGTTATAATTGCCATGCTACTACTATGTCTCAAATAGCTGTATGTCTTCTTATGGGTGAAAACCCTCTTAATGTAAGAGGAATAAGAGAATTAATTGCTATGTATATGTTAATTCCTTATATAACAAACTCTCAGTTAGATACACCTGATAAAGATTATAAAATTCCTAAACTTGATATAAACAAAGTATTTACTAAGGTGCAATTCAAAGACGGTAGTTTATCAGATATGACATTAGGCAGACTTAGGGATGCCCTATGTCATTCATTTGTTGCTTTGACAGATAAAGGAGACTTAATGTTAGATGATAGAGCTTCCTGTGATAGAAAAACTCACGACTCTATGACTGATAAGGGCTTTTTTAACAGACTTGTTCTTGACAAGACTCGGAATAAGTTATTATCACTACATAATGAAATATTAAAGCAACAAGCACAGTACAATAAAAAACTTGTAAATGATAATGAGGTATTAGCACATGAGACTTAGTACCATATTGTCAGAATACTATAACAATCAAATTAGAGAGGTTGAGTCTATCATTGATAAAGATAAATACTTTGACCCTGAGGAAGATATTGCTGATGAGAATAGAATACCTGTCTATAATGGCACAGTTTTGAATATTGATATAGGAACCATAGTTATACATTTCTTTTGTGCTACAAGAAATGATACTGTAACTTATAAGACTCAATCACATGTAATACATGCTTTAGTAGTCAATAATAAGATTATAAGTATAGACTGTACTTTGGATTGTATTGAGACTGATGCGTGCAAAGATTGTACAAAACCAATTCAAGCATGGTTTTTAATTGAAGCAGATAACATATTCTCTGATAAACCCAATGTGCGTATTATTAAATACAATTTCAAACTTCCTGAAAACATAAAGTATATGTTTGAAACGACAGATTGTTATTCCGAGTGGTTTGCCAAAGCTGATTATGCTTATAGAGAGAGATTAGGTGCAGGGGCTGTAATATACTTAAGAACTATTTTTGAGAAATTAACAAAATCACTTGGAGATAGTGAAAATATTGGTGAGATGTACAAATCCAATGGGCATACAAAACCATTTGAACAGATTTTGTCTATTGTTGATGAAAAATGTTCCATTATCCCTGACTTATACAAAAAGAATGGATATGAATTATTTAGGAAATTAAGTGATATTGCTCACGGTAATCAAGATGAACAAACCGCAATTGCTAATTATCCAGACTTAAGACGTTTAGTTCAGGGTGTTGTGGATAATGTTCAAAATAAGAGGGATGAACTATATGCAAATAAGGAACTCAAGTGTGCATTGGCTAAAGTAGGTTTGAGTAATGGAGATATAAATGAATAGACTGTCAGAATTGATAAATCAATTATGTCCTGAGGGTGTTGAATATAAAACACTGGATGATATTGCTAATTATAGGAGAGGTTCTTTCCCTCAACCATACGGTCAATCAAGTTGGTATGGTGGTGAGGGTGCTATGCCCTTTGTACAAGTTGCTGATGTTACAGAAACATTTGAACTTGTTGATGAAACAAAGCAAACAATATCATTATTAGCACAGCCCAAAAGTGTATTTGTTCCAAAAGACACAGTGATTGTAACATTACAGGGGACTATTGGTAGAGTTGCTATTACGCAATACGACTCTTATGTTGATAGAACATTAGCTATTTTTGAGAGTTTCAAAATAGACATCAACAAAAAATACTTTGCCTATCAACTAAAAGCAAAGTTTGATATTGAAAAACAACATGCTAGGGGTAGTACACTGAAAACCATTACTAAGGAAGAATTTTCCAAATTTACTATTCCTGTACCTCCTATGGAGGTGCAGGGTGAAATTGTCAGGATACTTGACAATTTCACAGAGCCTACAGCAGAGCTCACAGCAGAGCTCACAGCAGAGCTCACAGCAAGAAAAAAACAGTATGAGTATTATTCTGAAAAATTGTTTGATATAAAAGGACATTGGAAGACTTATAAATTAGAAGATATTGCAGACATAGGAACAGGGAGCAGTAACACTAATGAAGAATTAGAAGAGGGGCAATATCCTTTCTTTGTGCGTTCTCAGGAAGTAAGAAGAAAAAATTCATACGAATTTGATGAAACAGCAATAATTACATCTGGAGACGGTGTAGGTGTTGGAAAGATATTTCATTACATAGAAGGAAAGTATGCTTTACACCAAAGAGCCTATAGAATACATATTACAAACGATGATATACTTCCAAAGTATTATTACTACTACATGAAAGCTACTTTCTTAAATTACATACAAAAGGCTTGTTATCATTCGTCAGTAACATCCATTAGAAGACCAATGTTAAATAACTATATAGTTCCAGTTCCCCCACTTGCAGAACAGGAACGCATTGTATCAATATTAGACAGGTTTGATGCGTTATGTAATGACATATCAATCGGTCTTTCTGCTGAGATTGAAGCACGCAAGAAACAGTATGAGTATTACAGAGACAGACTATTAACATTCAAGGAGAAAGTTGCATAAATGAGTACATATAATATTGTTGCATCCACAAATCAGAGTACGGTTGTTTCAGAGTACACACCTGAGGCAAAGAAATCTGACAGTTACCAAAGTGAAGCAGAACTTGAAAAAGAATTTATCAGGTTGCTTTCAACATTAGGATATGAATATTCAACAATACATGATGAAGCCGCACTCATATCAAACCTCAGGAAACAACTTGAAGCACTTAATGACTTTGCTTTCACAGATAAAGAATGGGAGAGGTTCTTTTCAACCTGTATTGCAAGTAACAATGAAACATACATTGATAAGACACGCAGGATACAAAATGACCATGTGCAAGTCCTGAAATGTGATGACGGTACAACAAAAAATATCAGGTTAATAGACAAAGACAATATTCACAACAACAGATTACAGGTAATAAATCAGTATGAAACAGAAGACGGAAGACGTCCTAACAGGTATGACGTTACTATCCTTGTAAACGGTTTGCCTCTTATTCACATAGAACTTAAACGTAGGGGTGTTTCAATAAAAGAAGCTTTTAATCAAATTGAAAGATACAAAAGGGATAGTTTCTGGGCTTCCTCTGGGCTTTATGAGTATGTTCAAATCTTTGTTATCTCAAACGGTACAAATACAAAATACTACTCTAACACAACCCGTATAAGCCACATTAACGAAACAAAAAATAAAAACATGCGAAGCAAGAAAACAAGCAACAGCTTTGAATTCACCTCATTTTGGGCTGACGCAAATAATAAAATTATTCCTGACTTAGTGGACTTTACAAAGACATTCTTTGCCAAACATACTATACTGAACATTTTGACAAAGTATTGCGTTTTCACCTCCGAAGACATTTTGCTTGTTATGAGACCTTATCAGATAGCTGCCTGTGAAAGAATTCTAAATAGAATTGAAATAGCAAACAATTACCATAATGACGGTACCATTAAGGCAGGGGGTTATATTTGGCACACGACAGGATCAGGGAAAACTCTGACCTCGTTCAAGACGGCGCAGCTTGCCACAAGTTTTCCGTTTATAGATAAAGTACTTTTTGTAGTTGACCGTAAAGACTTAGACTACCAAACCATGAAAGAGTATGACAGGTTTGAAAAGGGTGCTGCAAACTCAAACACTTCAACAAAGATACTCCAAAAACAGTTAGAGTCCGACAACACACGAATTATCATAACCACAATACAAAAGTTGGATAAATTCATATCAAAAAATAAGGGGCACAGCGTCTTCCAAAAACATGTGGTTATTATTTTTGACGAATGCCACAGATCTCAATTTGGGGATATGCACAAGGCTATTACGAAAAACTTTAAGCATTACTATATATTTGGGTTTACTGGTACTCCGATATTCTCAGTAAATGCCTCAAGTGGTGGGGATATTCACTTAAAGACAACACCTCAGGCATTTGGAGGTGAACCTGATGAAAAAGGCAAAGAGGTATTACCTCTGCATACTTACACAATAGTTGACGCTATCAATGACGAAAATGTCTTACCGTTCCGAATTGACTACGTTAATACTGTTAAAGAAAAAGAAGGGGTAAAAGATACCAAAGTCAGAGCTATTGACGTTGAAAAGGCTATGGCTTCGGAGCAAAGGATAAGTAACATTGTCAGCTACATTCTTGAACATTTTAATCAAAAGACAAGAAGGACTGAAAAGGCATACTCATTCAGACAGCTAAAAAACATTCAGGAAGTTGCCACAGCAAAAGACAGACACAGTATTAAAGAGGTTAAAGAAGAAAAACAACTTACGGGGTTTAATTCTATATTTGCCGTTGCTTCAATTCCTGTAGCCATGGACTACTATAAAGAATTCAAGCGTCAAATGAAAGAGCACCCCGAAAATTCTTTAAGAGTTGGTCTTATATACAGTTTCGGGGTTAATGACGACTCTAATTCTGACATAATTGAAGAGGAGAATTCCGATGATACCTCAGGCTTAGACAAAACCTCAAGAGACTTCTTAGATATGGCAATCAGAGACTATAACGAAATGTTTGCCACAAACTATGATACTTCTGCAGATAAATTCCCTAATTACTATAAAGACGTCTCTCTTAGAATGAAAAACAGGGAACTTGACTTACTTATAGTGGTAAACATGTTTCTTACAGGTTTTGACGCTACTACCCTTAACACGCTTTGGGTTGACAAGAACCTTAAATATCACGGGCTTATACAAGCCTTCTCAAGAACAAACAGAATACTTAACTCCGTAAAGAAATACGGCAATATAGTATGTTTTAGAGACTTACAAAAAGCGACAGAGGAAGCAATAGCTCTCTTTGGAGATAAGAAGGCAAGCGGAATTGTACTGTTAAAGACGTATGATGACTACTACAACGGATACACTGACGATAAAGGTGTTCACCATGCAGGATACACAGAGCTTGTTGAACGGTTAAAAGATGAATTTCCTCTTGGAGAAAGAATTATAGGGGAAGAGAATAAAAAAGAATTTATTAAGCTATTCGGTGCGATCCTGAGGGTAAGAAATATCCTGTGTTCGTTTGACGAATTTATGGGAGATAATAAAATCTCTGACAGAGACCTGCAAGACTATCAGGGTACATACATTGACCTATACCAAGAGTTGAGAGTTAAGGACAAAGCAGATAAGGAAAATATCAACAATGATATTGAGTTTGAAATGGAACTTATCAAACAGGTTGAAGTTAATATTGACTATATCCTGATGCTTGTTATCAAATATCACAAGACAAATTGTAAAGATAAGGAAATTCTTGCAGACATTAACAGGGCAATTTCTTCATCTCCACAGTTGAGGAGTAAGAAAGAACTTATTGAGAACTTTATAGAGACAATCAACGCTAAGACAGACGTTGACAACGACTGGAAGAAGTTTGTAAAAGAACAGAAAGAAGCTGACCTGAAAAATATCATAGAAGAAGAAAATCTTAAACCTGAGGAGACAAAGAAATATATTGCAAACTCATTCAGAGACGGTGTTATAAAAACCTCAGGTACAGACTTAGACAGATTGCTTCCACCTATGGGATTGTTTGGGGATGCAGGTAAGAAACGTCAAGCCAAAAAACAAACAATTATAGAGAAGTTATCCAAATTCTTTGAAAAGTACCTGGGCTTAGGCTTCTAAACGTTCATTTTATTACCTGTTATATTAAAAATGTTAGGAGTTAAAAAATGAAGTATAAAGAAGAAATGTTACCATTAACCGTAGCAAATATTGAGGAATGGGATCTTGCGGTAAGGAATTCAAACAATTATGGAAAAGAACAAAAAATAATCCACGATGTTCTCAATAATTTTCCTTTGAATAACGATATTAATGTTATTGCTATGAAAATTGCTGTTATAGACATAACCAACTCTACTCATATATCACAATACAAAAGTAGCCTTTCTCTCTACGATTTAGCAGAAGTAATATTAAAAATACCAGACTTTGACGAAAGATTAAAATACGGGGATCCCGAAATTGTTAATATTATAGCTAAAAATACAGGGGCAATAAATTTATTTTCTTTTGCTTCAAAATATTGCACATATCACAATGTTGAAATTTATGAAAGGGATGACTATTCTATATATGATAGTGTAGTTAAAAATTACTTGCCGTATTATTTGGAAAAATATTGCTCAGAAAAAATATCTTCATATAAAATAGATAACCAATGGCGACAAGGGTATGACTATAGATCTTATAACGACTGTATTGAAAGGTTGTTAGATAAAGCAAATATAAACATTCCTTTCAGAAGAAGGAAATTTGACCACTTTATATGGTATGTGAATAGAATACCTACTGTATATTCCGCCTGAAGTTTTCAGTATGGTCATGGAATAGGTAGAGAATTTTGAGGAGCACTCAGAATAAAAATTTCTTACAAAAAAAGTATAAAAATTCCAAATTATAAATTAAGCTGAAGTACCTATAATATACACAGTACCTTATTAGGAAGGGTATATAAAATAAAGTGTAAAACAAAAATGTTATTACAATAGATATTAAACTAAGTATTTTCCATATAATACTTTGTCAGTATATGAAATAGCTTTCCTTAACAATGGCTTGTATTGATCATAATAAATTTCGGTGTACTTTTTGAGTAAAGGTACAATCAAATTTTTTATTCGCTCTTCATCTGTAACATTCAGCATAACTTTTAACTGAACGTCAATGTTTTCAGTAGGAATATTTTTTAACTTTGTATCTTTATTATTTAATAATTGTAACAAATCTTCTTTTATCTTGTGATTAGGGTTTTCCAAATTTATTACTTCTTGTACAAAATTATCATCGTTTTCTATACGTGCCAACAAATGTTTCTTACCCTGCTTACAATCTTCCTTATTCTTAATTATTTCACTACGCAGTTTTTCTTTGTTAAATTCAGGATTTGTCTTTGTTTCCAAATATGCATAATAGTAAAAAGGCATGTATTTTACAGAAAAACCGCAGTATGCATCAATATAGCTTAAAGGGGAATCTGTTCCTGTTTGGTTTAGATAAGTTTGTAAATAGTATTTCTCCGTTATATTCGTAGGTACAATCTTTTCTACGGGATTAGATTTTTTAATAACGGCTCCTGTCACACTTGGAACTTCTCCAATAAGTTTAAGAGTTGGAGCTCCTTTTTTTTCAGAAAATTCACCCTCTTTTATGAATTTAATTTCTTTCATCGTATCAGAGTCAATGTAGACTTTAGCTTTTCCGCCATTTAGTAATAATTCTCCATTAGACATATTCAACAAAGAAACTTTTCCCATACCTACAGAAGCCATTTTTGTTATTGCCTTTAGCCAGCTGTCACGCTCTGCTGATAGTTTGTTGTCAAGTAATATTATTAAATCTGAGTACTTTATTTCGCTAGTTTGCCCGTTATATCTATAATAAATTGCACCTTCTCTTAATACAACTCTTTCTCCGTTTTGAAAATGTCCTTTACATATTATAGGTTTGTTCTTAGAAGCATACACGTATATAACACCAATGTTTACATCCCCATATGGAACAACTCTGCGTTCATATCTGATTTCAGGAGCAAAGAATTCGTTTAGCTTTTTCACCAACTTTTCCTCGTCAAAAAGTTCAAAAGTATCACTATTTAATCCAACGACAGTTCGTGGTTTATCCTTCACCCCGAAAATAATGTACCCGCCGTCTTTGTTCGCAAAAGCCGCCATAGTTTTAGCATATTTACAAAGTGCTTGCACGCTAAAACTTTCCTTAAATTCAAGAGTTGAAGACTCTCTTGAAATAAGTTTGTATGGGTTGCTTGTGTTACACTTAAATACTTTCCCTAATCGTTTTTCTGAAAATGGATCTTGCATTGTGTCTTCTCCCATGCATATTCTACCATGAATAATTGTAAATTATGCACATTTCAACCCAAGGAGTATTCTCATATTGTAGTATTCTTGTGTGGACTGTTTCATAATATAAATAATCCTGTGATAAATGTTGTTAGGCAACGTTTTTTGTGGTATAGTTTCATTGTCGCAAGGTTCCAAAATAGTAACCTCGTCGACACCATAAAAAAGATTGGGGCTAAGTCCCCAAATCTTTTTTATAAGTAGATGAGGCAGGACTGGAAGCCCAGTTTGGGGCTCAGCGGATTTTACGTAAGAGTGAAGTCGAGCAAAAGCGAGCGAACTCGAGTATGTGAGGACAAAGATTTGCGACAACGAAGAGAAGCAAATCATTTGTCCGAGAGACAGTAAAATTCAAGACAAGTCCCCCCGTCGACACCAAATATAAATTAGGAGTATGTATGGAATATGATGTTGTTAGAAACAGTGTTATAAATGCTTATCAATCTTATAAAAGTACTGATAAGGAGAAATTTAACCGTAGTATGCAAACATATTACACAGTTGGGCAACAAAATCCTTCTGTTGCTCATATGATTATGGTTGACCAAATAAATAAAGAAGGACTAAAACAATCAGCAACTAACCAACAAAATTATGAGATATTTAAAAATAATGCAAAAGTTAATACAGAGTTACTTGTTCCCATGATAGACAAAACTCCTGTAATTGAAAGGCAAGTAAAAAGAGATATTGCCATATTAGATACTTTGATGGGAGTAAAGAAATTTATTAGTGCAAGTGAAACTCACATGACTGATGAAATTTCTGACGAAGTTAAATTGTCAAAAGATACCTTTGATAGAACTTATAGAACAATGTATCCGAAAACTTACCACATAAGAAAAAGGCTCATTGAGGATTTTGGATTTTCTATGGATAAGATAAATTCTAAACGACCTTATAATGAAAAAATACAACTTGCAGCACCTGAGCAGGGCTGGAAGTCAGTTTATCCTAATTCTTATGAGAACAGAGTCCGTTTGTTAAGTATGGACAGAATAGGTAAAAGTGGACAAATAAGCTGGCTAAAAAAGAAATTTTGGAATCTATCAATAGTTAAAAACTTTGATTTGAAAAAAGCAATGTTAAAAATGCTCTAAATCAATTTTCGGTTGGCTGAACCCCAACACTTATTTACATTCTAATCCTAACACCATTCTGATGTTGTAATACTCTTGTGTGGACTGTTTCATAATATGAACTATGCGTTGATAAATGTTGTTAGGTAACGTTTTTTGTGATACAATTTCACTGTCAAAGGGTTCCAAAATAGTAACCCCGTCGACATTACCTTTTTTAGAGTCCACAAAATTGGGCTCTATTTTTGTATTCAAGAGCTTTTCGCGGGTTCCATAGTCAATGATATCATTAAGTTTTGGACGGATGTTTTGAAGTGTCTGTTTTA
>Ga0310695_10007487_pt1 | contig 17394 bp, 11 predicted proteins | sample RumenRJG_04DNA_FD_203882 | JGI IMG/M metagenome (GOLD analysis project Ga0310695, IMG submission 203882) | Bovine rumen microbial communities from Lethbridge, Alberta, Canada - RJG_04 (v2) (version 2) | ecosystem: Host-associated > Mammals > Digestive system > Stomach > Rumen | place: Canada...
CGCATTCTGTATGCTGCGCTCATCTTCTGAGAGAGCTGAACGGAATTGCAGAAAATCACCCGGAGCAAGCATGGGCGAGAAAATTCAAGGAACATCTTTTGCGTATGAAAAGAGCAAAAGACAAGGCGATCGCGGCAGGAAAAGATTATCTCAGCGTGTTTACAATTCAAAAATATAAACGCGAATACGACGACATAATAAAAGAGGCATACGCGCAGAATCCTATTGCGGAACCTGTCCGAAAAAAACGCGGCAGAGTAAAACGCGGTAAAATTCTCGCGCTCATTGACAGGCTCAAAAAATACAAGGGAGCAGTCTGCCTGTTTTTAGAAAAGCTCGGTGTTCCGTTCGACAACAATCAAGCCGAGCGCGATATCCGCAACATCAAAACAAAGACCAAGGTTTGCGGCTGCTTCAGAAGCAGAACCGGCGCAGAAGAATACATGGGCTTAATGTCGTTCGTTAGCACCGCCCGCAAAAACGGGTTTGATTCTTATCACGCGGTAAAGATGGTTTTATCAGGTCAGATCAATCAGGTTTTTGGGGTGGGGTGCTGAATAGTTACAATGTATTTTCTATTTGACTTCACCGATACTTTATGCTATACTGATTCCAACAAATCGCATAGGAATGGGAAAAATCAGGTTTCACCGACGTGGTGTCACCAGATCCATGTGAAAGCGGTTTTATGCAGGGTGAAGTCCTGTTATCCACACCGGTATGCGTGTTCATAACGGATGAAAGCTATGGACATTCATCCTTTTATTATTCGTCCTGTTTGTATGCAATGGGGGTGAGAAACATGCTCAGACGACTGATAGCCGTTGGGCTTTTTCTCGCCCTTTTATTTTTGCCGGTGTGCAGCGTCGGTGCGGCTATGGCGGTGCTGACGGAGCTGCGCAGCTGCAAAAGGATTTTTGCCTACAGCGGCAGGGAAAATGCGTATTTCTTCGGCTTTTCAGGCGATGCGTTGGTTTCGGAAAGAGTGTTGCCGGGCAAGCTCACGCGAACTTTACGCGTGAACGGCGGTATTATAGCGGTTTGTCATGATGAAGCCTGCGTCAGCGCGCTCTACCGCGTCACAGACGGCTTTCGCGTGGCAAGCCTGCGCATGAACGACGGCGTCTGCAAGGATATGGCGGTGGGCGAGGGCTATGAGGTGCAGGCGAGCTCCTTTGCTGCGGCTGACGGCGAGGCGTTTGTGATCGTTGTGACAAACGGCATAGCTGTCGTATTCGGCACCGACGGACAGCGCTGTCACATCTACCGTTTTGCGTGCAATCCCGACAGGCTGTTTGTCTCGGACAACCGCGCCTGCGTCGTGTTGGATGACGGCAGTTCCTATGTGCTGAGCGGCGGCAGATCGGTGCAGCAGACGGTCTCTCCTTCCCAGACAGAGGGAACGCCGGGAAGCGGCACGCTGACCGCGCACACGGACATCCGGACGGCGGTGCTCAGACCGGATTATACCTGCATGCTCTCCGACGCGGAGCAGGAGCAGCCGGTACAGCCAAAGACCGGCGCGGCTTGTGTGATAAACGGCTGTGTGACGGTGTCGGCAGGCACAACGGTCGCGTCGTTGAAGCAAGCCTATGGCGCTCTCTCGGTTGTCAGCAAAAACGGCAGCGAGGCGAGCGGCGTGCTCAAAACCGGTTATAATGTAAGCTTGTCCGGAGCCGTCTATCCTGTGGTAGTCACCGGAGATTTGGACGGTAGCGGCACTGTCAGCAGCCGTGACACGGCTGCGCTGATGTCATACTTTGCAGGCAGCGGTAGTCTGACCGGCTGCTATGCCGGGGCAGCGGACGTCGACGGCGACGGCGCGCTGGATAACCGCGATTTGGTTTTGCTGGCGCGAACCGCCGGATAGCATGTGCGATAGAATATAGGGATTGATACTATTCTCCAATACAATCCTTTAACATCTGTCGTGTAAAATTCCGCATAACTGCGTTGTCGTCTTCGGAATCCGTCAGGATTCCTGCGCCCTCCGCCTTATCCTGCGGAATTTTCCATCGACATCTGTTTTGAAGTCTTTTATCAGAGAATAGTATAAGGATTGAATGACCGCATATAGTTACCCGCCTGTTCGCAGTCTATGAGCAGGTGGGTATTTTTTTCTGTATATATAAATGATGATCGAATAAATCAGAGCTTGTCAACAATGGCTTTGATTGTATTTACATAGGCAAGCGGATGGTTGATCGAAAAATCTCCGTGAAACATGCCGGTCAGCTCCGTCACAGAACCGGCACGGACAGCATCTCTGATCAATACAGCGGATCGTTTGATGATACGTTTTTCCTTTTCTCCGAAAAAGATCTGGATATCGGCAGTGCTTTTCTGTAAGGAGCGTTTGAGCTGATAGGACGTGCTCGCTTTGAGAAAGGCGATCATATCGTTTTTTTGAACAGCAGCGGTATCCCGATAATAATCCTCAAACAATTCCGCCTTCAGCCTTAATTGACGGAATTGCATCTTTGCAAACCAACGCTGCTTAACGAGCGGATAGCTTAAACGAAAAGCAGGAGAGATCAGGGCATTTGTAATCCCGGAAGAAATGACCACCGCACTCTCTATGATCGCGTGCTGACAAATATCACCTTGCTGCGATAACATCTCCAGGGCTATCTGTCCTCCGAGAGAAAGTCCGCATAGCATAAAAACAGAACCGTTTAGATATTCACGGATTAATGAGATGATGTCCCGGGCGTTGCTCTCGATCGTTGAAAAAGGCTTATCGCTTCCGGCGTGACCATCCAAGATCGGCACGATAATATGGTATTCATTTTTGAGCATTTTGGCTTCTTCACGATAATTCCACCAAGACAAGCCGCCCCCGTGAAGAAAAAGGATCGTTTTTGCGTTTGTGCTGCCGTATTCTTTGTATTGCATAAAACACCATCGTCCTCATCACATTGTGTTTGCACCAAAGTTCAGGAGAAAAGAAATATTTGGAAAGCTGAGGTAAATATAGGGGAGATACTAAGAAAGCTGTGTGAACAGAAGAAAGTAGAAATTATAGAAGCACAGGCATGCGCTGACCACCTTCATATGTTGGCGAGTATCCCGCCATATCTAAGTGTATCACAATTTACGGGATATCTCAAGGGGAAAAGTAGCTTAAGGCAACACCGCACACCTGAATTGTGCGGTATTGCCTCCATGCCTCGGTTGCAGGGGGCAAGCCAGTAATCCACCTTCAAGGGGTTGCGCAAACCACCCTTTCAAAGGGTGGTTTTGATTTGAAATCAAAAGGACACAGAATGTTTTTTCGTGAACATTCTGTGTCCTTTTTTATTTTTGATTCATATTTTTCAGCAAAAGAAGAGCTGCATCGCGCTGCTTCTCAGACAAACCGGACCAGCAATCTATCAGCTCTCTGGTTTTAGGCGTGACCTCTATCAGTTTGCCTGAATAACAGCCATTCGTCGCAGTAATCGGAAAAGCGTTTTGAACGATCCGAGCTCTTTGTTCCCGTCGGCGGCATTTGCCGGTACTTTTCCAGCTTTTCTTTTGTTTCACGATATGTTTTTCCGTAGCATGAGCCGTAGATGGTTCTGCCGTTGGCTGCAACGCCCTTTTTGTAGCGCCCTTCCCATCGACCGTCTTTTCTTTTGTAGATGTTTTCTCCTTTTCTTGACATAGTGTTCTCCTTGTATTTTGACAATTTATTTGACGGCGATAGTTATCCCAAAACATCCATAATCAAGATGAAGCACCTCAATATTATTCTGTATCGGAACAATAAACACCTCGCAGTTGACTTTAATTCTAAAATCCAAATTAAAAACCTTCAAAAATATGTTGCAATTGAAAAAATGGTATGATATAATAGTATCGTATAGTAATGTACTCTGCGAAAGTATCACTTTTTGCAGATTTGTGAAGGGAGCTTCGTTGTGAACAGTGAATTTGAATTGATTCGGTACAACGAAAACCTTCCGGCGCGCATCGAGTTGAAGCAGGGTGCGTTCGACACACCGTACCATTGGCACAAGGAGATCGAGCTGGTCTATGTGATGGACGGCGCGGTGACGATCAAAATCAACACGCAAGACCGGAGCCTTCACGCGGATGAGTTTGTGCTGATGAATTCGGCAGAAAATCACAGCCTTTCATCCGAGGATGCAAAATGCCTGATCCTCGATATTTCCTACGAATTCGCGGAGCAGTTTGACAGCTCGCTATACAGCAGCTCTTTCACAATCGTCAGCGGCAGCGGGGCGGAGGAGGAGATCCACAATCTTCTCTGGCAGCTTTCGCGGACGCCGAACGAGCCGAAGCTTCCGGACTTGCGGCAGTATGCGCTTATCACGGAGCTCCTTCATGTGCTGTTTGTCCAGTGCAAGCACCAAAACCCCAACGCTGTGATCAATGAAGAACAGGCGCGGTCGCGCCATATCAAGCTGGCAATGGAGTATCTTCAACAGCATTTTCGGGAGGAGATCACCGAGATCGAGGTCGCAAAGCTGCTCGGTCTGACCCCGATCTATCTGAGCGCACTGTTCAGCGAAACGGCCGGCATGCCGTTTCGGGAGTATCTTTTGAAGATCCGGCTGGAGCATGCCATGGATGCGCTGCTCAACAAGCACATGTCCATCGAGGAGGCTGCCAAGGCAGGCGGATTCCCGAGCAAGCGCACCTTTATCGCAAAATGCAAAAGAGCGTATCACATCACTCCTTTTCAGCTTTTGAAGCAAAAAAAGGGGAACGGGAGGTGAATAGAGTCAATGTTTAAACACGAAACGATCCAATATGACAGCATCCTCCCTGCAAAAATCACGCTGAGCGACAGTTCGGTGGACAGGTGCAGGGGAGAGCCTCACTGGCATGAGGAAATGCAGCTGATCTATGTTGATGAAGGCAGCCTGAGCCTCACCGTCGGAAATCGGTCGGCGGAGCTCCATGCCGGTGATATGCAGGTGATCAACTCTTGTGAGGTCCACGCATACAACAGGGGAGACGCCCAATATCTCAGTGTGCATTTCTCGCGGGTTTTTGTCCGGTCGTTCTTCGATTCGGCAGAAAGCTTCGGTTACATGCCGGCGGAGGGCTCACAGGAACGGCGCGAGATGGTGCTTTTGATGCAAAAGCTGCTGGCGGTGGAGCGGAACACCTTTGACGAATACAGCGCACTTGTCAAGTATGCGCTCCTGCTCAAAATGCTGCGGCTGCTGCTGACGCGCTGCAGAACAGAAAAGCCCGTCAGTGTGTACGGCACGGACAGAAGCCTTGACGACGACGTGACCGCGGTGAAGCAATACATCGAATCCAACTACCGCCAAAAGATCACGACGGCGGATCTGGAAAAGCTGATGCACTTCAAGCCCACTTATGTGATGACGCACTTCAAAAAGCAGACGGGCATGACCATCATGAGCTACGCCATCCGCGAACGCGCCAGACACGCGCTGGACGATTACATCACGCACGACGTTCCCGTTTGTGAGGCGGCTTTGAAGAACGGCTTTTGTCATTACAACCACTTCACCAAAGCCTGTCACAAATACTACGGCGCCAGCCCGACGGAGATCAAAAAACAGAAGCGTGCCGCTTCGGTCAGCACACCTCTGGTAAGGTCGGCGTAACGGCAGCGCCGGCAAAACGGCGCGTCATAACGCGGAAAGAATGGCAAGGCTTCAAAAATCAATTATTGCGCGGCGTGGGTCAGACGTTACGCCTGCGCTCGAGATCCCGGCATAAGGATTTCGAAAAAGACAATCAGATACCTTTTTGGGTATTTGTTTATATAAATAAATATATATAAAAACATATATATAAAAGAAAGAGAGGTAAAAACAAAATGAAAACAAAAATAAAACGGCATTATCGTTCAGTTGTATCTGTTTTGCTTTCGGTCTGCATGCTCGTTTCGTGCATTGCGGTAGGTCTGATAGGCACCGACGCGGCGAAGGTGACGGACAGCGACAATGTCGCGGCGGCGTCCACCGATGAAGCGGTCGGTGCGAGCGTAGACGTGGACGCAAGAGTCGGAAGCGGCGCGGGCTACATTTTGAAGAGTGATAATGATAACCCTTCGCGCGCTACTGATACGGGCGCGACAGTTACCAGGAGCGGTTCCAAATACACCGCAACACTTCCGATCAGCCTTTTCAGCGCCAACAGGAACTACTATATCATGCTGTCCTCGTCTGACAGCTACACAAATTCATTTTACCAAGGGGAGAATATCACGGTCACCAAGACCAGCGCCAGCACCCAGATTTCCGGTTACGGCTCGCAGTCACGAGATGCCTACAGAATGGCACGTTTTTCTCTGAGCAAAACGGAGGGGATTTCCGGCATTAAGGTAGAGGTGTCCAGTAACACCTATACCCTTAGTACCGTTTCGAGCGCGACGACCACTTATTCGGTCACCGTGGACGCGGGCGCCAACGGTTCTGTTGTCGCGGGCAGTACAGCGATCACGGCGGGCAACTCCGCTACCGTGTCAGTGGCTCAGAATTCTAACATCTCTTTGGTTGCGACGCCTGTGCAGGGCTACAGCTTCAAAGAATGGACGGTTTCCGGATGCTCCGTGGGCAGCACCACCTCCGCTTCCACTACCCTGTCGGCAACAGCAAACGGCGGTACCGTCACGGCAACCTACATCAAGAACGCGACGGCGAAGAGAAGAATTTATTACGATAATTCCTCAACCAACTGGACGACGCCCTATGCTTACGCGGAGCTGAGCGACGGCACACCCTGTCTCGGTACCGACCCGGGAACGGCAATGTCGCATGATTCCACCGATGATGTTTGGTATATCGACGTCAACGCGGAAGTTGCAAAGATTCAGTTTTCCAATAATGGTGCCAACGCCTCGGGATTAAGAACCGATATTCCCGATTATCTCAATCCCGAGTTTTATGATTATACCGGCTCAGGCTCGGGCGGTTCATGGAAGCCGCATTCGGCAAAGCTTCAATCGAATGAAAAAAATGCAGTATTGGGCGACACTATTACAGGAAACGAGAAGCTTTATTCAAATATTAGTGCGACCTTTTACGATTATTTTACGGATCATGAAGTTGGTGATACATGGTATTCATCCATTAATGCGGCAAGCGACGGATGGATTGATACCGTTAACAGTCCGTTAGCGGATGACAATAAGGCTGAATCGTACTGGACGACGATAAACCGAAACCCGTACAAAGCACTGAACAAGGCGCTTTCCGCTTATGCAAAGCAAAACAGTATTGCACATCCCTTGTATTTTGGCGCGTTCAATGAGGGTGGTTACCACAATCCCGGATACTATAAGAGCAGTGTGGTGACCAAAGGTCAGAAGGTAAATGACTCCAACTTCTTATCTCCTGATGCCAGAACAGATACCGCTACAGATTCTAACAGATGGTACAGAGCTTTGCCCGGACTGGCAGGAACATCGATTTTCGACGGAACGATTTATTATGCAAATGCGTCGGGTGAAAATGGTGTACCGATGGTGCTGTTTGACAAGCAATGGCTGTTGAGCAGAACGTCCACAGGTTCTAACGATGCGCCGTCACATACAATCTATTTTGATCCCGGTTATTTTGAATATACAGCAGAAGGCGTGCAACATCATGCCTCATGGGCAAATGATAATGCAGATATTTGGGCAGCACAGCAGGATGGAAAACGTGACTGGTGGGGTCTGGAAAAGCTTTCTGTCAATGACAGCGGAGTATATGAATATAGTTTTGATAATTCTGCTGATAGAATCAAATTTTACCGTGTATCTCACAATGGAAACATCACAATAGATCATGACGGTAAAGCGAGTGGTGACATATGGGATACCAGTAATAACGTTGAAGGCACTAACGGTAGCTTTAACGGAAAACTGGCACGAATGGTTGGCTGGAAATTAGTGGATTCTACCGCGAATTATTACGGTCAGGATAGTGTTTATCCATATGAAGGCAGCTTGGCGGAAATCGTCAATTCAAACTTCCCTGTCCGCAAAACCACACAGGAAAACGCAACTTACTATGAGTTCAATAGTAATAACGGAACGGACAATGTCTACTTTAATAACTTGACGGATGAAACGCTTACCATGCAGTACGCGGGTCAAGCAAACAATCAAGTCAGTACAGGCAGAATAATGAACGGCTATAATGCAGGGTATGGCTTCTTCCCGTTTGATAAGCAAGCTAATAACAGCGGTTACGGTAAGGATCTTGCCTTTGGTATGAAGCTGGAAATCGAGTTTACACTTGGTCCGGACGGTCAGATTTATGGTTCGGATAATCAATGGCATGACCAGAAGTTCAATTTCTCCGGTGACGATGACTTGTGGGTTTATGTTGACGATCATTTAGTTCTTGATCTCGGCGGCGACCATAAAATGACTGAGGCAACAATTAATTTCCATGAAATGAAAGTTACGACGACGCACTCAGTTGACCCGAATATCAATAGCTCACGCAACGGATCGTTTGGTAGTTGGTTCAATAATGATGATACCTCAAAAATCCATAAAATGACTATTTACTACATGGAGCGCGGTATGCAGGAATCCAACCTCAAGTTCGGATTCAGCTTCTATCCCGTTGACAACAAGTTCGTGACAACTGAGGAAATGAGCTATGACGGCGTCAATCCTGCGCTTGCAAGTGATGTTGAAACTCTGGCGGCGACCGACAGCATTGTCGTGACGCATTATGCCGACACAAATGAGACGCCTTCCACGCTTGCGACGAATAAGCCCTACAGACTGAACGCGGCAACAACTGACTCTAACACAGGCGACGCCGGTACCTACACGCTGGGAGACGGAGACAAAGCCACCTTCCTGAAACAATTCCACGACGGTGAGGCGGGTTACGTTGCGTCGATATCGGATAAACCTCAAAACTTTAAGCTGTCAACCGCTGACGGTGCGTCTAACGTTTTCACCTATAATACGATTGTGAAGGGCGTTACCGATGTCAAGAATGACAGAGTTATTCCCGTTACCGGAACGGATAAGAACATATTCACCTTCCGCACGCTGAAAGATCCAAAGTATGATACCGACCCCACGGACATTCAGGCGGATCTGCTCAGTACCATCAAGACCAAAAATCTGATGATCACCAAGGATCTTGTCGGTGCGGAGGATACAACGAATACCTTTAAGATTAAGATAGAGATCGACCTCGACGGCGCCGGTTCAAAAAAGGGCTATCAGGTGTATGAGCTGCCCTATCTCCTTAATGGCACTTCGGGTACCTTGCTCAATACGGGCTTGATTAATATCAAGAAGGACGACGTCATCATTATTACGGGCATTCCGGTGAACGCTAAGGTCAGAGTGAGTGAAGATACCTCTTCAATTAACTCTGTTTATGAGTATAATACGACCGAGGTATTCCCGCAGAGCGGTGTTGGAACGACTGCTTATGACGCGTATAGCGAAGGGAATTTTAAGGGAGCAGAATTCACGGTTCTGACCGATGACTTTGTGACCGTTATTAACAAGAAAAAGCCGACGTACAGCCTGAACGTCAAGAAAGAAACAGATACTGACGATACAACGGGCAGCTATGATTTCTACGTAATGAAGCTGACAGGCACATCGCCGGTTACGTTGACTCCGATTGCAGACGGAAGCTATGAGCTGATAAACTCGGACGGCACCAGCGGAACGGTCACTGCAACTGCCGGCAAGATTTCTTTGACCAAAAACCAGCAATTTGTTATTTCTAATATTCATAGCAATGACGTCTATCTTGTTTATGAAGACACAACACATCTGCCGGATAATTATGTTTACGATACTACTGTAGTCACTGGTACGAGCACGAGCACAATCAATCCGACTGTTAATTCAACCGCATACAAGGGTGCACAGGTGACATTTGCTGCAACTGATATACATGTTGTTGTAACGAACAAAACCAAGGGTTATGATGTCACCATCAAAAAGAAGCTTGTCAGCGGTACTTCCGCAAAGCTTTATACGGTCAATGTCAAAGCAGGCGAAGCTGCATATAGCGGTGAGTATGAGATTTATGACAAAAACGGCACACAAATCACAACAAGAACCATGACGGACGGCGCTGTTGACCTCGGCGTTGATGAGTATGTCGTTCTCAAAGCGGTTGCGGAAAACACTGAATTGGAAGTCACCGAAGAGAAACTCAGCTCCACTTATGTCAGAGCGTTCCACTACGGATATACGAGTGTAAAAGTCGGCGACAGCACATTGACAACACAGGATAATGGCGGTATCACGGCAACTACCAATCCTAAAAAGATTGACAACGGCGTTAGCCTGACTGTGACAGCAGCCACAAGTGTAGAAGTCTATAACAAGCCCTGGACGTATTTCATCAAATACCAGTACCCCGGCTATCTGCAAAGATATTATCCGAATGTAACGGCGAACCAGTGGTACGACTATAAAGGCGCGTTTACCGACTCCGACTTTGAGGAAGAGGGACTTATGACCATCGGTACGGAAAAGGCTACCGGCTCAGAAACTTATCCCTGTCCGAAATTCAAGGGCTATGATGACAGCTATAACACAACCGAAACAGATGTTAAAGACTTTATCACAGCCAGAGCGCCCTATCAGGACAACTTCATGACGACAATGACATGGGATCCTGTTTTGAGCGGCAATAAACCTAACACGAATATTCATTACTATCCCTTGCAGGATACTCAGAATGTTTATGTTGAAGTGACTGCCGACGCAGACGCTCAAAAGGGTATTCAGGTTTATTTCAAATTGCCTTATGAGTTTGAAAGCTGGGTTGAGCAGGAGGATACCAGCTTGGATCCCAAAGCGGGAACAGACGGAAAGGTTATGCGAAAGACCGATCCTTATTATTACAGAGTCGATACGCAGTATGGTCTGTGGGTGACGAAAAACAGATCGCAGGACCGCAACACCGCTAAGTGGGTTGAAGCCGCTCCCGAAATATATGACGCAGCCGGAAACAGATATGTGTTCCGCCATTGGGAGATGAAGTCAGTCGGTAAGAATTTGCGGACGAATGTTGAGTCTCAGTATATTGGACAGAATCCGCGTCAGCATGCGTTAAAGGACGAATATGAGTACAAAAGATGCTACAGCCGCGCGTTCAATATGACTTTGTATCAGGACTCCTATGTAGAACCGATCTATATCTTGGATTCTGACTCTGACGCAAGCTTGACTCCCAAAGAGCGCGAAACCAAGGATACCGGAATTTCCACACAGTACGGCGGCGCTTTCATCAACTTCCTTGAGAACTCCCGCAACCAGTGGAATGATCAGGGCGGTATTCTGTATGGCAATAATGGCGAAAATAATTCCGATCGTGTCAATCAGGGCGACAGAGTGTTCTCGGATTTCCTTTTCTCCTTCAACTACAACGACGTCATGCTGCAATCCTCGCTCGGTAAGTATAAGACCGAAACGGTAACAGTTGACGGCGAAGAAGTCACCAAAAGGGTGTTTGAGCCTTATAAATACAACGGACAGGAAATCAAATTCAAGTATGGCTTTGTGCTGGAAAAAGCCGACAACATTACGGATACGAATGCAAACGGCGACCTTTCCGATGATATCAAAACGCAGGCAGATTACCGCGCTCTCTACAATTCAGCAAAGACCGATAGCGCTGTTGAGGGACAAACGCAAATGCAAGCCGCGATTGCTTATATCACCAATAACACCAACTCCTCCGGAAACTTCCTCCTCAAGGAGGAATACAGCGCGGGGGCTCTCGATAACAAAAACGAGATCGAGTATTCCACCAGTATTCCGGTCATCTCACATAGCACAGGTGCTGCATTACCCTACAAAAACTATGTGTACAGAGCCTATGCATATCTGAAGGACTATACGATCGCCGGAGGACAATTAGATTACACATGGAACGGTGAACCTATCAGCGACGAGGATTGGACAGCTATCAGAAGCGGAAGCCACAATGGTTCTGTTCTTGAAATCAGCGCACCTGTTTATTTCACGATTTACAACATTGCGTCTGTCGACAACGGAACTCCGTTTCATGACAAAGGAGGTCAGTCATAATGAAAAAAATCTATACGGAACCTGAATTTGAATTGCACAGATTTCAATTTGGTTCCATGATGAGCGACGATCCCGATTTTCAAGGTTTGACTCCCAGTGATCCGCAAGGTCAAGCCGAAGGTCACGGCGGCGGCTTGTGATCCTTCATTGGTGAGTTAATAAACTGCTGTGGGCAGTACAGGGATTGTGCTGTCCGCAGCAGGATTAAGGTGATAAATATGAAAAGTATAAAGAAGTGTATAGCGCTTATCGTTGTATCGGTTCTGATTTCGTTATCAATGGTTTCATCCCATGCCGTAACACGTTATTTTGAGAATGGATACTACTATTCATTTCTGAATAACAATGCGGTCGAGCTTGTAGGCTGGGATTACCGAACCTCTGAGCTTCCCGTGCCCAGCGCATTGAATGGCAGACCGGTAACGGCAATCGCAAACAACGCGTTTTTTGGCGATCAAAACCTGACCGGAATCGATTTTTCAAGCGCCTCAAATCTTGGCTCAATCGGATTGTACAGCTTTGCGAACTGTACGAATATTTCCGAAAAACTCATTTTGCCTGAAAATATTTTTTTCGTGGATATCTGCGCCTTTGAGGGTTGTTCTTCTATTTCCGAAATAGAAATCAATGCGGATTTGCATACCATATCCGCACAATGCTTTAACGCTTGTTCTTCACTTAATTATGTGAAGCTAAACAGCGGATTGGAAGAAATTATGAGTTATGCTTTTGCCAACTGCTTTGAGTTGACAAGAATCGATATTCCCGAATCTGTTAGCTACATCGCGGAATCGGCGTTTGCGAACGATTCTAACCTCACCCTCGGCGTGTATTACGGCTCCTATGGCTATGAATACGCCAAAGAAAGGAGCATTCCCTATGTCCTTCTCGACGACGTAAGGCTCGGCGACGCGGACGGTGACGGCTATGTGAACATCAGTGACGTGACCGACATTCAGCGCGCTGTGGCGGAAATGGACACGCTTGATGATTTGCGCAAAAAGGCAGCTGACATCAACGGCGACGGAGTTGTCACAATTGATGACGCCACAATTTTGCAGATGTATCTTGCAGAATTTGCGACAGACTATCCCATCGGTGTGGTTACCGCACAATAAACTCAAAGGCAGCAGGAGCAAACCCCTGACCGGAGAATGGATAACAAAAAACGCAGCAGTTTCGGACTGTTGCGTTTTTATTTGTACTATATTTTAGTGATCGCCTTTGTGCGCCACTTGCCGCTTTTCCAGCGGAGCACCATCAGGATACCGCGCACACATTCATCAGCCGCAAGTGCGATCCACATGCCGTAGATCCCCCAGCCGCAGACGACTGCAAGCAGATAGGAGCCGAGCACGCTGAGCGCCCAGTTGGAGAAAATCGCGCAGAGCGTCGGAAAAAACACGTCTCCGGCGCCGCGCATGCAGGCGATCACCACCAGGTTGGTCGTTCTGCCAACCTCCAGCACCACATTCATCAAGAGAATTTGAGAGCAGATCGCCGCCACTTCGGCGTCGTCGGTGAAGATGCCGATCAACTGTGTGCGGAACAACAGACCTGCCGCGCAGCACAGCAGGGTGATCAGCAAGGCGATACCGTGCGAGCGCCTGCCCTGATGGTATGCCTCGTCAAACTCCCTGGCGCCGACCAGATGCCCGATGAGGATCTGTGACGCCTGCCCGATGGCGACGGCAAACAGGTAAAAAAACATGGTGATGTTTTGCACATATGTTTTGGCGACCAGCTCGCTTTCCGTCAGGCACCGCAGCACGATCGAGGTGATGACCAGCTGCGAAAGGTTGTAGAGAAAGGTTTCGAGCGCCGACGGCACGCCGATTTTGAGCATCTCCCTGAGTCGGTCAAAGGGGAAGGGCTTGAGCAGCCCGAACATGGAAAAGCTCTCGATTTTTTTGAACAGGACCACCGCGAGCACCACGCTGCACACCAGACGGCTGGCGCAGGTCGCAACGGCGGCGCCTGCCACGCCCATGGACGGCACGAGCAGCAGGTCGGCGGCGGTGTTGAAAATATTCATGCCCAGCGAGACGAACATCGTGATCTTTGTCAGACCGTGGTTGCGGATGATCACCGAGACCGCACCGATGAACGCCTGCAAAAAGATGGAGCCGCCCACAATGGACAGATATTGTCCGGCAAAATCAAGAAGCTGCCCCTCTGCACCGATGAGCAGCAGGATCGGGCGGTTAAACAGCAGAAACACCACGCTGACCGCGATGCCGAAAAAGAACTGCAAAACGATAGAGAGCGCCGCTACCTGTGACGCAGACTTACGCTGTCCGGCGCCCAAATACTGCGAGATCATCACGGCGCTGGCAGTGGACAGGATGTTGAATACGATGGTGATGATAGAAACGGTTTGATTTGCCGCGCCGACAGAGGAAGCTGCCAGATCGTTGTAGCCGCTGAGGATATAGACGTCCACAAAGCCCAGCAGCATAAACAGAGCCGTTTCGATAAAAATCGGCCACGCAAGACCGAATAATGTTAGCTTTTTCATGTTTTCACCTTATTACGGTTGATAATGCTATTATACTATTTTTTCGCTGTAATGACCAGCCCCCAAAAACAAATAATGACAAATTTATAATTTCTGCCTATAAATCTTTACAAATAACGGAATCAGTAGTATAATATTTTTGCAGCGACAGGCAACGCCTGCTGCAGGATTCTAAAGTAACGAGGAGAATGCACATGTTTTGTGAAAAATGCGGTCGCAATAATCTTGACGGAGCAAAGTTTTGCGCGGGTTGCGGTGCGCAGCTGGTAGCGCCGCACCTTGACAAGGCACCCTTTGAGGAAACACCAAGCACTACCATCGGATATTCGCAGCAGGAATACACCCAGCCGGCATATACACAATCCGAGAGCGTGCAGCCGCAGTACAGTCAGCCGACGTATCAGCAGCCTGAAAATGTGCAGCCGCAGTACGCGCAGCAGCAGTACAGTCAGCAGCCGTCCTACAATAATTACAACAACTATAGCAGCTATCAGCCGAAGCCCGCGGTCAAGCCGCAGGGCAAGTCTGTCGGAGCAATCGTGCTCTACATGATAGCGGGCGCGATGGCGCTGCTGAGCATTTTGTTTGTATTTCTGCCGCACATCACGGTGTTGGGTAGTGGCTATGCGCCGTTCCAGCTTATTTCCGACAGATATGTTTGGGGCAGTTCGAGCGATGCGCGTACGGGCGCCATCGTTGTGGTCATTCTGTTGGTCATTCCCATGCTGCTGCAGCTGGTTTGGGCGATCCTGTCCTTCCTGCGCACAAGAGCGGCAGGCGTTTTGGGCTTGATCGCTTCCATTTTCGCCATCAATCACACCATTGTCTGGATCGTATTGCTTGGCGAGATGCGTGAAAAAAGCTATTCGCTTGCTTCCATGACGGCTGTTCCCGTGCTGATGCTGGTGCTTGCCATCGCCGGCATGGTGCTTGCGATCATTCAGATGACAAAGAAAAACCGCGTTCGCTGATAACGCATCACGCATAAAACCGACGAAAAGCAGCGTCGGCTCCGCCCGTAACGGGGCGTGAGCCGGCGCTTTTGTGATGCGGCGTCAATCATTTTCGGGCTTGGCAGGAGGATTGCCGCCGCCGTGACCGTTTCACGTGCTCTGTACTGCGATCGGATCGCCGAACGACGCGCTGCCCTCGGTGTAAGAGGTGCCGTCGATAAAGAGCTTGTGACCGTTGAGATTAATCGCGTTCGCGCCGCAGGTCATGCCGGTGATATAGCTGTCGCCGGTGAGCGTCCAGATGGAGCCGTCCTCGATCTCCATATATACCTCGCCGTCCTGACCGCTGCTGTTGATCGCGCCGGTAAACGAAGCGTTGTTGCTGAGATAGAGGTTCAAATGCGACACGCTGTCTACGATCATATCGCCGTTGATGATCTGGTTAGAGGCGTTGAGCGTCACCTGACCGCCGTTGCTGCCCTCGCTGCCCCAACCTGCCGCAGCAGCGCGGAGAAACACGCCTTCGCCGTTATTGGTGATCTGTGCATTGTTGAGTGTGATCTCGGTCGCGGTGTTATTGATGAAGAACACATCGCCGTTTTGGTTGGTGAGCGTGCCGCCGTTCATGGCAAAGCGCGAGGCGCCCTCCGCTGCATCGCCGGACATGGACTGATAGATCATCACCGCTTGGTACCGGCTCGACTTGTCGCTGTTCTTTTTGTTGTTATCGGCGGTGAGGTTGACGTTATTGAGCGTGACAGCGTTCTTGCCCTCTACCACAACACCCTGCGAGGCAGTTGAGGTCATGGTCGCGTCGCTGACGGTGATGTCCGCCGTCGAGTAGATGACAGGCGAGCCGGTGCCGCTCGTCGTGTAGTTGCCGCCGGTGACATTCACGGTGCCGCCGCCTCTGTCGGAGCGGATGGCCGCCGACGAATTGCCGGAGGTGTTGATGGTGAGGTTCTCGGCGTTCATGGTGCCGCCGCCGGTCGTCATCAGACCGCCGGAGCAATTGCCGCTCGTTTCAATATAGGCGTTTGCAATGTTGACGGTCGTTCCCTCGCCGTAGCTGAACACGGCGTTGGCGTGGGTGCCGTCGGTTTTCACGACCATATCCTTTAGGGTAAGCGTGCCGCCGTTTGTAGCAAACACAGCGGCATTCTCACCGTAGAAGTCCGCTTCGTCGCCGTCCGCTTCGCCGGTCTTATTGACGCGCACATTGGCGTAGCTCAGCGTTTCACCGTCCGCGACGATCGCGTGACCACCGTCCTCGGCGTTTTCAATGGTTTCGTTAACGGCAATATCGCTCTCCGTCAGCTTGGCGGAGCCGCTGCCCTCGGGGAGTGTCGCTGCCGCAGCCTCGTCCTGTGTTGCGGCGGAAGCGGCGGCTGTCGTTCTCTGCGAGGAGCTTTCGCTGCCCTTTTGGCAGGATGTGAGCGCCACCGTTGCGGCGATAGCGGTCAAAACCGCGATAAACACCAAGTATGTTTTACTGACCTTTGCTTTCATAATAAACGCCTCCTTTGGCTTTTCCCCAATCATACACCCCCACCCTTAAAAAATCCTTAAGCGCCGGTGGGCGCTTTCGGCGGCTTTTGATAGGTTCAGACAAAGATAACGTTTGTGTAACGCCGCATCAAAATGTGAGGAGGAGAGGTCGGTTGCTGCGTGTATTGCCTGCCTGATACGTGCTTCTGTTGTCGGTGGAAACGGAAAAGTTTTTTGCACGCGTTCTGATGCGGCGTTTTGCAGGCGTTTACCGACTATGTGTCTTTCCGAAGGCACGCCAGATAACGATCGTTGGCTGCAATTTTGAAGGATTGAAAAAAAGCACACCCGTCTATTCTGTGAAGGGTGTGCTTTGCTAAGCTTTATTTCTCTGCTTTATCCTCTTTGTCTTTTTTCTTCTTTTTCTC
>Ga0310695_10007488_pt1 | contig 17394 bp, 10 predicted proteins | sample RumenRJG_04DNA_FD_203882 | JGI IMG/M metagenome (GOLD analysis project Ga0310695, IMG submission 203882) | Bovine rumen microbial communities from Lethbridge, Alberta, Canada - RJG_04 (v2) (version 2) | ecosystem: Host-associated > Mammals > Digestive system > Stomach > Rumen | place: Canada...
CCCGAAGGGGTGCTGAATAGCTTAGAGGCAGCATCAGGGAGCTCGCTCACGGATGATGGCTATAAGATATGCAGCAGAGGCGCCATCGGGCGACTCCATTCAATCCGCTCCATTTTTCATCTTCTTATAAATTATATGAATAATCCCGACACTGGTGGGTGCCGGGATTATTATGTTTAGAGTTGATAGTTTAGTGTTTAGAGGTGATTACTTGATCAGGACCCTGCGGCCATTGTGGATGTAGATGCCTGGGGTGATGGGCTGGGAGAGTAGACGACGGCCATCGAGGGTGAAGTAGGCATCTTCCATCTTACTTCTTCCATCTTCCATCAAGAAGATGCCATTCTCTTCGTCGCCGAAGTTGAGGTTGATGGCCTTGACTTGCTGACTGGAAGTGAGGTTCAGCTCGAAGTAGGCGCGGAAGGCATTGATGGTCATACTGGCGCTGGGGTAGTAGAGGGTGTTGCCTGCTCCGAGATAGAGGATGTTGCTGTTGGCACTGGTGAGTGGCTGGGGATCGTAGGTGCCTATGAAGCTGACATCGTCGGTCCAAATAATTCTTTCGTCTTCCGGTACATCACAGATGGTGACATTGGTGAAGGTTGGATCTTCGATGTTGGTGCTTTGTAGTGCCCACTTAATGATGTATGGGATGCCAGCCTCGATGCTGGTTACTGCATCATCACCAGTAGCAGGTGTGAAGTTGAGCGTAAGTGTACCTGTCGCTGGATTGAATGTGGTGCCCTCTTCCATAAGCGTGCGTAGTTCGGAGAAGCCTGCAAGAGGTGATGCGGCCAACTGTTCAGCGGTGAGGCTGAACGGCAGACACAAGGTGTTCCAGTCGCCATCTGTGTAGAGGGTGCGACCGCTGAGGGTGACACTGGCAACCTCCTTATGGTCATAAATGGCTATAGTATTTGAGTTATCCTGATCGTCGCTTAAGGTAAGTTCTATAGCCTTATAGGTGAAGAAACCGGGGGCGCTTGGTCCGCCATCGGGATGAGCATACCCACCATACGGATAATCTTCGTCTTCATCAAATTCTATGTATTTAGTTCCTTGTCCGCCCACAAGTTTCTTGCAGTCATAGAAAGAACCCCACTCGTTCCAAGAATCGTTGCAATAGATCGTCACAAGACTGCTGCATCCTGCGAACATGTATCCTATGTTCCAAACGTCTTCCACGTTGAAATTCCTGACGTCGAGACTTGTCAAACCACTACATTCTGTGAACATAAATCTCATATCATTGACATATCTCGTATTGAAGCTCGTGACGTCGAGACTCTTGAGCCCACTGCAACCATAGAACATGCCAAACATATCCCGGACATTTGCAGTATTGAAGCTCGAAATGTCGAGGTCTGTCAAACTGCTGCAACCATAGAACATCGATCTCATGCCACGGACATTCGCTGTATTGAAGTTCGAGAGGTCAAGGCTAGTCAGTTTGTCACAACCCAAGAACATCTGGCTCATATCATAAACATTTCTGGTATCAAAACTTGAAAGATTGATGCTTGCCAGATTGCTCTCCAGTAAATTTTCGTAGGGTTCATACCATTCTTCAAGTTGATCCTTGTAAGATGGGCCTATGAAACTAAACATGCCTGTCATATTGGTCACTTTGGAAGTATTGAAAGACCGTAGATCCAAACTTGTAAGTGAAGAACAGCCATAGAACATGAACGACATATCAGTGACATTTTCGGTGTTCAAATACTCGAGTCCGGTAATCGTTGCCAAAGATGTCATATTCGCGAACATATTTCTAGTGGATGTTAGTCCATTATAACCGGCAAAAGATGAATCGAAAATGACTGCGGTGATTACATCGGGTTCATCATATTCATCGATTTCATCTTCGGCCTTAGTGGATTTACGAGAAGGAGCTCCTTCATATTCTCCGCCAAATTCTTCGCCCCCTTCTCCTTCATACAGTTCAGGCATCCAGTCGGGGCATTCATTCCATGTGAGTTCATAAATATAGCCTTCACGAATGGACATTTGATCATCGAAGTAGAATGAAAGTGTATTGCCATTTTGTACAGCATAAGGAACACTATAGGTCGTGAAGTATCCGCCATCGGCTATTCGCTTCGCATAGGCTACAGTAACCTTGCTTGAGTTGTATCCGGGAAGTGATGTACAACCTTTGAACATGTCGTCTGAAGAAACACTCCGTTCACTCCAATCGTCATTGCAGTAGATAGTGGTCAAAGCGGAACAACCATTGAACATTCTATCCATGGCTGTAATGTTCGACAAATTGAGATTGAAGATGCCATTGACGGTTGTTAAATGGGTTAAACCACTGAACATATCTGCAGTAGATGTCAGCTCGTCGTTATTAATGAACGATTCGTCGAAAGTGACAGTGGTAATGGTAGCCATGTTGGTGGCTGTTTTCCAATTCCCATTATTCGTCCAGTCAAAATCGTAGTTGTTGGCATCGTAAGTCTTGCCACCACCATAGTAGAACGTGAGATTTGTTCCTTCAAGGACTGCATAGGGCTCCAACCTGGTGAAATAGCCACCGTCAATAATTGGTTTTGCGTATTCCACTGTTACTTTATCAGGATCATAGATGGTATTATAATAGTCATCATCTTCATTGTCATCTTTGTTGCCCTTCAAAGAAGAGCAGCCCATGAACATATCTACAGAAGAGGTCACGTTGCCGCTTGCTGACCAGTCGTCGTTGCAATAGATGTAATTAAGTCCGCTACAATAGGCAAACATTTTATCCATATTGGTTGCCGACGATACATCAAAATGCCTGAGGTCCAATGACTTCAACTGATATGAATTATAAAACATTTCAGACATATCAGTTATGTCCTCTGTATTGAAATGTTCAAAGCCGGTGATACTGTACAGATTACCCAAATAAGCAAATATTAGATGAGCGGTCTTGAGCTTGTATTCACTGAAAGACTCGTCAAACTTAACTCTGTATACATTATTAGAATCATAATACCATCCAGGATAATCGCCAGTCCATGGGATACTATAAGTTGTTCCTTCGCGAGAAGCTTTGTCAGAATCGTAATAGAAAGTAAGAGTTCCATTAGCATCCCGTTTAGCATAAGCCTCTTTCACGATGGAGAAGTAACCACCATCAGCGGATGGTTTTGCATAGGCTACAGTAACATTGTTGCCTTGAGCGAATTGACAACCTGTAAACATATCATCAGAGGAGGTGACGTTACCATTTGCGCTCCAATCATTGTTGCAGTAGATTGTTTCAAGTGAGGTGCAGCCACAGAACATCTCCGTCATATCAGTTACCTTGGCTACATCGAATGAAGAAACATTAAGACTGGTCAGGCTGCTGCATCCTTTGAACATCTCCGACATATTGATGACGTTCGATGTCGGCAGGTTGTGGATATCATTGATTGTCGTCAGATTAGACAATCCACAGAATAAAGCTTTGGTGGAAGCAAGTAAATCGTAATTGCCAAAGTTTGAATTAAAAGTAACGGTGGTGATGGTACCTGCGTATTCAGTTTTTGTCCAACCGGGTGCACTATTATCCGTTGGGTAATCAAAGTAAGTTCCCGTTCTGGTCTTCATATCAAGGTCGTAGTAGAATGTCAGCGTGCCATCGGAAAGAATTGCGTAGGGTTTGGCATCGGTGAAATAGCCTGGGGCATCAGGACCGCCATCTGGACGAGAATATGTATAATTAGAACCATGATATGTTGTTCCTCTGCCACCTATGATACTATAACAATCATAGAACATATTGGAGGTATAATTATAGGGGGAATAAACTAGCCAATAATTAGTGCACAAGATTTCCTTCAATTCTCCACAATACGAAAACATATTATTCGCATCAATAGAACTTGTCTGCTTGAAATTCTTGATATTAACACTGGTTAATTCTGTACAACTGGAAAACATGAACGCCATGGAGCTAAGGCTCGATGTGTTGAAGTTCGAGAGATCGAGGTCTGTCAGTTTGCTACAATTTTGGAACATATACGACATATTGGAGACCTTTGATGTGTCGAAGTTCGAAAGATCAAGGCTTGTCAGGGTTTTACATCCTTGGAACATGTATCGCATAGTTGTAACGTTCGAGGTGTCAAAACTCGAAAGGTTGAGGCTCCCTAAACTGCTACAATCATTGAACATATACTGCATATTAGTAACATTCGAGGTGTCAAAACTCGAAAGAACAATAGCAGTCAAGCTATTACAACCACTGAACATATATTCCATATTCGTAATCTGCGAAGTGTCGAAGCTGGAGAGATTGAGACTTTGTAGTGCGAAACAATCTATGAACATATATTCCATTTTTTTGACATTCGATGTGTTGAAGTTATTGGAAAATGTAATAGATTGCAAAGCTTTACACTCTTTAAACATACGATTCATGTCGACAACATTGGATGTATTGAAACTGGAGAGGTTGAGGCTTCCCAGTTTCCAGCATTCACAGAACATATAACTCATATTAGTTACATTCTCGGTGTCAAAGCCTGAAAGGTCAAGTCTAGACAGTTTATTACATCCCCAGAACATTGACCCCATATCCGTGACTTTTTCCGTATTGATACTTTGCGGAAGGGTAAGAGTCTCCAGTCCTGTACATTCTTGGAACATTCCCGCCATGTTAGTGACATTCGAAGTGTTGAATGTGGAGAGGTCAAGGCTCGACAATGCATAGCAATATGAGAACATATTCGTCATATTGGTGACACTCTCAGTATTGAAGTTTGTGAAGTCGATAGATGTCAGTTTGTAGCAGAGTTGAAACATATTAGCCGCCGACTCTAATCGATAACTACTGAATGAAGCATCGAAAGCTGCAGTTAAAATATTCTCTCTGTCTTGGTACCATCCAGGATTATTTGTAGGATCCCACGGGATGTCGTAAGCCCCACTTGCAGGCTTGTTTTCATTATAATAGAATGTAAGCTGGCCATTGTCATCAAGCACGGCATATGCCTGGTTCTCGGCAAACATTCCCTGCCATACACCGAGCAGGGCGATAAGGGTAACTAAAAGTCTTGTTGTTTTCATAGATGTTGCGTTTTGAGTAATAAATGAATTCACTAAAGAGATTCACGAGGAGGATGGGTTAATCTTCGTCACAGATGCCACGGCTTTTGGGCATAGCACCACCGCCATGACAAACATAGCCAGCGTCTGAACCGACATAATTTACGCCGACATTGTTTTCGACACTCATCTTGTACTGATGACTTCGTTCATTTCGAACTCATCCACGCTGAGGGCGGGAATTGTGTAGATTTTCTTTTTCATAGTGATTATGTTTTTAGTGTTATTATGTATTGTCGGGCTTGATATAGATATAAAAACGGGGACAAATTTATAGTATAAATTTATTACTTCCAAATTTTGGAAGATTTTTTTGAGTTTTTGCAGTATTTTATTATAATAATTGGGAGAATTGACGTTTATGTTATTCTAATGGGGGAAGGAAAGGGACATAATATATAAAAAAACTTCGCCAGAAAAAAGACCCTCTCGGTCCCCCTGCTTAGGGGGAGGAGGCTATCTGGATTCCGATGATGATTCTTTTAAAAAGATGAAAAATGGATTTATGAACTATGGAACTGACTGATGTCAGTTCTGATGTATTGCCTGTAATCGTCAACTGAAAGCAAGCTTTCCGTTGCCACTTCCAGCCAATACATCACCTCTTCGAGGCTTTCATAGTTCATAAATCGAAAATATCTTTTAAAATACTTAAAAATGATGCTGTCCCTAACTATATAGGGATAAAATTCTTTGGGTCGAAGTAAGGCCGAACAGAATTTTATCCTATAAAAGGGGACGAGCAAATATTTTAAAAGATTTTTCAAAATATTTTCGATTTGCAATGATGTAAGCCTGTAGGGTGGTGTGTGGCTTGGAGTCAGCAGCGGAAAGCTCGCTTTCAGGTGATGAGTCAAAGATAAACACCAAGGTGGCTCATCAGAGTCACCTCATCATTGCAAATCCATTTTTCATCTTCTTATAAATTATATGAATAATCCCGACACTGGTGGGTGCCGGGATTATTATGTTTAGAGTTGAGTGTTTAGAGTTAAAAGGTGCTTACTTGATCAAGACCTTCTTGCCATTGACGATGTAGAGGCCTGGTGTGATGGGCTGGGTGGTGAGGCGACGGCCATCGAGGGTGAAGTAGGCATTGGAGGACTTGGAATGATCGGAGGTTTCGGAGATGGTCTTGATACCAGTGGACTCGTCGCCGAAGTTGAACTTGATGGCCCTAACGGGGGCATCGGTCGGTGTGGTCTTCTCAAAATATCCACGGAATGCACCGATGGTGGCATTAGAGTCTTCGGCGGGATAATACAATGTATTCTGTGCACCCAGATAGAGTTCTGTAGATTCACCTGGTGTGAGTTCATAGGGCTTGAAACAGCCTGTGAATAAGTAGTCGAATTCGCCAGTAAATGAAGATACTGGTTTCGTGTCTACGAGGATTACGTCGGTGAAGGTCGGATCTTTGATGTCGAAGGATGCTGGATTCTGGTCGTAACCTTCGGGTTTTTCCCACTTCACAAGGTGGGCGTAACCAGCTTCGATGTATGTCAAATCTTTGCTGAAATTGAGTGTCAGCGTGCCGTCATCGCTGAGAGAGCTGCTTTCGAGTTTTTTGACAATGGCTCCTTCGAGCACTGTGCCACTGAATGTGGGTTGATTCCCTATTTTAACGTCATTGTCGCCTAATGAGAATGGCAGACACAGTGTGTTCCAATCGCCATCCTTGTAGAGTGTGCGACCGTTGATCTTGAATCGAGTAGGTTTGGCGTCAGCGAAACTTGCGAGAATACTCTCGTTGTCTCCTTGGTCGTAGAGTAGAACATAGCTGTAGTAGTAGTTGATACTATAGTGGAGGCAGTTCTCGTAAGCAATGATTCCGATTTCGCCGTATTTCATCTCGGGCTCTCCGAGAGTAAATGGAGGCTCCTCATCATTATATTTATAACCGGGGACTGCTGCATCATCTTGGTTAATGTCGTATCCTCCCTGGTCATTGCCAACGCCCTTGATACCGGTAGCTACATAATAATTTCTGTTCAAGGAAAGATTTGGAGCTTCGGCTTTTGGCGTCAGATCTTTACCAAGAATGCCACCTATGGAAGAACCTGAATAACCAGTTACTTCGCCTTCAAAGATGCAATCTGAAATATAGGCACTTTCTTCAAATGAACCTGCTATGCCGCCTAACATATTGGCATTCTCATTACCAGAGATGGCTGCATAGCAAAAACAACCTTTAATGGTTCCACAATTCTCTCCTACGATGCCTCCTATTTTGTCCCCTGAACCCGATACGGAACCTGAATGGCTGCTCTGGGTGATGTAAGCAGAAGAATAACCGGCGATGCCACCTACAGAGTTATCGCCTGAAACGGCTACAGTGCTGTTGTAGCAGTACTTGATTTGACCTCCGTTGTTATAACCTACTATGCCACCGACATACTGATTGCCGGTGAATGTGCTATTTGATACATTTAGTTTTTCTATCGAACCGGGGGCCGATACATATCCAAAAACACCTATATAGTTATTACTGAGATTATTGATGGTGATATTGCTTATTGTTTTGCCATTGTCATTGAAAAAACCTTTGAAAGGCCTATTGACGGATTTACCATTCTCTTTGTTCTGAGTTCCAATGGGGGTGTAGTTCTGGCCTGCGTAATTGATACTATTCTCCAATTGGAAGTACACGCCATCGTAGCTTGTTCCATTGTTTACTGATACAGCAAGTGCATCGAGGTCGTTGGTTGATTTGATAAGATAGGGTGTGTCTTTTGTGCCATTGCCTTCCAATTCAAGGGCAGAGGCAGGTGAAATACTCGCTGCACACAGCAGGGTTGCTGCCAATGAGATCAAACTTTTCTTCATGATCTGTTAAATTAATGGTAATAATTGAAAATGGTAGAATGATAGATTTCTCGGGTGCAAAGATAGTGAAAAAAATCATTTCATCCAAATATTTGATGGATTATTTGCGAAAATAATAAAAATCCCGACACTGGAGGGTGCCGGGATAGTATAGTTTAGTGTTGAGTGTTTAGCGTTTAGAGCAGTTTACTTGATGACAACCTTCTTGCCATTGATGATGTAAAGACCAGCAGTTGTGGGCCGGGTGGTGAGGCGACGGCCATCGAGGGTGAAGTAAGAGTCGGTTGCGCTTGCGGTGTTGTTGATCTGCTTGATGCTGGTGGTCTCTGTGTCGTCGTCGAAGTTGAGGACGAAGGACTTAGCTTGCTGTCCTGATGGGAGATTCAGCTTGAAATAGGCGCGGAAGGCTTTGATGGTGACGCTAGCTTCATCAGCAGGATAATACAAAGTGTTCTCTGCTCCAAGGTAGAGGTAATCAGTATTCTCGCAGTCGGTTTCTGGGATTGTTATAGGATTGATGCAACCTAGGAAGGTAGCAGGACCTGTACCCGATTGACCTACTGTTGAGTTTATTGTTACATCGTAGAAATAAGGATTTTTGATGTCATTCCCTCCGTTGCTCCATCTAACAATGTAAGGCACACCTGCTGATATCGAGTTTGCAGTGTTGAAGTTCAAAGTTAGAGTTCCGGCATTGAACTCGCTGCTCTCCAAGGTCATAACTTCGGCGTCATTGAATATTGTGCTACTGAAATCATCTAAATTAAATGGCAGACAGATGGTGTTCCAGTAGCCATCACAATAGAGTGTGCGTTCGTCGATTTGTACATCGCAAACTTGATTCTGATACTTAGATGGAGAATCATAAATCAAATCATTATCGAAGCAGACATAGTAACCAAGCACGGTCAGCTTCCCTTCTTTGACTACACCTGTGAAGTAATTATCATCAGGGCTTTTGATCTCGAAGTTTTGGCCATTATTGCCAGCTACCAAATCTATATTAGTGTGCCATTCTGGTTTAATTTCGTGGGTAGAAGTTGAAGAAGTACCGCCATAATAAGTGCCATAAAAATCGCGGAACTTGAATTGGTCACCACCTCTTACATCAAAAGTGTAGGATCCGTCACTTAGTTTGGTCATTCTTTTTGGTGCCCCCCAAGCATTACCGTTAAAACTACCCTCGATAAGGTATTCGTCGAGACCACCGATTTGGAGAGTGTATTGATTGTTAGTATTAATTGTGAAGGTGTATTCTACTTGGAATGGGAGTCTAAGGTTATTTCCCCCATTAAAAATTATGTTTGCGACAGGTGAACTAGGATTAACCTGATAAATGCCATCTGATTGTGCACCAACCCATGTTACTGTATTTCCATTTCTTTGCTTTAATCCAAACTCGCCACCGACTGTCGCTGTCAGTGTGTAGATGCCGTTTTCAGTGGACGAGAATTTATAATTATCATTTAAGTTCCAACCATTTGTCTCGCCTACGAGGAAGTACTCGATATCTGCAAAAGCCGTATTAGCACTTGCAGCAAAGAGGATTGTTGCTGCTAAAGAAAGTAATTTTGTTTTCATAAATACATTCGTTAAAAAATACATTTATAAAAGCTATTAACACATTGACAGGGGATGGAGATTAATCCTCATCCCAGATGCCACCACGATTTTTAGCACGTTGATCGCTGCCATCACCGGCACCACCATAACCTAAACCAGAATTACCCATAATTTTACTATTGGTAATTTGACTAGCACCAGTGATTACGATCATTTCATACTCTTCCACGCTGAGGGTGGGGGCTGTGTAGATTTTCTTTTTCATTTTTTTATATTTTAAGTGTTGATAGTATTGTCAGGGTTGCGTTTTTATCTAAAAACGGGGACAAATTTATAATATATATTTATATTATCCAAATTTTCGATGAAATTTTTTAAAAATAGGTGGCATTTTTTGGGATTTTTGGATTATTTGAATGTTTTGTGTTGAATTTTGTGAGGGGATATCGGGGGGATATTGTAATACAGGAATGCTAGAATCGTGCGTATTCGATTTTTTATCATCTTTATTGTCTGAAATCGTTAGGGTCTGGATTGTATTGTGGCTCTGCCTTTTCTTTATTATGAATAAATTAAATTTTTTTGAAAAAAAATTTGGAGGATTTGGAATTGTTGTGTATCTTTGCGGCGTTGTTTTCAAAGAAGTCAGTTTATACAATATACCTTTTTAAAATTAATACGTATGAAAAAGATCTTACTTTCTGTTGCCATGCTCTGCATGGCATTGGGTGGGCGAGCTGAGACACAAGATGTATGTCAGGGCTGGCCTGCAGATTATGGTGGAGTGATGCTCCAGGGATTCTGGTGGGATAGCTACGATGCTACCCAATGGACGAACCTGACAGCTCGCGCTGATGAGTTGTCGCAGTACTTCGATCTGATCTGGATTCCGAATTCCGGAACTTGCTCGGGTGACTACAATGGAACACAGGGAAATTCGATGGGTTATGATCCGTGCTACTGGTTACATCATAATTCCTGTTTCGGTACAGAGGAACAGTTGCGTACGATGATCAACACCTACAAACAGAAGGGCGTTGGTTTTATCGCTGATGTTGTGGTGAATCATAAGAAAGGTAAGACTAATTGGTGCGACTTCCCCAAAGAGACCGTGGAAGGAACTGGCCAAAATGCTGGAATTACCTATAATATCGAATGGGACAATAGTTACTTCTCGGGTATTTGCAAAAACGATGAATGCAACTATTACAAGAATGAATCAGGTGCCTATCCTTACAAGACTTCCGGCGAGTATGACACGGGTGATAATTTTGATGGTTATCGCGACCTTGACCATACCAATCAACATGTGCGTGAGAACATTATGGTCTATCTTCATTACCTGTTGAATGAGTTAGGCTATGCTGGCTTCCGCTATGATATGGTGAAAGGGTATGGCGCTGGTTATATCCAGACTTATAACAACAATGAGTATGCTCGTAACCAATTTGGAACTTCGGCTGTCCCCACCTATTCGGTTGGCGAATTCTGGGACAATCAGGAGAATACACAAAACTGGATCAATGGTACGGGCAGGACATCGGCTGCTTTCGATTTCGCCTTGAAGTTCAAACTTAATGATGCAATCAGTAGAGGCAACTATGAAGCCCTGCAGTACAAGAGTTTCACTTACGACCCATATTACAGTCGCTACTCGGTAACATTTGCCGACAACCACGACACAGGACGAGAATCTTCTAAGCTTGAACACAACTGGTCGGCTGCAAATGCCTTCATTTTGGCATCGCCTGGTACACCTTGTATTTGGTATCCGCATTATGAGGCTGACCGTGATAATATCCGTGCGATGATCCTGGCACGCAAGGCTTGCGGTATCACGAACACGAATTGCAATGTTCAGGAGCAGTATGCAACCGACAACAATAGTGGTTATGTATTGAAGTCGGTTGGTTCGAAGGGTAGTGTGTACGTACTGCTTGGTCAGGCGGTTTATACACAGAATGCCCCTGAAGGCTATACTCTCGTGGCTGAGGGTGATGCTTACAAGTTCTTCTCTACGAAGGCAGACTTCGCATCCATGACAGTTTCTCCGAATGTGGGATTCTTTACTACTAAGACATTGGATGTTACTTTGACTCCTGTCAATGCTCAAACTGACATGGCCTGGTATAGCTTTAATGCTGATGGAACAGGGAAAACCTCCATTAATAATGCTACAACCATTACGATTGGTGAGAATGTTTCAGTGAATTCTGATATCACCGTCTACTGGGGTGCAAAGGGCGCCGATGGCGTGGAACATACTGGTTCGGCAACCTTCACCAAGCGTAATTCGTATGAGCCTTCTGCACCGAATGGTGAGGAATGTGTCTTCTTCGAAACGGATGCAAATAAGGTTTCCGTTTGGGCTTGGAAAGAGGGGAATCCTATTGTTAGTTACACCGGTGAAACATGGGATGAGAAGCTATCTATAGACGTTCCGATGGGCGTGAATGAAGCTGGCAAGCTCATCTATAAGTGGGTCAAGCCTACAGATATTGATGGATCGCCAACGAAAATAATATTTGTGACTGACGATGGTCAGACCGGAGATCTTGACTATGTCAACCATGGCTATTACACTGCATCTGGCCTTTCTTATCACTTGGGCTCGAATACTGTCTATTATGACAATTCGGTAAGCCAATGGGATAAGGTTTACTATTATGCTTGGGACAACCAAGGACGTTGTAAGACACAGTGGCCGGGCGAAGAGGTTACCACTATTGTTCAAATAGATGGTCGTGATTGCTACAAAGTAGAATTGGATGGCCAATACACTTCTGTAATTTTCAACTATCCTGAAGCTACTGATGTGAAACAGACCGAAGACCTCGTCGTAGAGAATGAAAAGGTGTATCAGTTGGCTGCCAATACGGTTTATTTTGACAACAGTCCAACCCAATGGGAGAATGTGTATTACTATGCATACACTGATGATGAACAGCAGAAGACGAAATGGCCTGGCGAAAAGATCGCTGCTCCAATCGAGGCTAATAAGTATGCTGTCAACTTGCTGGAGAAATACACCAAAGTCATCTTCAATGACGGCACGCAGAGTGGCAGTACGGTGGGTGTGAACCAGACACCAAACCTTGATGTAGAGAATAACAAGGTTTATTCAATGGAAATTGCCGATATTTCTTCTATTGGTATGCATCGCTCTTTCAATAACAATGGCAATGAAACTTGGGAAACAGTATCCCTTACTTCTGCAGGGGAAGATTATACCTGGACTTATTTGCTTGACTTGAGTGATGATGCCAACTTTAATCCAGAATTCAAACTCCGTGTTAATGATAACGTTTGGATGGGTTACGATGACATTTCGAAGACGGCTCCTTATAATTGGCTTGTAGCTGGTTCGAACTATGGTGGTCTGAATATTAAGATTATGAACTCTTATGCCAACTTCAGGACTTACCTTATCACGGTTACATGGAAACCTTCGGCTTCTGTTGAGACCGGATGGTCGTTGAAGATTGAAGGTGTAGAGCCTCGCAATGATTCTCCGTATGTTGTTGCGGGCATGTCTGAAATGCTGGGATCTTTTTGGGATGCCTCAGATAGCAATAACAGCATGATTCTGGGTGATGACGGTCAATATTACTATCTCACTAAGAGTGTTTATCTAGATAAAAACCGCAATTATGAGTTCAAGGTGGTGAAGGACGGTGATTGGGATCATCATGCTTTCCCGAGCTCCAATTACGTGATTTATATCGAAACTGCAGGCTTGTACGAGGTGTCATTCTACTTCCATCCATCAGATAGCCGCGTTACTCACAAAGTAGTTTCCAAGAATAATCTTGATATCGTTGATGGAGAGCCTTTTGAAGTAAATGGAGCTGTTGAAGGATTCTCAGTTACTACGGCTTCTTATCATCGCGCCTTCAAGAACAACTGGGGTACGCTGTGTCTGCCGTTTGAGATCAAGAATTCGTATAATGGTGTGACGTTCTATCAGCTGGGAGCAGTCGATACTGAGAACAAGGTGCTGACCTTTACTGAGATGACTACTCCTGTTGCTGCTGGCCAGCCTGTGGTGTATAAAGCTGCCGATGGTGTTGCTTTGGACATTACGGAAGTTGATGCTAAGATAGCTTCCGATGCTAAATCGGTGGACGATTACAATACGGGCTGGACGCTGCATGGTACGTTCACAAATCAGACGGGTCTGAACGCTGGTCAGAGTGAATACCTCTATTACATCGCCAGCAATCAGTTCTGGCAGGGTGTTAACACCAATATCGCTGCTTATCGTGCCTGGTTCACGACGAGTTACGATGCGCTCAGCAGTTCTGCTCCAGTCGCTCCTTTCCGCATAGCTGTGGGAGAAGAAGGACAGGATATCCAGATGGTTGAACAAGAGGATGGCAGCGTAAAGGTTTATTATGACCTGCAGGGCCGTAGGCTTAATCAAGCACGCAAGGGCCTGGTTATTGAGAATGGTAAGCTGATTTTCATTAAATGATAAAAAGATACTGCTATGAAAAAGATATATTCAAAGCCTGCGGTTGATGTTGTTTCGCTGGCAGGTAACGGTGTGATCGCTACTTCTATTGGGCCTAATCAAATGGGGTTCGGCTCTCAGACTGAGGCTACTGATGGCGCCTCAGGTGAGGCTCCACGACGCCGTGGAGGCATCTGGGACGAGGATTAACGCTTGTTAGGGCAGCCAAACTTGGCTGCTGACGACAACAGATTAATGATGACGCCGGCCGGCTGGGAGGGGTTCTCCTGGGCGGCTGGCGGTTTTTTTGTGGCCATACTTGGCTGCCGACGGGGAGGGGGATGAAAAAAAGGGGGCGAATGTTTGGTGGTGTTGGGATTTATTTGTATCTTTGCGGCGCGGTTTGTGCGCGTTTGCAGCCATAGATGGCTGCGACGAGACACGGGAGCAGCCAAGGATGGCTGCTGACGGAAACAAAAGGGGCAGGCAAGGATGGCTGCTGACGGAAACGAAAGGGGCGGCCGGGGATATGGCTGCGACGAGACACGGGAGCAGCCAGGGATGGCTGCTGACGAGACGCAAGGAGGGCGGCCAGGGATGGCTGCTGACGGAAACGAAAGGGGCGGCCGGGGGTATGGCTGCTGACGAGATGCAAAGAGGGCAGGCCAAGGATGGGTGCGATATGGATTATGAAAACGAATGAACGATAAAATAATGAAGAAGGAAATTTGGCAGAAGGGCTTTGTGCTGCTGATGATATATCAGGCGGTGGTGAGCCTATACAGATGCGGACAGGATGTGTGGACATTCTGGCTGGATAAGTCGATGCTGAACTATGCGGCGACGGATTACCTGATCAATTATCAGGGAGGATTCGTAAGGCGAGGGATGATCGGAGAGGTGCTGTACCAGCTGCGTCTGCATCTGGGTGTCGATCCTCTGCCGGTGCTGGTGGTGCTGGCTGTGGCGTGCTTCGTGGGGCTTGCTTTTACGATGGTGCGTGCATTCAGAAGAAAGGGATTGGCGCTGTATATCCTGCCCTTGGTGATCTGCATGGGAATGACCTTTGCTGCACGCAAGGACTATGGGATGATTCTGCTGGTGTGGGCTGCCGCGTGGGCTTATCTGCATCTGCAGAAGGATTGGACAAAGGTGGTGGTGCCAACACTGGTACTGCTGTTTCTGCTGAATGTGCATGAGGCGTCGCTGCTGTTTGCCTGGCCTTTGCTGGCGCTGCTGATGCTGCGTGACAAGGGGCTGGGGAACGGACTCAAGGCCGTGGGCGTGATTGTGCCTGTGGCGATGTTTGTGTTGCTGTGCAGCTTCAAGGGTACGGCCGAGATGGCACAGGCCATCCACGATTCGTGGAAGCCGTTCCTGCCGGAGGAATGGGGCGACGTGCCCGACAACAACAGCATCGCTGCCATCGGATGGAGTGCGAAGAACACGATGCTGATGCACCTCTGGTGGAACTACTTCTGCTACTATCCTGACTTTTCGGTGCTGAGCGGGTGGATGGTAAGGCCTGTGGTGTATCTACTGATATTCTATCTGCTGGCGAACTATCCGCTGGTGTTCCGCAAGGCGGACGAGGCACAGTGCAAGCGCGACAGCGTGAACATGGGACGCATCGCGCTGTTCCAGTTTGTGATGCTGCTGCCGATGTTTACGGTGCTGAGCAATGACCTGGGACGCGTGGTGTGCTACTGGACGTTGTCGTCGCTGGTGTTCTATCTGCTGGTGCCTGCTGAGCGGCTGGAGGGGCTTTTCCCGAGGTTCTTCTGCAGGATGGCTGATGGGCTGAATGCGGGATTGAGCAAGGTGTTGAAGCCTACGTGGGGACGTTTGGCGATGGTGATGCTTTTGATCTGCTTTACGCCAGTGAAGCTGAACCTGCATATCGCAGTCAGCCTGTCGACGCTGGGCTCGCTATATTTCCTGCTGAAGGGGCTGGTGATGTGGTTATGACCACTAAGCTTTCGAATCTTCACGATTTTTTAAAAGAAGGTGAAAATGCAGACAACCTCGGCCCCAATGGCCTGGTTGTTTCTGCAAGAAAATGTGCTGCCTCAATGGCAGCAGAAAATTGCACTTCGTGCAGAAAATAAACTGGTCCAATACCTGGTCATAATATCGACTCAATTATTATTTTCTGCGTAGCAATTTTTTGCAGGTATTGGACCTGCACATTTTCCGGATTGAGAGACGGGCTATTGAAGCCCATGTCTCCAATCCATTTTCACAAAAATAAAGATATATGACAGACTTGAAATCACTGATTCGCAAACAAATATAATATCATTTAATAAATCAATACATTATGCTGCTTTCACGTCAAATATTGCCCGAGGACCTTCGACAGGAATATAAAGAATCTTGCTACGACATAATAGGATGTATCCATTATGTTCATAAAACACTTGGTCCTGCAATGGTAGAATATGTCTATCAAGAAGCTTTATATAAGACACTTCTTAAGAAAGGATACAATGTGATTAAAGAGTATAACCATCATCCTATATTTGATGGGCAACCGCTCAAATCCTCCATTCAAATGGATATGGTTGTCTTTCGCCCAGAAGGAAACGTGATTATAGAGTGCAAGTCTATTGCCGATATTGGAGATAGAGAACAGATGCAAACTTTCGGATATATGTGTGGGACGCAATTTCCCTATGCTATTATCGCAAATTTCGGCACATATCCCAAAGCACAAGTCGAGCGCTATCATTTCGAGAATAATTCCATCAATGCTTTCTGATTGATTAAGTCTTTGGTTATTATAAGTAAGGTGAAAATGCAGACAACCTCGGCCCAATGGCCTGGTTGTTTCTGCAAGAAAATGTGCTGCCTCAATGGCAGCAGAAAATTGCACTTCGTGCAGAAAATAAGTGGGTCCAATACTTGGTCATGATATCGACCCTCATTATTTTCTGCGTAGCAATTTTTTGCAGGTATTGGACCTGCACATTTTCCGGATTGAGAGACGGGCTATTGAAGCCCATGTCTCCAATCCATTTTCACAAGAATACTGCAAAAGAAAACTCAAAGTAAGGTGAAATTGGCAGGAGACGGCGGGCTCAATGGGATTGTTTATATTCGGCTAAGGCCGTCCCCATGAATGGGGCCCCTTCTTCGAATGCAGACAAGGCTGCATTTCGAAGAACTGCAAAAAATGACCTCTGATTGGATACAGTTCGTTGTCGCTTGAGAAGAGGGATGGCTATCTGGAGGAAGAGGTGGTCTTGAATAGCCAGAGGAGGAGGGCGTAGATGGTGACGAGGAAGGCGCGGAGGGTGAACCAGAGATGCATGATGGAGTGCTGGCGCATGAGGAGGAACCAGACGGGTACAATCAAGGCTACAAGCAGCAGCCAAAGCCACTGGCGCTGCACTTTGAGTCCTTTCTGCAGGAAGATGTAGACGATAGAAAGAGCGAGTACGAGCAAGGGTATCTTCCAGCCAAGGGCGCGC
>Ga0310695_10007489_pt1 | contig 17394 bp, 5 predicted proteins | sample RumenRJG_04DNA_FD_203882 | JGI IMG/M metagenome (GOLD analysis project Ga0310695, IMG submission 203882) | Bovine rumen microbial communities from Lethbridge, Alberta, Canada - RJG_04 (v2) (version 2) | ecosystem: Host-associated > Mammals > Digestive system > Stomach > Rumen | place: Canada...
TTTCGCGCATTTTGCGGAACGCGTCGCGCGAAAGCGAATACGTCCCGTCGTCCGCAAGATCGCGCAGCAGCGCGTTCACCGCGCCGGGGTCGCGGCCTTCGAGCATCCAGAGAAGCCGCTCCACGTTCGATGAACGGCGGATGTCCATCGACGGCGAATTTGTCACGACAAGCCCCGGGCGCGGGTCGTAGACGCCCGTCGAAACAAAGCGTTCGAGCACGCGGTTTTCGTTCGACGCGCAGACGAGCCTGCCTATCGGCGCGCCCATCGCCTTGGCGTAGTACGCCGCTAGTATGTTGCCGAAATTGCCGGACGGCACGGCGGCGTCGAACGGCTTTCCGATGCGCGATGCGGCGAGCAGCCAGTACGCTATCTGCGGAACGAGACGCCCGATGTTTATGGAGTTGGCCGATGAAAGGGTGGTCCCTGCGGATTCTCCCTCGCGGCGGATCGCGGCGGAAGAGAAGATGCGCTTGACCGCGGCCTGGGCGTCGTCGAAGTTGCCCTTGATCGCAAACGCCGCCACGTTCGGGGCGGAGGGCGTGGTCATCTGGAGACGCTGGATGCGCGAAGTCCCCGTCTCCGGGAAAAACACCGCCACGGCCGCGCCGGGGCAGTCCGCGAAACCGGCCATGGCGGCCGATCCGGTGTCGCCGCTCGTCGCGGCGAGCACGAGGACGCGCTCGCGGCCGGCGGCGGACGCCGCGTGCGCCATCAGCACCGGAAGCATCGACAGAGCCACGTCCTTGAACGCGCCCGTCGGGCCGCGGAACAGCTCCAGGAACGTGCAGGACGCGGATTCCACGAGCGGCACGGGGTCGGACGGGAAGCGCGACAGAAGACGCGCCACGGCGGCCCGCCGGACGTCCGCCGGGACATCCGGGAAGAACGCCTCGAGCACGGCGGACTCGGCGGACTCGAGGTCCGGCTGCGCGCCAAGGCGCGGCGGCACGCCGCGCGGGACGAAAAGCCCTCCGTCCGGGGCGAGTCCCTTCAGGATCGCCTCTGCGGAGGAGACATCGACATTCGATCTTGTACTGGTGAACATATCTGTTTTACCTGTCCTGTTTTTTCCGTACCGCGCCGTGCGGGCGCGTGTCAGCCGAAAAGTTCCCGCGGGCCGAGCGTTTTCACGCCTGCGGCCTCGAGCGCGGCGACGGCTTTCTCCGTGTCCGTGAAGCGGAACACGAGCACGGCCTTGCCTTGCGGCATCAGCGAGAACGCGTAGTTGTATTCGATGTTCGCGCCGGCGGCGTCGAGGACGTCCAGAACGTGCGCCATGCCGCCGGGGCGGTCCGGAACCTCCACGGCCGCCACGTCGCTCGCTGTCACGGCGATTCCGTCGGCCTTGAGCGTTTCGAGCGCGCGTTCCCATTCCCTGGCCATGAGGCGCACGATGCCGAACTCGCGCGTGTCGGCGAGCGAAAGCGTTGTGGTGTTCACGCCGGCGCCGGAGAGCATCCGGCAGACCTTGGCGAGACGCCCGGGCTTGTTTTCGATGAATATCGAGAGCTGCTTGATCGTCATTGCGGTCTCCTCCGTTTTCACGCCTTGGGGCGGTTGTCGACTACGCGTTTGATCTTGCCTTCCGAGCGCGGAAGCGTGTTCGGCTCCACAAGCGTGATCTTCGGCGACAGCCCGATTATGGACTTCACGGCCGCGAAGACGCGCTTGCGCAGGTTTTCGAGGTGCGCCACGTTGTCGGAGAAGCTTTCCGGCGTTACTTCCACCTTGATTTCGAGCAGATCCATCGTTTCGGTGGGGGTGAGCACTATCTGGTAGTGGGGGAGGACCTCCGGCACCGAGAGCAGTCCGGTCTCCACCTGCGACGGGAACAGATTCACGCCGTGGACGATGAGCATGTCGTCGGAGCGCGCGGAGATGCGGTCCATCACGCGCATGGTGCGTCCGCACGGGCACGGTTCCGCGTGGAGGCGCGTAAGGTCGCGCGTGCGGTAGCGGATCATCGGCATGCCGCGGCGGTCGATCGTGGTGAACACGAGTTCGCCGGTTTCGCCGTCCGGGAGCGGCTCGAGCGTTTCGGGGTCGATTATCTCGGGATAGAAGTGGTCTTCCCAGATGTGGAGCCCGGTGCGGAACGAGCAGTCGCCCGCGACGCCCGGCCCGGAGATTTCGGTGAGTCCGTAGATGTCGTGCGCGACAATCCCCGCGACCTGCTCTATCTTGTCGCGCATGGCCTTCGTCCAGGGCTCCGCGCCGAACACGCCGTGGCGCAGTTTGGTGTCGCGGCGGAAATCGATGCCTTTCTTCTGCGCTTCGTCCATGAGGCGCAGGAAGTACGACGGCGTACACGCGATGGCGGTCACGTCCAGGTCGCGCATGAGCATCAGCTGGCGGTCGGTGTTTCCGGCGGAAGTCGGCAGGACTGTGCATCCCAGCCCCTCGCCGCCGTAGTGCGCGCCCAGGCCGCCGGTGAACAGCCCGTATCCGTACGACACCTGGAGCGTGTCCTCGGCGCGGATGCCGTACATCGCCAGGCAGCGCATCACGCCGTTCTGCCACACGAGGATGTCGTCCATCGTGTTCGCTATGCAGATGGGCTTGCCTGTCGTTCCGCTCGAGCAGTGGTAGCGCGCGATTTCGGAATTCGGCGCCGCGCGCAGCCCCAGCGGATATTCGTCGCGCAGGTCGGTCTTCTTCATGAACGGGAGGAGTTTTATGTCCTCGAGCGTCTTGATGTGCTCGGGGCGCACTCCGCGCTCTTCGCATCTTTTGCGGAACAGCGGCACGCGTTCGTACTCGTACGCCACCGTCGCCTGCAGCCTGTGCAGCTGAAGCGCGCGGAGGCGCTCGCGCGGCATGAAATCGACCGCGGACACCGGATGGTACGGGCAGTTCACGTCGTGCGGGAGCGATGGATAGTACTGATGCAGCATTTTCTTCCTTTTTTTTCAGGCGTTTGTCAAACGGAGGGGCCGCCGGGCGGAACGTCCGTTCCGGCGAGTGCGGCGAGCAGCGCCGCCGCCTCGTCCGGCGTTCCGGCGGTGATGCGCAGCCTGTCTCCGGTGCGCGGCCCGGGGAAATGGCGCACGTAGATTCCGCGTTCGCGGAGGGCGGCGAAGACTTCGGCGGCGGGGCGGTGCGCGGGACGCGCGAAAATGAAATTGGCGGCGGAATCCGGCACGTCCCAGCCGCGCCGCCGCAGTTCGCCCGCCATCATGTCGCGCACCGCGGCCGTGCGCCGCGCGTTCGCGCGCATCCACGGCAGATCGTCGAGCGCGGCGAGCGCGAGCGTCTGCGCGAGCGCGTCCACGTTGTACGAGTCCTTGGCCTTGTACAGGGCTTCGATGCCGTCCTCCGGGCCGATGCAGTATCCCACGCGCAGCCCGGCGAGCGAAAAGCTTTTCGAAAACGTGCGCATCACTATCGTGTTGCGGTTCCCCGGCGCGGCGGCGATGTCGGCGCACGTGGCGCCGGAGAAATCGGCGTACGCCTCGTCTATCAGAACGGTCCCGGGGAAGGACGCGCAGAAACGCTCCACCGCGGCGCGCGGATAGAGCACCGAAGTCGGGGCGTTGGGATTCGTCAGGAGAAAAAGATCCGCGCCGCCGGCGTCGCCGGGGTCCGTCCACCCGAAATCCTCCGGCAGCGGGACTTCCGTGTACTTCGCGCCGCGTATCGCCGCAAGCGTCCGGTACAGCGAATATGTCGGCGAGAACGAGGCGGCCGCGCCGCCGTCCTCCACGAAAACGCGCATCGCGAGCGACAGTATCTCGTCCGAACCGTTCCCCACGAAGACGCATTCGGGGCGCGCGCCGTGGATTTCCGCTATTCTGGCGCGGAGCGCGCGGAATTCCGGATCGGGGTAGCGGCGCAGGGCGGAGGCGTCGAACGCGCGCAGCGCCGCCGCCACCTTCGGCGACGGCGGATAGGCGTTTTCGTTCGTGTTCAGTTTCACCGCGCCGGCGTCCTTGGGCTGCTCGCCCGGCACGTACGGCGAAAGCGCGGCGATGTTTCCGGCGATCTTCATGTGGATTTCTCCGGGCTTGACCCGCCGGCCTGCGTTCCGGCCGGGGGGCGCGGCGGAATCACGAGCTCCGCCGATGTGTGGAAATAGTAGCGTTTGAAAAGAAACACGCAGACGCTCTCTTCTTTCGTGTAGCTCGTCACGTTCAGGCATTCCGTCGCTCCGGCCTCTTCTCTCGCGCGCTCCAGCATCTTCAGGTTGTTTTCGAGCGTGACGGTTCCGCCGAACACTACGCACGAAACGCTGTTGGGGCTGTCGGGATCCCCGGATCCGAGCGGGATGAAGTTCAGAAAGTACCAGCCGGAATTCTGGACGACCGCCATCGTGTGCCCGCCGACGTCGCAAATGTCGACGGACGCGCATCCCGCCGCCGCCAGAAGCAGGGCCGCGGCCGCCGCCCGGCGGATCATTTCACCACCCCCGAAAGCATGATTTTCTTGTAGGTGATCAGATACGGGACGGGAAGAGGGAATTCCGATCCGGGTATCTGGAAGAGGATCGTTCCGGCGTCGGTGTACGCCAGATCGCCCATGTCGTGGCGGTGCAGGTCTTCCGCGCACTGCATGAACCGCGTCTGTATCTTTTCCATCGTGACGTCGTCGCGGAAGAAGACGGAAGGCAGGAACGGATCGGGGGAGGCGTTGCCGCACGCTATGGGTATGCACCCGAAAAGATACCATCCGTAGTTGGAGACGTACAAATGCTCCGCGTCCGTGTCGCCTATGCGCGAATGCTCCATGTTGAAGCAGCCCGGCGCGAAAAGCAAAACGGAAGCGAGCGCTGCGGCAAATGGCAGTGTGTGTTTCATCGCACGTCTCCTGTATGTATTTCCCCGTGGGCGATATTATACCAAAACTCCGCCGCCCGGCATTGCGGAAAACCCGCTTCCGCGCCGTTATTGAAAAAAGGAACAAAAAACTAATCTTTTCAATCCCGCAAGTTCCTGCTCACTCCTCCGGCCACGGCACGTCTATGCAGCGGACATGGACGGGGAGCCCCTTGGGCGCAAGGTAGATGAAGACGGAGAAGTGATCATCGTCCACTGGCACAAGCGTGGCAGAGCCGGTTGCCTTCACGGTCGTGTACTTCGCCTTGTTCTCGTCGTACATCGCGAACTCGCCCGCGATGGTCACCGCGCCGCTCGCCGCGAACTTGAGGGTAACGCGTCCTACGACTTCCTCGCCGAGCGCGGACGTCAGGACTGCCTCGTCCTCCGAGAACGAACCGTCGGAGAGAATCGCGTAGGTCAAGATATTCTTGTCGAAAGACTTGCCAAGCGTCTTCCACGGCTCGGCCTTCCAATTGTACTGCCAGGCCGTCCACGCCGGTAGGGTCGCGCTTCCCGCAGGACCGCCGACATCCGGTAGGGCGGCGTGTCCCCACGCCGCCGCCCATCCCATGGCGACGCCGCCGATGCCATTGTCCTGGACGACAACCTCCACGACCTCGTTCGTCTTGATGGTCTTCGTTCCTTCCTTGTAGCTCCAGCTTGCCGTTACGTCGGCGAGGAAGTTGGAGACACCGTCGGCCATCTCGAACCCAGCATAGTACGGCGCCGCGAGCGTGTATGTAAGCCCGTCGCCCAGCACCTTGCCGCTGATCTTGCCCTTCGCGTCGATTGCCAGCGACACCTGCCCCGGTAGGGCGCGATCACCAAGCGCGCCGTCAAACAAACCGCCCGCGAACGTCCCCTGCGCCCACGCAGGTAGCGCATCGACAACCGTATCGATCTGGTACGTCTGCGACGACTTGCCTGCCGTCGTCACGGTGAACTTCACCGCCGACGGCGTGACGTTGCCGTTCTTGTCGATCTTCGACGCCGCTGTTGGTGCGCCGTAGATGGTGTTCGCGGGAACATTCGTCACCACGACAGCGGTCTTGCCGCTCCCGATCTTGCTTGTCACGGGCTTTTCCGTGAACTTCAATCCCGCCGGCAGCCCCGCCACCTTGACCTTCGGCTCGGAAAGCGCGCTCGCCGCCACCGGCCACTCCAGGTACACGCCGCACCACACGTTCGTCTTCTGGTGGGGCGAGCCGTCCCCGGCGAGCCGCATCTCCTCACCGTTCACCGCCAGCTCGATGCTCCCCTTGTCCTCCTCGGCCGTCACGAACATGGCCACATACTCCACGTCGTTCGACGGCATCGTGAAGGCAATGCTCGATTGCTGTCGATTGCTATCGATGGCAATCGATTGCGAATCCCACCCCGCGAAAACGTATCCTTTGTTTGCGGTCGCCTTCAGCGTCACCTTCTTCCCTGACGCGTACTTGCCCGCGCCCGTGATCGTGCCGGCCACGTACTTGCCCGCGCCCTTGCCCGTCGGCACGGCGCCGGACTCGTCTGTGGCTTCGACGGCCACCGACACCTTCGGGTCGCTCTTGAATACGGCGTAATACGTGACGTCGCAGTCGATGTCGGTTATCGTCGTCGACGTCTTCGAGTTCGCCGCCGGCTTCGCCGAGCGATCGATCACCAGCGAAGGCGTCGTGGCGATGTATTCGATTGCATTCGATTGCTCTCGATTGCCGTCGATTGCTACCGGTCCCATCGTCCACCCCACAAACGCATAGTTCTTGTTCGCGGTCGCCTTCAAGGTCACCTTCTTGCCCGCCGCGCAAAGTCCGCTCCCCGTCACCTTACCGCCGTCCGCCGGATCGGCCAGCCCGCGCACGTACGGGATCTTCTCGAACACGGCCACGTACTCCTCGTCGTTCGTCACGACCACCTGCCACTTCGCCTTCGTCGAAAGGATGTCCTGGTAGGGCGCGCTGTCCCCAGCGCGCCGCCACCCGACAAACGCCCAGCCCGGTCTTGCTTCCGCCGTAAGGGTCAGCTTAGATCCGCTTGTATATTCGCCCGTGCCGGACACGAAGCCGCCCTTCGCATTTCCGGAGGCGACTGTCACGCTGTTCGTCGCTACCATCTCGTTCTTCTTCGGCTTGTAGGGCGTGACTGTGGTCTTGAGCGTCTTGTCGTTCATGTCGCGGATCGTCACCGTGCAGACCCGCTCCTCGCCGAGCTCCATGCCTTCCGCCTCCGCGAGCTGCAGCGTGAAGAACTCGTCGTCCTCCACGGTCTTGTCGGTCTTCACGGGAATCGTGATCACCTTCTCCCCCATCTCGCCCTTGGCCCAGTTGAGCGCCAGCGGGAACTTGAGCCCGCCCTTCGGCGTCGTGCCATCAACCGTTCCCTTCGCCAAATCAACGTCCGCCGCCGCGGCCGTGTTGTAAGTCAAATACACCTTCACGCTGCTGGCAACCCCAATGCTACCGCCTGAAACGCGAACTAGCGCGTTACTACCCTCGTCAACGGTAATCGCGCTCTCCGCAAATGCCGCAGTTCCAACATTGGGCGTCACCGTGTTCCACCAGAAGGGATCGATGATAATTGGATCATTGAAGTCAAAAACGATGCTTGCGCAGTTTGTGATCACTACGTTCGCCGGCGCGTCGTCACGTACTTTGATCTTGTATGAGAAGTGGCCTTCGCCACGGCCTGTTTCGTCGTTCGGCGGGAGGATGCCTGCGTATGGGTCAGCGGGATCGCCGTACTTTGTCGTCTTGTCGAAGATGTGCAACTCTACCTTGACTACGCCGTTCTTCTCGTCAAGCGCCACGGAATTCCGCACCCAATAGGACGTACCCTTCTGCTGCACCTCCTTCGTTGCGTTCTGTTCACCTTCAAGGCTATGGTCAATCTGGTTGCTGAACACCAGTTCGCCCATCCTAAACGTGCTCCAGGCCAGCCATTCGCTCAGCGGATTCGTCACGTAGATGTCCAGCACCGTGCCGTCCACATCCTTGGCGTTCTCGAAGTACACGAAGTATTCCATCTCCTGCCCAGGTTTCACATACCGCTTCTCGCCCACGCCTTTCGGCCCCACGACCTCGTTTGGATCACGAGTCGGAGGAACGTATGGACGAATTTCATAAGTATTTCCCGCAATTAATTTTTCTGTAGAAGCATAATATCCTTTACCGCAATCCGAATGGTATGGCTTGTTGTAAGCCGCAACAAAACGCTGAAATGCATCTTCAAGCGCGGGAAGATATAACTTACCATAGGCCTCTCGTCTATCATCAAGCGACATTTCCCTCTCAATACTATTGTATACTGTATCGATTGAGTCATTTATCAATGTCGCAATATCCAACGCAGCCAACAATTTCCCCGCGATCTTTCCATATGTTCCGACATTATATTTACTTCGCACCTTATTTATAAAGTTATCAAAACGAGTTTTGTGTGCATTACGGAGCTTTGTGAGGGATTCTGCCATCTTAACCTTCAACTGCTTGAGAGTTTTTTCGACTTCAGCAAGTTCATCTTTCGCCCTTTTAAGATTCTGCTCAGCCTTCTCTAAATTCGCAAGCAGACTTCGGTATTCTTTGGCAACCCTGCTTTTATAGGCAATTCTTTTCCATTGCGGATGATTTTCTTTAAACAGATCAAGTTCCGCTTGAGCAGCGGCTTTCTGAGCTTTAGCTCTATAAACTGCGCTTTGCTTGCCTTGCTGCTGGAATTCTGCAATATTAACATCCGCTTGTGCTGTCGCATAGTTCTCATGGACTTCATTCATTTTTGTTGATGGCTCCAGAATATAATTATTAAACAAGCTCATTATGCCATTGTACACGTCCAAAACATCATCTAAGCTAAAGCCCTCACAAACTATGTCCTTTATTGCATTGCCCAAATCATCCAAACCTTGCGCTGCCGCATGAGAAGCATCCATCGCTAAAGACCATCCGTTTTGTTCTTGCCCCCATCTTATGCTCTCCACATAGGCATCCGCAAAGCTAATCTCCATTTTAAGTCGTTTCTTTGCTATGTCATATTCTTTGTATGTTGCTTCATTATGCTTACATTTATACGACGGCCTGAACTTTATTAATCTTGCCAATGCGTCTCGATAATCTTGTAAGCTGTCTTGCATCTGCCTTGCCTTCCAATTGCGCGTATTGCGACTCTTCTGGTATGCAGCCGCTTGTTCAGCAACGGACGAGGAAGAAAGAAGGCGAGACGGCGCATGGTTTGATTTTATAGAGCGAACAACTCTTAGCGACTCAATTTCGATATTCAAAGTTTCTCCAGAAGAGACATTGATTCTTGATTGTGTCAACACATCACCATTTGGGGCTTCAACAGATATCGAATACACCCCTGAAGGAATGTGAAACCGAGCTATGCCATCAGCTCCCGCATGAGAGTAATATTCATTAAACTCATCCCGCATTCTAACGCCCATATTATGCAAAACCGCATTAGCGTTCTGCAGTGATTTGACCTGCACAATCGTTTCAGAAGAAAGTTGTTCGGTAACGTCAATACGATTCCCAGAACCTTCAAATTCACTACGTGCTAAAGCAATACAACTATTTCCATACGAGACTCTAACTTGTGAATAATCGGAAGGCACCGCATCACATGTAAACTTACCATCAGTAGTCGACACCGAGACATTCAATCCGTCTGGATTGCAGAAACAGACATCAACGGTTGCATTCACATTAATAGCCCCCGTAACAGAAATAGTATCTTTGAGCACCATATACAAGGAAGATTCGTCGCCTCCAAAAGTCTTTCTTCCAATAATATTATATTCAGAATCAAGGAGCGTAACAACCAACCGTCCTGTCATTGATGGGAAATCCTGCAACTGAATACTGTCACTATAAGGCACTATTACAGAGAGTCCGTCCCCAGATTCTATAGAAACGAATGCTATTTTCTCCATCTGCGTCACAGATGCTTCAATCACCATATCAAAAGTCTCAGGACAAACAATAAATGAAATCTTATTAGTCACGCCCGGCAACACAACAACGTCATTTACCTCTGCAAAAATATTATTAGCATATTGGGCTATAACACGATAAGTTCCCTCTTTCAACGCACCACTTATACAATGACTTCCAGATACTTCATCTTCCACTTTACCATCTGTAGAGAAGTAAACCCGTTCTGGCACCCCCAATTGCTCAGACTCCCACGCGATATAACCACTCTGTAGAAGTTCAATCGAGAAACTAGTTGTAGTTGGAACATCAATCAGGTTCGCACTTGTTTCGTGTCCGTCAGCTGAGACACAAACCCAATATAGACCATCCAATAACTGTACCGCAATACTTCCAGATGCATCTGCAAAGACCTCTTGTAAGTACCCGTTTGAATCAACAAACACACAACGGGCATTGCTCAATGTTCCTTTTGAAGATATCAACCCCGTCACATTGTTAAGGTAGCCCCGTGAAACTTCAACACTAACATCATGGTCAAGTACATTAACCAGGATTTCCTTCATCTGGGGGGTGGCGGCAGAATCCATTACAAGCAACTTATACTCACCTTCACACACTCCTTGAATAGCAAACTTACCATTATTAACGACACTTCGCCCAACAGCATTGCCAACATCATTATAAATTACAACAACAGAATCATCTGCGATGTTGTTGCAAGCACCACTTATCGTATATCCACCACAATTCTTAAGAATAATGTGAAAATTCAAAGAATCTTTATCCGCGTTACCAATGTGGATCTCCGACGAATAATCCTCAAAGCCAGGACATGACACGAGCAACATGTAATCGTCTGGCATAAGTCCAGCAACCCCAAAATGCCCCTGTATGTCCGTAGTAACATCATATGAAATAAATCCATCTACGGAACGAATCTGGACAAGAGCATTTGATATTGGAGTATTATCTGCTCGACTAAGCGTACCTCTCAGCGAGACTGGAAATTCGAAATCAACAAATGCCTCTATTGCAAAGTCCTCTAATTCTACCATCACATAATTATGTGCCAACAACTGGCCTCCTATACGTGCCTCTATTTGAATATACTCTGTGAGCGCATCTATGTTGACAGGGATTTCAATGTAATCTTCGCTTGTTGAAATCGTTGCCAGTATCTTGCCATTATCATCTTCAACACAGATGTTAACGGGGATTTCGTTACCGTCAGGCATACCATAAAGCGACAGATTCAACATTCTCGAAGGCATTGCCTGAATGATGAGGTCATTAACATCAGCCTGTGCGATACTAATCTCTCGTGTTTCACACACTCCTCCTGACAGTAGGGAAAGTGTGTATGTCACATTGGGAAATAATCCATCAATAACGAATACTCCATTCTCATCTGTATTGTCGGAATTATACACAACTTCACCATCCACGTCAGAAGATACCGACACTATGGCATCAACTATTGGCCTTCCGTCATTACATGAAACCACACTCCCCGAAATTGCCCTGACATTCGTTCCGGTCGCACACAGTTCTGCATAGTCAAAAATGGTCGAGAAGTCAAACATCGGACGTCCCCGTTGATTAAGAATTGTAGCTGATTCCGATAACCGTAGCGAAACGTCTTTCCATCTTTCTGAGACATCTTTCTCGGCATGGAGCGTAAACACTGGTGCTGCACCCGATCTGAATTCAAATTCGTATTCGCACGTCTCACCTGGGAATATGACACCCGAAGGATAAGACAGGGCAATTCCCATTACTGCCAGTTCAGACGAAGCAAAATCATCACTGCCAAGATCCCTCAATTCGGCATCCGTGGCAATGACACGCATGAACGGTGCGTTCATTTCAGAATCGCCAACATTAGAGTAAATGATTTTGCCTACATAAATACGCCCCTGCCGCACCGTGCTTGGAATCTCCAGCCTTGCCTCAAGCTTCGGCCCCATCTTCGGCTTGTAGACGGAAATCTCCGAGGATGTACGTACCGTCTCGCCATCCTCGGTTTCAAGCACAAGCGTGTAGTTGCCGGGCGTGGCACCCGTCATGTCGACCGTCGCGGTGAGTTCGCTTGGGGTCGTGCTCTTGACGTCGTAGGCCGTGCGGGGCGACGCTCCTTCAAGTTTCACGCCCGTCACGCGATCCATGCCGATGCCGTAGAGCGTGAGGTAGCCCAGGCCCGTATTGGACATTTCGCCCGGATAGGCATTCAGTACGGACACCGCATCGGAAACCGTTTCGATTTCCAGCCGCGCCGGCGAAGTGCCGTTGTTCTCCAAGACGATATTGAAGTCCTTGTCCGCCGCAGACTTCGGCAGAGCCAGCAACAAGGAGCCGTCGGCAAGTTGAATCGCAGCCACGTCATAACGCAGGGCAATCGGCACGTAGCCCGCGCCCGCGAACGCCGATACGTTCTGTCCGCCCCGGATGCGGATTGCCGTCACGTCGCCCGCAGCAGGTAGCTTCAGCGCGAGCGACGCGCCTGCGTTGAGCGACACGTGCGAATAGCCTTCCGCCGTGAACGCGGGCAACGCAATCGTGACGGGCGTATCGAAGTACATCACGTTGTTGGCCGTGTTCTCGCCCTCGTAGATGTCACGGTACGGATTCACCTTGAGGCGCAGACGCGCCGTGCCGGGATTGAGCGAGGGAATGCGGAACGTGGCGTCCATCGTCCGCCGCACGCCGGGTTTGAGGCCGCCCGACACGGTGTACCGCCCCAGTTCAACGACGGCACCGTTCGAATCGACGAGCTCGAACATGTCGCGCCAGCTCTCGACAACGTTCGTCGTGCCTATGTTCTCAACCGACCAGCGAACATCAAACGGTTGTCCGACGATGGCCGTATCGTCCGCCTCGACAGACACAGCCACCAGATCAATGTCGTACCCCGGATCACGAATAGGCACCTCGTAGATGCCGATGTCCGGCGCGCCGTTGCGCGGCTTGCCGTAAAAGTCCGTTGCAGGCGCTGTTGCGGGATCGCCCGCATCCCGGCACGGCGACTTGTCGTCGATTTCCCACTTGCCGTCCGTCACGCTCTTGAATTTAGGATCCGCGACAAGAGCCGTTCCGATACGGTCGTCACATTTCCACGCGACGCAGTTCGTCATCTCGGCATAACTCGTGGCACCGGTCGGACAAGCATAGAAGATCGTGTTAATCGTGCGTCCGCCAGACTGTCCAATCGTGCAGTCGGTAATGACACCGTTCACAAACCGCAAGTTGCTTCCGCCGGACATTCCCCAGCGTCCGTCGCGCAAGACCGAGTTATAGACATCCATCTTGCCGCCGGCGCAGTTGAGGAGAATCAGGTCGCTGCTCTCGACCGTGCAGCCGTTCAACGTCGCCGCGCCGTTGCTGTAGTTGCGGATTGTCGCATCTCCCTGGTTACTCCATTGCCCATAGCCGCCGTAGCGGACTTTCGTATAGTTGAGGTTCAGCGTGCCATAGTTGCTGATCTCGTCCCAGAACCCGGCCGTGGGCGATGTCGAGCCGCCATCGCCGTTGGAATCGCCCCCGATTGTGTCATCCGTGATCGCCGTGATTACGACTGGCGAGGCACGGGTCCCCATGGCGTTGAGCGTACCGCCGGAATTGACGGATATCGCGACGCGGCTAGCAAGTTTCAACACGCTTCCTGCTGGAATGTTCAGGCAACCGCCCCTGCTGACCGTCAAATTTCCCGTGACGTGGTAGATGTTGCCGAGCGTCAGCGTATTGGTCGTAGAGATCGTCCCGCTCAGCGTCGTGGGCGTGATGGTAACGTGCGCGGGAATGTTGAGATGGACAAGAGACGTGCAGCCACGAAATACGTTCGCGCCAATGGATCCTGCACTTTCTGGGACATCTACGCTCGTCAACAGCGAACAGCCGTCAAACGCATAGCCGCCAATCGTCTCGACGCCATACGCGAGTTCGGCACGGGTCAGCGACGTGCAGTTCTGGAATGCGTTTGCACCAATGCTCTTGACGGAAGACGGGATGGTCACGCCCGTCAACCCAGTGCTCCTGGCGAAAGCCGAGGCGCCAATCGTCTCCACGCCATCCGGCACGACGTAATCGCCCCTCTTGCCCATGGGGTAAAGGACGAGTGTCTTACCGTCCTTCGAGAACAGGACACCGTCAATGTCCTTGAACCGCATGTTCTCATCCGCGACATTAAAAGCCTCCAGTTTGCCGCATCCACCAAACGCGGAAATCGGCATCGTCGTGACGGACGCCGGAACGGAAATCTCCGTCAACTTGCCACAGCCGTAAAAAGCGTATGTGGCGACAGTCTTCACATCGTCGGGAATCGCGTAAGTCCCCTCACGTCTTGGTGGACAGCAGACAATGGAGAACGCGGCCGCCGTGTCATTGCTCGACGTAACATCTGCAAACAGAACCCCGTCGGCTGATTTGAGCCTTGCGTTGGCAGAATCGACGTTAATCGCCGAAAGATTGGCACAGCCATAGAACGCATTGACCGCAACAGATTCCACTGAAGCGGGAATGTCGACAACTGGCAGCGACGTACAGCCATGAAAGGCATACGACATGATGGACTTCACCGATTCAGGAATGACTACGGACTCCAGCTGCCTGCAAAACCTGAACGCATTTGCGCAAAGCGCTACCGAGCCGTCCGCCACCACAACCGATCGCAAGCGGCTGCTGTAGGCTGGCATCAGCAACGTACTCATCGGATAGCGATCTGCCGGTATCGTTGCTGTCGCGATGCCAGAACAGCCATAAAAGGAGGAGGAGGCCAACGACTGTACAGAGGCGGGCACGACGATATTGGTGACGTCAGTACAGTAAGAAAATGCGTATGGGCTAATTCGCTTCACGTTTGCAGGAATGGTTATTTCGGGCAACTGACGGCAGTATCCAAAAGCGTAATTGCCGATGTTAGTCACGTTTTCAGTGATCGTCAGGCTTGTTAGGTTCGTACAGTTGTAGAAGCACCAAGCGCCGACGTCTTCGATTTCCGTTGGAATCGTCAGTTCAGAGACCTTCGTCCCCGCGACGGTAAGCGCATGAGCGTAGTTGAGCGGATTGGCCGTGCCGTTGCCGAACTTAACCGAGAACCACGGAACGATGTCGCTGATATAGAGAGCCTGAATGTTCGTGCAAGACATGAACGCGGAACCACCAATCGAGTCAATGGTAGTCGGCAACGTCACACTCACGATATTGCTGCACCCGCAGAACGCATTGGTTGCGATTGCCGTCACGCCCTCCGGGACGACCAGGTTCCTCAGCCCCCAGCAGTTGAAGAAGGCGCTGTCGCCAATCGTGCGCAACGCACCAGGAAGATTCAACTCAGTCAATCCGCTGCAGTTGTAGAAAGCCTTGGCGCCAATGTTTGTGATCGTCGAGGGAAATGCAACAGACTTCACGCCGCCGCAGTTGGCGAATACGCTGTCGCCGACACGCCCAGCCCCCTCGGCAATCGTCACGGCAAGGTCCCGACAACCGAGGAACGCATCCTTGCCAATAGACTCCACGCTCTGCGGGATCAGAATCGACGCCATGTTCGGGCAGTTGTAGAACGCCTGCGTTCCGATTGCCTTCACGCCATCGGGAATAACAACAGACGTAATTCCAATACAGTTCTGGAAGGCATAGTTTCCTATCGTCCGAAGAGAAGCATAAAGTGCGAAGTTCCCCAATTTTGAACAACCGTCAAATGCGTAGTTGGCAATGTTCTCCAAGCCACTCGAAAATATAACATTCGTAATTCCACTGCAATTGTAAAATGCGGACTTGCCAATGTTCGTCACACCATTATGCATGGTTACGCTTGTTAGATTTGTACAATTGTAGAAAGCGTGGTTCTTGATCTCGAATACGTCTTCGGGTATGACAAGATCCCTGATTTCCTTGCCGTTTAGGACCAGTGCCGCCTTTGCACAGTCAAGCGGGTTGGCGAAATCATGTCCGGGATCGACCGAGTTCTTGACAAATTTGATTCGGCACCAAGCAGACAAATCATCAATGAACACTTTTGTCAATTTTACGCAATTGTTAAATGCATACGAATCTATCATTGTCACTGTCGAAGGGATTTTCACCGATGCCAGATTACGACAATCCTGAAATGCTCCTACACTCAACTGGCAAATCCCCTCAGGAAGGACAACAGACGTAAGCGCACTGCAACTCGAGAACGCATAGTTAGAAATGTTCGTGATAGATGCCGAAATCGTCAGGTTCGTCATCGCGTCGCAGTAGTCAAACGCATGTTCCCCAATTTCGCGGACAGACTGCGGCATGATGACATCAGTTATCTTGTGGCAACAATAAAATGCGTTGTTTTCAATACGCTCAACCCCATCTGGCAAATTTATCCCCTTAAGGTTTGTGGCATAGTCAAACGCCCAGCTCCCTATGACTTTAAGGGATTGCGGAAGGACTACGCTCGTCAGGCCGGCGCAATAAGCGAACGCATGGCTACCAATATTCGTGACGGAATTGGGAATTTCTACTTCAACAAGTCCTGTGCAATTGTGGAACACTTCCTCCGGCACCTTAAGCGTACCTTCAGCAAAGGCAGCCTTCAGATTATTGCAGCGGGTAAACACCTGAGAGCCGACAGAAGAAAGCGTGCTTGGCAGTACAACGGCCCGAAGTCCCGAACACCCCTGGAACGCATAATCGCCGATGCGCTGTACCCCCTCGTTCAAGACGACTTCAGCGATGTTGGTACATTCGTAAAAAGCATAGGACGCAATGTTCGTCAAGCCAGACGAAAACACGACGTTCGTCACCCCGCCGCAATTGCAGAAGGCGGACTTCTCAACGTCAATGATGCCATCGTGCATCGTAATGCTTCTCAAGCCATAGCCATAGTAGAAGGCATGGTTCTTGATGCGCGTTACGTTTTCAGGAACAACGAGATCAACAACAGGTTCACCGTTGATTTGCAAGACCTGTGCATATCGAACAGGATTACCTGAGCCGGTCCCGAACTTGATGCCGAACCAGGCGACAAGGTCAGGGGCGTTCACTGTTTTAAGGTTTGCGCAATAGTTGAATGCCTCATCTCCAGAGTGCGTCAAAGACGCGGGAAGGTTGGCCTCTTGCAACTTTGAACACCCATAGAATGCATAACTGCCTATCGATTTCACCCCCTCCGCAAGCGTAACTTTCACAAGGTTCGTGCAACCGTAAAACGCATTGTCGGGAATCGACTCCATCGTCCCCGGCACGACAAGCTCCGTGATGCCGGGACTGTTTTTGAAAACTGCATCGCCGACAATACCCCGCACCTTCGCCAAATCGAGTTTCCCGTTCAACTGGGACGTATAACCAGCCGCCCAGCCGTCAATCAACTTCAGCCCCGGCACCGTCGTCGTATCGTACTGAATACTTGTGCATCCTTTGAAAGCCGTTCCGTCAATTGATGTAACGCTGTCAGGAATCGTGACATCCTCCAGCCGCGAACAGTTGTAGAAAGCGGACGTGCCTATCGTCGTCACGCCGTCCCCAATCGTCACGCTCCGCAGGTCCTCGCACCCGTAGAACGCCCCGTAGCCGATCCTCGTCTCGTCCGTCACAACCACGCTCACGAGGTTGGAGGGGATGTTATAGTCCGCATAGTTGTACGAACCACTTCCATAAGTCTGCCGAACCTGCCTGCTTCCCTGCGACGAGTTGTT
>Ga0310695_10007490_pt1 | contig 17393 bp, 1 predicted proteins | sample RumenRJG_04DNA_FD_203882 | JGI IMG/M metagenome (GOLD analysis project Ga0310695, IMG submission 203882) | Bovine rumen microbial communities from Lethbridge, Alberta, Canada - RJG_04 (v2) (version 2) | ecosystem: Host-associated > Mammals > Digestive system > Stomach > Rumen | place: Canada...
TTGGGTGTGGGGGGTTGGGGGTTGGGGGGGTGCGGGTGGGCGCCCCCCCCCCACCCCCACCCCCCCAACCCCCAATCCCCAATCCCCAATCCCCATTTATTATAAAAAAAAATATATTAACAAAATTATTATTTAATTTGATTATTTTTTTATTTAATTATTTTTATTAAATTAATAAAATTAACTTGATATTAATGAAGAATTATTTATTTACTGTTTATATAGGCCCTAAACCATCATCGTCACTTTCAGGAAAATCATTATCATTTGGTTCTCTATCCATATTTTCTTCTTGCTCTAGAATATTATCTCCGTCATCTTGAATATTAGCTCTTTCTTCATTTTGCCCTTCAGCTATATTTTCTGCATTATTATTTATATTCTCATCTGTGTTTATTTCATTATTTTGAACATTGGTTTCATTTCTTCTATTATATTTATCAAGGTCTAAAACTTCATCATTAATTAATTCATAAAATTCCATAGCTTGTCCTACTCTTAATCCTCCATAACAATTATTACACATTGGGCAAGGGTCTTCCAATCCATTTTCTGCTTTCATTTTATTGCAATTATCGCAAATAAATTCAGCTCCACATTTTAATATGAATTTTGTTTCTTTTTTTATTTCTTCGAAAATAAGATATATTTCTGTTTCAAATCTATCATCGTTCATAAATTCAGATCTCCATAAATCTCCTCTTTTAATATAATCAAATAATATTTTAAATTCACCAATATCAGTATCTCCTCTTTTTCCACTTAAATATCTAGAAATAAGTCTTCGAGTGGCATTTGCAATATCTTGCTTCTTTATTAACTTTTCCTCAGTTATATTCGAATCTATACATCTTTTGATACTTTTTTTCATTTCTTCAGTTAAATGCATTTTATATTGATCATTTAAATTATTTTTGAATTCATCCCAACATAAAAATTCTATTAATTCATAAAAATTGATTAAAGTATTTATACTAAACATCTGGATATTTTCTTGGTTTGTAGTAACAGTATTTATTTCATTAGTATCTTCAGTATTTTCGATAAAAAATGATTTTAAAAATTCATCGATTTCAATATATCTTGGTAAATCCTTTATTACAGATAAAATAGTTCTATTTTTATTAAAATTTTCTTTTTGTATATAATCTATTAATAATTGACATGAAGACATAATATCAATAATGAAATTCTTTTTTTTGTTCTTTTTCTCTTTTATAAAGGAATAAAGTAATTTTTCTTCTTCTATAGTTAATTTTCTTGATGGATATTTTATATTATAGTTAGTTATTATTGATGATCTACTACTTCTGAAAGTTTCATATAAATATGATATGAATTTAATTGGTTCATTGGCTTCATTACTTATAAATAATTTTACACCTGGTAAAATAATTCTAGCTAATTCATTCTCTATTGATGCAAAATCAAACTTTATTGACTTTTTGAATTCTTTGAAATCAATTGCCCCATTTTTAAATATATCCCTCATAGAATATTGAAATATCATACCCCTGGTGAATTTTTTGGTATCTTCATTAATTTTAATTATATCTTCTTCATTTGCATCCTGAACATGAATTTCTTGACTTAATTGTGATAAATAAGATCTTAATAAAGAATTAGGTCCGATCGATTTTATAATATTTCTCACTAACTCGTTTTGTGTATCAATAAAGAATTTATAAGCAGAGGCTAAATACATTCCTCCATAAAGTTCTCCATCATCAGGCAAGAAATGATTTAAAGTATGTTCCATTGTAACATTTAGTTCAGGCATAGTTGGTCGACACAAATAATTTGTACATTTATGTTTTATTTTATTCCATGAATTTATATAAGGAATTATTATATCATTTTTTATATCTTCAATTTTATCATTTTGAGCGAAACACTCCAATAATTTTTTACTTTTAGCTTTATCTCTCTCTATTTTATTATTATATTTATTATATAATAAATTTACTAATTTATTTATATTCACAACGTTTTGTATTAATGAATAGTCTTCATTCCCAATTAAAACTTGGTTTAATAAGCAATAATTAATAGTATAATCTTTTGTTTTACCTAAATTTGTTTCCATTTCTGTTAAATCAGGATATTTTGATACCAAAAATAATCCTAAATCTGGGTAATCTTTTGGGTCATAATATATATCGCCAAAAGGTGAATAGTTTTCTGAAATAATTTCGATTATACTCTTAGGATCACTTCCTTTTATTTTTTCATTATATTCATTATATTTTGCTTCCTCGCTATTATATAATTCTTCTTTATTTGTAATTAATTGCTCTAAATAATTTTTTATCTCTGTTTCGAATTTTTCCCTCTTTTCGATTGTATTCATATCTCCTACATTTTTCATTATTTCAATCATTTTATCGAAAACTATATTCATGAATGATTTGACGTTATTTATTTCTTTTTCAGCTAAAATTGTTTGAATAATTTCATAATTTTTTTCGATTAATCTTAGGCATGTAAATTCACCATGAGTATATTTATTTAAGTCTTCATCAGATAAAAACCCGAGAATATTGGCAAAAAATAGATGCGAATATAATATATAATTTAGAAGTCTGAAAGACAATTCGTCCAAAGTCCTTACCTTGCTATGTCTGTTTAAGAAATTTACTGGATCATCTTTTGAGATACTTTTAGGTTGTTGATTAAGATATTTATCCACATATCTAGCTTTATATTCATGCAAAAATAGGCAAGGTATATCTCCATTCTTTATATGCCTTTCAGAATATGATGTTGCTTTTTTATCCTCCTCAGTTAAAATAATCCTCCAGTGATCTGTTTGTCCTGCTTCTGGGCCTAATAATTTATGACGGGTACCACTTATTTGCAATTTACAATTTGGATTATTGCAAGGGAATGTACCACTTGGACAAGTGCAATTTTGCAATGTATAATATTGTCCGCATGTACACACATAAAATCCTAATTTAGGATTATGAGGAACTCTTAATAAATCATTTAATATATAATAATTATTTATTACAACATTATTAAATGGTAAACCTCCAGCTATATAATTATCAACAATATTTTGATTGCATTGTGGCGATAATAAAATTCTATAAAAATTATTTTCATTAAATTGTGCAGATTGTATTACATATCTGAAAGAATTCATAATTATTAAAAATTGTTCTTGAGAATAATTATTATCATTATGCTGCTTACTAATCATAGTTTGAATAAATTCATTTATATTAAATAATTTATTTAATAAATTTAAACAAACATCAGAAAGCCCTAAATCATTGGAAATTTTAGCAAACTCTCTTTTAAAGATTTCAAATTTTCCGATGTATTCATCTTTTTCACTTGAGTAATAATATGATATCAAATGATTAATTAATAAACAAAACATTATATCTAATCCATTATTATTAATAAATTCTTGATTTATAAAACTATTTATATCTATAAAATTATTATCTTTACTATTAGTAAAAGAGATAAAATCTTTCCAATGTTTTTCTTCAAAATTATTCATACTTATAAAATGTTCATTCAAAAAATAATTTTGTTTCTTATCTTTCGAATTTGCTGCTTCCAATTCCAAAATTTCTTTGTACTCAGTTCTAAAGGGAAATTCCTTATCATTATTAATTGAAGCACCAAATTTAGAATAATTTTCATAATATTGTAACATATTTTTAAAAAAGAAAATTTTTACAATCTTTCTCATATTATTATTAGCTTCATTACCCGATATAGTTTGTACTATATCTCCGAAATTTACTCTATCTTTACTATAATAATAGGTTTCAGCCAAATGCTTAATATATAATTTAATATAGGCAATAGAAAATATTTTTCCTAAATAATTTAAATAAGTAGGTTCTAAATTTTTGTTTTCTATGACATTATCAAGATGAATTAAGGCTTTTTTAAGATATAATAAATTTACGTTCAAAATTAATTCTTCGCATTCTTTTTCAGACTTAATATTGGGATTTTCTGGGACTGGTCTATTATTTTTATATTTATTTATGATATTATTAAAATATTCATTCACTAATAATTCGAAATAATATAATAAAACATGAGTAAATACTTCTGATTTTATATTTTCATAAAACACAAATATTTTATCGGTTTTCTTTGTTTTTATAAAACTTAAAAAGTATTCTTCGCATTTTTCTTTCTCATAAAATGAATATTTATTCTTAGGTTTTTCCCCTTTTGATTTGTCAAGTAATATTGGGAAAGGTATTCTTATTGTAGCATTAATAAAATATAAAGATCTTTCAATTAATTTATCCGACTCAAATGCCAAGGTTAATAATTCATATTTATAATCTTTATCGTCTATTTTTTTATATTGTTGCTTCAATAAATTACTCATATAATCAGATAATTTATCTGATTCTTTTCCGTATTTTTCAGAGATTAAATTTTTTATTGTTACTATATTTTCTTTTAATTTATTGAAATCTTTATTTTGTAAATATTCATTATCACTTCCAACAATTTTCATAATATTCTTGATAATATCTTTAACATCTGGCTCATTTTTAAAAATATCATATAGAGATATTAAATTTCTTAAAGAATATAATTCATTACTAAATAATAAAAATTTCTGATTAATTCTATCAAATGTAGCTTCAATAAATTTCAAAGAATCCATAAAAGGATAAAATGTAAATATTTCCATTGAATATATTTCTTCTGCGTTTATATATAATGATTTTAATAATGACTCCATTATAACATAAAAAATTTCATTTACTCTTTTTTTATAGCGAGGATTCCTATCAGATTCTTCAGTTTTAATTACTTTAGATTTTATTATCTCCTTTATTTTTTCAAAAGTAGATGGTATATACGAATTAAGTAAACAAAAAACTTCAGTTAAAAATATAATTTCATTTTTATAGCATTCCAAAAATAAAAATATTTCACCAAAGTTTAATAAATTTATATCTTCTTTTGCTTCATAAAATGTATTTTTAAACTCTATTTCATTTTCAGGATAATTATCTTCATTTATTATATTAAATTTCATTTGTAAAATTAATTCTATGAAATTAATGGGATTTACCAATTTTTCAACATTGCTAGAAAATTTATCATATATTTCAACACTATATATAGTTAAATAATCATAAAATAAAGCCTTTTTTAAATTTTCTTGATTTGATAAAAATATTTCTCTTATATTTTCATTTTTAGATAATTCCTCCTTTATACCTTCAATCATTTTTTTGTTTTCGAATAAATATTTATCTGTTGTTACTTTTTCATTTTTAAGTTCTTGTCTTGGCCTTAAAATATTTTCATTTGAAATATATTTTTCTTTGATTTTTTCCTTTGATATAAATTCAATTTTTATACTATTAAACCAATTATAACAACAAGGAATAGATAATTCAGTTATTATATTCATTTGATTAGCTCCTAGATGCGCTTCAGGCTTTTTTACTAAAAGTAAATCCATATTTTCAAAAGCATCTTTAATTTGTTTTAATATAATTTCATTATTTATTATTTCATCATTATTTTCCTTTATTAAAATACTTGAGAAAAATCCTCTTTTTTCTATATAATTAACTACAGAAAGTAATTTATTAGAAAGTTCTGATATCATATAAGTTGCTAATACTTGGAAAAAATCTATATCTGTATTTTGGAAAACTTTGGAAGTATAAACCTTTGGGATCATATTTTTTTGGTTCATATTTTTTTTGGAATATTCAATTAAATAATTTCTTAATAATTTTACCTTTGGATTTTCTTTATCAAATATTAATTTATTTAAAATAATATCAGTATAATCTCTCAATTTTATTTTACTAAATTTATTCATCAAATTAAAATCAAAATATGACATAATTTTACTCATATTTTTATCTAAAAATTTTTCGAAATCTATTATTGAATTGAGTAATTCTGTTGAATCTTTAATGTCTAAAATATTGATGAAATCATTTCTTTCACTCTTTAAATTATCTATAAAATACTGATCATAAGTATCATCCAAATTTGATATAATTTCTTCCATAGAAAAAGAATTTTTTTGTTTTTTTTTATCATTTTTATCATTTGTCATATTTTTTCTGGTTAGATGAACCAAAAATATAACTTTTTTTCCTTTAAGTATATTCCTATTATTATTATTTTGATTACTACTAGTATTAATTATATTTTCATTTTCTTCTTCTCCTTCTTCTTTATGTTTACTTATATCATTTTGTAACTTATATTTAGTTTCATAATTATTGATTAAGTATGCTAAATGATTCATTTTATTTAAATCTTTTTCAGTGAACCTAAAGACTAAGCATTCAAATCTATTTTCATATAAATTTGAAATAGTTTCTTCGACTTTATTTTCTGATTCGATTGTTTCAACAATTATTTCTTTATAATCTTCTGGAATTACTAAATCAAGTAGATGTGAAAAAGTATATATGACATTTTTATCTTTTTTAATTTTTTTTAAAAATTGTTCAAAATTATTAATTTCTTTTTCTTTATAAAATTTAATTATTTTTTTTGCAAAAGATGCATTTTTTCCTATATTAAATCCTGAATATTTAACAGAGGCTATTATATCCTGACAAAAAGTAGGTACAATTCTCTTTAATATTTCATCTTCAATAAATCCTTCATCTTTTATTTTATCTGGATTTTCATTACATATTTTGTAAATTAAACCTTCAATCTCATCATTTGTACAATTAATCAATAACTCTGGTAAATTATATACTAAAGTTTTTTCTTTTTTATTAAATGTTTTTATTTTTGTTAATGAATCAGATATTCTTTGTGCTAAATTAATTTGTGTTTCATTAAGAGAATCTTTAAAACTAACAATTTGCTTTTCAAATCTATTTAATAATGGTGGATCAACTTTCATTTTATCTAATTGATCTTGAGTGATTAATAAAATTACTCTAAAGTTTCTATGAACTTCTGACGAAGATTTAGAGCTAGCGAATGCAATTTTAGAAAAATATTTATCTCCAATTTTTGAATAATTTTGATTAAATAATTCATAAAGGGAAGGATATATAACTTCTAAATTTTTTAAAATAACTACATTATCCTTACTCATTAAATACTGAATTTTATTTAACAAATCTTCACTATAACCTCCACCTTTTTCGGCAGCTTTTTTATCTGAGTGGAATTGGCTTCCTGTTAAAAATACATAATCTTTACCTTGTGATGTTAATACATTTTCTAAATATTTTATTATAGTAGAATTTGCAACCAACATTAAAAATCTACTATTATAATCATTTAAATTATCTTTTATACATTCTAAAATATTATATGAATAATTTTCATCTTCACTATAATTAGTAAATAATTTTTTAAATTTAGATTTAATATTTTCCAAAGATGATGCTAAACCTCCAAAATTCCTAGTCAAGGACATAATACCTATTTTTGTCAAAATTTTATCTTTATTTAATTCATTTATTTCATTTTTAATTTTTTTTAATTCTCTCATAGCACATTTTATTAAATGATAAAAATCTCTATTTCCATGGAAATTTTCAATTGATTTTTCATTAGCTATAGATTGTTTATATTCATAATAAGATAAGGCCAAGGCTTCAATTAAAGATTTATATTTATTAGCTAAATCATTATCCATCGCTTTAGCTATTGTATCAGCAGTATGAATTAAGTCATCCATATCTGGATCAGGCTTAGATAAAGTTAAACATCTGTTCATTTTTGATGCATCTATTTTCCAATTTGAAATACCTACAAAAGCTATTTTAAATTCATTTTCATCATACTCTAATTGAGAATGTATTGCTTTTAATGGATTATTTGGACTTCTTTCCGCTAGACCCATTTCATCAAAGAAAATCATTGCAATGAATTTTTCTTTTCTTTGTTTCTTTATTTCCTGATTATTCTCTTTTTTTTCTTCTTCTAATATTCTTTTTAATTGATTTTTTGCATAAGCTCTTGCCTTATCAAATGTCTCTATTATACCTTGAGAAGTACTTGTTTCACTTCCCTGATAATTATACATAAACAATTGAGGATATTCTTTGAATAATTCACTTTTTGAATATATACCTTTCATTGTATTGTTTACTGTTTGAATTGTTAATGATTTTCCTTCACCGGGTTTTCCTACTATTATCAAAGGTATTCTATTAACTATACAAACAAAAGAGGTGAATAAATTTTCTATTAAAGAACGATTTAAAGCTATACCTTTATCTAAATCTATATAAAATTGTTCAGCAATATATGTTACTTCTTTGTTAGGAATTTCCAAAAATTGCCTATTATCGAAATAAGGATATAATACATTACATAATTCTTCTCTAATTTTTTTATCAGAAATTCTTAAATAATAGCACAAATATATAGTAATATTTAATGCAGCTAATAATAAATCATAAATAACCGTATATTGATTTTTATATTTTGATTTATTTTGTAAATAATCAATAAAAAATTTGAAAAAAATATTAAATCTTCTTATTTCTCTGAGACTTACTGAAGAAGCATCATAATTATTTCTTATAAAATTATGACATTCACAAATACTATCCAAAGTTTTTTGGACTAATTTAAGGCATGTTTCATTTTCTTGATCAGAATAAAATCGTGTAATATTTTGTTTTATCATACTTTTTATATATTCCCTTTCTTCTCTTTCACTTAATGAAGCAAAATTAAAAATATAATTCATTAGAGTATGAGGTAAAGGATTTACTGTATAGACTAATAAACTAGTTTTAGTATTTGTTTCGCTTTTATAAGTTAAACCACTTTGCTTCATTTTTGTTGTCATAGTTCTATAAGGATTCACGGCTCCTAAAAATACCAAAGAATCAGGTAAAGGTGTTCCAAGCATTGTTCTTTTACACATAATTTCAGTAATTAAACCCATAGAATTACAAGTATTTAATTCATCAAAGAAAACCCATACTTTTTTCTTTTTTATTTTCTCCATATGCTCTACAAGATATTTTTCCCTATTATATTTTGCTACATCTTTATTCGCATCAAATTTTTCCATTATCGAATTTAATTCATCATCCATATCTTTTTGAAGATTGTTCAAAACTACTTGATTCATAAAATTAATAATATCTTCTTCATTAGTACCTGCATGAACATTTAAAGTTTTCATTTTTTCTGAACCTTTATTCATAAATATTGATAACATTTTCAAAAGACTAGTTTTTCCACAACCTGTCTCTCCCATTAAAATAACAGGAATAGAAGCTTTTATTTTAGTTAATATAATAACAGATTTAATAAAATTATCTCTGGTATAAACATAATTTCCATTTAATCTGGCTAGTTTAGCCATATATAATTTTCTATCTTCATTTATATTATCAGGATTATATATTTTGGAATCTAATTCTTCTTTTTTATTTTGTTCAAATAATTTTGAATTAATAATTTTAATTTCATTTTCATCAAAAATCATTTCATCTAATCCCAATATTTTTTTAAGCTCATTCAAATAAAAATAATGATCACCATTTGAATAATCTGGTAAATCACTTTTTGATCCACCGTAAACAGATTGAGAATTAATTAAATTATAAAACCTATTATATTCTTCGCTTCCTTTTGGTTGCTTAGTAATCGCTGTAAACGAAGTTTCATCTCCATTAAATAAAAATAAGGTAGCAGGTATACTATCGAAGGTTATATTATCTTTTGTTTTTTCAAGTGATTCTAAAGCTTGCTTATTTAATTTATCTTCGTCAAAATCATTTGAATTTTGTTGACTTGTTGATTGCGATTTAATTAAATTGTCATAAGGTCCTTTAGTAAAAAATATAGATGAATCTAAAATATTTCTAATAATTTGATTTCTACTTTTACTTAAGTTACTTCTTCCATTTCTATCATATTTATGAAATGAGTTAGGATCCAATAAAAATCTTTTCGTAAACATTGTAAATTCTTCAGCCAATAATTTTATAAAACTATTTTTTTGGTAGTAATTATATTCATTTTCATTACTTTTTAAATATTCATCTATTATAGATTCACATTCTTTGATTTCTAATGTATTATTATCTTCTAATTGTATATTTTCTTCTCCAATTTTTCCTTCTTTGTATTTTTTTAAGATATTTGCAACTATAAATATTGCTTCATCTTTTATTATTTTTTTTCTCTCAACTTTTAGAGGTAATAATTTCTTTATCTCTACTCTTTTAAATAAAGATAAAATTGGAAATTTATCCATATAATTATAAAACCCATTTGGTAGTTCAATTTTTAGATTTAATTCATTCCCGAAATAAAATATTTGTTCATTAATATCTAATTTTTTGAGTATTAAAATTTTTAATAAAATTTCTTTGACTAATTCAATTAAATTAGTTTCACTTAAATCAAAATGTATAATATAATTTCCTATTTCTTTTTGTGGAAAATTAAAATCTATCAATCTTTGAATAATTTTTTTTCTAGTAAAGTCTCCTCCAATTGGGAAATAAATGTAAGTTTTCAATTCAGATTTTATTTTATCTTCTATTTCTTTACTTTTGCCATACCCAGCCCTTTCAGAAATAAAAACTTCAATATTATTATTAATATGCTTATATTCATCATTAGTCTCTTCCAAAACTATCATTTTATTTCCAGGAATTCTTTTAGCTAAATCAACTCTTATTTCAGAATTTTTTAAATAAATAACAACCAAACAAGATACCATTTCTTTTCCATATTCTTTATCAAATTGTCCAATTCTTTTTATTATAAATAATCGATTAGCTGAATCTAATTTTTCTATACCTATTAAACAAAATAATACTTCGTATTCACATCTAAAACTTAAATAAAGAAAAGCCATAATTTCTTCAGGCGTAGTATGCTCATTACAAAATAAAACTGTATTTGATAATGGGAAATTACCAGTAAATTGTCTATATAAATGTAATAAATTTTTTTCTATATCTTGATATATTGCTAATCTATATAAACCTGGCTTTTTTATTTTCATTTTATTATTTTCAAAAATTTGTTCCAAAGTTATATTATTTAAGGTTAAGCATTCTTCGAGATATGAATTAATAATAATAAAAATTTCTGAAAATTCAGCGTTTTCCGGGATTTGATATTTTCCTTTTTCTGGAATATTGATTATTTTTCCGTTAGATATAGCTTGTAATAAAAAATTTATTTCTTTTTCCTTTTTGATATTTTCTATAACAGATAAAAATAATGGTCCGTATAAAAATCTTAATAATGGTTTTGATTTATATGAATTTCTTATTTCACCCTCAAATTTATCAAATAAATTTTTATATTTTTTCATAATTTTATTTGCATTTTCGTTGTCTGCATCCCTATTTTTTAAAATATTTTTTTCTATTTTTAAATGAATAGTTATATCTGAAGGATATCCCGAAAATATTAATTTTTGTATATTTTCACACAATTTTTTAATATTTTCGACTATTTCTTTGAAAAGTAGAATTTGTTGTTTGTATTCTTCATCATCTGTGATCATATTTTGGGAAAATAAAGATTTATTTTTTAATTCCAATAATGCTTTTAAATCAAATGTTTTATTTTCTCCATATTCTCCAGTAAATTTAAAATCGTGACCCTCTTTTAATATTGTAATATTGGATTCATTCATTAATTTTTGTATTAATGATTTTGTTATTTCAGAATGATCAGAAAGTGAGTCATCATATAATTCTTTAATTTCACCATATTTTTCTATATAATTTTTAAATTTGATTATATAATATTTATCCGAATTAAAATTTTCTTTTAATTTAATATATAATTCTCTATCATTCGAAAATTTACTTTCTAAAATTGTATTAACATACATCTTACATCCAATGAAATCATCAAAATCTTCAGGTTGTAAATTTCCTCCTTCACTTTGTCTGTCTTGTAAACGTTCATTTAAAGCTTTTATTTCGCTATCTTTTTTCCCAATACAAAATTTAATTTCATCTTCCTTACCATAAATAATTTTGATAAAAGAATTAAAATCATTAATATTATTATCGGTAACATTTATATCATATTCACTCAAAATTTTCATGGCCTTTTCAACATTTTCACTTTTGATATTATCATCATTTAATTCTTCTAAAATATCAATAACTTTCTTAGAATATTCGGTCTCTTCATAATTTTCATTAACACTAAAATTTTTAAATGTTTTTAATATCCAATGAATAGATGAAAGATATTCTTTTATTTCCTTCAAATATAAGAAGTATACAAAATTGTTTTTAACCGAATTTATTTGTATATTTTTTTCATTTAAAAAATCCTGAAATTCATTTGATATAAAATTCATTTCATTTTCTATTTCATCCTTTTTGGTTTTCATATAATCTAGAATTATGGTTATATATTCTATGTTAAGAAAAATTTCTTTTTGATAATTAATTATTTTTTTAATTATAGAATTATATTTTTCTATAGTTTCATCCAATAATTGTTCTTCACCATAATTAAGCTTTTTTTGTCTTTGTTCTTCGTCATAAATTTTATTAAAAATACTGCTTTTTTTAAATCTTATCTTCTTTGATTTTTCCACTAAATTGTTATAATTTGGAATTTTTGCTGTTTCTTGTTCATTAATTATATCACAAATATTTTTTTCTTTCAAGATATTTATTGTATTTAAGATATTGTTTTTTAAATTTGCTTCTCCTTTTGGTTCAAACGCTTCTAAATAGTCTTTTATTTCTATTAATTGATTTATTTTTTTTTTACATATCTGAATATTTGTAGATATATGATTAAATAATTCACTTGATCTATTTTCTTCATTAGCAGATATTACTTTTAATTTTTTCAATAGATTTTGTTCATCGGTTTCTAAAAGTTCATTTATTTTTAAATAAGGAATTTTTAATTCTTTTAATTTCAAATATATCTGGTTATTGAATTCCAAAAAAATTTGAAAATATTCAGTATCTAAATAATTCATGTTGCTACTATAATTATTTTTAACTAATAATTCATATAATTCGAAATTAGGATTAATTCCTGGACTATATATATCTTCTTCTTTTATAGCATAATCTTTTATATTATTAAAAATTTTCTGCAAAAATTCAACATTATTTGAACAAGAATTTATTATATGATAAATTCCTTGAACATTAATATTTTTTAAATTATTAATAAAGAATTTGGAAAAATCATCAATAACTTTTTTATTTATTTTATTATTATTTTTAGATAATATATATATATAAATTTCTTTTATTATATTTTGCTCTAAGAAATGTAAATTTTCTAAAACTTTTGTAAATTTATTAATTTGAATAGAATTTTTAACCATAGTTGAAACAATATAAAACATATTTTCAAATAATTCATTTTTATTATCAATTTTACCAATATCATATAATTTAGACATTTTCTCTAATAATAATTCAATAAAATCCGCATCTAGTTGATTTCTAGGGAATAATTCAAATAATATACTTAAATGTTCCAATGATAGGATTTGTTTAATGAAATATTGATAAAATTTTTTTGGTTCATTTTTACTGAATTTCGAATACATTTTAAGTTCAATAAATTTAGCGAATCCCGATTTTTTATCATCAAAAATATTAAAATGTTTAAAAACATTTGGATTTCTTTTTGGTGAATCATCAAATCTTTCATATAAATAATAATCATCTTTTTGTATAAAATCCATTATTTCTTGATTTGAGGAAAATTTATTTACTGAAGCTGATGCCAAAGAAATACCTGTATCATGAATAGAATCATTTATTCCAATTATAACTCTTCTTTCAATATCTTTGCTTTTTTCTAAAGGTATTAATTTTTCTTTTATTTTAATTAAATTATTCAAATTTAAAATAGAATTTTTTTCATTTTCTTTGATAATATTTTTAATTAAATTTTCAAAATTAATGAGAGTTTTTTTATTAGCTTTTACTTTTTCTAAATATTTAGTAATTAAATTAAAAATAGCATCAATATCATCATTCATAGAATATCTTGGTAATTCGATTTCGATATTAGAAGATGAAAATAAACTCCAATTCCAAGGTAATAATTTATTTTTTGATTTTTCTTTTTCAGTTAAAACTTTATTAAACAAGTCATAATAATTAATTAATGATGTTAAAGCCTCAGTAAGGTTTTTTGTATTTTGAAAAACATTTTTTAAATCACTACCAGAACTTGAATTCTCTATAATAAATGGAACTACTTGAGCAGTGTTTAAAAATTTATATTTTACTAAATCATCGATTTTTATCTTTTTATCTCCTATTAATATTGAAATAGAAGCTCGAAATATAACATCATTTTTTATTAATTCAGAAAAAAGTTTTGTATTATATTTATAAAAGATATAACCATAAATACATAAAAGATTATTTTGAATATTTCTTTTTATTTCATTGTTTTTATCTTCTTTTAGTTCTGCATTTACTATTATATTATTTAACTCGGTAAATAAAGTCTGATCTTCTATTTTTTGAGTCATTTTTTGAGGAGAAGGGAAAAAAATTTTGCTTAAATATAAATCTTTCAAAAATAAAGGTGTACATTTATTTTCTCTAAATAATTTTAGAATAATCATTATTTCTGAGATATTAATATTATTATTATATGTAGGTTTATACTTTAATAATAATGGATTTAAAAGTGATGTATTGGCTTTATAAAAGACTAATAAGTTTTGATTTTGTAATAAAAAGTTTTCATTATTATAATCCATTTGATATGCTGGTGAATTATTCAGACTATTATATAATTTGATATAACCTAATAAAACCTTATTTTTGTCTTTTGCTTCGGCATTAATTTTTTCCGAATAAAAATTATAATCATATTTTTTATAATAATTATTATAATTATAATATATATAAAGAACGAAAGTACATTTTTTTTGGAATAATAATTTAAAATAAAATAGAAAATATGTATTATAAGCACCAGTAGTTAATGAATTTTGTTCAAATTGAAATTTGTCATATTCAATGTATTTTTCTTTGTTATTGCTATCCTTTTCAATTAAATATATAATTATCGAATAATTTCTTATATTTGTGGAAGATATTGTTGTGAAAAAATAAGCTTCAGAATAAAGACCAGTTAAAGGTAAAGGTTCTTTAGGTTTTAATTTAGAAAAAATTAAAATTATGAAATTAATGCCATCTTTTTCCATTTGGCTGATACCTATATGTGTATATTCATTATTTGTTATAATATTTCTTCCTTTTTGATCTTTATCTGCGTCATTTATGATAATTTTTGGTATTAATTGATCTAATTCTTTCATTTCTATATCATCAAATCCTATTAATCCTATATCTTTTTTTGAAAATTTATCAGATATTTTTAAATCTCCACCAATTTGAAATTTAACGTATTCACTTTCTTCTGAAAATTTATTAATTTCTATTTTAGCTAAATCAGATAATTCTTTATCTTTTATTAATTCTTTTAATTTATCTAAATTTTTCAAACAGTCTTCATAAACTTGCTGTTTTCTGTTATGTATATATTTTTTTTTATCCAAAAATAATTTTGGGTTTTCCCTGAATAGTTTGATTTGTTCATATATTAAATTTTCATTTTTTTGATTATCCGTTTTATCTTTATTTATAACTATATTTGATTCAATCGGTTTTAATTTAGAAAAAATTAAAATTATGAAATTAATGCCATCTTTTTCCATTTGGCTGATACCTATATGTGTATATTCATTATTTGTTATAATATTTCTTCCTTTTTTATCTGTATCTGCATCATTTATGATAATTTTTGGTATTAATTGATCTAATTCTTTCATTTCTATATCATCAAATCCTATTAATCCTATATCTTTTTTTGAAAATTTATCAGATATTTTTAAATCTCCACCAATTTGAAATTTAACGTATTCACTTTCTTCTGAAAATTTATTAATTTCTATTTTAGCTAAATCAGATAATTCTTTATCTTTTATTAATTCTTTTAATTTATCTAAATTTTTCAAACAGTCTTCATAAACTTGCTGTTTTCTGTTATGTATATATTTTTTTTTATCCAAAAATGATTTTGGATTTTCCCGAAATTGTTTTATTTGCTCATATATTGATTTTTCACTATTAGAAAAAATATCGCATGATTCTTCTGGTGGCTCTTTCTTTCCCTCAGGTACACTTAATTTTTTCGAGAAAATCAAAATAATAAAATTAACACCATCTTTTTCCATTTGGCTGATACCTATATGTGTATATTCATTATTTGTTATAATATTTCTTCCTTTTTTATCTTTATCTGCGTCATTTATAATAATTTTTGGTATTAATTGATCTAATTCTTTCATTTCTATATCATCAAATCCTATTATTCCAATATCAGTTTTAGAAAATTTATCGATTATATTTGGTTTGAAATCTCCGCCTATTTGAAATTTTATGTAATCACAATCTTCTGAAAACTTTTTAGCTTCTTCTTTAGCTAAATCACACAATTCTTTATCTGGTTCCAATTCCTTGAATCCATCTAAACTGTTCAAGAAGTCTTCATAATTTTTCTGCTTTCTATTATGTATATATTTTTTTTTATCCAAAAATGATTTTGGATTTTTCCTAAATTGCTTTATTTGTTCATATATAGATTTCTCGTTTTTAGATAAAATATTTGCGGATTCTCCGGAAGTCTCTTTAATTTCCTCAGATTTCTTCTTTTTGTTTGAGAAAATTAAAATTATGAAATTAATGCCATCTTTTTCCATTTGACTGATACCTATATGTGTATATTCATTATTTGTTATAATATTTCTTCCTTTTTTATCTTTATCTGCGTCATTTATAATAATTTTTGGTATTAATTGATCTAATTCTTTCATTTCTATATCATCAAATCCTATTATTCCTATATCATTTTTTGAAAATTTATCTGATAATTTTGAAGAGAAATCTCCTCCTATTTGAAATTTTATGTAATCACAATCTTCTGAAAACTTTTTAGCTTCTTCTTTAGCTAATTCACACAATTCTTTATCTGGAGCCAATTCCTTGAATTTATCCAAACTGTTCAAAAAATCTTCATAATTTTTCTGCTTTCTATTATGTATATATTTTTTTTTATCCAAAAATGATTTTGGATTTTCCCGGAATTCTTTTATTATATTGAAGATTTTGAGCTGAGCTTCAGAAAAAAAATCAATTGCTTCTGGAGCATTTGTCATTTGAATAAAAAATGTATGTTTTCTAGATATATAATTTTTTGTTTTCTTAACTAATTTTGTTTTTTAAATTGCTTAACTAATTTTAATATTTTTTTATTATTAAATATATATTAAACCAGGGAAATTTTGATTAATGGGGATTGGGGATTGGGGATTGGGGATTGGGGATTGGGGGTTTGGGGGTGGGGGGCGGGGCCCACCCCCCCACCCCCCACCCCCCAACACACAAACC
>Ga0310695_10007491_pt1 | contig 17393 bp, 14 predicted proteins | sample RumenRJG_04DNA_FD_203882 | JGI IMG/M metagenome (GOLD analysis project Ga0310695, IMG submission 203882) | Bovine rumen microbial communities from Lethbridge, Alberta, Canada - RJG_04 (v2) (version 2) | ecosystem: Host-associated > Mammals > Digestive system > Stomach > Rumen | place: Canada...
AGGGCATCATCGCCACTAATCACGTCAAAAGATGCAGGTTTGTTCTTGATAATCTCGTCAACCTGCTCCAAATTACCAGAAGCTTCCTTGATGGCTACAATATTCTTACAGTCAGTAGCCAGACGGACTGTAGTCTCTGCTTTCAGATTAACACCTGTACGTCCTGGAACGTTATAAAGCACTACAGGCAGTTTGGTAGCTGCTGCAATAGCCTTGAAATGTTGATAGAGTCCTTCCTGAGAAGGTTTGTTGTAGTATGGACAAACGCTTAGCACGCCATCAACACCCTTGAAGTCACCATTACGCAGTTCCTCCACAATGGCTGCGGTGTTATTACCGCCACATCCCATCAGGATGGGCACTCGTCCACCAACTAAGTCAACTATTAATTCTTTGATTTTCTTTTTCTCCTCCGCAGTCAACGTGGGTGTTTCACCCGTCGTAGCGAGAATGCAGAAGAAGTCTGCTCCATTTTTGAGCTGATATTCCACTAAACGAATCAGTGCTTTATAGTCCACTGAGCCGTCTTCCTGAAAAGGGGTTATCAGCGCTATACCTAAACCCTTGAAGATATTATGTACCATAAAAAATAAGAATTCTTTCTTTTATGACTGCAAAATTACACATTTTAATTGTAAAATGTTACTGATTTACAAAAAAAATTATCTTCAGTACACAATTATCATCATAATAATGGCTATGCCGATGAAACATGACACCAGCATAGCCATTAAAATAAATAAGGTGAAGCCCTAAAAAGGGGTTATTTACATCTTTCTCAAAACCACAGCTGAACGAGCAGGGATGTAGAGTTTCAGCCACTCTTTCTTATCCTGAACATAAAGCGGATCGTAGTTGGTGACATGGGTTATTGTATCATCTGCAAAACCATTGCCACCAAACTCCTTAGCATCTGTATTCAGAACCACCTCGTAAGAACCTGTGGGCACAAGGAATCCATAATCGGTATACGAACGTGTGGGCGAGAAGTTGAAGACGAACACCAAGTCGCCACGCATGTAGCACAATACCTGATCGCCATCGTCGTGCCAAATCTCCTGAACTGGAGTAGCCTGGAAGTTCTTCTGACTCTTGATAACCTCAAGCATCTTTTGGTCAAAGTCGCCCAACCAGTGATAGCACAAATCCTTGTTATCCACCAAGTTCCATTGACGACGGGCATACTTGTAGCTCCATCCATTACCCTCGCGTGGGAAGTCAATCCACTCTGGATGTCCAAATTCATTACCCATGAAGTTTAGATAACCTCCGTTGATAGCACCGGCTGTTACCAATCGAATCATCTTGTGCAGGGCGATACCACGCTGAGCCAAGTCGTTGACATCCTTCTTGGCAAAGTGCCAATACATATCTGCATCAATCAAGCGGAAAATGATGGTCTTATCGCCTACCAAAGCTTGGTCGTGACTCTCGCAGTATGAGATGGTCTTCTCGTCAGGACGACGGTTCTTGACTTCCCAGAAGATAGAGCAGACGTTGATGTCCTCATCGCGTACCTCTTTAATAGTCTTTATCCAGTAGTCAGGAATGTTCATCGCCATACGATAGTCGAAGCCATAGCCTCCGTCCTCGAACTTAGCAGCAAGACCAGGCATACCAGACACTTCCTCAGCAATGGTAATAGCGTTCTTGTTGACCTCATGAATCAAACAGTTGGCAAGTGTCAGATAGCAAATAGCATTATCGTCCTCATGACCATTGAAATAGTCGCCATAACCTCCGAAAGCCTCACCCAATCCATGTGAATAATACAGCATGGAAGTCACGCCATCGAAGCGGAAGCCATCAAACTTGAACTCCTCCAACCAGTACTTACAGTTACTAAGCAGGAAGTGCAGCACATCATCCTTACCATAGTCGAAGCACAGTGAATCCCATGCTGGATGCTCATGGCGGTCACCAGGATAGAAGAACTGGTTGGGGTCGCCTGCCAGATTGCCAAGACCTTCTACCTCGTTCTTCACAGCGTGGGAATGCACAATATCCATAATGACGGCAATACCCATCTTGTGAGCAGTGTCAATCATCTCCTTCAGGTCCTCAGGCGTACCAAAACGACTGGAGGGAGCAAAGAATGAAGATACGTGATAGCCAAATGAACCATAGTAGGGATGCTCCTGAATAGCCATTACCTGAATGGCATTGTAGCCATCCTTCTTGACACGAGGCAATACGTTCTGGGTGAATTCCTTGTATGTGCCCACCTTCTCGGCATCCTGCCCCATACCTACATGGCACTCATAAATCAACAGGGGAGCCTTGTTAGGCTTGAAGTTCTTTTTCTTCCACTCATAGGGTTTCTCAGGATTCCACACTTGAGCAGAGAAAATCTTCGTCTGATCGTCCTGAACCACACGACGGCACCAAGCGGGAATACGCTCACCTTCTCCCCCATTCCACTTTACCTTCATCTTGTAAAGTTGGCCGTGCTTGAGGGCTTTCTCGCTGAGCTTCAGTTCCCAGTTGCCAGTACCTTCAATGCGCTTGCACTTATACTTCTCAGACTCCTGCCAATTGTTGAAATCACCAATCAGGTAAATCTCTGTAGCATTGGGAGCCCACTCACGGAACACCCAGCCTTTAGCCAACTTATGGAGTCCAAAATACAAATGACCAGAAGCAAACTGCGAGAGTGTTGACTTACCGTTACGTGTTAACTGGTTTATCTTCCAAAGGGCATGGTCGTGGCGACCACGAATAGCCTGCTCAAAGGGTTCCAACCATGAGTCATCGCGAACTAACCCGATATGCTGTGGCTCCTGAACTTTCTGAGTCTTCTTAGGAGCAGCCTTCTTGGGAGTAGATTTCTTAGGGGCAGCCTTCTTGGCTGCTGTTGTTTTCTTTGTTGTTGCCATAGTTATGCTTTCACTTTAAAAATAGCCTTTTTTAATTCTGGTACGCCTGCAATACAAGGAGCATGTCCGTCCTCAGGGAAGAAGATAGCCATCATACCTGGCTGACAAGTAACATAGCTATCGGCAGCAATGCCTGGAATCTTGGTAATATCCTTCTCGGCATTATACTCGACATCAGGCAACAAATCGCGCTGGGTGTAGCCGAAGGTCTCTGCTGCTGTGATGGGAATCTGGATATCTATCATCTTATTGTGAGTCTCAATCACAGCCTCATCGGGTGTTTTACCCTTAGCCATCTGAATGTTCACAAAGAGATCTTTTCCCACAATCTCATGTTTTCCAACTTCCAGTTTGTCCAAGTCGTTCTGAGCCAGGAACTCTACTACTTTAGCGAATAAAGGATTCACAGACTCGTACATCTTCAGATTGTCAATTTTGTCAATAATCATAATGCTTTTGTTTTAATAGAGTTTATACTTATTATAATTGTTGCTTTACCTGTCTAATGTCCTGCGCCCACGGCTATAGAACCCCTGTGCAGTGATGTTTCCATTGCGGTCTTTCTCCACGAAACGACCATCTCGACGATCGTCTACATAACTGCCTTCAAAGCGGTTTCCATCTTTATCCTCCTCAATGGCAGGACCTTGACGCTTACCTTTCTCGAAATGGCCTTTGAATTTCGACCCATCAGCATAGCGGGCAATGCCTTCGCCATGAATCTGACCATTTAGAAACTGACCTTCAAACACATCACCGTTTTTCATCGTCAACTTACCACGCCCATTAGGCTTGTCATTTTTCCACTCTCCCTGATAAGTATTGCCATTTTTCCACACAAGCATTCCCTGACCAGCCTTATCACCGTTCAGGAATTGGCCTGTATACTTATCTCCGTTGGCATAGCGAAACACACCTTGTCCTGTACGCTGACCATCAACATAGCCTCCTTCATAGATATCACCATTTTGGAACTTGTAAATGCCTTGTCCATGCTGTACGTCACGAGCCCATTGTCCAATATAAACATCACCATCAGCATACTGGAAGGTGCCCTTCCCTGTACGTTGGTTATCTTTCCACTGGCCCTCATAGGTGGAACCATCGCCCCAATTGTAGATACCCTTACCGTTTTTCTGGTCATTAGCCCACTCACCTTCGTAATAGGCACCGCCTTTAAAATCATAACGACCTTTTCCGTGACGTTTGTCTTGTTTCCATTCACCGATATAAGTATCACCATTATAGTAAAACATGGTTCCACGTCCCTGTTGATAGTCACGATACCACAACCCTACATATTTATTATTATTAGAGAAATAGTAGGTGCCTTGTCCGTGCTGCTGATCTTGGAACCATTGTCCTTCATACTTTTCTCCATCGAAGAAAGTATAAATTCCATAGCCCTGACGTTTTCCCTTCTCGTAGTTACCTTCAAATACGTTGCCGTTCTTCCATTTGGTGACACCCTTTCCATGAGGTTTGCCTGACTGCATCTCGCCCTGATAATTACCTCCATCTTTCGTCACGCAAGCACCCAGAGTCACCTTCTGAGCCATAACCACTGAAGAGGCTAAAAATAATATATTTAGGAATATATATCGAAATCTCATTCTTTCTACTTAATATTTTAACCTCACAAAGGTACTTTTTTTTTTCGAGATAGCCAAGCGTTTTAAAAATTATTCACTATCTTTGCACACAGATTAAGGATTTTAGAGATTATGAAATTCATTGGAATCATACCAGCTCGCTACGCTTCAACGCGCTTTCCGGGCAAGCCATTGGCAATGTTGGGTGGACGTACAGTCATCCAACGAGTATACGAACAAGCTACAGCCATATTGGAAGAGGCATATGTAGCAACTGACGACGAGCGAATCTTCCAAGCTGTAGAACAGTTTGGTGGACGAGCCATCATGACGCGTGCAGATCATAAGAGTGGTACGGATCGTATTGAGGAAGCTGCCGAGAAGATAGGTACTCAGGCTGACGTTATTATCAATATCCAAGGCGACGAGCCTTTTATCCAGAAATCGCAGATTGAGACGCTCATGCACTTGTTCGACGATCCCAGTACACAAATTGGCACATTGGGCAAGCGTTTTGAAAACATAGAAGCCGCCATGAATCCCAACTCTCCAAAAATTGTAACAGACAAGCGTGGCTTTGCTCTTTATTTCAGCCGCTCTATCATTCCCTATGTTCGTGGGAAAGAACAAACTGAATGGTTGCAGCATTTCCCCTACCTCAAACATTTAGGGCTATACGCCTATCGCCGTGAGGTTCTTCAGGAAGTCACACAACTACCCCAATCACCTCTTGAGATAGCAGAAAGTCTGGAGCAGTTGCGCTGGTTGGAAAACGGCTATCGCATCCGAGTAGGACTTACCGACGTGGAGACAGTAGGCATTGACACCCCTGAAGATTTACAACGGGCCGAAGAGTTCTTGGCATCACGACAATAAAGCCATCCAGCCTATCCTTGCTGCATTTCTCGCAACAAGGAACGTTGATGTTCCGTTAGGTTATTAGGCAACTTGATCTGATAAGTAATAATCAGGTCAGTACCATTCCTACCTTTGCCACGCAGACGCACCTTTGTACCAGGTTGAGTTTCTGGCTTTACCTTCAAACGCAACTTATCGCCCATTCCAGTAGTTACAATGATTGTCCCACCCAAGAGGGCTGTATACATATCAATTGTAACATTGGCCTCGGTATTAGCAGGATGACGAGAATAGTTCACATGACTATTAAATCCACCCTGACTACCAAACAAATCCTGGAAGAATGAAGAGAAGCCTTCACTGCCCGTAAACTGCGAGAAGTCAAAGCCACCGAAACCACCACTGGCATCATAACCGCCTCCACCAAAACCAGCATTCTCAAACTGCTCAGCCTGTTTCCACTGCTCACCATATTTATCATACTTAGCACGCTTCTCTGGGTCACCTATCACATCATAGGCCTCCGTCAAAGCTTGGAACTTTGCTTTTGCTTTAGGATCGTCAGGATGCAAGTCTGGATGAAATTGCTTAGCACGCTTCAAGTAAGCGCGCTTCACATCTTTCTGTGGTATCGTCTTATCGACGCCTAAAATCTTGTAATAATCAATAAATGCCATATCTTATGTCCTCCTATTTAATTCTTTATTCTATGTTCTAAAAAAATAGCAGCAAAAAGCGTACCAAAATTTGCATAAGTCAGAATTATTATTTACCTTTGCAACTATGAAAAAGACAACGATAATCACACTGGCACTTCTTTGCCTCACAACCATGACAATGGCAAAAAAAGAAAAGACCGTCACGCTGAAATTAGTGGAGACGAGCGATGTACATGGAGCTTTCTTTCCATACGACTTCACGGAGCAAAAGCCCATGAAGGGAACAATGGCTCGCGTGAGTACATATCTTAAAAGACAACGTAAGGAATACGGCAAGAACCTGATTCTGTTGGATAACGGTGATATCCTGCAGGGACAACCCACCTGCTACTATACAAACTTCGTGAAAACCGACCAGCCCAATATTGCTGCAGAAGTTATCAACTATCTGGAATATGACGCCCAAACATTTGGCAACCACGACGTTGAGACGGGACATGCTGTTTACGACAAGTGGATTAAAGACCTGAGATGTCCAACCCTTGGTGCCAACATTATCGAAATACGTCAAGAGAGTCCCTATGTTTTGCCTTATCTGATGCTGGAGCGCAAAGGTGTGAAGATTGCCATCCTTGGTATGCTGACCCCAGCTATTCCCAACTGGTTGCACGAAAATCTTTGGAAAGGACTCCGTTTCGAAGAAATGGTTTCCAGCACGCGCAAATGGGTAAAGTTCCTGAAAGAGGAAAAGAAAGCCGACCTGATTATAGGACTGTTCCATAGCGGATGGGAGGGTGGCATTACCACTGAACGCTACGATGAGGACGCCTCCAAGAAAGTAGCCGAGCAAGTTGAGGACCTGGATGTTGTGTTCTTCGGTCATGACCACACTGAGCGCAACGTTATGCTGGACAACGGAGTACTCTGTATGAATCCTTCGTGCAATGCCATGAAAGTGGCAGAAGCCACCATCCAATGCACCAAGAAGAAAGGACAATGGATTGTTACCAAGAAGGAAGGTAAATTGGTTGACGTCACCAAAGAGGCTATTGACGAAGACTATGTGCGCCACTTTCAGCCCCAGATAGATAGTATCAAGAGTTATGTAGAGCGACAAATTGGCACATTTCTTTCCCCCATTCGTTCACGTGACGCTTTCTTTGGCTCAGCAGCCTTCGTAGACTACATCCATCAACTTCAACTCGAAGAGACTCATGCTGACATCTCGCTGACTGCCCCATTGGTGTTTGATACTGAAATTAAGGCAGGCCCCGTATACATGAACGACATGTTCAAGCTATATCGTTTTGAGAACCAGATTTACACACTTCGAATGACAGGACGTGAAGTAAAACAATTACTGGAACTGAGCTATGATCAATGGGTAAACACTATGAAAAGTCCTGACGACCACATTATGTTGTTTACTCCTCAGACTCCTGATGACAATCAGCAAGTAAAATTCAAGAACTACACCTTTAACTTCGACTCAGCAGCAGGCATCGACTATGAGGTGGATGTGACAAAGCCCGATGGGCAGAAAGTACACATCAAGCAATTCTCCGATGGCAGGAAATTCGACGAAAACGCATGGTATCTTGTTGCCATGAACAGCTATCAAGGTAACGGTGGAGGCGAACTATTGACACGTGGTGCAGGTATTCCGATGGATTCCATCCCCTCACGCATCGTCTTTATGAGCGAGCGTGATCAGCGTTACTATCTGACTCAAAAGATTGAACGCGAAGGAAAGGTAACACCCAAGGCACTGAACAACTGGCGGTTCGTTCCTGATGAGTGGGCAAAGCCAGCTGTTGAGCGCGATCGCAAATTATTATTCAAGCAGTAAAGTTTTGGGTTTCAAGGATTTAGTTATGCAATATTTCACTTTTTGTCAAAGCGACCTCGTACTGGAAAAAACTGCTGATGGCTATGCTATTCCGCAAGAACCACCTACGAAAACTAAGCCTTGGACAACGGTAATGAATGTTGACGGGGCAAAGGCCTATCGCATAGACCAGCCACTGAATCATTCTGAGCGCTACGAGATGTGTCCGCTAAGACAAAGTTACTATAAACTATCCCACGAAGATTACCTAAAAGCAGGTAAGTGCCACGAACTTCTCTATTGGGACCAGAACACCAAATTTTGCGGTATCTGCGGAGGTCCTATGCGTTTCGACACAGATATCTCAAAGAAGTGTGAGCATTGCGGAAAGGAGATATGGCCCCAGCTAGCTACTGCTGTTATCGTACTTGTTCGCAAAGGTCATGAGGTGTTGCTTGTTCATGCCAATAATTTCCGCGATGATCACTACGGACTTGTAGCTGGTTTCGTAGAAACGGGTGAGACCTTGGAAGAAGCCGTTTATCGCGAGGTTATGGAGGAAACAGGACTGCATATCACCAATCTGCGCTATTTTGGTTCACAGCCTTGGCCCTACCCTTGCGGACTGATGGTTGGTTTTATGGCTGATTATGATAGTGGAAAGATACACCTGCAACGCTCAGAACTCTCAAAGGGTGCATGGTTCGACAAAGATCATCTACCCCACATTCCAGAAAAGCTAAGCATTGCACGACAATTGATTGACGCTTGGTTAGAGGAGGTTGCGCGATGAAGAAGGTTCGCGACATAACCTATACTGACCTGCTAATCCTGGCTATCATTGTCATCATCAACCCCACCAGCACCCTCACTCCTTATCATTCATTCAAGGCACCTTGCATACCTGATAAGGTAGAGATACGATATACAAAGACAATACCGACCGATTCCATTGCAAATTGTTTAAAGGAGACGGAGGCACAATTGTCTGAAATGAAGTATTACCTAAAGGTACACAATGTCACGGACGAAGGCTATAATCAGGTGGCACGCTACAATGCCACGCTTATGGACAGAAAGGTCAGATTAGCAAAATTAGCTAGTTCTACAAGTCACACTAGTTCTCCTTGCCAAACTATCACCATCCCAGCCAAAGAACGTCCACTCATCGCTGTTAAACTTTCTAAAGGTTACTGGCGCGCAGGACATTATCATCTCACCTCCCTTTATGGAAAGGCCATTACACACGATAACCAAGGGCGTATTATATCTGCTGTCTATGCAGCTGACACAGTGGTTACCGCTATTCGCATTGATTCAATGGGAATCTATCAGGGACAGATGGATGCTTATCTGCAAGCCTGTGGACAAGGTGTATTTATCGCTCATAACGGGAACTACTACGAAGGACATTGGCAATATGATTGTCCACACGGATTTGGCTTTCTTTCATCACCTTATCAACAGCTGAAGGCTGGCGAATGGAAAAACGGGAAATTCCTGGGCGAACGATTAAGATACACTTCTGAACGCATCTATGGCATTGACATCTCACGCCATCAGCACGAGAAAGGACGCAAGCGTTATGGCATTGATTGGGAAAAGGTGCGAATCACTTCGCTGGGTGCTCGTCATAATGCAGAAGGACGAACCTTCCCCATCTCCTTTGTATATGTCAAGTCGACAGAAGGTACGAACATCCGTAACCGATACTTTTTGAGTGATTATATGAAAGCCAAGAAGCAGGGCATTCGTGTGGGCGCCTACCATTTTTTCTCTTTGAAATCACCAGCAAAGGCACAAGCCAATTTTTTTGTCAATCACACGCTATTCCGCAAGGGTGACTTCCCCCCAGTTCTCGATGTAGAACCCACAGAATCACAAATCCGCAAAATTGGGGGGGACGAGGAGCTGATGAATCGCATTAGAGTCTTTATGAATATCGTTGAGCAGCGTACAGGTATGCGACCAATTCTATACGTCAGTCAGAGTTTTATCAATCATCACATGAACAATGCCACTGACATCAAACAGAAATACAACGTATGGATCGCTCGCTATGGACAATATAAGCCTGATGTAAAACTGGTTTATTGGCAACTCTGTCCAGACGGAAAGGTTGATGGAATCACGGGTGCTGTTGACATCAATGTATTTAATGGTTATCAAGCACAATTTGACGAGTTTATACAAACTGGATTTCACAAATAGAAATCTTTTGTCAATTGCTGATAATGATTATCCCCCATCGTCATCATCTCAAGCACACAATCACAGGGATGTTTTCTGAATGACAACAAAAAACGACGGACAGGTTTTCTCTCCACGGTCTTTATGGCGCACACGCGCCTTGGAAAAAAGCCTACAAACGTAGCCTCGTCCTCCATACGATGACGATAGTCGAAAGGTACCACCACGCTCAGTTCCCCATCGTCTTTCAAAAGTCGCCATGCAGACTGCATCAATTCAGCATAAGGTAATGTGCCCGCATGTCGAGCCATATTTCGTTGAACATCAGGAGCACCTAATGAATCTATAAAGAAAGGAGGGTTACTCACAATAGCATCATACAACCCCTCATGCTCCTGGACTTTCTCTTGTAACACCTTTATCCGATGTTGACAACCTGCATTTTCCACATTCTGAAGAGCTTGCCTTGTGGCACCTTCGTCGATGTCGATAGCTGTTATCTGTGCATCAGGATAACGTTGAGCCATCATCAGAGCAATCAATCCTGTTCCTGTGCCCACATCCAGAATGCTGTCGCCACCATTTGCCCATGCTCCCAGCAATACACCATCTGTACCCACCTTCATGGCGCACAAATCCTGACTGACTGAAAAATGCTTAAACTTAAACATACACATCCCTATTGTTCATTATATTTCCATCTGCAAAAGTAATGAAAATATGAGATATTAACAAATAATCATTCCTTTTTCTATTCTAAAAGTATACGCTTCGCTCACGGTGCCGAGCTACTCGAGACGATGCCAAAAGTTACTCCGCACAAGGCCAGAAAGAGGAAAGAACACATGGAAGATATTAAAATATCTTATTAGATAAACGATATTCCAAAATATTTTTGTACCTTTGCACCTCAATTATGGAAGAGAAAATAACGATGTATATGGATAATAAGAATAGGTCGTTCCAAATGATTGCCGATGTAGAGGGCGATTATAGCGACCTTACGAGAATGGAAATGCCTGACACACTGTCTATTCTGGCAGTTCGCAATCTGGTATTATTTCCTGGTGTAGTATCACCTATTTTAATAGGTCGCGAGTCTAGCATGACGCTGATTCGCAAGGCCGAGAAGGGTGGCGGACTGATTGGCGTAATAGCTCAGCGTGACCCAGAGGTAGAACAGCCTATCAGAGCTGACCTCCACGATATGGGTGTATATGCCAAAGTATTGAAGATGCTGACCTTGCCTAACGGTAACATCACAGCCATCATACAGGGCTTAGGTCGTCTGCGATTGATGGAGATACAGAAATACAAGCCCTACCTGATTGGTCATGTAGCCCCTGCACCTGAGGAGGAGCCAGGCAGACACGACATGGAGTTCCAAACGGGTATGGAAGACCTGCGCAGTCAGACATCTGAATATATCAAGATGAGCGATGACATTCCTGAGGAGGCAGCCTTTGCCATTAAGAATGTCAGCAACAACCTGATGGCGCTGAACTTCATTTGCTCTAACCTCCCCTTCTCTGTGAAGGAAAAGATTGCTCTACTGACACTCGATTCCATCAAGGAGCGTTTATTCAACGTAATGCGCATTGTGAATCGCGAGATTAACCTGCAAACGCTAAAGTTGGACATCCGTAACAAAACGCGAGACGATATTGACGAACAACAGCGCAACTATTTCCTGCAACAGCAGATTAAGAATCTACAGGCTGAGATGGGCAATGAGAGTACGCCTGAAAAGAAAGAACTGCTGGAAAAAGCAAAGACAAAGAAATGGCCTGAGGAGATTGGAAAATTCTTCTATAAGGAGGCAGAGAAGCTGGATCAGCTGAATCCTAACTCACCTGATTTCAACGTGTTACTGAACTATTTGCAGACACTTGTCAGTCTGCCTTGGGGATATTATACGGAGGACGATTTGGATCTGAAGCGTGCGCAAAAGATTCTGGATCGTGACCACTATGGTATGGAGAAAGTGAAGGAGCGCATTTTGGAATATATTGCCGTGTTGTCACTTCGTGGTGATCTGAAGTCGCCTATTCTCTGTCTCTATGGTCCTCCAGGCGTGGGTAAAACTTCATTGGGTAAGTCGATTGCAGATGCCCTTAAACGTAAATATGTACGCGTATCATTAGGTGGTCTGCACGACGAGGCTGAGATTAGAGGTCATCGTCGTACCTATATTGGAGCAATGCCAGGACGTATCATCAAGAACATCCAGAAGGCAGGCTCAAGCAACCCCGTCTTCATTCTGGACGAGATTGACAAGGTGACGCAGAATACGCATAATGGCGACCCAGCCTCAGCCCTGCTAGAGGTCTTGGATCCAGAACAGAATGGTGCTTTCCACGACAACTATCTGGATGTGGATTACGACTTGTCGAAGGTGATGTTCATCGCTACTGCCAACAATCTTGGAACCATCCCTCGTCCTCTTTTGGATCGTATGGAGATTATCGAGGTCAGCGGATACATCACAGAGGAGAAATACGAGATTGCCAAGCGCCACCTTATTCCTAAGGAAAAGGAGAACACAGGTCTGAACGACAAGAAATTGACGTTCAACAAGGCTGCTATTGACAAGATTATCGAGCAATATACACGTGAAAGTGGTGTACGTCAGCTGGAAAAGCAGATCAACAAGGCACTACGCAAGATGGCGTACAAGAAAGCGGAAAGTGGCGAACTGCCCTTCGAGAAGATTACCCCCACAGAGATTGAGGACTTGCTAGGTAAGCCACCTTTTTACCGTGATATTTATCAGGGCAATGCCTATGCAGGCGTAGTCACTGGTTTGGCATGGACGAGTGTTGGTGGTGAGATTCTGTTCATCGAGACTTCACTGTCGAAAGGAAAAGGTGCAAAACTCACGCTAACAGGTAATCTGGGCGATGTAATGAAAGAATCGGCAGTGATTGCATTAGAATATGTGAAAGCACATGTGGACACACTGGGCATCGACTATCGTATCTTTGACAATTGGAACATCCACATCCACGTGCCAGAGGGAGCTACGCCAAAAGACGGACCTTCTGCAGGTATCACAATAGCAACCTCTATTGCCTCAGCTCTGACCCAGCGTAAGGTTCGCAAGAACACGGCAATGACGGGTGAGATTACCCTGCGTGGAAAGGTGTTGCCAGTAGGTGGCATCAAGGAGAAAATTCTGGCTGCTAAGCGTGCAGGCATCACAGACATCGTGATGTGTCAGGAGAACGAAAAGGACATCAACGAGATTCCAGAGATGTATCTGAAAGGCGTTAAGTTCCATTATGTTGAGAACGTGCAGGATGTGTGGATATTTGCACTGACTGACGAGATTGTGGAACATCCGCTGAATTTTGAGATTCCTGAGGAGAAAGACGAGAAGAAAGGCGAGAAATAAATGAAGTTTGAGGTACAACATACAGACAATGCATCTGACGCACGTACTGGTTTGATTACCACAGACCACGGGCAAATTAAGACACCTATCTTCATGCCCGTAGGAACGGTAGGAAGCGTGAAAGGTGTTCACTTCTCCGAATTGCGTGAGCAGGTGAAGGCCCAGATTATTCTGGGCAACACTTATCACCTGTATCTGCGCCCAGGATTGGACATTCTGCGCAAGGCTGGTGGACTTCACAAGTTCAATACGTGGGACCGTCCTATTCTGACAGACTCTGGTGGTTTTCAGGTTTTCTCGCTGACGGGTATCCGTAAACTGAAAGAAGAAGGATGCGAGTTTCGTAGCCATATTGATGGCTCAAAGCATTTCTTCACCCCTGAAAATGTGATGGATACGGAGCGTGTGATTGGTGCTGATATCATGATGGCACTCGATGAGTGTCCTCCAGGTCAGAGCGACTATCAATACGCAAAAAAATCACTGGGACTTACTCAGCGTTGGCTGGAACGTTGCGTCAAGCGATTCAATGAGACAGAATCACTCTATGGGTATAATCAGACACTGTTTCCTATTGTGCAAGGCTGTACCTATAAAGACTTGCGTCAGGATGCTGCCAAGCACGTAGTTGAAACGCTAGGCAAATTGAACGATGGTGGTGGTGCCTCAATAGGTGGTTTGGCTGTTGGCGAGCCTACTGAGGTGATGTATGAGATGATTGAGGTTGTTAATGAGATTCTTCCCAAGGATCGTCCTCGCTACTTGATGGGCGTGGGTACACCACAGAACATCCTCGAGGCTATCGAACGAGGTGTCGATATGTTCGATTGTGTAATGCCTACTCGTAACGGACGTAATGCGATGTTGTTCACCTACGAGGGAACAATGAATATGCGCAATCAGAAATGGGCTGACGACTTCTCACCTATCGATCCTGATGGTTGTGATATCGACCGAATCCACTCGAAAGCCTATCTTCATCACTTGTTCAAGGCACAGGAGTTGTTAGCCATGCAGATTGCTAGCATCCATAATCTGGCGTTCTATCTGCGATTGGTGACAGATGCTCGTATGCATATTGAACAGGGCGATTTCGCGCAATGGAAACGTTCTGTGATTGACAATTTAGGACGCAGAAGATGAAAGAAAAGATCAAAGAGATAATAGGTAAGACGAAGGCTCTTTGGAATCGTATTCCTTGGGAGAAGATAGCGTGGTTGAAGGCGTACAATCCCTTCCGCTTCATCAAGCGAATGGATTGGTATATCATCAACAAATTCATCGGCACCTATGTTTATTCTATCATTCTGATTATCTCTATCTCCATCGTCATCGATGTCAACGAGAACTTAGCTAAGTTTACAAATAACCATGCACCTCTGCGTGCCATCGTGTTCGACTATTATACCAACTTCGTACCCTACTTTGCCAACCTGTTCTCGCCTCTGTTCGTCTTCATTGCAGTTATCTTCTTCACCTCAAAGTTGGCAGGAAACTCGGAAATCATCTCGATGTTAGCCTGTGGCATGAGTTTTAAGCGATTACTGCGTCCCTATCTGATTTCTGCTGCCATCATTGCAACCCTAAATTTCTATCTGGGTTCATATGTCATACCTAAAGGAACGGTAATAATACATGATTTCGAAGCGCTATACAAGAACAACAAGAAGAATACGTCAGCCTCTAACATCCAGCTTATGGTGGATAAAGGGGTAGTTGCCTATATTTCACAATATGATGACACCCGCAAGACGGGCTATGGTTTCGCTCTGTATAAGTTTGAGAACAAAAAGATGGTTTCGCAGATGAATGCAAATGTGATTCAATATGACACCATTTCTGATTCGCGTTATCACTGGAAGGCCAGAAACTATAAGATTCGTACGTTAAAAGGCATGCGTGAACAGATTACCAGCGGTGCAGAGATTGACACCCTGATTCAGATGGAGCCAATGGATCTCATCTTCTCAAAAGGACAGCAGGAGACCTTCACTTCGCCTGAGTTGTTACGCTATATTTCCAAACAGCAGCAACGCGGATCCAGCAATGTGGTACAATATGAGGTAGAATATCATAAACGAATAGCCTCCTCGTTTGCTTCGTTCATCCTGACCATCATTGGCGTCTCCCTGTCTTCACGTAAACGTAAGGGTGGCATGGGAATGTATCTGGGTATTGGTTTGGCCCTGTCGTTTACCTACATCCTGTTGCAGACTGTCAGCGCCACTTTTGCCATTAATGCAGATACGCCTCCCATGCTAGCAGCATGGATTCCTAATATCTTGTATTCATTCATTGCTTATTTTTGTTATAAGCAAGCACCCAATTAAGGGAAAAATGAAAAGTGAAAGTTAAAAATGACATTTGAAGAAACCTATTTAAATGACAATATCCTCGATGCGCTCTACGATATGCACTTCGAGGAGATGACTCCTATACAAGAACGCTGCATTCCTGAGATTCTGGATGGACACGACCTCATAGGCGTGGCTCAGACAGGAACGGGTAAAACAGCTGCTTATCTGCTGCCGATACTCAGCATGCTCGACGATGGTGGTTTTCCAAAAGATGCAGTCAACTGCATCATTATGTCACCTACTCGTGAACTGGCCCAGCAAATTGACCAGGCTATGCAAGGCTTTGGCTATTATCTCGATGGGATTTCGAGTGTAGCCGTATATGGAGGTAACGATGGTAACCGTTTTGATGTGGAAACCAAAGGACTGAAGATGGGTGCAGATGTTATCATTGCCACCCCAGGACGCCTGCTCTCACATATTCGCATGGGGCATCTCGATTTATCGCGCCTCTCGTTCTTTGTACTTGATGAAGCTGACCGTATGCTAGATATGGGATTCTTAGATGACATTTTACAGATTGCCAAGCAGTTGCCATCTTCCCATCAGACCATCATGTTCTCAGCAACCATGCCCGCTAAAATACAACAACTCGCGCGTACCTTATTAAATAAACCTGTAGAAGTAAAGATTGCCGTTTCAAAGCCCGCTGAGAAGATTCAGCAATCGGCCTATATTTGCTATGAGGCTCAAAAACTGGGCATCGTACGTTCCCTATTTAAAGCAGGTGAATTACAACGCGTTATTATTTTCTCTGGCAAGAAAGACAAGGTTAAGGACATTACACGCGAACTGAAACACATGCAGATCAACTGTGCTCCTATGCACTCAGACCTCTCACAGGCAGAACGCGATGAGGTAATGTATCGTTTCAAGACAGGTCAGGTGGATGTGCTAGTTGCTACCGATATTGTAGCAAGAGGTATTGACATTGATGATATCCTGATGGTTATCAACTACGAGGTACCACACGATGCGGAAGATTACGTTCATCGTATCGGACGTACGGCTCGTGCCCAGCGTGATGGTGTAGCCATAACCTTTGTGTCAGAGCAGGACATGCGCTATTTTGCAGACATCGAGCGTTTCCTAGAGCGTGAGATTCCAAAGAATCCACTACCTGACGGGCTGGGTGAGGGACCTGAATACAAACCAGTTGCCCCTCGTAAGCATACGCGTGGAAAAGGTGGAAGGCACCGTAGTGGAAAAGGTGGGAAACCCCATCACGTTAGAAGAAAGCAGAAACTAGACATTAAGTCTTTTTAACAAAAAATAATTCGCATTTGGAGAACAACGAATCGATATTTTTCGTAACTTTGCAACCGCTTTTAATGGTATTAATTAATACACATATCTGAATTTCAGGTGATTACAGAGTATTTAAGGAGTAAAAGATGAGACAATTAAAGATTCAGAAAAGTATTACGAATCGCTCAAGTGAAGCACTGGATAAGTATCTGGTGGAGATTGGTCGTGCACCTCTGATCAGTATCGATGAAGAAATCGAGCTGGCTCAGAAGATACGCAAGGGCGGTCCTGAAGGCGAGCGTGCCAAGGACAAATTGGTTACTGCCAATCTGCGTTTCGTAGTATCTGTTGCCAAGCAGTATCAGCATCAGGGACTGACGCTTACTGACTT
>Ga0310695_10007494_pt1 | contig 17387 bp, 11 predicted proteins | sample RumenRJG_04DNA_FD_203882 | JGI IMG/M metagenome (GOLD analysis project Ga0310695, IMG submission 203882) | Bovine rumen microbial communities from Lethbridge, Alberta, Canada - RJG_04 (v2) (version 2) | ecosystem: Host-associated > Mammals > Digestive system > Stomach > Rumen | place: Canada...
TATTACCCATAAGACAACTACTCCTCTGTGTTCCTTTGGTTGGTTTGCAACTCCATTGTAACTCATTTTGGAGCCGTTGTCTTTATTTATTTTTGTGCAATTTTTAGATTTGCTCATTTATAGTATTTTAATATTTATAATATTACTGGCAAAAAACAAGGAGTAATTTTTTGGGGATAAAATATCACTTTCGGGTGTAAAAATTTCTTAGAGCCTGTTTAATATCCTTACACACGCATCTTTTGGGCATATTTTGCCGATAACTGCGTCAAAAATGCTCGGAATACGTCATCCTGTGTTTTTTCCTTGTTCTCAACAAAATGCTGCTCAAAAAGCTACATATGTCAAGATATTAAACAGGCTCTCAGATGGTTACTTGGGCTTTTATTTGTTTACTTTTAAATAGATACTAAACAGGTTCTAAGAAAGAGAGTTTAAGGGCTTTTCCCTTAAAAATCCTGCCAAAGGCTCCGCCTTTGGCAACCGCAAGCCTTTAAAAAGGCTTGACCTAAATTTTATGTTTTGTTGGTTTATTGTATTATGAAAAGGCAGGGCTGATATGAAAGAGAACAGAGGTATAATAGTAAGGCTGCTGGGAGGCTTTTACTATGTTGATGTTGGTGACAGTGTTATTGAATGTAAGGCAAGGGGTATTTTCAGGAAAAGAGGATTATCGCCCGTTGTAGGGGATAATGTTGTAATTTCGATAGAAAAAGAGGGATATGCGGCTATTTCGGAAGTGCTTCCGAGAAAGAACAGTATAGTACGTCCTGCTGTTGCGAACATAGACAAGCTTTTTATAGTATCGTCCGTCTGTGAGCCTGATCCTAATCTGTTTATAATAGATAAGATGACGGCAACGGCATTTTACAAGAATATTGAGCCTGTTATAATTTTTTCAAAGTCAGATATGATGTCGGCAGATAAGTATATGGGAATATATGAGAAGTCGGGAATAAAGGCGGTATCCTTTTCTACAAAAACGGGAGAGGGTGCGGAAGAGGTAAGAGATTTATTAAAGGACAGTGTTGTTGCTTTTACGGGAAATTCAGGCGTGGGAAAATCTTCACTGCTGAATTATCTTTTTCCCGAGCTTGATATTGCGACAGGAGATATAAGCAAAAAGCTGGGCAGAGGTAGGCATACCACGAGAAGTGTGGAGCTTTATAAAACGGAAAGCGGATATGTAGCAGATACGCCGGGATTTTCGACTGTTGACCTTGAACGTTATGAAATTATATCAAAGGATATGCTGGCAGAAACATTTCCAGAATTCAGGGATTATATAAATACGTGTCAGTTTACATCGTGTGCCCATATATGCGAAAAGGGCTGTAAGATAATCGAGGCAGTAAAGCAGGGAAAAATAAGCAAATCAAGACATAAAAGCTATGTTGATATGTACAATGAGGTCAAGGATATAAAGGAATGGCAGAAGAAATAAAAAGAAGATGTGTGATAATATGTGCGTCACCGTACAGTCAGCCTGATTTCATAAGGGAAAGTATAGATGTGAATGATTATGTCATATGTGCGGACGGTGGCTTTGATACTGCACTGAAAGCAGGGGTAAAACCTGATATTGTTATCGGGGATTTTGATTCAAAGAAAAAGGAAAGCGATGTAAATATAAAAAGTATTGTTCTTCCTGTAGAAAAAGATGATACGGACGGTATATACTGCGTAAGATATGCGATGTCGGAAGGATTTGAAGAATTTCTGATTTTGGGAGCTACGGGCGGCAGAGCAGACCATATGTATGCCAATTTATCGCTTCTTAAATTTATTTATAAGAAAAACGGTTACGGTATTCTGGAGGACAAGTTCACATATATAGTGTACACGGAAGAAAAACTGATTATCAGCAGCGAAAAAGGAAAAACAGTATCGGTTCTGCCATTTGGTTGTGAGAGTGCCGAGATTACTCTGAAAGGATTTAAATATAAGGCGGACAGGCTTGTTATGGATTCAGTATTTCCGATAGGTATAAGTAATGTAGCCGTTTCGGACGATGCGGAGGTATGTGTACACAGCGGCGGAGTTATTGTTATTGTCAACAAGAGCATAAATTTGTAAATTTTTTTAAAATAGAGCAAATAAACTGTTGTTTTTTATATATTTATGTTAAAATACGAACTAAGAAGCTTATTGGCTATGTAATTCCTTAAAATTAATACATTTATACAAGGAAAGGATTGAAGAAAATTATGAGAAAATTATTGAGAGCTGCCTTAAGTGTTGTACTCAGTGCTTTGTGTATTGTTATAAGTATACCGACAGCAGGGGCAGCGTTTGCGGACGATATGCTTTCAAAAATGACGCTTGAGGAAAAAATAGGTCAGATGATAACCGTAGCTGTCCGCAACTGGGACGGAGAAGGTATGACTATCCTTGAAAGTGAAGCTGCTGATATTATTAAAAACAACTCGGTAGGCGGAGTAATACTCTTTGCCGAAAATTTTGAAAACACTCAGCAGACAGTAAAGCTTGTGAATGATTTGCAGAGTGCCGCTGTTTCAAGCAGAAACAAGATACCACTTTTTGTATCTGTAGACCAGGAGGGCGGTGCGGTTGTACGTTTAAGACAAGGTACGGCACTTCCCGGAAATATGGCACTAGGAGCTGCAAACAGTGAGGAAGATGCCGAAAAAGCAGGCGATATTCTCGGAAAGGAACTTAAAGCATTAGGCTTTAATGTGGATTTTGCTCCTTCTCTGGACGTAAACAGCAATCCGTTGAATCCGATTATAGGTTTAAGGTCATATTCGTCAAATCCTGAGCTTGTCGGAAAGCTTGGAGTAAGAACTATTGCAGGTATTCAGAAAAATAATGTTGCGGCTGCGGCAAAGCACTTCCCCGGTCACGGAGATACATCGGAGGATTCACATTCAAATCTGCCGTCCGTCAACAAGTCTATGGAGGAAATAGAAAAGTGTGAGCTTGTTCCGTTCAAAAAGGCTGTTGAAAACGGCGTGGATATGGTTATGACTGCACATATACAGTTTCCTCAGATAGAAACACAGACTATAAAGTCTGAGAGTACAGGTGATGAGATATATCTGCCTGCTACGCTTTCAAAAACGTTTGTTACTGATATTCTTAGAAATAAGTTCGGTTTTAACGGAGTTGTTACTACGGACGCTATGAATATGGGGGCAATATCCGAAAACTTTGGTGTTACTCAGGCGTGTATACTTGCGATAAATGCAGGTGTTGACGTTCTTCTTATGCCTGTATCGCTGACAGGTGAGGAAAGCGGTACGGAACTGGCTTCTCTTATCGGAAATCTTACTTCTGCGGTAAAAGATGGTGTTATCAAGGAAGAAACCGTAAATGCGGCAGTAAGACGTATACTTGAACTTAAAGAAAAGCGTGGAATTAACAATTATTCCCCTGTATCGGCAGAAACTGCATTTGCAGTTGTTTCAAGTGCGGAAAATCACGAAGCAGAGGACAATATAGCAACAAAAGCTGTAACTGTTCTTAAAAATGATAACAATACCTTGCCGTTCAAGCCTGAAAATAATCAGAAAGCTGTTTTTGTGACCGCTTACGGAAATGAAAAGGCTAACTGCGAATATGCAATAACAAAGCTTATATCTAAAAATGCAGTTCCGAAAATGGACTATGAGATTTACTGCTATAACGAGGGCGATGATACGGAAACAATACTCGATGCAGTACGCAGTGCGGATTATGTATTTACATTCACAGAGATGAATGCTATGTATGATATAATGCCCGACAGCATAAATACATCTGTTCCAAGAGCTGTTATTGAATGTGCAAAGGAGAACAACAAAAAGTATGTGGTTGTAAGCATAGGCAATCCTTACGATGCTGCAAATTATACGGATACTGCCGCACTTATGGTGGCTTACGGCTGTATAGGTATGGACAGTTCAGATACGGACGGCTCGCAGCCTGCAACATATGCCTACGGCCCTAATATAATGGCGGCTGTTGAAACGGCTTTCGGATATAAAAATCCCTTTGGTGTTCTTCCTGTGGATATTCCCAGAATAAGAGAGGACGGCTCAATGGATACAACTCAGGTTGTATTTCCGTTCGGCAGCGGTCTTACATATGCAAATACTTCAAGACCTTCAGAAAAGCCTGCTCAGGTTGCTACCGTACAGACTGCAACCACCGCTTCAGACAAGCACGAAATCGGCAAAAAGGGTATTATTCAGAAACTTCAGGATAACGGAAGCTTTAATATTGTAGTGGCATTGTGTGTTGCTTCTGTTGTAGTGCTTATCGTTATTATAATAGTATCTGCAAGCGGTAAAAAAGACAGCAGAAAAAAATCCTACGCAGCAAAACGTAAGCAGGATAACTGATACTGACAAATTTCTTTTATAAAAAAATAAATCTGCGGTTTTGCTCAGGCTGCGATTGCAAGCGTCAAAAGACAAGTCTTTTGACATGAAAAGTGCATATGCACTTTTCACTTGCGGAATTTCCGCAAGGTGCTTGCAATCGCCTCAGCGAAGCCGCAGGTTTTTTCTGCATATATTATTTGACTGAAAAAATATCTTTAAAAAAGGCTGTTAATTTGCTATAATAAAAGAAATTTTTATGATAAAGGATTGTTTTTTATGTCAGGTATTTTTGACGTACACGCTCATTATGATGACGAAAAATTTGATACGGACAGGGAAGAAGTATTGTCCTCTATGGCTGAAAAGAATGTCATATGTATAGTAAATGCAGGAACTGATATTGAAACGTCACGCAAGACGCTGAATTACTGTGAAAGATATGACTTTATGTATGGTGCAGTAGGAATACACCCTGAATGTGCAGATAATCTTCCGCAGGATTATTTAAAAGAAATAGAAAATATGGCTATGCACGAAAAAGCCGTTGCCATAGGTGAAATCGGACTTGATTATTACTGGGACGGTGTTCCGAGAGATATTCAGAAAAAAGTTTTTACAGAACAGCTTGAACTTGCATATAAGCTTTCAATGCCCGTTGTGATACACGACAGGGACGCACACGGCGATACTATGGAAATCCTGAGAAAATACAAGCCAAAGGGAATTATGCACTGCTTTTCGGGAAGTGTTGAGATGTGCAGGGAAATAGTAAATCTGGGAATGTCAATAAGCTTAGGCGGTGTGGTTACGTTTAAAAATGCAAGGCACAGCGTCGAGGTTGCAACGTATATTCCGCTTGACAGGCTTATGCTTGAAACCGATGCTCCTTATCTTGCCCCCGTACCGTTCAGGGGAAAGCGGTGTGATTCATCTATGATTATGATGACCGCTGAAAGAATAGCTGAAATAAAGGGTATTTCTGTTGAGGAGCTTCTGAAAATAACGGCGGAAAATGCCTGTAGAATGTATGGTATAGTTTTATGATAAGACGTAAAAATTTTATGTCAGGAATGTTGTTGTTCCTGCTCTTTATGAGAATGTGTATTTTTACAGTATTTGCCGAAAGTATCATATACAGCGGTCTTGACGTACCTAAGCAGGTTATGAAAGGAAAAATTATAACGGCAGGTTTAACGGCAAGATGTGATAAACCTGTGGGAGTTGTTATTTTTACCATAAGAATGACAAACGGTTTTGAATATAAGGAATGTAAGGTCAATGACGGAAGCAGCGGATATATAGTAAGCTGTTGTGATAATAACGAGGTGAACATAACATACATAAACCCGTCGGGAATTGATATAGGTACAGAAAAGAAGCTCGTTGATATAAAGCTCAAAGCCGCAGACATCGTATGTACAGGTGAACTTGAGGTTTTCACGACAGATGCGGCAAGTCTTGATGAAAAGCTTCTTGAACATTCCCAAAGTATGAAATACAGCATTGATATAACAGAGAAAGTAACATCAAATTCTGCTGCGGCAGGAAGGCAGACGGATTCAAAGAGTTCATCAATCAGCAGAACAGCTTCTGCAGCCGACAAAAGCAATACGAAATCCGTTCCGACACAAAATGGAGTAAGCATTAAAAGTACAGATGAAGTATTGTCTGAGGAACTGTCATCGGACAATGCCGCTTTTACACAGACAGAGGTAAGGAACTCTGACAATTCGCTTTCTATGTTCATTATGGGCGGAGTTTTTGCTTCGGGTATGGCTCTGGTGATTTTTGTAAGCTATCGGTTGGGAAAATCTCACAGTGGGGAAAATAACAGGCACAAAAATGAACAAAATGAACAAAAAGAAAATTAAAAAAGTCTGAATGATTTTGTTGAACAAACTTTTTTTATATGATATAATCTAGTGTACTTTAGATTATCAGAAATAAGGTGGCAGACTGATGAATATAAAAGGGCTTTTTGTCGGAGAAACAGATAACACTTTTATTCAGTTTTTCAGATATTGCTTTGTCGGTGGTTTTGCGTTTCTTGTTGACTTCGGAGTGCTTACATTCTTGGTTGAGGTTTTCGGAGTTCCTCACGTTGCGGCTGCAACGATTTCATTTATAGCAGGACTGGCGACAAACTATGTATTGAGTACATTCTGGATTTTCAGAAATTCAAAGGTAGACAACAAGCTTGCAGAATTTGCGATATTTGCTCTTATAGGTGTTGTGGGACTGCTTATCAATGATGCGATAATATGGCTGTTTCAGGATATTTTAGGTGCAAATCTTATGCTTGGAGGATTTGCGGAAAACGCAAAGTATTATATAATAAGCGGCGTGCAGTATTATATGGTAGGTAAGATAACCGCCACGGTAGTTTCGTTTATATGGAATTTTGTGGCAAGAAAGGTTATACTTTTCAGAAAAAAAGGTTGACAGATATTTTTTTGTGATAATATCACGGAAAGGATAAGATATGAAAAAGAAGGTTATTGTAATAGGAGCAGGTCCTGCGGGACTTACGGCTGCATATGAGCTTTTGTCAAAGTCTGATGACTATGATGTCACGGTTTTTGAGGAGAGCGAGCAGTTCGGAGGTATATCAAGGACGGTAAATTATAAGGGAAACCGTATGGATATGGGCGGACACCGTTTCTTTTCAAAAGTTCCCGAGGTAAACGAATGGTGGGAGAAAATGCTTCCTACTCAGGGTTCTTTGCCGTATGACGATATTGTACTTCAGAGAGAAGCCACAATAGTAAGCGGAGGCCCTGACCCTGAAAAGTCAGACCGTGTAATGCTCAGAAGAAGCCGTCTGTCACGTATATTTTTCAAGAGCAAATTTTTTGATTACCCTATATCTCTTAAATTTGAAACTATAAAGAATATGGGTTTCGGTACAACCATTGTTGTAGGTTTCAGCTATCTTAAAAGTGCAATCTTCAAGAGAAAAGAAAATTCACTTGAGGATTTCTATATAAACCGCTTCGGCAAAAAACTTTATTCTATGTTCTTTGAGAATTATACGGAAAATCTCTGGGGCAGACACCCCAGCGAAATTTCACCCGAATGGGGTGCTCAGAGAGTAAAGGGACTTTCCATAAAGGCAATTCTCGGGGATATATTCGGAAAGATATTCAACAAAAAGAACAGAAAGGTAGAAACCTCACTTATTGAGGAATTTGCATATCCTAAGCTTGGCCCCGGTCAGTTGTGGGAGCTTACCGCCTCAGAGATTGAAAAAATGGGCGGAAAAATCATAAAAAGTGCAAAGGTAACAAAAATCTTAAAGGATAAAAACAATGTCCTTGAAGGTATAGCCTATGAGAAAAACGGAAAGGAAACAACATTTTACGGCGATTATGTAATATCCTCAATGCCTGTAAAGGATTTGGTAGAGGGTATGAATGACGTACCCGAAAAGTACAGGAACATAGCTTCGGGACTTCCTTACAGAGATTATATGACGGTAGGTGTTCTCATACCGCACCTCAATCTTGAAAACAAGACAAATAAAAAGACAATCGGAAATATAGTGCCTGATGACTGGGTATATGTACATGACAGAAACGTTAAAATGGGACGTTTCCAGATTTATAACAACTGGTCGCCGTATCTTGTAAAGGATATAGAGCATACGGTATGGATGGGACTTGAATATTTCTGCAACGAGGGCGACAGTATGTGGTCTATGAGTGATGACGATTTCGGTAAAATGGGTATCAGTGAAATGGTCAAAATGAAGCTTATCGACAGCGAAAGCGATGTAATAGACTATCACGTTGAAAGAGTTAAGAAGGCATATCCCGCTTATTTTGATACATATGAGCATATGGACGATTTGAGAAGCTATATCGATAAAATTCCCAATCTTTTCTGTGTAGGAAGAAACGGACAGCACAGATATAACAATCTTGACCATTCAATGTGTACGGCTTTTGAAGCTGTAAAGAATATTCTTGCAGGTGTTACGGATAAGAGCAATATATGGGACGTAAACACAGAAAAGGAATATCACGAATCAAAATAACAGAGAGGTTCTCAATTATGAAATCAAACACAGGTTCTATATTGTCCGTCAACAGAGGAATGAACAGGTCTGAGGAAATATTTTCTGTTTTTGCACAGAATCCGTTTATATCACTGGCGGTTATGTGTATATGCAGTGCCTGTATATTTATGGAAAACGGTGACGGTGAAATTTCACCGTTTTCTTTATTTGCAGTATTTTCCTTATATCTGATTTCTTCCTTTACAGTCATTTTTATTTTATGCAGGGATTGTATAAAAAATAATTTCAATAAATACGCATACTTCGGACTAAGTATTATAGCAGGGCTTACGGTACTTATCTATATTGCGGAAATTGAAAATAATATATCCTTTGTGTTCTTATTTTTCGTTATGACAGCCTTTATGCTTTTGTTTGCTTTCGTAAAAAACAATACACTTGAAACAAAGCATATTGCAGGTATCATAATTTTTCTGGGCTTTGCACTCAGACTTACTTATATACTGTATACTACTATCTATGAGCGTCAGCACGATACCAGTACATTTGAACAGGTGGGTGGACATTTGGATTATATATCCCACTTCTGGAATAACCTTTTCTCTCTTCCGAATAAAGATGCAACGGTAATGTATACATGTCAATACTATCACCCTCCACTTCATCATTTTATTGTCGGTATATTTCTGAATATCCTTAAGCTTTTCGGCTACAGCGATATTAAAGAAGTCGGTGAATGTATACAGTTTGTTACGCTGTTCTACTCATCAGCGTGTATGGTTCTGACCTATAAGCTTCTAAAGATATTCAATATAAGCAAGGTTCCGCTTCTGCTGGGACTGTCCGTTATAGCGTTTCACCCTACATTTCTTATACTGGCAGGCAGTGTAAACAATGATATGCTTTCCGTTGTGCTTATGCTTGCAGCTGTTCTCAACACGATATACTACTATAAAAATAATACGTATTCCAATATAATCAAGGTTGCTCTTTGTGTGGGACTTGCTATGCTCAGCAAGATGTCCGGCTGGATGGTTGCACCTGCCATAGCGGTTGTATTTATAGCTGTAATTATAAAACAGAAAAACAAAAGGCTTGATATTTTAAAACAGTGGGCAGTTTTTGCAGTAATATGTGTGCCACTTGGTCTTTTTTGGAGTATACGCTGTTGGATAAAATATGGTATGCCGCTTGGCTATGTAATGAAGCTTGATGAAAGTATTGCTATGTACTTAAGCGATAAGTACACTTTTTGGCAAAGACTTACTGATTTCAGCTCATTTCAGTTTGACAGCGTATATGACCAGTACGGCTGGTATCACTGCCCCTACTATGAATATAATCCTACAGTAGCTCTTTTTAAAACCTCGATGTTTGACGAGGCTCAATATTCAGCTCCGCTTGACTTCTGGGCAGTTTCTCTTTTCTTGATAAACATTGTGCTTGCACTTGTTGCCGTTGCTGCGATGATATATGTTCTTATAAGCAGAAAAAGTATGATGGACAACATAATGAAGGTGTTTTTCACTTTATTGTATGCCGTACCTGTAGTTTCATATTATATATTCTGTGACCAGTATCCTTTTACCTGTACAATGAACATACGTTATGCAGTTATGTCAATTTTTACGGGAGCATTTTTCCTTTCGGCTATGCTGAATATTCTTATGAAAAATAACGTTTCTGCTTTGAAAAACAATACGAATAAATCAGGCATACTGATTTTGAATAATATTGCAGTATACGGTACTGCGGCTGTAATCATTCTGTTTTCGTTTTTTGCCGTTGTAACGTATATTATGATAGGCTGTGTGCCGCCGATATATGACGGTGTAGTACTTATTTAGCCTGTGATTTTATAAATCAGACATTATCCAGCTTTTATTCAGGAAAACGTAACAAAAAGCCATCAGCTTTGTATAAGTACACGGCTGATGGCTTAGTTCTGTTAAAAATCTGTGAAAATGCAAGCACACGGGATTTAATTTCAGATTGCAGATTGATTTTATTACATAAAGACAATATATCCATATTTTAATTTCCAATATAACATTATGTCGACTGTTATTATAAAAGAGCATAAATCAAAAAAGCACACTCCCCGACTATATTGTCGGGGAGTGCCGCATTTTTTATAATACAGAAAGGAACATAAATTTATATGGTAACTTTCTTAGTCTTATCAACAGTTATCTTTGTTCCGATACCGTAGCTGTTGCTGTAACCAACCTGATATCTTAACAGAAGTGTTATATCAGCTACTGTAATTTTACCGTCCTTGTTGGCATCTGCACGGAGCAACTGCTCATTTGAAAGAGTTATAGTCTTAATCATAGCTTTCTGAACATAGAGAACATCAGCTATAGAAATCTTGCCGTCCTTGTTTACATCACCAAGAAGGATAGTAATATTGTTGCTTGATGTTGAAGTTGCTGTGGTAGGCTTATCTGTAGGTTTCTGAGTAGGCTGTGTGGGTGTTACAGGATTATAAGCCTCCCATGTGTTGCCTGCTGAGAACTTGTGGGATACTCCGCCAATCAGCATACCCTTTTCTTTATCTGCGGGGTATCTGTTGGTAGTAGCGTCCTTGCTTTCAGTGAAGATAACTCTTGCTTCTGAACCTAAAAGATTTTCGGGAACTTCAATTTCATACAGACCCAATGTAGCATTGTTTGTCATAGCAACTCCGGGCCAAGCTCCGTTCTGAACTACAGCCGAACCGCTTTCATCATAAATGTATGCGTATACTGCACTCCATTTATATGAAGTATTGTCGAAATAAACCTTTACAACTGCGTTGGGGTCTTTCTTGTTATAAACGAATGTCTTTTCCACAGTTTCGTTTCCGTCTGTAGCAGTTACCTTTACTGTTACTGTACCGCCTTCAGCAGTATTTGCACCTATTGTGAATGTTCCGCCGTTCTGAACTGTTATTGCAGCTGCATTGTCAATCTTAACCTTTGCTGAGTTTGCACCCTTGAGGCTGAGTGTCAGTGTGCATGTACCCTCGAAAAGGTTGCTTCCTGTTGAACTCTTGAGCGAAACAGAAACTGCTGACTGAGGTCCTTCGATAAGGATTGTTCCGTTAGCACCGCTGTTGAATGTAGCCTTACCGTTTGTAACTGTAGCTGTTGTGCCGTCATAAGCGTTTGTAACAACAGTTCCGTTTGACCATATTGAAGAAACGTCAACAGCGATTGAAGTATTTGCAGGTGCAAACAATGTAGCAACGATTGCATCTGAAACTTCTCCGTCATCGTAAGTTCTTGAGAATGTGTAGCCTGTGCTGCTGCTGTAGGAAGAGATAAGGCTGTGCTGACCTGCACCTACTGCAACGTGGTTGCTACGGAATTTACCAACCTTCTGCCAGTGAGCCAGAACTGCACTGTCAGGACTGCTCCAGTTCATAAAGCTTCTGAACTGATGTCCTGCACCGGGGTCGATGTTCGCAAAATTGCTCTGTACAAGAGGTCTGTTTGTTTCGTCACCGTAGTAAATCTGAACTGCACCAGGGAGCATAAGCATAAACGAACCTGCATACTTTCTGTCGCCTGCTGCGAGAACCGTATCATGTGAGGAAATATAGCTGAGTGCATTGAAGCTCTTGTCACTGTTTATAGTGTTAGCATATCTGCTGTATGTATTTTCTACCGAACCTGCACCGGGTATATTACTTCTGTTTACAGCAGGAGCAAAATCGAAGTTAATCATTGAATCGAAGCCGCCTGTTGTATAGTAATCATCTTTACCTACACCATGTCCGAAATCTTCACCTGTCATCCAGAAATCTGCATCGTCCATTGCTTTTGTAGGATTAGCCTGCTTCCATTTCTTGAGAGCAGTTACGCACTTTGTTTTAAGCTGTCCCCAAGCACTCTTTTCAACGTGCTTAGCTGTATCGCAACGGAAACCGTCAACACCGAATTCCTCAACCCATTCAGCAAGCCATGTTGAGATATAGCCTGTTACTGTGTCTGAGCTTGCATATTTAGAGGTTTTTGTAGCAAGAGTACCCTCTTTACTCCACTTAGTTTTCAAAATTTCAGGAATACCTGTCTTTGATGAATCACCTGTCTTAAAGTCGGGAAGTCCTGCCAGCGTCTTGGTAATATCATCACTTCCGCCGGGAGTATATCCGGGTAATCCGCAGCGAATCCAGTTGCCTCCCCACCATTTGCCCCATACGGAAGCACTTGCATCGTAATTGATGAAGCCGTGGTAGCTTGTGTTGTTTATGTTGCTGTGTGCATAGTAATAATCTTCCCAGCCGCTCTTCAGTTCACCGAAACCATACTCGCTCATATCCTGAATAGTATTATAACCTGCGTGGTTCATAACTATATCCATTACTATTCTTATACCGTGCTGATGAGCGGTATCAACCATAGTCTTGAACTCTGCCTTTGAACCGAAGTTCTTGTCAGACTCGGTATAGTCAAGAACATAGTAGCCGTGATATGAGTAGTGTGCGAAGCTGTCGCCGTCCGTACCTACACAATAGCCGTGAATCTGCTCGTAAGGTGCTGAAAGCCAAATAGCATTGACGCCCAAATCATCAAAATAGCCATCGTTGATTTTTTTGGTAATACCTGCGAAGTCACCGCCCTGGAAAGCTGCATACTGGTCATAGCTTGCTGCACTTCCGCTCTTTGTAAGACCTCTTCCGTACGAGTGGTCATTGCTTGTGTCGCCGTTATAGAAACGGTCGGTAAGCAGGAAGTATACTGTTGCGTTGTCCCACGAAAAGCTTGAGGCATCCTTGCCCGAGGCTGCCGAACTGACAACGGCATTGGATACTGCCGTGTTTGCTGTTGCAGCAGAAGCATCTGGTATTGCCGCACATACTGTCATAGTAGATGCCATAGCAACTGTAAGAGCCAGGGATATTGCTTTTCTGCTAAAACTTTTTTTCTCATTCATCTCTTAAAATCCTCTCCTTTTTCAAAGTGCCATATACTTCTGCATATATTTGGGTATGCAAAAGTTATCACTCATATTATATCAATTAATTTTTAATTTGTATATTAATATATTTAACAAATAATTCATAAAAAAAATGTACAATACTAATATTGAAGCTTCTCTGGAAATATTAAAAGAAAAGCAGTAACGTCTGTGATTTCAAAAAAATATTGTTGTTCGGAAAGATTTTTTGAAAAAAGTATTGACATTACAGTCACTTTTTGATAAAATAACTATCGTCGCTTGAAGATAAAATTTGAATACGATTTACTTTTGTGCGGATGTAGTTTAGTGGTAGAACTTCAGCCTTCCAAGCTGATCGTGTGGGTTCGATTCCCATCATCCGCTCCATTTATGTTCTGATGCTTTTTTTCGGAACTGCTTGCGCCAGTAGCTCAGCTGGATAGAGCAACTGCCTTCTAAGCAGTAGGTCAGGGGTTCGAGTCCCTTCTGGCGCGCCATATTATGGTGGGTATAGCTTAGTTGGTTAAAGCGCCAGTTTGTGGCACTGGAGACCGTCGGTTCGAATCCGACTATCCACCCCATTCGATCCATTAGCTCAGTTGGCAGAGCACTTGACTTTTAATCAAGGTGTCCGGAGTTCGAATCTCCGATGGGTCACCACAACCGCACAGGTTATATGCCTTGTGCGGTTGTTTCTTTAATTTTTCTTCCTTTTACTATAATGGGCTGTCGCCAAGCGGTAAGGCAACGGACTTTGACTCCGTCATCCCGTGGGTTCAAATCCCGCCAGCCCAGCCATCTTTCTCGTATAAAAAAGATATCAGCTAAAAAACCCCGTAATTACGGGGTTTTTTAGGCTTTTCAGAGCCAAAATTTCATTGTCGTATAAAAGATGTCATCGGGGCTGGAAAAGGGCAGTTTTGGAATCGAACTCCTGCAAAGTCCCCTATTCCCTATTTTTGAGAGCAGAATTCAATATTCTGCTCTTTTTTTGTTGCCAAAATTAAAAAGGTTTCAGAAAAAGACAGCCAAAAACTGTTTGAAAAATTCAGCAGAAAGTGGGTGGGAAAATGAAAGCTATCCGCAGTCCAACAGGCAGATGTGAGAAAAAACAATGGAGGTGAAAAAGAATGCCGAATTATGTACAGAACATTCTGAACATTGAGGGTGACAAAAAAGAAGTGGACAGAGTACTGAAAGCCGTATCGAATGCGTACAGGGCATTCGATTTTGAAAGACTTATCCCTATGCCCCGTGAACTTGAGATTGAAGCAGGAACACGCACACAGAAAGGATTTCAGCATTATCAGAAATTTGTGGGAGAATATTTCCTTAAAATCAGGGACAGCGAAAAGATAGAAGATATTCCCCAAAATGCTGAAAAGGAATATCTTGCCAATCATTCAGAATTGGATATTCAGACATGGGAACTCGGAAAGAAAGCCTTTGAAAACTACACGAAGTACGGTGCGACAAACTGGTATGAATGGAGTGTTCAGAACTGGAACTGTAAATGGAATGCAATGGACACGGAAAGTGAAAGGCTGTCGGAAGAAAATGCCCGTATTTCTTTTCAGACGGCATGGTCTGCTCCGCACCCTGTCATTGAAAAAATGGCGGAGATGTTTCCTGATGTACAGATTATGCACCGATGGGCTGACGAGGATATCGGCAGAAATGTCGGAGAGCGTGAGTACCGAAACGGTGAAACGGAGTATGAAAATGTCCTCTGTTGCGGAAAGGAATCCTTTGAACTGGCTTTTGATATTTGGGAAACAACACCGTATGATATGGGAATGCTTCTCAACAAATCACAGACGGAATATATCAGTATTCAGAAATGTGAGTTTGAAACAGTGGATATCTGCGGAAGAAAAGGACTGTTTACAGAAGAAAGACTTTCTGACAGTCAGACCCCTGACGGATTTTACCGATATGAACTGCGGAGTTCCGATAACGGTTCAGACCTTTTTGTCACATTGGAAAACCGTGTGGGTGTGAATTTTTCGGGTACGGTGCTTACCGCAGAGGAAATCGAACTCGGAAAAGATGGATATCTGACAATCAACAGTGATAATCCGTTGGGTTTTACAGGGGAAACGGACATCAGTATAAAAGAATTTATGGAGATGAACCTTGATGAAGATTTTGAAAATGACTTTAGTAATTCTGACGGAATGAAAATGTAGAGGTGAAGCAGTAACAGAATAAAGAAGAAACACGAATGTCAATCAGGTATTTTGATATGTTTGCAGGGATAGGGGGATTTCGTTCAGGACTGGAAACCGCAGGTGGTTTTGAGTGTGTGGGATACTGTGAAATCAACAGACACGCAAAACAGGCTTACGAAGCATTGTATCAGACAGAAGGAGAATTATATTATGAAGATGCAACAGCAATCAATCCCGAACAGTTACCCGATTTCGACCTTCTTCTCGCAGGATTTCCATGCCAGAGCTTTTCACAATCTGGAAGCCGAAAAGGATTTGAAGATACTCGTGGAAAAATGTTTTTCGAAGTTGCAAGGATTGCTGCCGTTAAAAGACCTTGCTTTCTCCTCATCGAAAATGTTCCCGGACTGCTTAACCATGACAAAGGGAAAACATTTGAAGTTATCCTCAGTACACTGGACAACATGGGGTATAGCTTATCATGGCAGGTTCTTAACAGCAAGAATTTCGGAGTTCCCCAGTCAAGGAACAGGGTATATATTGTCGGATTTCTTAGAGAAAAATGTGGAGGAGAAGTATTATCTTTCACGCAGACAAGTGGAAATGCTCTCAGACAGAGAAAGCTACAGTCAGGGAAAGCGGATTTATTCGGCTGACGGTGTAAGCTGTACGCTGACAAGTACTGGAGGCAGTGTAGGTGGCAAGACAGGTGCGTAATATTCTTAGGGAAGAATTTCTGAATTTAACAAACCAATCCCTTTGAAATAAATATTTACTTTTTGAGTTTTTTTGCCATTGACTTTCTGTTTTTCAAAAATATCTATGCGGTCAATAAAAGAACGGACGATGTCAGGTGTAAGTACAGAAAGAGGTCTTTGTGCGGAATACTGTTTTATCAGTTCAAGAAATTCTGAAAGAGCTTTTTTCTTTCTTCGGAAATTGTTATCAGATTTGGTTTTGTCAATCATAACTTTTCTTAACCGTGTATCTTCTTCCATATATTCTGAAGAAAGTACCCCGAACATTTCTATCGTTATCTGATTGTTCACCCTGTCCTCATAAAGCAATTTCAGAATTTGACGAATTTCTTCTGTTCTTTTTTCTGCCGTTATGAGATTTTCTTTTATTTCCGTTTCCTGTTGTCTGTGCTGTTTCTGAAATTCTGAATTGATGTACTTTTGAAATTCCTGACTGTTATTCCCATAAAGTTCAAGCAAAGTATTTATCCTGAACAACACACATTCTATCAAAGTACTTTCTCTGATATAATGTGCAGAACACGTATTTTTTTCCTGTCTTGCTGTTGAGCAGATATAATTGGTAGGGTTTGCTTTTTTGCTGTTTGACCTCATAATATACATTCTCCTACCGCAGTCTGAACAGTATATTTCGGGAAACATTGCAGGTTCTTTACTGGGAGATATTCTTCTTTTCTGACTTTTGATTTCCTGTACTTTTTCAAAAACTTCCCGACTGATAATTGCCTCGTGTGTATCAGGAAAAATCTTATACTCTGACGGGTCATTTTTTATGCTAATCTTACTGCATAACGACTGTCTGCGAGTTTTGAAATTCACCGTATCTCCACAGTATTCCTGTCTTGACAATATATCGCTTATACTTTTGGGTGACCATAAATAAGGATTGTTTGTTTTTTTAGAAATACTGTTTGAGCGATAAGAATCTGTATAAGCAGACGGATTTTCAATTTTATTGGCTGTCAGATAATGGGCAATCCGTTTTATGCCGTATCCCTCCAGACACAGCCGGAATATCTTTTGTATGACGGGAGCTGTTTTCTCATCGATAATCCAGTTTCCGTCCTCTCCCTTTTTATAACCGTATATTACTCTTGAGGTCAGTCTTTTTCCAGAGTTGCCCTTGCTGTCAATTACTGCTTTTTGTTTTTTGGCAATATCTTTGGCATAAAGGTCATTTATCAGATTG